>Ga0118677_10005996_pt1 | contig 20897 bp, 14 predicted proteins | sample AliMusrvi5mmetaG_FD_86154 | JGI IMG/M metagenome (GOLD analysis project Ga0118677, IMG submission 86154)
ATGTACTATCACCGGTTATGACGAAAAAGGAAATGAGTTATATGGGAAGCCTGAAGATCCTGCACTGGCAATCTTTGCAAATGGACGCATGGTTCGCCGGTACATGGAAAAATCACTGCGTGATTATCTGAAACTTGGGGTGGGATATGTTCAATTTCTTTTAAATGCGGAAGGTGAAAGGCCTTAATATAGTTGGGTTCCCACGGGAACAGGCTGGGATCAAGCGTCCATGCCTCGTGCGGTTTATCCTGATAACAGAGTGGACGGACATTGAGTTGCTTCTTATCCAGCGTGCAGGAAAAGATGCGGTTTGGGTATTTACGCGTCTGATAGACCGCACCGGCAGTGAAGTTGAAGACGTTCCCGTGGGTAGAGATCACCGCCTCTACTTCGTGCTCATGGAGATGCCCACAGAGAATTAGGTCCGCCTCTGCCTGCAGAGCGTTTTTGATATTCGCACGTTCTTCAACGTGCAACCAATTGAGCGGATGATGGAGCAATGCAATCGTGAGATCGGCATGCTGCTTTTGCAATTTCTCACGTGCGGCATCGAGACAACGTCGGCCGATCCAGAGCTTATTTTCGTCATCATCACCCTGGGAGAAAAGGGCGGAATTAATCGGCAGGACCGCGATCCGCTGTCCACCCACCGGCACGACTTCAATCGGACCACAGGTGGTATTGCGCGATAATGCGCGTATACCTTTATAGTATTTATTATACCAATCGATGAACGCCTTCTGTTTTGTCGTCAAGTGCAACAGCGGTGCATTGGGATTGAAGTAGTCATCAGCTTTTTCGCCATTATCAATTGTTCGGAGCAGTGCATTGCCTTTTTGACGGTCCACATCGTGATTGCCGGGGACCAGGAAGAGTTCTCGCCGGGAGAGTCCAGCGGCGTTGAGTAGATCATCGAAGAAGGTCGTCGCGAGTCTGTATTCCGCCGCTTTCCCTGAATTTGCGATATCACCGGTAAAGAAGATAAGCTGCGGAGCGACCCCCATATCGCGTTCTTTCTTCACGAAGGCAACGAGTGTCCGCAGCACGACATCACGGTCGTAACTATCACCTCCTTGAGTATGTAAATCGGAGATATGCAGCAAGGTTACGCTCATCGGATCCCTTTCACGGTGCTGCGAGACTCGGCATTCATGGCGTTAGCATCGTGACATCCAGAACGCCGTATACCATATGCCGAATTAGGCAGCGTTCTCTCCACCGTCGGACGGTTGGGATTCCGAGATATCCGACTCCGGAGGAAGGCTATCGAATGCACAGTAGGCTGAAGAATACCGCAAGTCAATGGGAGGGAAGGGACAACCCTTACTTTTGCCGGCAAAATATATTTTTGATGTGCTATTATTAGTTTATAAACTACACATCCGCCCGGTCACCTTCCGCCTGCATACCTGGTTGCCGGATGATCGAAAGATCGAGGAGAGGATGAAGATGGATTTACCGTGTAATCAGTGTATGATAAGATGACTGGGGGCAAGATACCGCGAAACAAACAAGCACTCCAATACCGGCACAATACAGCGGTCGGGTAGTGTAGTATTGCGGAACGGGAAGTGATTTCCTGAATCCTGCGTCCGCTTTCCGAAAGGACGTTACCATGAACCAAAAACTCACCTTTCTGCTCATCGCAGCAACCCTCCTGACCTGTTCTCTCACCGTCAACGCCAATGTCGTTCTGGCCAAACCCTTCAGCGACAACATGGTCTTGCAGCGGAACTGCGACGCCGCCGTGTGGGGAACCGCCGATCCAGAGGAGAGCGTCAGCGTGCGTTTCCGCGCGGCGACCGCGACGGTGACGGCGGAGAAGGATGGGCAATGGCGGTTGGCGGTGAAGACCGGGGAAGCCGGGGGGCCGTTTGAGTTGACGGTTACGGGCGCCAATACGCTGGTGGTGAAGAACATACTGGTGGGGGAAGTCTGGATCGGGTCCGGGCAGAGCAATATGAACATGGCACTGTTGGATGGGCGCGGCGGGGTGCTGAACTGGGAAAAGGAAGTCGCGCAGGCCGATCTGCCCGCTGTGCGGCTGTTGCAGATGCCCAATGGGCGCGATCGGCACGAGCCGAAGTTTGAAGGCATCTGGACCACATGCACGCCGGAGACGGCGCGTCATTTTTCCGCGATCCTCTATTTCTTCGCCCGCCGCTTGTCCGCTGAATTGCACGTGCCGGTGGGCGTGATCAATGCCAGCGTGGGCGGGTCGGCGATTACCCCCTGGATTCCCGGCGGCGATCTGCATAAGCGCTGTATCGCCCCGCTGGTGCCGTTTTCCGTGCGGGGGTTCCTCTGGTATCAGGGAGAAACGGATGTCAATATGACCAGCGCGGTCTATGGCGGCAAGATGCGTCAGGTGATCGAAGGCTGGCGTCGGGAGTGGGGGCACGAGTTGCCGTTTTACTACGTGCAGATTGCCCCGTTTATGCTGCCGGAGCATGACGCGCAGGCGGCGATCTGGGAAGCCATGACCCGCACGCTCGCACTGCCCGCCACCGGCATGGTCTCCACCTTCGACGTGGGCGATCTGGTCAATATTCATCCGAAAGACAAGCAGACCGTGGCCGCGCGGCTGGCGAATCTGGCGCTGCGCGAGACCTATGGACAACAGGGCCTGGCGGCGCGAAGTCCGCGTTTCCACGCGCTGACCCGCGAGGGTCATGCCCTGCGCGTGTCATTCGATGATGCCGACGGTGGGCTGCTTACCTCCGACGCCACCGATCCGGATTGGGTGCAAATCGCCGGCACCGACAAGGTGTTTCGCTGGGCGCATTGCCGCATCGACGGCGCGACGCTGCTGGTATCGCACCCGGACATCCCCGAGCCGGTGGCGGTGCGCTACGGCTGGGATGGCCTGGCGGAGCCGAATCTGCTGGGTAAGCTCTCCCACCTGCCGGTGCTGCCGTTCCGCTCTGACGACTGGGAAAGCGGGAACTCGGCCAAACCGCCGGTAATCGACCTGCCGACCATTCAAGCCGCGGATGCCGAAGCCGCGGTGAAAGCGCTGGAAGCCCTCCCGGCCACTTATCTCGAACCGGGCGGCCGCCGCCTCGCCGCCATCCGGCTGGCAAAAGCGGGCAATGATCTCGCCGTCCTCGCCGAGGTGACTGACTGTCGTGCCGGCACCCCGGCGGCGAAAGATATCGCGCTGGAGATCTTCGGCAGCAAAACCGATAATCCGACGGTGCGGCAACTCGTGCTGATGCCGTGCACCGGCCACGTGCTTGCGTATGAAATGAGCAAGCAACAACCGACTCCCCCGGTCATTCGGCAGTTGCTGATCCCACAGGCCGGCGGTTGTCGCGTCGCGCTGCTGATCCCGCTCGCCTTCTTCGGGCTGACGGACACGGACACCGCTCTGCGTTTTGAACTTGCCGCCACCCTCACCCCCAACGCCGCGCACCGACCCACCTACCATGCGCTCTTCGGCAGCGTCGGCGCCTTCCGCGACAACACTCGTTTCGCCACCTTAAAACTGGGGAAATAGACCGCTTTTTCACCGCAGCGGACGCGGAGGACGCAGGGATTTTAGCTGTCCTTTGTGTCCGCTGCGGTGAAACTATCCACGCTCCGGCAACATCTAACAGGTAGCTTCTCGTCGAGAAAGAGGAATGCCCATGCCTGCTGCATTACTTCCGCATCTGCACTGTTTGCTCGATCTCCAACCCGGCGCACCTGACGCCGTGGCCGGGGAAATCCTGGCCGGCGCGGCGAGTTTGACGCGAAATTCACTTTCCTGGGGTGATGACGGGCGGCAAATCGCGCCCGCTGATGTGCTGCACACCGAGCAGATCGACGGCGTGCCGGCGATTTTTCTCGGGCGACGAACGCGGAATCTGCTCGACCGCGCGTTTGCGCCTTTTGTGGATGTCCCGCCGGACTGGCAGCAGGGGGTGGTGATACTGGAACACGCCGGGTTGTCCTTCGGCAGCGGCAGCCTGCGCCTCGACGCGAGCGCGCAGCCGGTGACGTTGACGCTGCCGCCTGTCACCCGCAATCCGGAAGACGACGTCCCGCTGGGGGGTACGGCGCAGGTGGGGGTGTTGTATCAGTTTTCCGCTTATCTGCGCGGCACCGGCACGGTGACGCTGCATCTACACAATCAGCGCGGGAGCGAGGAAAATACCGTCACGCTGGCGCTGACCGACGCCTGGCAGCGTCCCTGCGTCGCTATCCCGCACCTCTCGTTTGCTGAGCGCGTCATCGTCGCCACCATTACGCTGGAAGGCGGCGTCGCCTGGCTGGACGGATTGCTGCTGGAGCCGTATATCGCGTCCAATCGGACATCGCACCGTGCGCTGGGATTCGCCGCGCCGGGGTGCTGGACGCCGGGCGGGGAGGCGCGCGATCGCGACTGTCTCGCCGTGCCGATCCAGCCGGGCGCCATTCCGCCTTCCGGGATGATCGATTTCTGGTTTCGTCCCACCTGGGGGGCGCTCCACTGCGCGCACACCTTCTTCCAGATGAGCCATTGGTACTTCACCCTCGAACTACGCGGCGCCGGCCCCATCCTCTTCGCCGGACAGCGCCCGTGCGAGTGGCAGTATTACTGGGAGTGGGGCAATGGGCAGGGCTATGACGCCAACACCTGGCATCACTATGCCGCCGTCTGGCACGCGGAAGGCGGCGTAACCCTCTATCTGGACGGGCAGGCGCGCACGCACGCCGAACAGGTGCCCGCGCACGCGCTGAACCCCGACTGGCTGGGCGAGACGCTGGTGATCGGCGGCACACTGGACGGCACGATGGAGTTGGATTCGAACGTGCCGGGGGAATTGGACGCCTATCTGGCTAGTTGGCGGCTGCACGCGGGCAATGCCAACGCCGATGACGTGCTGCTGGCGATGGAATCCACCGATCCGCGTCCGCGCCGGCACGCGCTGCCCAGCCGGCAAACTTTCCTCATCAACGAGCAGCGCTATCTGATCGAGCTCAGCAAGGAATTTTGCTGGTTCCCCTGCGCCTTCAGCAAAATGGATGACCGGCTGATCGCTCGCACCAGTCGCGGCGATGACGGCGGCATTGCCAGCTTCCGCAACCATTACCTGCGCCGTGGCGTGCCGTTTTTCAAAGAGAGCCACGACCAGGGCGTTACCTGGCAACCGAGTGAGATCACCGCGATCGATAAAGCATATGCATTGCAGGACGGCAGCGTAGCGCTGATGCCGTATAGCGCACAGGGCAATCCGCCGACTTGCGAGATTCTCCGCCGCCTGCCCGACGGCAGCACGGAAACCATCACCGCCACTATCGATACCTCGGCTATCGTGGACGGCCCGCCGGTCTCGCTTGGGTTGGCTTTGCACACCTTCATGCAACTGCGCGATAGCTCGTTCCGCATCTTTGCCTACCTGGGCGTTCCCGGCGAAAGAGGCGCTTCAGTCGCGGTGTTGCGAAGCGACGATCTACGGCACTGGCAGGCGATTGCCCGCCCCTATCGCGCCGATGCGCACTCCAGCACCTACGAAGAGCCAGGCGCGGCGGAATTAGCGGACGGGCGGCTGATCGTGCTGATGCGGACCGGTGGCTGGAATGAAAAGCTGGCGAAAGGCTATTCCGACGACGGCGGCTACACCTGGACCCCCGTGATGGCCAGTGGGCTGCACGGCATCTCGCCGACATTATCCGTGCTGGAAAACGGCACGCTGCTGGTGTCCACCGGACGTCCGGGCATCGTGCTGGCGCTGAGCCACGATCACGGCGAGACCTTCGACACCTGCTTCTGCGCCGAAGATGACCGCATCCACGAATTTTCCAGTCAGTTCGGCTGGTACGGCTATTCCTCGATGAACAACGGCCTGGTGATCGATAATACCGAAAAGATTTACCTGACTTACGATATGGTGACCGAGCGACTGCCCGGCGACGGCACGAATTACCATGCCTGTTACGTGCGCCCGTTCACCACCCGCCAATTCCCCACCTATGCCGAGGAGATCGCGGCGACGCTGGCACCGGATGCGCTCGCATTGCGCCATTCCGGTGATTGGCGCATCGTCCCCGGCGTGTTGGCCATCAGCGGTGAAACCGGCGCGACAATCACCGGCAGCTTCGACGGGGCCGGACTGGTGGCGCAATTGGAAACTTCCACCCATGCCGGCACGGCGCTGCTCCAGATCGACGACGGTGAACCGCGCCGCATCCTGCTCTATTGTCCTTATCGGAAGATCCAGCGCTTCCTGCTCGCTGATGGCTTGCCGACCGGTAAACACACCTTCCGCCTCACGCTGGAACTCGGTTGCGATCCCCAGCACAAATTCGCCAACCCCGAAATGGCCGTGCTGGGCGGCCAGCAAACCATCCACCTCGCCGGCACCGACGCACACCGGCGGCTGGCGGTTTATGGGTTCGAAGTGTTGCGGGGGTAAAATACATTCACTGGATGATTTTAAGATAAGCAGGATAGATTATTTATGCGCTATGCCGTCTTCAGGCCGGAAACGGCCTGAAGACGGCATAGCAACAATCATCCTGCCTATCCGATGAATATCACTAAAACACCACCATGAACTCCGCCGTCAGCGTGCTCACGCGCGGGGTCTGCGTCTGGTTCTGAATCTGCGCTTCGGTGGTCAGCCGAATCTGGCTTTGCGCCCACCAGGTGACGCCGAGGGTGGGGCCTTCCAGCGTCTGCGATCCACCACCGGACAGGCCCTGGTTGAGGTGGTCATAGCGCGCATAGAGGCCCAGGCGGTCGGTCGGCAGGTATTCTCCCAGCAGAAAATAACCGTTGCTGTTCAGGGAATCCCCATTGACGTCGCGGTCGCCGCCGGTGAGATACCCCGCCACGATCTTCGAATTCGGAAAGTAGACATTCGCAAAACCGCCGACGCGGTCGAAGTGTTTATGCACCGTCACATTGGCCGCCGGCATCAGCGTCGCGTTGCCCCAGTAGCCGAATGCGGTCACGGAATCTTTTGTTTGGCCCAGCAGATACTCGACGCTCGCATAGAGGTCGGTGTTGGGTTCCGGCGTGGGTCCGAGATTCGGCTGCGCCACCCCGAGATACGCGCTGCCGTGGGGCAGATCGACCGCACCGAGTTCAATCCCTTGCAACGGCGTGGTCGGCGTCCAGGTGTTGCCGGTGGTGGCGGAATTGCTCAGCACCGTCGGCGTAGACAGCGTCATGCTCGGTCCTCCACCCTGGTTGAGAAATAGCGCAAACGGGGTGAACTGCCCGGCGCGCACGGTCCAGAATTTCTCCTCCCCGCTGGTGGTATATTGGCCATACGCCAGCGGGAAACTGACGGTATTGCCCGCGGTATCGAACGAGGGATTGACGACGCCGGACCAGTGCTGATCGAGTGGGCCGGCGGCGACCAGGTCGAAACCACCGGAAGTAATCTGTTCGCGCGCTCCTTTCGCGAAGGACAGCCCGGGATGGGCCACGAGCGACAGATAATTGGACCATTGTATCGGGGTGGGCTCTCCCAGGGTGGGTTGCGTGGCCGCCTTGGTCGTACCGGCGGAGCTTTCACGCAAACCGCGAAGGAGGTAAGCGCGCCCCTCGTCGTTCATCTCCGGCATGCGCGTGTGGCATAACTGGCATGAGACCTGCTCATGGCGGGCGAATGACGGAAGCGCCTGTGCGGATTGGTTACCCAGTATCACGAGGAAACCAAGGCAGAGCCAGAGCACGGAAGCTTGCTGTTTCATAGTGGTTTGTCCTTTCAAAGTGTCGTGGGGTTCGTGAAAACGCCCTGGCAGCAATGCGAGCGACCGCTTAACGAACTCCTGACTCACCACTTTCTCTGTGAATAGACAATCCCCTGTTGATGAAATCGAACAATTTATTGCGCCAGGACTACAGCTTCTCATATGCTACGTCGCGATGTTTCCGTCGCGCCAGTTCGCTGGCGTAATGCCTGCCCAGCGTGTCCCGGTGTTCGTGCGCCCATGCGGTCAGCCGCGTGGCGCCCGCCGGCGGCGAGGTGGTGCAGAGCAGCCCCTGCATCAAGCCGTCCAGCTCTTCCCGGGTCAAGATGACATCGTGGACCAGTTTGCCCAGTAGCGCTATCATCTGGTAGCCCAACCACGGCGGCACCGAAACGATCGGACGCGGATGCCCGATGAGCCGACCGATCGTCTGCACCAGCTCGCGATAGGTGAACGTCTCCGGACCGATCGCGTCGATAAGGCGATTCTCCGCTTGCCGGCCGCAATCGACGGCTAATGCTGCCAGATCGTCCACGTAAATCGGTTGCAAATGATATGCGCCATCGCCGAATACGCCGAACACCGGCAGGTGACGTAATGCCCAGGCGATGTTGTTGATGAGAATATCTTCCCCGCCAAACAGCACGGCAGGCCGCAGAATGGCATAGGAGAGTCCCGACGCGATCAACAGCCGTTCCAACTGCGCTTTCCCGCGGAAATATTCCAGCGCTGACTGTTCGGAGGGGTTGGTGATACTGATATGCACCACCCGGCCCACGCCGGCGCGTTTGGCGGCGTCAAAGAGAATGCCGGTGTGGCGTATCGCCTCCGCGTGCGAAAAGTCAGCCGTGTTGAAGCGCACCCAGTAAGTGTTATACAGCACCGACGCCCCGCGCAGCGACGCGCACAACGCCTCCGGGTCATTGAAGTGGTAGGGTACCGCCTCTACCGCCGTGCCGAAAGGCTGCGGGCGATGCGGTGAATTGGTGAGCGTGCGCACCCGATATCCCGCCTGCAATAACCGGGTCGCGATATACCGCCCGGAATATCCGAACGCGCCGGTCACGACATGCAATTCCGGGGTGGCCATACTGTCCTCCATATCCTGTTCTTGTTTGAACCATGATGGTAAGGATTACAGGATACTCTTGATTTTACCTCAGGCGACTCCCTTTACAAGGGTGGTAAGCTTCATACATTCGGGTGAGAGGATTTTCACCTTCGACCTTCAGTACCATACGCTCTCAAACCCCCATACCCCCATTCTCCGCTAACCTGCTATACTATCCCTATGCAGCTCTGGCTCGATGCCTATCTCGAATACCTGGCGAGTGTGCAGCGTGCGTCGCCGCACACGGTGAAAGGGTATACCGAGGATCTCCTCCAGTTCGTCCGTTTCGCCGAGGGACAGGGGCGCGGGGATTGGTCGGTGATCACGGTGCTGGATGTGCGGCGCTTCCTGGCGGAGTTGATGACCGGCGGGATGGCGCGCACGTCGGTGGCACGCAAGCTGTCCGCCCTGCGCGGGTTCTTCACCTTTCTCACCGCCCGGCGTCTGCGCGAAGACAATCCGATGGTGGGGTTGCGCGCGCCGCGTCTACCGGAACGCCTGCCGCACTACCTCGAAGAGGATGAGATGCGGGAACTGCTGCGCGCGCCGAATGCCGCCACCCCGCTCGGGGTCCGCAATCGGGCCGTGCTGGAAGTGCTGTATGCCTCCGGGATGCGCGTGTCCGAATTAGCGGCGCTGAATGTGATCGACGTGCAGCGTGCCGATGCCACCGCCGGCATGCTCGCGTTGCGCGTGGTCGGCAAGGGACGCCGCGAGCGCGTGGTGCTGTTGGGAGAAGTCGCCGTCGATGCGCTGGCGGCGTATCTGGAGCAAGGCCGACCGGCGTTGCTGGCCAATGCCGAAGGACCGGACAGCGGGGCGATGTTCCTCAACCGCTCGGGCACCCGACTGACCACCCGCAGCGTAGGACGGATGCTGCATAAATATGTCATGCTCACCTGTGCGCGGCACGGCATCAGCCCGCACGCCCTCCGCCACACCTTTGCCACCCATCTGCTCAATCACGGCGCCGACCTGCGCAGCGTACAGCAGTTGCTCGGTCACGTCTCGCTGGCCACCACCGAGATCTATACCCACGTCTCCGCCCAGCGCCTGCGCGATGTCTATGCACGCGCCCACCCGCGGGCGTGACGAAGCGTATGGGTGTATGGGTGTATGGGCGTGTGGGAGTAAGGGGAAGTATGTGGGTACGATCAATCGGTGAACTACTCCCACACTCCCATACGTCCACCCTCCATCTGCTATAATGATGAACCACCCATGCCGTTCATGCCTATTAGTGCGAATCCGCTGCCGCTGAGAACCGACCGCACGTTGCGGGCGGTGCCTTACGCGACGTATGCCTTCTGCTTCATCAATATCATCGTCTATCTCAATCAGCTCGCGCTAAGTCCTTCCGGCATTTATCAGGTGACGCATCACTGGGGTTTCGTCGTCAGTCACCCCAGCCTGAGCACCGTTTTCACCTACGGATTTCTGCACATCGAATTATTCCATCTGCTGGGCAACCTGCTCATCCTCTGGCTGATGGGTACCGTGCTGGAATCGGCCATCGGCAGCATTGCTTTCACGCTGATCTATTTCGCCGGGCTGATCAGCGCCATCATCCTGTACGGGCTCATCGCACGGGCGTTTTTCCCGGCGACGCTGGATGTGCCGTTGAATGGCGCGTCCGGCGCGGTGGCGGCGGTGCTGGGATTGGCGGCGTTTCGTTATGCGCGCTTGAAAGTCCTGACCATCCCGCTGGTGAGTGTGCCCGCCTTCCTGCCGATCCCGATCCCATTGCCGATCTTCTTCTGGGTGCCGCTGTGGATGTATGCGCTCTTCTTCGCCGGCACAGAGCTGTTGGAAGGCATGCAGGAGATCGCCAGCACGCAACCGACCATGGTGGCGCATTGGGCCCACATCGGCGGGTTGTTGCTAGGCGCCCTGATGGCGCTGTTGGCCAAGATGGCGCAGGAAGGCAATCGCGAGTATGTGCTGGAGGAAACGACGAAAGCCACCGCGGGGGAAGGGTCGCAAGCGCGCTCGCGGCAGGAGGTGGAAACCCTCTTGCGTGGAAATCCGGAAGACCCCGAATTGCTGGAGGCGATGGCCGCGCTGACGCTGGTGAACGGCGAGCAGGAAGAGAGCCGGACGTGGTATTTGAAAGCGATCCGCCACTTTCTCGCCAACGGCCTGCACGATCGCGCCGCCATCAGCTACCTAAACGTCATGCGGGGAGAACATCCCGCCATCTTCAACCCGCGCGAGCAAATCCTGCTCGCGTCACAACTGGAGACATTGGGCTACTTCCCGGAAGCGGCACAGGCATTTTCCCTGCTGGCGGAAAAGCATCACGACCGCGACGAAGCGCCCACCGCCCTGCTGCGCGCCGCGCAAATCCGCCAACGCAACCTGTGCGACCCCGCCGGCGCCGCCGATCTCCTCACCATCCTCATCGCCCGCTACCCCAACTCCCCCTGGCTGAACCTAGCTTCTGACCGGCTGCGGGAGGCGAAGAGGGTATTGGGGGAATAGATCGTTGATTTTTGCACCGCAGAGGACGCGGAGGACGCAGAGATGATTACTTAGCAACCAGGCCCTGCTGGCGCGCGAGCGTCCCCGCGAGCACTCCGGTGGTTTCGATACGACCCTCCATGGTCTACTCAACCACCGGAGTGCTCGCGGGGACGCTCGCGCGCCAGCAGGGCCTGAACGATTACTGCAATCTTTTATTGACCACGCTCCCAAATCACCTTACCCCCACCAATCGTCGTCCGCAGGTTCAGGTCGCGGTCGAGCAGGATAAGATCAGCGTCGCGGCCCACGGCGATTTCGCCTTTGTTCAGGTTGAGCAGGCGCGCGGGGTAGGTGGAACAAAGGCGGGAAGCGGTGGCAAGGGATTGGCCGAAGAGGGTGACGGCATTGCGCAGCGCGTCGAGCGGGGTGAGCGCGCTGCCGGCGAGGCCGTTGTCGCGTTCGACCATGCGCACGCCGTTGTTGCTGCCGGCGACGGCGGCTTTGCCCCACTTGGGCAGATCGTAGACGCCCGGCGCCAGCCCGGCCCCGAAGTTGCTGTCGGTGACGAAGACCACGCTGCCCGCAGGCTTGCAGCGGAAGGATTTTTCCACCAGCAGCGGGTGCACGTGGGTGCCGTCGCCGATGATCTCGCAGGCCACCCGGTCTTCCACCAGCAGATAATCGACCAACCCGGCGGGATAGGCGCCCGGTTCGGTCATCTCCGGCACCACGAAGGTGTCGAACAGATGCGTCACCAGCCGCGCGCCCGCCTCTACCGCCGCGCGTGCCTGGGCGATGGTCGCCTGGGTGTGCGCCAGGCTGCAGATGACATGGCGGTCACTCAGGTAGCGGATGGCTTCCTCGGCGTAGGCCAATTCCGGCGACAGGTCCCAAATTTTAATCAATCCGCCGCCGGCGCGCAGCAGCAGGTCGGTGGTCTCCGGGGTGATGGGCGCCAGATCGTCGGACACGCCGGCGCCGGTGCGCGCGAGATAGGGTGATTCCAGCCGGAAGCCGCCGATTTGCGGCAGCAGACGCAGTTCGTCCGTCTCGCGGCGATGCCGTTCGAGAACGGCCGCGCTTTCCGCCGGCGGACCGAACAACGTGGGAAAGAAGGTCGTGGCGCCGCGGGAAGCTTCCAGTTGCGCGTATTCCTGCAGCGATCCGGTATCGACGGACACCATGCCGATCCCATGCGTATGCAGATCGATCAACCCGGGCAGCAGATAACCGCCCGCTGCATCGATCTCCCGCTCAGCGGACGCTCCCGCGCCCACCGCCGCGATACGTCCTGCCGTGATCTGGACGTCACCGGTTTGCCAGGCGTCGGACGGGAGCAGGATATCGGCATTGGTAATAAGCAAGTGCTGATTGTTGGACATGGTGGTTACCTTTATATTTGTTTCACGCAAAGGCGCAAAGACGCAAAGCGCCGACTAATAAGTAGTGTGCATGGCATGAAAGATGTGCTTTCCGAAACAGTTACCGAAAAAAATAACCGATCCTGCCCATCATCAAACCATCCAGTATATCCGGTGAAGCATTCATCCGCGAAACAGCAGATTGGTGCTCCAGCGGAGGACGGCGAAGATGACGATGGCTAAGATGAGCAGGTGGGTGAACGAACCGAAAAAGCCGATAAAGATGCGGGTTTTCTCGATGGCCAGCACGATGGCAAAGCTGACGGCGATGAGCAGCATCAATCCGGAGAGCCGCCGGAAACCGGGCAACTGCGCGAAGGCGACCTGATTGCCGATGATGGCCAGCGTCGCGATCATCGAGCCGATGGGAAGAAAATAGACCAGCGGGTTGACATCGACGAGATTTTCATGGGTGAAAAAGAGCGCGTAAGCAGTAAGCACACCGGCAAACAGGCCGGGAATACAAGTCAGATAGACCAGCGACGCATAGTAGTATTTCCACGGCGAAGTGCCACCCAGCCCCCGATGGTGCAAGCGGCCGCCACCGAACGCCAGCAGCGGCAACAGCACAAAAATCACCAGCAGTATGACCGGGTTTTGCCCGACCGCCTGCAAAAAGTCGCGCGTGGTCATTGCTTCCTCCGCCCTGGGACCACGGCCATCCTGGCCGCCCCCGTTGACTAACACTGCTTTTTACGGGGACGGTCAGGATGACCGCGCTCCCAGGGATCACTGCTGCTCAGGTAATGCGTCACCCGCCAGCGCGTGGGACAGCCGCATCGAGCAGAATTTTGGGCCGCACATCGAGCAGTAGTTGGTGTCGCAGTTCAAGCCCAGCGTTTCGCGGCGAAATTCGCGCGCGCGGTCGGGATCGAGCGCGAGGTTGAATTGCGCGTCCCAATCGAAGGCGTAGCGGGCGCGGGCCATGGCGTCGTCGCGGTCGCGCGCGCCTGGTTTGCCGGTGGCGACATCGGCGGCATGGGCAGCGATTTTCGCGGCGATGATCCCCTGCCGCACGTCTTCCGCGTTAGGCAACCCGAGGTGTTCCTTCGGCGTCACGTAGCAGATCATCGACGCGCCGTACATCCCGGCCACCGCGCCGCCGATGGCGGAGGTGATATGGTCGTAGCCCGGCGCGATATCGGTGACCAGCGGCCCGAGCACATAGAAGGGCGCATCGGCGCACAGTTGCTGCTGCAGTTCCATATTATGCTGAATCTCGTGCAGCGGGACGTGCCCCGGTCCTTCGATCATCACCTGCACGTCCTGTGCCCACGCGCGCTTCGCCAGTTCGCCCAGCACCGCCAGTTCGGAGAATTGCGCGTCGTCGCCGGCATCGTGCAGGCAGCCGGGGCGCAGGCTGTCACCCAGGCTGAGGGTGACATCGTAGCGACGGCAGATCGCCAGCAGATCATCATAGCGGGAGTAGAGCGGGTTTTCCGCATCATGCAGACGCATCCACTGCGCCAGCAGCGCGCCGCCGCGCGAAACGATCTTCGTCAAGCGCGAATCGACCATCGAGACGAACGAACGCAGAATACCGCAGTGCACGGTCATGTAATCCACGCCTTGCTCGGCCTGTCGCTCGATCACCGCCAGCAGACCATCGGCGGTGAGCGTTTCCAGGCTGTCCGCTGCTTCCACTGCTTCATAAAGCGGCACCGTGCCCACCGGCACCGGCGAGTGGCGAATGATCTCCTCGCGGATTTCATGGATTTGCCCGCCGGTAGAGAGATCCATCACCGTGTCGGCGCCGTAGCGCAGGCAGATGCGCAGCTTTGCGAGCTCTTCGTCCAACCCGCTGGACAGGGCGGAATTGCCGATATTGGCATTGATTTTACAACTGACGGCGCGCCCGACGGCGGCCGGTTCCAGTTCGAGATGGCGGATATTGGCGGGGATCACCAGCCGGCCGGCGGCCAGTTCGGTGCGGATGGTCTCGGCGGGTAAGCCTTCTCGCTGTGCGACGAAGGCGATCTCTTCGGTAATCTGCCCCTGGCGGGCGTAGGCCATCTGGGTGACGACGCCGGAACGGCCTCGCACCCAGTCAGTGCGTTGTGTCATGGGGCGGTGCGCTCCTTTGGTGAAATCATCCGTTGCCGGCGCGAAACGACCGACCGGCGAACTCGTACCCTGAACGCCGAAACCGCCAACGAGATGGGCATCGCGGGCTCTCGCCGCACGAAATACCATGGCGAGTGTAGCCCGCCTACCCCGGCATGTCAAGAGTTTCCTGGGACTGTTCCTGGGACCGCGGTCATCCTGACCGCCCCGTCTACCGACACTCGGTATAATGAGGCGGTCAGGATGGCCGGGGTCCCAGGCATAGAAGATTTGATCATTCTTTGATGTTCACTAACAGATTGGCAACATTGTGGTTGGTTGCGTGTGTTATGCTCATTTCGGCGTTGGGAAAGGATACCCGCGATAATGCGCAGGGAGGCGCATTTGCCGGGCTCGTCGCATCACCGATCTGATTGTCGAATGGCAGCACCGGACTCTCGAGTAGTCGAGAATCTGCGACGAGCCTGGCGTTTATCGGTTTCGGGTATCGGGTTTCAGGGGTCGAGAATTTCCGCTTCCGCGTGAAACCCGATGCCGTTTAGCGGGGATGCGTGCCATCCACCACGGCTGTCACTTCCCGCAACAGCGCTTCGACGATCTCGCTTTCACTGACCCGACCGACGATTTCTCCGTCGCGAAAGAGCAGACCGCCGCGACGGCCGGCGGCGATGCCGACGTGGGCGTCGCGCGCTTCGCCGGGCCCGTTCACTTCGCAGCCCATCACCGCCACGCGCAGCGAGCGACCGTCGGCACGCAGGAGGCGGTCGAGCGGAGCCAGCCGTTCCTTGACGCGCCGCACCATCGGATCGAAATCGATATCGCACCGTCCGCACGTCGGGCAGGCCACCAGCGTCACCCCGCCGGCGCGCAGTTCCAGCGCGCGGAGCAGTTGCCAACCCGCTTCCACCTCTTCGACCGGGTTGGCGGTGAGCGAGACGCGCAGGGTATCCCCCAGGCCTTCCCCGAGCAACTGCCCGATCCCCATCGCCGATTTGAGCAGCCCTTCCGGCGGCAGGCCCGCCTCGGTGACGCCGATATGCAGCGGATAGGCGCGTTCCGCCGCCATCAGCCGATAGGCCAGCACGGTGGTGATCACATCGGCGGCTTTCAGCGAGACGACAATGGCGGTGAAATCTTGCGCTTCTAACAGGCGGATATGGCGCAGCGCGCTTTCCACCAGCGCCCGCGCGTTGCCTTCCGGGGTGAAGGGAAATTGCGCGCGCAGGCTCGGGTCGATCGAGCCATTGTTGACGCCGATGCGGATGGGAATGTCGCGCGCCCGCGCGGCGGCCACCACCTCGCGTATTTCTTCCACGCGTCCCAGATTGCCCGGATTCAACCGCAGTTTATCGACGCCCTGGGCGATGGCGGTGAGTGCCAGCCGGTAATTGAAGTGGATATCGGCCACCAGCGGAATGCGAATGGCGCGCTTGATCGCTCCCAACGCCTCCGCGGCGCGCGCATCCGGCACCGCCACGCGGATAATCTCGCACCCCGCTTCTTCTAATGCGTGAATTTGCGCCGTGGTGGCGGCGACATCGGCGGTGGGGGTTTTGGTCATCGACTGCACGGAAATCGGCGCGTCGCCGCCGATGGTGAGATCACCGACGCGAACGGGTTGCGTGTGCCGCCGCGGCAAGGGGAAATCGCTGAACATGGTGGCAAATTTTCCTATTTTTTATTCACAGGAGATACAGGATGGTTGCAGGATAGGTAGGATGAATTTTTATCCTGCCCATCCTAAAAACGATCCTGTGCATCCGGTGAATTCGTCTTGTTATTTATTCGGGATCCAGCCGGCCCAGGTGGCGATATCGTGATAGGTGATCAGCAGGATCAGCCCGAGCAGTAAGATCATGCCGACCAGATGCACGAGGGCCTCTTTTTGCCGGTCGAACGGTTTACGGCGGATGCCTTCGATCACCAGGATCAGCAGGCGACTGCCATCCAGCGCCGGGATGGGCAGCAGGTTGACGAAACCGATGTTGATGGAGAGAAAGGCGAGCAGGCTGAGGAAATTCGCCATCCCCTCAGACGAAATCAGCGCGCCTTTCGAGGCGTTGTAAACCACCTGCGCGACTTTCACCGGTCCGCCGATGCCACTGAGCGGCACATGACCGGAGGACATCGAGACCAATGAGGCGATGATCCACATCGTTTTGTCGTAGACGTTCAACACGCCCAGTTCGATGGATTCCAGCGGGCCACGCCGTTGTACGGTCGAAGTGAGTACCACGCCGATGCCTTGATAGGTCGAGAGCTTCAGCGTGAACCCATTGCGCTCCGCCGTCTGCAATTGGGTCGGCTCGATGGAGTAATGGTAATCCATACCCTGGCGTTCGACGGTAACCGCGATCGGCGGATGGCTGGTATGGATCAACTTGACCGCGCGTTCGGCATTGTCGACCGCGACTCCGCTCACCTGAATGATACGGTCGCCGGGCAGGATGCCCGCTTTGGCCGCCGGGGAATCCATCTGCACCGCGCCGATTATGGCCTGATTGCCTTCGGTGGGGATGCCGATGGCCATGCCCAGGATGATGAGGACCACCATGGCCAGCACGAAATTCATCGCCGAGCCGGCTAGAATGGTGAGGAAGCGCGCAGGAAACGGCTTCTTATCGAATCCGTCCGGATGATCCTCTTCTTCCACTTCCATGCCCGCGATGCGCACGTAGCCGCCCAGCGGAATGATGCGCAAGGCGTAGAGCGTGCCGCGAAACGTGCGGCTCCACAGCGCCGGACCGAATCCCAGCGAATATTCCTGTACGGCCATTCCGCTCAGCTTGCCGACGATGAAGTGCCCGAATTCGTGCAGACTGATGATCAACCCGAATACGATCAAAATCCCGACGGTGCCGATCAGATGTTCCATATGCTACAATCCTTGATACGTATAAATTGGGGGCGGACTAGCTCCGCCCCCAATGGTCATGTTACCCATTTCCACGGGATTCACGTTACTCGATGACGAACTTTTTCTTCGTCTTCTTTCGCCCCTGTTCCACTTTGCGCTCATCGAGTTTCCAGCGTTCGGAGCCGGAGATGAGGCTGAAGCAGTGGTAACTGCTCAGGTTGGAGGCGACCACGCGCTTGGGCGTGCGGCGCACGACATTGACCTCGGCCCAAATACGCAGGAAATGGAACCCCTCCGGATGACCGGACAGCACGCGGCACATGATATCGTAGACCGACCAGTGCTGTTCGATCGCCTGCTCGCGCAGTTCGAGCAGCACGTCGATGCGGTCCGGCTCGAGGGCGATCAAGTCGTCGATCTCGCCGTCCCAGTTCAGCACATAATCGTCCGGCTCGGAGCCGCGTCCGATCACCAGGTTGGCGCCGACCGGAATATCCTTCTCATCGTACCACTCCTCCAGGCCGTGCACCAACAACTCATCGTTGTTGATCCAGATCTGGAAGAACGGGAAGCCTTCGCTGTGCACGGTCAGGCACGCCAGCGGGGTATCCGTGGGGAAGAAGGACATATCGGCCTGCCGCAATTTGAGCGTGCCCATTTTGCGGTGGTTGTATAACAGCGGAATGCGCGTCTCATCGAGCGTGCCGCCGCCCAGCAGATCGGCCGAGAGTTCGACCTCGTGCTCGCTGCCGAAGTCCTCATACCGTGGGTCGTGGACCCAGAGCGCCAGATTGTTATCCAAGCCTTCGTCTTCGAGTTCGGCGTCAGTCTCCGGATCGGTGAGCAAGGTGGGATCGAGCACTTCCGGCAACAGGGTATCCGGCACCTGCAACACGTCCGGCGGAATGAGCGACGGCAGCGTCCAGGTTTGCAAGCCGACCAGTTGGAAGCGCGCATCGGCCTTTAACGACTCCATCAGCGCGGTGCTGATCGACGCGTAGCGCGGCGAGGTCGGGCTATATTCAAAGACCGCTTCGATCATGTCGGACAATTTTTGCGGGTGTTCATGTTCGGACAGCGAGTCTTCGATCTCGTTGAGATTGTCATTGGAGACGACGTATGGGCCTTCCCAGACTTCCTCTTCTTCCAGGGCGACATCCGCCAACTGCGACAGTTGCTGCAAGGAGGTGGTTACCGTGGCGACCTGTTCCGCCAGGAGCCATTCGCCGCCGGAGAGCAGATGGAAGCGCGCATCTTTCAGCAGATCGAGATAGAACTGCTTGGGCGCGAATGCCGTGCCCTGCACGCGCCAGATCGCATAGGAGAGCAGGCGGGTCGTCAACGGCATGTTCACCGCGCGCAGCAGCGTGTCGGCAGCGTCCGTGGCGCGCATCTCCGCAGTTAACGGCACCTGGCGCAGTTGTTCGCACACCGGCTGCAGTTCGTCGACTTTATCGAAGAAGTTGCGCAGCAGCAACTCGTCTTCCGACAGCGCGTCGGTATCGAGCAGCCACTCGTTCAGCGCCCAGTGGTCATCCGGCGTGCGGAAGAACGCTTGTGGACGGTGGGCCAGGAACGTCGGCAGCATCTGTTGATAAAACTCCGGGGAGCGCGCATTCAACACGGCCATTTCATTGCTGAAGGCCGCGACGGTCAGCGGGCGTCCATAGAGTCGCAACGTCTCTTCCAGCGCGCCTTCCAGCGGCCGATGAAACAGCGTGCGCATGGTCAGATTCCAGCGCCGATCTTCGCCGACGAATTGCGCATTGTCGGTCATCGTATGGCGGATCAGCTTGGCGTTGGCGCCGATGCGCTTGCCGACCTGACTGACAATCTCGCCGATCTTGGCCGCATGGCCGCGATTCAGCAAGAAATCCGCAATTGAATCGTTCAGAAAATGCACCGCGGGCGTTTCAGCCTGCAACTGTTGTTCAAATCGCTCGGTGGTCACCGGGCATTCCTCCTCGGGACGGCTGCCAGGCAGCCGACAATCGCCGGATGGGCCATTTCCCAGCCAGCATACTCACACAGCCTTTTATTTTACGGAAAAATCGACAGTTTCGTCAAATGGCGCGCATTCTGCCTGCTGAGCCACGTGTTTTATTCAAGTCGCGGTAAGGGCTGACTTCAATAACGCTCTCCGTCATGATTATAGCAAATGCAGCCGAGATGCGCATATATCAGCACAATTCCCCCCATTTGCAACAGAAGTCCATCTCGTCGCGGGTATGTTCGGAACGTAGCCAGGTCCGTGAGGAGGATCAGATGGATGAGCAGCAGGAATCGCCGTTTCGCGCCGTGTATTTTCATGTCACGGATGGGGCACAGTCAGAGATGCTCGGTGGGACGCCGATGTTGTACGTGGGCATAACCTACCATATCTCGCGCGCGGAGATCGAAAAAGCTCAGCTCGTATTTATGGAAACCCACGATCCCATGCAGGCGCAGCAGGTGGTCGCACATAGTGATGTCGATCCGAATTCCCTGCTGCGGCATGTGTTGGAAAGTGGCTATCAGCCGTTGCCTGACGCGATTCTGGAGCGTTTTGACACGGTCGACAGCGATACCGGCGATATTCTGGTCTTGTTGCGCGTGCCGTGCACCATTGCGATGGGAAATATCGGCGATCAATCCAACATGGCCTGATGGCGCAAGTTATCGGTGGCCGCGGACGTGAGCGCTGTCGCGGTTGGCGTCACTGCCATCCCGGGACACGGGACCAGCGCTTCGATATACCCCCACCCACCCCCGGGTGGGGGTTTTGCTCACCGTCCGCGACGGAAGGATGGGCCGCGGTGACAGAACGAAAACATTACCGGCAATTAGTCGCCCTGGTGATCCTGACGATCCTGCTGTTGCTCTTCGCCATGATGGTCGTCAGCGGACAGCGCTCCGCGTTCCTCTATTGACATCAGACGGCCTTTCACGCATCGTGGCTTGACCGTCGTCTTCACGCTGTTTCAGCAGAATGCTGACACCTTCCCCGTCAATATCTCAGCAGCACCAGATCTTCCCCTTGATTCCTGCGCGGATGCTGCACTTCGGAAAACTCCTTGGCGGCGGCCGTTGTCCGCGATGCCGCGTAGGTGAAGGCTTCCGCCGCCGTCACGGCGCGATCGTGATTGGTGTCGGCATTCGCGCACCCGGTACTCAACGCTTCGATCAGGGAGGTGGTAAATAAACTCCCGTCGTCGGTTTCCGACGAGAGTTCGCCGGTGTCCGCCGCGGCGAGGATGGTGCAGCCGAGGGAATCCAGCGTCCGGGCGGTCTCGGTGTCGGGGTGATGCGACGATTTACCGCCGGCATACTCACC
>Ga0118677_10005997_pt1 | contig 20888 bp, 16 predicted proteins | sample AliMusrvi5mmetaG_FD_86154 | JGI IMG/M metagenome (GOLD analysis project Ga0118677, IMG submission 86154)
AGATCGAGAACACCGACTCCGATTTCGACCGTGAGAAGCTCCAGGAGCGTCTCGCCAAGCTGGCCGGCGGCGTCGCCGTCGTCAAGGTCGGCGCGGCCACCGAGGTCGAGATGAAAGAGACGAAGCACCGCGTCGAGGATGCCCTCAACGCCACCCGCGCCGCGCTTGAAGAGGGCATCGTGCCCGGCGGCGGCGTCGTGCTCGTCAACGCCATCGAGGCCATCAAGGTCGACAAGAAGTCCGACGATGTGGACTTCCGTTCCGGCAAGCAGATCATCGTCCGCGCGCTCGAAGAGCCGCTGCGTCAGATCGCCGAGAACGCCGGCCTCGAGGGCTCGGTCGTCGTGAACAAGGTCAAGACGCTCAAGGCCGGCGAGGGTCTCAACGCCGACACGGGCGAGTACGAGAACCTGATCAAGGTCGGCATCATCGACCCTGCGATGGTCACCCGCTCGGCGCTGCAGAACGCCGCGTCGATCGCCAAGAACATCCTCACCACCGAGTGCATCGTCGCCGACAAGCCCGAAGAGGGCGGCGGCGGCGGCATGGGTGGCATGGGCGGCGGCATGCCCCCCGGGATGATGTGAGACAGGTCTAGCTGGACCTTCGAAGGAGCGAGCCTCTTTCGCGTCAACGGGGGCCGGCGGTGCACGCACCGCCGGCCCCCGTGCCTTTCTCCCGCGGCCTGCCGAAGGGCCGCTCACCGCACGCTCACGGTACGCTCACGGTGGTCCCTCAGGCTCCCGGGTGCGCAGCACGGTGTCGCTTGACGGCCGCGCGACGCGCGGCTACCGTCCGCGCACATCCTGGTGGTTGCGGCCGTGACGGCGCGGCGCCGACCGTGGCAAGGGGGTTCGTCCATGAAGGTTCCCGGCAACAGCTGGCACGTGCACCACAGGGTCGTCATGCTGACGATCACGGTGACCGTGTTGCTGGGCGTCCTCGCCCTCTGGGCGGCCGTCGCATCCGGCAGCGCGTCGCCGGCGACCTCGGGCACGCCCTCGCCGTCCGCCTCGCCGGTCACGCTCCGCCTGGGCTGGGACGAGGGCCCGCTGAACCTCAACCCGTTCGTCGGGTACAGCAACTCCTACGAGATCTGGATGCTCAACTACGACACGCTGGTGGCGTTTGGCGCCGACGGGAAGCCATCCACCGAGACAGGCCTCGCCGACAAGTGGGAAACCTCGCCCGACTACAAGGTGTGGACCTTCCACATCCGGCCGGGCGTGACCTGGCAGGACGGGCCGCCGCTCACGGCGCGCGACGTGGCGTTCACCTTCAACACCATCATCAAGGACAAGCTGAGCCTCGCCGTGTACCTCAAGGACGTGACCAAGGCCGTGGCTACCGACGACCACACGCTCACGGTGTACTGCTCCAAGCCCAAGGCCAACATGCTCACCACCCAGGTGTACATCTACGTGCTGCCGCAGCACGTGTGGGGCAAGGTCGGCGCCAAGGCCATCGGCAACACGTTCCAGAACCCCGTGCCGATCATCGGCTCAGGTCCCTTCCAGACCGTGGAGTTCAAGAAAGACGGGTACGTGAAGATGGTGCGGAACCCCCACTACTGGGGCAAGCGGCCCACGCTCGAGCAGGTCATCTTCGAGTACTACACCAACAGCGACACGATGGTCGCCGACCTCAAGAGCGGCGCCATCGACGGCGCCCAGGTGGTTCCGCCGGAGCAGTTCAAGCGACTCGGCGGCACACCCGGGATCAAGCCGATCGCCTACCCGCTCTACAACTGGGAGTACATCGACATCAACTGCTACGACAGCCCTGCTTCGCTGGGCAATCCGGTGCTGCGCGACGTGGCCTTCCGCCGTGCGATCGCCTGGGCGATCGACCGCAAGAAGTGCGCCGAGCTCGGCTGGAGCGGGCTCGCCCAGCCCGGCACCGGCATCTATCCGCAGAAGGGCTGGCCGGCCGGCTTCGATCCGTACTACCAGCCGAGCGCGCAGGACTACATCGGCTTCGACCTCGCCAAGGCGAAGCAGCTTCTGGACCAGGCCGGCTACAAGGACACCAACGGCGACGGCATCCGCGACTACAAGGGCAAACCCATCCAGCTGCGCCTCTGGTCGCGGGACATCTCGCCGCAGAGCGAGATCCAGGGCAAGCTGATCGCCGGCTGGCTGCGCAGCATCGGGCTGCAGATCCAGCTGAGCGTCGTGGACGAAGGCCAGCTGGACTCGCAGATCTGGAACTACAAGGGCAACACGTACGCGCCCGACTACGACCTCGCCCTGTGGGACTTCATGGGCTACGTCGACCCCGGCGACTCCGCTGCCTGCTTCACGACGGACCAGATCGGCAACTACAACGAGATGAGCTGGTCCAACGCCCAGTACGACAAGCTGACCGCCCTGCAGTACCAGGAGATGGACCCGCAGAAGCGGCTCGCCATCCTCGGGCAGATGCAGCAGATCTTCTACCGCGAGCAGCCGCAGATCGTGCTCGACTACCCCTCTGTGCTCCAGGCCGTCAACACCGCCAAGTGGGACGGCTGGCAGCCGTACATGCACGGGAGCGTGTGGAACAACTTCCTCGACCGGCAGAGCTACATCGACCTCAAGCCCAAGGCCGTCGCCGCCACCGCGGCCTCCGGCAGTTCGCCGGCGACGCTGTGGATCGTCCTCGGGGCGGCCGTGGTCGTCGTCATCGGGGCGGTCGTCGTGCTCGCGCGCCGCAGGCGCGGCCGCGTGGTGGAGGAGTGAGCGGGGCGGGCGGCGGAGTGCCGCCGGCGCTGCCCGGCGACTATCACGTGCACACGACGTACTCGGACGGCAGCGGCAGCGTCGAGGAGTGCGTTGCGCGAGCGGTCGCTCTCGGCCTGCCCGAGATCGGCATCGCCGACCACCTCTCGGGCGTCGAGCATACGGCGTGGGACGCAGCCTCGATGCCGTTCGACCGGCTGGACGACTACGTCGAGGAGGTGCTCGCGGTCGCCGAGCGGCACGACGACGTCAGGGTGCTGCTCGGCGTGGAGGCGGACTACGTGACCGAGCATGAGGCCGGGTTCGCGGAGCTGCTCCCGGCCTACCCGTTCGACTACGTGGTCGGCGGTGTGCACGTGCTGGGCGGCTTCGATTTCGATGACCCCGCCAAGCGCGGGGACGCCCGCTGGTCGGATCCCGACGCGCTCTTCGCCGCCAACTACCTGGCCGTGCGCCGTGCCGCGGAGTTCGGGCGCTTCGCCTTCATCGCCCACCTCGACTACGTCGGCCTCTGGGGCCACAAGCCGGGGCCGGGCGTGGACGCCGAGATCGACGCCGCGCTGGATGCGATGGCGGCGTCCGGTACCGCGATCGAGCTCAATACCGACCGGATCAGTGATCCTGCCGGCGTCATGTATCCCTCCACCGGCATCCTGCGCGGCGCCTGCGCGCGCGGCATCCCGCTCGTGATCAGTTCGGACGCCCACGATGCGGAGCACGTGGGGAGGCTCTGGGACGAGGGTATCGCGGCGGCGCGTCAAGCCGGGTATCGCGAGGCACTTCGGCTCTCGGACCGGGCGCTGGTCCCGCTGCCCGGCGCCTGACCGGCGTCGCGGCCGCGCGATCGCCGGCGAGGGCCGGCGGGATGCGCGCGACGTCGCGCAGCACGACGACGGTCCCCGACGGCCACGCTCGCCGGCGGCCGTAGTATCGTGAGCGCGACGGAGGCCGCAAGCGCACGCGACGAGGTGGCGACATGGACATCTGCAAGGACCTGATCGGCGGCGAGTGGGTCGGCGCGTCCGATCACGGCAGCTTCGAGAGCCGCGACCCGGCGCACAGCGACGTGGTGCTGGCCACGTTCCCCAGCGCGACCGCCGCCGACGCCGAGCGCGCCGTGGCCGCTGCAGCCGAGGCCTTTCCGGCATGGGCCGCCACGCCGGCCCCGGCCCGCGGCGCGCTCCTCTTTCGGGCCGCCGAGCTGGTGGACGAGCGCTTCGAGGACATCGCCACGACGCTCACGCGCGAGGAGGGCAAGACACTGGCGGAGGCCCGGGGCGAGGTCACGCGGGCGCGCGACATCCTGCGCTACTACGCCGGCGAGGGCTGGCGCCGCGCCGGCGAAGTGCTGCCGGCCAACGCCCCCAGCGCGATGCTGTTCAGCAAGCGCGAGCCTCTCGGCGTCGTCGCCGTCATCACGCCGTGGAACTTCCCGATCGCCATCCCGGCCTGGAAGATCGCGCCGGCGCTCGCCTACGGCAACGCCGTCGTGTTCAAGCCGGCGTCGGCGACGCCGCTGACGGCGCTGAAGCTGGTCGAGTGTCTGCAGGACGCCGGCCTGCCGGCCGGAGTCCTCAACTTCGTCACCGGTTCCGGCGCCGCCGTGGGAGAGACGCTCGCCGCGAGTCCCTTCGTCGGCGGCCTCACCTTCACCGGCTCGCACGGCACCGGCGCCGGCATCTATCGCAAGGCGACCGAGCACTTTGCCCGCGTCCAGCTTGAGATGGGCGGCAAGAACCCGACCATCGTCCTCGACGACGCGGACCTCGGGCTCGCCGTGAAGCTCGCCGTGATGGGCGGTTTCGGCCTGACCGGCCAGAGCTGTACGGCGACCAGTCGCCTGATCGTGGAGGACGGCATCGCCGACCGCTTCGCCGCGGCCCTGGCGGAGGCCGCCGCGGCGCTCCAGGTGGGCGACGGCCTCGCCGCCGGCGTGCAGATGGGCCCCGCGGTGAGCGAGGACCAGCTGGCGACCGACCTCGACTACATCGAGATCGGCAAGAAGGACGGTGCCGAATTGCTCGCCGGCGGCGGCCGGGCCGGCGGGGAGGGCCACTTCGTTCAGCCTACGGTGTTCGACCACGTCGATGCCGGCAGCCGTCTCGCCCAGGATGAGATCTTCGGGCCGGTGGTGGGCATCGTGCGGGTACGCGACCTCGACGACGCCATCGTCAAGGCCAACGCCGTGGGGTACGGCCTCGCCGCCAGCGTCGTGACCGACGACCTGCGCCGCGCCCTCACCTTCGTCGACCGCATCGAGGCCGGCGTGGTCAAGGTCAACGAGCCGACGACCGGCCTTGCTCTCCAGGCGCCGTTCGGCGGCTTCAAGCTCTCGAGCGCCAACACGTTCAAGGAGCAGGGACCTTCGGCGATCGAGTTCTACACGCGCACCAAGACCGTGTACGTGACCTACGGCTGAGCCGCGCTCGGGCGAGGTCGCCGGCGGCAGGTCCGTCGCGGCCTCGCCTGGGTATAATGACAACATGGGCATCGGGGCCGACCCCATCTACCGGCTCGTCGTGACGGGCCCGCAGCGCGACCTGCTCTACGAGCACTTCCGCCAGCTGTTCTGGGGGCGGGACGGGGTGGAGGTGGTCAAGGACCGCCGCGCCGGCGAGCGCCGGCGCGACAGCGCGTCCGTGGGCCTCGACCGGCGCACGCGCGAGCGGCGTCGCGCAGGGGCCGTCTGGATCGTGCCGCCCGACTGAAGCCCCGCCGACCCGCGTCCAGAGGGCCATTCGCGCGCATCGGCATCCGCCTTGCTGCCTCCGGTCCCGCGGCTGCCGCCGGGCTGTCCTTTTCGTCCTTCCTCCGGCTTCTCGCGAGGCCGGGCGTTCGCGTATACTCCGGAGACGTTCGTCCCGGAATGTCGTCGTGGAGGTTGTGAAGATGCTGTTGATGGGTGAATCGATCAACGGGACGCGCAAGCAGGTCGCAGAGGCGATCCAGGCGCGCGACGCGGAGTTCATCAAGACCCTCGCCACCGATCAGGTCGAGGCCGGCGCCGGCCTCCTCGACGTCAACGGCGGCGTCGCCGGCGGCAACGAGATCGAAGACCTCACGTGGCTCATCGACACCGTCATGGGCGTCACCGACATGCAGCTCATGGTCGACTCGGCCAGCCCCACCGCGCTCGAGGCCGGCGTGCAGCACGTCATCGACAAGGGCGGCAAGGTCCCGTTCATCAACTCGATCTCGGGCGAGCAGCCGCGCATCGACGCCGTGCTGCCGCTGATCGAGAAGTACAAGTGCCCGGTCGTCGGCCTCTGCCTCAGCGATGAGGGCATCCCGCCGACCGCCGAGGACCGTTTTGCCGTCGCCAAGCAGCTCTACGACATGTGCACCGGCGCCGGGCTCCCCGCGGAGGATCTCTGGATCGACCCGCTGGTCCTGGCCGTGTCGGCCGACCCGTGCGCGCCCGGCGTCACCATGGACACGCTCAAGCTGGTCAAGGAGAAGCTGCCCGTGCGCACCACCGGTGGCCTCAGCAACGTGAGCTTCGGCCTGCCCAACCGCGCCCTCCTCAACCGCACCTTCGTGGCGATGTGCGCCGGCCTCGGCCTGGACGGCCTGATCGTCGACGTGCGCAACAAGGCGATGATGGCCAACATCAAGTCCGTCGAGGCGCTGCGCGGCGAGGACAACTTCTGCGGCAACTACCTCAAGGCTCATCGGGCCGGCATCCTGGAGTAGTCGCGTGGGCGAGCCCGAGCGCTGCCGTCTGCGCGATCTCGGCGTCGCCGTCGGCACGCTGCCCGCCGGCCCGCTGAACGCCATCACCGACGTCCCCGGCGTCGCCGTCGGCCACTCCACCATCTCGTGGGGCGGGCCCGAGCTGCCTTCCGGCAGCGGGCCCGCCCGCACGGGCGTCACCGCGATCTTCCCGCACGGCGGCGGCATCTGGCACGACCGTGTCGTCGCCGGCGCCTTCGCCGCCAACGGCGTCGGCGAGCTCATCGGCATCAGCGCCATCCGCGAGTGGGGTCTCATCGAGACGCCGGTCCTGCTCACCAACTCGCAGAGCGCCGGCGCGGTCTACGACGCCACCGTGCGCTGGATGATGGACGGCAACCCGCTGGCCGGCATCGAGGATGCCGTCATGCCGGCCGTCGGCGAGTGCGACGACGGCTTTCTCAACGACTTGCGCGGCATGCACGTAAAGGAGGAGCACGTCCGCGCAGCGCTCGACGGCGCCTCCGCCGGCCCCGTGGCCGAAGGCTGCGTCGGGGCCGGCACCGGCATGAGCTGCTACGACTTCAAGGCCGGCATCGGCACGTCATCGCGCCTCGTGGAGGCGCACGGGCACCACTACACGGTCGGCGTCCTCGCGCTCGCCAACTTCGGCGTCCGTCACCGCCTGCAGATCGACGGGGTGCCGGTCGGGCGCGAGATCGCCGACCTGATGCCGGTCGAGAATCGCCAGGGCTCGTGCATCGTCGTCCTCGCGACCGACGCGCCCCTCAGCTCCCGCCAGTGCGAGCGCATGGCCAAGCGCTGCGCGCTCGGCCTGGCCCTGACCGGCTCCTACGCCTCGGACGGCAGCGGCGAGATCATGGTGGCCTTCTCCACCGTCCGCCGCGCGCCGCGCGCATCGGCGGAGCTCCGCACGGCGGTCTCGGTCGCCAACGAGCAGATGCAGCAGCTCTTCGAAGGCGCCGTCGACGCCACCGCCGAGAGCGTCGTGAACTCGATCTGCGCGGCGCACACCACGGTCGGGCGCGACGGCAACACCGCCTTCGCGCTGCCCCTCGACCGCCTGGTCGCCATCATGCATGCCCACGGGCGCGAGGCGCGTCTCCCCGATGGCGCCTAGGCGCCATGCTTGCCGCGCATCGCGGCGGGCGACTAGTATTGGCAGGCGCGCCGGCCGGAGGCCAGCGTTGTCCGCAGGCCGGGTCCCGGCGTCGTCTCTGGGGGTACGTCAGTGAGCTGCTCGAGCTGGCCATCAGCGTTCCCGCCCGCGCTCGTCACATCCGTCGCGCCGGCGCCGTCATGCCGCCGCGGCTCTTCTTGCGCGCCTCTCCGAGGCGACCACGACTCCACGTCGATCACCGATCGGGCAAGGCAATCGCGGCAGTAAGAGGGAGGTAAGGACCCGCGGCCGTTCGGGGCCGAGCGTACGGTGGGTCCGGAGAACCGTGGACAAACGACGATACTTTGTGCGCAAGGTGCTGAACGCCATCCTCACGATCATCCTGGTGGCGTCGTTCAACTTCGCACTCTTCAGGATCCTGCCCGGGGATCCGGCGCGCCTGCTCTTGCCCAAGGGCAAGCAGCCCCCCGAGGCGGTCGCCAAGCAGCGCGCGATCTTCAACCTCGACAAGCCTATGTGGCAGCAGTTCGTCCTCTATTGGGGCGACACCATCCAGGGCAAGTTCGGCATGTCCTTCGCCGAGAAGAGGCCCGTGTCGCAGGTCGTGGCAGAGCGCGTCTGGCCCACGGTCCTGCTGGTCGGGGTGGGGACCATCTTCGCCACTGTGATAGGCATGATCACGGGCGTGTTCGCAGGATGGCGAAGAAACGGCACCTTCGACGTTGTGACGACGAACACCGGCATGGTGCTCTACGCGATGCCGACGTTCTGGTTCGGCCTCCTCATGATCATGCTGTTCTCGACCAAGCTGCGATGGTTCCCGACGGGGCGCATGGCGGAGCCCGGCGTCGACCTCACCGGCTGGCCGGCGTTCACCTCGCTGATGCACCATCTGTTCCTGCCGGCCTTCACCTTCGCGGTCGCCTACGTGGGCGAGTACCACCTCATCATGCGCAGCTCCATCACCGGCGTCATGAAGGAGGACTTCGCCCTCACGGCGCGCGCCAAGGGCCTCTCCGAGAACAACGTCCTCTGGCGCCACGTCGTCCCCAACGCGATGCTGCCCACGGTCACCATCGTGATGATGAACCTCGGCTTCGTCATGTCGGGCGCCATCCTGTCGGAAGCCGTCTTCAACTGGCCCGGCCTCGGACTGCTCTCCTATGACTCGATGAACAAGCGCGACTACCCCGTGATGCAGGCGGTGTTCCTCATCGCCAGCATCGCCGTGATCATCGCCAACCTCATCGCCGACATCATGTACTACTACCTCGACCCGAGGGTGCACGCATGATCCCCCGTCGATTCCGGAACTGGATCTTCTTCTGGACGCCGGTCGCCTGGCTGGTGCTCGAGCTGATCAAGTACCCGAAGGACGTCTACTGGTCGGACGGGCTGGGCGCGATGCTCAAGGGCTTCGTCTCCAGCACCGTCGCCAACTACCCGGCCTGGATCCTGGTGCTGGCGGCCGTCGCCGTCCTCGTCGTCGGCATCCTCGGCCTCGTGCGCAAGACCAAAGCCGTCGTCTTCAACTACCTGCTCATCGTCATCGGCGTCGTCTTTGCCCTGTGGGCGTTCCTGGCCGGCGGCGGCGCCTCCGGCTGGTCCGCCGCCGCCGACGCCATCTCCTACGACTGGGTGCTGCAGACGGTCGTCGTCGTGCTCGCCGGCGTGGCGGCCTACTTCTGGGCGCGCGGCAACCCCGAGCGCGCCGAGCTCCTCACCTGGAACACCCATCAGGTGTGGAGGCTCTATCGCGGCAACTGGCAAGGCATGCTCGGCCTCAGCATCCTGCTCTTTTTCACGGCGATGGCCTTGCTTGCCCCGTTCCTGATCAGCCACGCGCTCCTGGACCCCAATGCGCAGCTCACCGACCCCAGGACCGGCCAGCTCTTCCTCGCCTATCACCCGCCGACCTTGTACTGGCCGAACCTCTTCGGCACCGATCAGGTCGGCCAATCGGTGCTCGCGCAGTTCGTCTGGAGCGCTCGCATCTCGCTGGTCGTGGGCCTTCTCGCCGCCGTCGGATCCACCGTCGTGGGCGCCGGCATCGGCATCATCGCGGGGTTCTACGGCGGCTGGCAGGGCGAGGTCTGGATGCGCCTCACCGACGCCTTCCTCGTGATCCCCTGGCTCCCGCTCGCCATGGTGCTCGCCGCCGCCTGGGGCCAGAACTACGGGATCATCATCCTGATCATCGCCATCACGAGCTGGCCGGGCACCGCGCGTGTGATCCGCTCGGACGTGCTGCGCGTGCGCGAGCTGCAGTTCATCGAACGAGCGCGCGCCATCGGCTCCAGCAACGGCCACATCATGCGCAAGCACGCTCTCCCCAACGTCATGCCGCTCATCTTCGCCAACCTCGTCCTCGTGGTGGCGATCGCCATCCTCTCCGAGACCACGCTCTCGTTCCTCGGTCTCGGCGACCCGCTCAACTTCAGCTGGGGCATGATGCTGCGCAACGCCTGGATCAACGGCGCCGCGGGCCTGCCCGCCTGGTGGTACCTGCTGCCGCCGGGCATCGCCATCGTGCTCGTCGTGCTCGCCTTCACCTTCATCGGCACCGCCTACGAGGAAGTGCTTGATCCCAAGCTGCGCAAGCGCGAGGACAGCGGTACCGAGAGCCGCTTCTCGACGCGCACCGAAACGCCGGTCGTCGCCATGGGCGGCGCCGGAGTGGGCGGCGGCGCCGCGATGTTCACGCCCGGCCAGCAGACCGACGACGCCATGCCCGATTTCGACAAACCCGCGGGCGGCAGCATCGGCAGCCCGGACAGCGGGGGCTGGGTCGGCGGTCACATCCAGGACGATGAGGAAGGGGGCGAGGACGAATGAGCCCCAAGGCGAAGACCAAAGCCCCTGAGAAGAAGGCCAAGGCCGACAAGAAGACCGTCGAGCGCATCGAGCACGCCGGCCTCCTCGACGTGCGCGAGCTCACGACCCACTTCAAGCTCGGCGCCGGCGACGTCAAGGCCGTCACCAAGGTGAGCTTCGTCGTCGAGCCGGGCGAGAGCCTCGGCCTCGCCGGCGAGAGCGGTTGCGGCAAGACCACCGCCGCGCTCTCGATCCTCAAGCTGCTCCCCGAGAACGGGCGCATCGTCAGCGGCGACGTGCTGTTCGACGGGCGCAACCTCGCCAAGCGCACCGAGTACGGCATGAGCAAGATCCGCTGGAAGGAGATCAGCATCATCTTCCAGGGGGCGATGAACGCACTCAACCCGGTCCAGGAGACCGGCAAGCAGATCGCCGAGCCGATCCAGCTCCACGAGGGCCTGAGCGAGAAGCAGGCCATGGTCCGCGTGCGGGAGCTCTACGACCTCGTCGGCATCAGCCAGAAGCGCGTCATGGACTTCCCGCACCAGCTCAGCGGCGGCATGCGCCAGCGCGCCATGATCGCCATGGCGCTGGCCTGCAACCCCAAGCTCGTGATCGGGGACGAGCCCACCACGGCACTCGACGTGATGGTGCAGGCGCAGATCCTCGACCTCATAGCGCGCCTGCGCAAAGAGCTCGAGCTCTCGTTCATCCTCATCAGTCACGACCTCTCGGTCATGGCCGAGACCTGCGACAAGGGCGTCATCATGTACGCCGGCGAGGTCGTCGAGAGCGGCAGCACGACCAACATCTTCAACAACGCGACGCACCCGTACACGCGCCTGCTCATCAAGGCGTTCCCCAACATCCACGAGAAGCGCGAGATGGTCAGCTCGATCAAGGGCGATCCGCCCAATCTCATCAATCCGCCTGCCGGCTGCGGCTTCTGCCCGCGCTGCGACGTGAAGATCGCGAGCTGCGAGACCGAGCACCCGGAACTGACCGAGGTCGAGCCGGGTCACTTCGTGCGCTGCGTCCTCGCCAGGCAGGGGGTGTGACGATGGCCACGACCAAGGACACTCCCGCCGCGCGGGAGCAGGGCGACAAGAGCGCCGTCAAGGCGTCCGACCTCGCCGCGGCCACCGCCAAGGACGGCGTGCTGTTCGACATCCGCGACCTTGAGGTCTACTTCCCGATCCACGCGGGCTTCTTCAAGAGCATGGTCTCCAACGAGAAGAAGTTCGTGAAGGCCGTGGACCACATCTCGTTCCAGGTCAAGCAAGGCGAGATCCTCGCGCTCGTCGGCGAGTCGGGCTGCGGCAAGACGACCACCGGACGCACGATGCTCCGCCTCGAGGAGCCAACCGGCGGTCATATCCTGTACAAGGGCCTGCCGGTGGAGAAGTTCACCTCGAGCACGCTGCACGCCTACCGCCGCAAGGCGCAGATCATCTTCCAGGACCCCTATAACTCCATCAATCCCAAGCAGACGATCTTCGACATCGTCGCCGAGCCCCTCGAGGTCAACAACGTCACCTCGAGCGAGCGCGAGAAGGAAGACCGCGTCATCAAGGCGATCAGCGAAGCCGGCCTGCGGCCGGCGACCGAGTACCTCTACCGCTACCCGCACGAGCTCTCCGGCGGGCAGCGGCAGCGCGTCTGCATCGCCGGCGCCACGGTGCTCGAGCCGGACGTCATCGTCGCCGACGAGCCGGTCGCCTCGCTCGACGTCTCCATCCGCAACGACATCCTCAAGCTGATGGTCGAGCAGAAGGAGAAGATGGGCGTCACGTACATCTTCATCACCCACGACCTCTCGCTCGCCTGGGCGATCAGCGACCGCATCGCCGTGATGTACCTCGGCCGCATCGTCGAGATCGGCGAGACGCTGGAAGTGGTGTCCAACCCGCAGCACCCGTACACCAGGGCGCTGATCAGCGTGATCCCGGTGCCGGACCCGCTCGCCAAGCGCGAGCACGTGATCCTCAAGGGAGAGACGCCGAACCCTGTCGACATCCCGTCCGGCTGCCGCTTCCACCCACGCTGCCCGGACGCGATCGACGCGTGCAAGGAGACCGACCCCCCCGAGAAGCTCATCGGGGGAGACCACTACGCCGCCTGCCTGAGGATCGGCGAGTGAGGCACTGACGACGCATGGGGCCGGCCTCCGGCCGGCCCCATGCGGTCCGTACTGCGCAGGGCCGCCTGCGGCGGCAGCCCGGCATGGTGATGAGGACGTGGCTCATGTCTGACCCAGTCGCCGAGATCTGGCCCGACGAGGCCATCGAGGCGATCCACCTCGCGTCGCTGGCGCTGCTCGAGCGGGCCGGCGTCAAGGTCGAGTCGCCGGCCGCCCGGGAGCTCTTCCTCGCGGCGGGCTGCACCGCGGCCGACGACGACCGCGTGCGCATACCGCGCGGCGCGGTCGCAGACGCGCTCGCCGCTTGCCCGCCCTCGTACACGCTCGCGGCGCGCGACCCCGCGCGGGCGATGCTCATGGACGCCGCTCCCGGCCCGACCTACGTCCACAACATGGGCGGCGCGCGCGACGTGGCCGATCCGCGCACCGGCGCCGGCCGCCGCGCGACGCTTCACGACCAGGTGCTGGCCACCAGGGTCATGCACCACCTCACCCACCAGAGCCAGGTGACCTCGCTCTGGCAGCCGCAGGACGTGCCCGACGTGCTCGAGCCCTTGTACTCGTATCTCGTGCTCGCGTTCGAGACCGACAAGGCGCTCGGAGGTCCCGGGATCTCGCACGCGGTCCAGGCGCGCTACCTGCACGAGATGGCGACGGCGGTGACGGGGGCCGACGGGGCCGGCGGCGTCTACCCGATCGACCTCGCGTTCTCGCCGGTGAGCCCGCTCATCCTCGGCGGCGAGGTCTCCGACGCGCTCGTCGCCGAGGTCAGGTGCGGCGGGGTGGTCGTCGAGATCCTGCCCTGCCCGGCCGCGGCGACCACCGCGCCCGGCGCGATCTCCGCCGCGCTCGCGCAGCAGAACGCGGAGGTTCTCTCGGGCGTCGTCCTCACGCAGCTGGCCGCCCCGGGCACGCCCGTGTACTACGGCCCGCGACTTAGCGCCGTGGACCCGCGCAGCGGCGTCGTCGTCTCCGGCACGCCGGAGACCGGCGTCGCTTCGCTGGCGGCGGTCCTGCTGGCGCGGCACTGCGGGCTCGCCTGCGACTGCTACGGTCCCTGCAGCGACAGCAAGGTCGTGGACGCGCAGTTCGGCTACGAACGCGCCGTGAACGCCCTGCTCGGTCTCGCGGCGCGGCCGCGGCTGCTGTCGGGCATCGGCGAGCTCCAGGCCGGCGTCGCCAGCTCGCTCGAGGTCCTCGTCATCGACGACGACGTGCTCAACAACGCCTTCTACGCGCTCACCCCGCGGCCGTGGGACGCCGACGCTCTCGACGTGGAGGCGATGGTGGACGGCGTACTCTCCGGCCACGGCTTCCTCGGCACCAAGCACACGCGGCGCTACATCCGCAGCGAGTTCGTGGCGCCGCTCCTGAGCTATCGCGGCGGCCTCGGCGAGTGGCTCGCCTCGGGCCGCAGCGGCCTCGTGGACCTCGCCTCAGAGCGGGTCGCCGACCTGGTCGACCGCGAGCCCGTGGGCCTGCCGGACGACGTGCTCGCCGCACTGGTCGATCTCATCGCGGCGTGCGCCGCCGAGGTCGGGATCGGCGACTTCCCCGACCCGCGCCGCGCGTTGGCGTTGTAGACTAGGCCGGTCGCTTGGAGAGGCGGCCGCCGGGCAGCACGACCATCGGGATGGGGCGCATGGCGATCCCGTTCGTACACATCGAAGCGCGTGGCACGTACCGTGAGCTCGGGCGCGCCGTGGGCGAAGGCGCGCGCGACGAGGTGCGCGCCTCGGTCGCGTTCTTCCGTGACGACTTCGCGGCGCTGAGCGGCGGCCGGCTCACGTTCGCCGCGGCCGAAGTCGCGTCTCTCGCCTACGCAGATCACGCCCGCCGCGCGCTGCCCCAGTGCTGGGAAGAGCTCGAAGGCCTCGCCGAGGGCGCCGGGCTCCCGCTCTCCGAACTGCTGGTCCTCAACTGCGGCGAGGAGTTCACCTGCGGCGAGCCGGTGGAGGGCAGCGAGCCGGTGGAGGGGTCCCACGGCGCGCCTCGGGCGTCGTCGCGCGGCGGCGACCACTGCACCGCGGTGGCGGTCGCCGGCCAGGGCCGCCACGTCGTCGGCCACAACATGGACTGGTACGTCATCGACGCCGTCAACAACGTCTTCTTCGACCTCACCGACCCCGACGGCACGCGCGTGATGGGCATCGCCGGCGCGCCCTACCTTCTGATGCTGGGCATGAACTCGCACGGCGTCGCCAGCGTCAGCAACTCCGTCCACTCCAACGACAACCGGGTCGGCGTCCCCAACGCCTTCGTGCGCCGGGCGACGCTAGGCGCGCCGAGCGTCGCCGAGGCGCGCGCCCGCGGACTGCTCGCGGGACGGGCGCGCGGGACCAACCACCTGTTCGCCGACACCGACGGCACCGTGTGGGACGTGGAGACGTCGGCGACGGCGAGCGCCTTCATGGACTGCTCCGCCTCCGGCCACGCCGCCCATACCAACCACTACGTCTCCCCGGAGATGCGGCCGTTCGAAGGCTCGGACCACGCGGAGTCGCGCGTGCGGCTCGCCACCGCGGAGCGCATGCTGGCCCAAGGCCTCGAGGACGGGGAGGACCCCGTCGAGCTCGTCGCCCGGGTGCTGCGCTGCCACGAGCCCGGGCCGGACCAGGCCATCTGCGGGCACCCGGACGAGAGCGAGCCGCCCGCCGACCAGGGCATGACGGTCGGCAGCATGATCTGCGACCTCGACGAGCGCCGCATCCACGTCTGCGCGGGGGCGCCCTGCGAGAACCCCTACCAGACCTTCGAGATGTAGGCGCGCCGGCAAGCCTTGAACGACTTCGATCTGATCATCGCCAACGGCCGCGTCGTCGACGGCTGTGGCAACCCCTGGTACTACGGCGACGTGGCCGTGCGGCGCGACCGGATCGCCGCGATAGGGGCGCCCGGTGCCTTGCGTGGCCGGCGGGTCGTGGACGCGGCCGGCCGCTACGTGACGCCGGGGTTCGTCGACCCGCACACGCACTCGGACATCTCGATCCTCCAGCACCCGCGCGCCGACTCCGTCATTCGCCAGGGCGTCACCACCCACGTCACCGGCAACTGCGGCATGTCGCCGGCGCCGCTCTCCGCCGCCCATCGCGACGAGGCGCTGCACAACTGGGGCCACTACTGGGACATCTCCGGCCTGTCGTGGGAGTGGCGGAGCTTCGCGCAGTACCTGCGCGAGCTGGCGCGCGCGCCCAAGGCGATCAACGTGGCGCCGCTCGTCGGTCACGGCGCCCTGCGGCTCGCGGTGATGGGGTTCTCCGAGGATGCGGCGAGCGAGCGCGAGCTCGTGCGCATGGAACGGCTGCTCGACGCCGCCATGCGCGCCGGCGGCCATGGCATGTCCACCGGGCTCGTCTATCCCCCCGGCTGCTTCGCCGGGACGGAGGAGCTCGTCCGCCTGTGCCGCACGGTCGCCCGCTACCGCGGCATCTACACCTCCCACGTGCGCGGTGAGCGCGAGACGATCCTGGAGGCGGTGGCCGAGGCCATCGACATCGGCCGGCGCAGCGGCGTGGCGGCCGTCGAGATCTCGCACAACGCGCCCAAGTGGGGAGCGCCGGCCGGCGCCGGCGCCAACCTGGCCCTCATCGCGCAGGCGCGCCGGGAGGGGATGGACGTCACGACCGACAACGACGTCCACACCGAGCTCGCGCCGCGGCTGTCGCGGGCGCTGCCGCAGCCGCTCCTGGATCTCGACCACTCCGACCTGATGGCGCTGCTCGCCGACCCCGTCCGGCGCGCGCAGGTGCGCCGGGACATCGCCGAGGACCGCCTGCCCGGCGCCGGCTACACGGGCCTCGTGCGCCACGGCCGCTTCGACCGCATCGTGGTGCTCCAGGCCGACCGCCACCCCGATCTGCGCGGCCGTTCGGTGGCCGACATCGCGGCCACGCGCGGCGCCGACGCGTTCGACACGTTCCTCGACCTCATCGTGGAGGAGGACGACGGCATCGTCGGCATCTTCGACTACATGGACGAGGCCGACATCCGCGCTCTCCTCACGAGTCCGCTGGCGATGGTCTCCTCGGACGGGCTCGTGATGCCGCCGGCCGACACGCTCGACGACCCCTCGCTGTACTGGCCCTGCAGTTACGGCGAGTACCCCGGCATCCTCGAGCGCTACGTGCGCGACGAGCCCGTCCTCCGCCTCGAAGAGGCGGTGCGCAAGATGACCTCGTTCCCGGCCCAGCGGTTCCGTCTCTTCGACCGCGGGGCGCTGCGCCCCGGGCTGCGCGCCGACGTCGTCGTGTTCGACCTCGAGCGCGTCCACGACCGCGCCACGAACCTCTACCCGCACAGCTTCCCCTTCGCCAACATCCCGCACCGGTACCCCACCGGCATCGACTGGGTCGTCGTCAACGGTTCTCCGGTGCTTGAGGAGGGCGAGCACACCGGCGCGTTGCCGGGCCGCGTCCTGCGGCGCGGCTGACGCGCTTCCGCCCCGCGGCGGACGAGTCTTCGTCCTGCGGCCGTCGCGCATGTGCGTTTCTGCCGACCGGCGGCCACACTCCAGAACGTACAAAGTCGTTCGCGCAGGCGGCGCTCGCGGTCTCGCGCTGTACTTGGACATGATGTAGAATCGCGGCGATGATCACGGTCCAGGACATCCTCGAGATCCCCGATCTCAACCTGCGCCTCCTGGCCGGCGCCAAGTCCACCAGCAACCCCGTGCGCTGGGTGCACATCACCGAGGTACCGGACCCCACCAAGTGGCTCAAGGGCGGCGAGCTCCTGCTCACCACCGGCTACGGCTACGTGGGCCCGGAAGAGCAGCAGGTCGCGTCGCTGCAGCGCCTCATCGACCACAACATCTCGGGGCTCGGCTTCGGCACCGGCTTCAGCTTCGACAAAGTGCCGCCGGCGCTGGTCAAGGTCGCGGAGGAGTACGGGTTCCCCCTGTTCGAGGTGCCCTACCACGTGCCGTTCATCGCCATCACCGAGGCCGTCGCGTCGAAGATCGTCAACGAGCAGTACTCGCTGCTGCAGCGCAGCCTCGCCGTGCACGAGAAGCTCACCAAGATCGTGCTGGAGGAGAAGGGCCTCGAGGCCATCCTTTCCACGCTCTCGGCGCTCGTGGGGTGCTCCGCCGTGCTGTTCGACTTCCACGGCGTCGTCCTCTGCGAGGCCGCCTACCGGCGCCACCTCGGCGGCGAGCTGATCGCCGACCTGTGGCGCCAGATCGGTGATCGTCGCGCCAATCGCCAGAACTTCGCCTTGAGCGTGGACGGCGTCGGCTCGGGCGTGCAGGTGTACCCGGTCGTCGCGTCGCACCGCATCGGCGCCTTCCTCGCGGTGGTCAAGGACAGTGGCGACTTCAGCGAGTACGACCGCATCATCCTCCACAACGTGGTCACGGTGACGGCGCTGGAGCTGGTCAAGAAGAAGGCGGTCGCCGAGACCGAGAAGCGGCTTGCCGGCGACTTCTTCGACGAGCTCATCGCCAGCGACCTCTACGAGGAGGAGATCGCCCGCAGGCTGGCCTTCTTCGGCCTCGATCCGCAGGCGCCGCACCTCATCGTGCTCGTCGATGTGGACGGCGGCGACGGCGAGGGCGAGGGCGCCAACGTGGTCGCCCCGGACATCAAGGAGCGCCTGCACTGGGCGGTGGACGAGTTCATGGCCCGCCGCGACGTCCTGTTCATCTCGGCGTCGCACGCCGACTCCGTGGTGATCCTCCTGCAGCCCGGCAAGCTCGACACCAAGGCCGTCCTCGCGCTTGCGGCCGAGCTCCAGGAGTCGATCCTCCAGTTGCTGCCCGAGATCACCGCGTCGGTCGGCATCGGGCGCCCGCACCGGCAGCTCATCGACCTTCGCCAGAGCTACTACGAGGCGAGCTACGCCATCAAGATCCGCAAGCTCAAGGGCGAGCCCGGAGTGATCGCCAGCTTCGACGATCTCGGTTCCTACGGGCTGCTGCTCGGGCTCCAGGACACGCTGTCCCTCGAGGTCTTCTACGACAGCGTGCTGGGCAAGCTGCAGGCCTACGACGAGCAGAACACGAGCGACCTCGTCAAGAGCCTGGCCTGCTTCCTCGAGGCCAACGGCCACTGGGGCGACGCGGCCGAGAAGCTCTACGTGCACCGGCACACGCTGCGCTATCGCATGAAGCGGGTGGAGGAGATCACGGGGCGCGATCTCGACCAATCGCAGGACCGCATGGAGTTCTGGCTCGCCCTCAAGGCCAAGGAGCTCATCGACCAGTCCACGAAGGGCAGGACGGTCCAGTAGGTCGGACCGCCGCGGCGGGCCTCCCGGCTTGCGCCCTAGGACATCACCAGCGAGCCGTTGTCGACGACCACGTTGACGCCCGTGACCCCGTCCGTCTCCAGGCAGAAGCGTACCGCTGCGCCGACGTCGGCCGGCAGCACGAGCCTCTCGGAGGCGACCTTGGCGGCCGCCCGCAGCGTGGCCGCCCGGTGCTCGTCGTCCTCCAGGTCGACCGGCCCCGGGGCGACGCCGCAGACGCGTACGCCGTCCGCGCTCCACGCCCGAGCGAGCTCCTTGACCAGATGGATCTGGGCCGCTTTGGCGGCGCCGTGCGCCGCGAAGGCGGCCCACGGCTGTAGCCCGAGGTAATCGGTGAGGGCGACGACGACGCCGAGCGTCGCGCCCGCCTCGCCGGCTCCGCTCGCGGCGGGCGCGCCCGCGGCATCGGCGTAGCCGCGGGGCTGCGCGAGGAACGCCTCGCGCGCCGCGCGCGCGGTGAAGAAGAAGCCCTTGGCGATCGTGTCGAGCGAGCTGTCCCAGCTCGCTTCATCGAGCCGCTCCGGCCGGGTCGGCACGAAGGGTCCGCTCGCCGCGAAGACGAGCGCGTCGAGGCCGCCGAGCGCCGCGGCGCCGTCGGCGACGAGGCGCGCGGCCGGCGCGGCCGCGCTCACGTCGCCGGTGACGGCCGCGGCCAGTGCCGCCCCCGCGGCGCTCAGCGCCGCGACCTGCTCATCGACAGCGACGCCGGCCTCGCGCGAGGTGACGCAGACGGAAGCGCCGGCGCCGGCGAGGTCGAGGGCGAGCGCTCGCCCGAGGCGGCGCACGCCGCCGATCACCAGGATCCGCGAGCCGGCCACGTTCACGACGGACCCGCCTTCACGCCGGCTCCCCGAGGTGGGCGTACAGCTCGCCGGCGATGGCGGCGATCGCCTGCGGCGCCCGCCGCGTCTGCTCCGCGTCGAGGCCCTTGCAGTAGACGACCATGACGATCGGCGCGCCCTGCGGCGTGTAGACGATCGCGGCGTCGTTGCTGGTGCCGGTGACGCCGCCGGTCTTGTTGGCCACCAGGATCCCGGCCGGCAGGCCGGCCGGGATCTTCTCGCGCCACTCCTGGCGACTCATGACCTCGATCATCAAGCGGCAGGAGGGGGCCGAAGCGCAGCGATGCTCGGCGATCATCGCCAGGAGCTCGGCCATGTCGGCGGGGGAGCCCTGGTTGTCCAGCGCCTGGTCGACGGCGAACGCGTCGTCGTAGCCGAGCGACTCGTCGAGGCCCCAGCGCTGGTCGTACACGTGCTGGAAGCTGGCGCCGCTGAGACGGGCGTTCTCCTCGAGGACGCGCGCGAACGCGTCTTCGTGCAGGCCTCCAGCCTCGAGCTCGCGCCAGCGCGCGACGATCTCCGTGCCGCTGAGACCGCGCCAGTCGCTGCCGGCGCCGCACTCCATCAGGAAGTACTCACGGTTGGGCATGAAGCAGTCGATCTGCGTCAGCCCGAGCCCCGCCATCGTGTCGTTCACGGTCCCCAGGCCGACGCGGCGCCAGAGCATGTCGGTCGCCGTGTTGTCGCTCAGGGCGATCATCAGATACAGCAGATCGCGGATGCTTGGGCGCAGCCCTTCGTGGCAGTGGATGAGCATGCTGCCCGGGCTCTTGTCCGCCTCGGTCAGCGTCAGCCGGTCGCTCAGGCGGATGATGCCGGCGTCCACCTGACGCATCACTTCGACCATCACGGGGATCTTGAAACAGCTCGCCATGGGGAACAGCTCGCCGGCGGCGAGCGTCACGCTCGCCTGGCTCGCGAGGTTGCGCGCGGCTACGCCGACCGTGCCTCCCAGATCGGCGGCGATGGCCGCGACGGCGTGGTGGACGTGGGCCTGTTCGACCATGGAGCGACTCCCTCCGTGCGCTGCGGCCTACGATATACGAGGCGCCCGACCGCGGGCCAGAGGAGTGTCCGCGACGACGCGAACGCACACCGGGCGCTTGCCGAATCTTGATGTTTTCTGTGCGCTCTCATGTGCTAGAGTGTGACATCATGCACGACTGTGTGCACGGCTGCGCCGTGAACACGACGTATCAGGTTGAGGAGCGAGGAGGAGTCATGATCGTCGGTTGCCCCAAGGAGATCAAGAACGAGGAGTACCGTGTCGGTATGACGCCGAACGGCGTCAAGGACTTCGTGCGCGCGGGCCA
>Ga0118677_10005998_pt1 | contig 20883 bp, 7 predicted proteins | sample AliMusrvi5mmetaG_FD_86154 | JGI IMG/M metagenome (GOLD analysis project Ga0118677, IMG submission 86154)
ACAGTGCCAGGAGAAGAAATCCATGGGCAGCTTCTGGTCGCGACAATAGGCCAGTAACGACTTGGCATATTGTCCGCCACAACTGCACACCTGACCGCTGACTTTGAGCGCCGGATTGTAAGCCTTGATAGCGGTAACGGAAACGCGGTACAGGTCCAAATACTGCTGCAAAGTTCCCTGCCACATTGGACCCCCGATATCTGGTTCATTCCAGATCTCGAAGTAATGGATGCCCCACCGCTTCCCATTCGCCCACCCGTCATTGTAATGGCGAATGATATTCACGCAGATTTTTGCCCACTTCTCATAGTCCGCCGGCGGTTGCGTGTGGAACGCCGTCACATGCTCAATGCTGACGCCCAGCCGATAGACGATCTGGACGCCACGCTCCGCAATCGGCTCCAGATAGCGATCCGTCGGTGCGAAAACATAGTTCTTCGGATCATCGGCATCGGCATGAAAGAGCGGGAAGATCGCCGGGACATCCACCACGGTCGGATTCGGCCAGTAACAATCGTGCAATCGCACACTTGGGAAACCGGCCTCCTTGTGCCGAGACACCATGTCGGCCTGATGACTCCCTAACCGTGCCGGCCCATTGTTCACCCCGTTGATCGCCTTGAGCCGCCCCGCCCCACTGGAGAAGTCAACCGAAATAAGGGCGTCCGGCGACTGGCTCGCTCCAGCCGCCGCGGCCGGGATGGAGAACAGAACTGTGACGGCAACAATGAGGCAGGCCGCATGGCGGCGTGTGGCGTGGCTTTTCATTTGGATTCTCCTTTGATGGTTTCCTGTAATCGATACTCTTTCTTATGATTTCACTCAATCCCGAAAACGATCTTCCTCGTTTGCTTCAATCGCGTGACAGATCTCCGCCGAGGCGGATTGCAGCCCCGGGTTTCATCGTCAGATCCACCGTTTTTCCGCCGTAGCGCACTTGGCAGGCCTTGCATGTTAGACTGCGCACGGTCACCGAGGTGAGCTTGCCGTCCGCCCACGCCATGTCCACCTCGAAGCCGCCGCGGGCACGCAGGCCCTTGACCGAACCGGTGGGCCAGGCGTCCGGCAAGGCCGGCAGCAGGTGGATGAATCCCATGTGCGACTGGATAAGCATTTCGCTCACCCCCGCCGCATAGCCGAAATTGCCGTCGATCTGGAAGGGCGGGCACTGACCAAATAAATTCTGCGTGAACTGGCCCCTCACCATGCCGTTGAGAATCTTATAGCTGCGGTTGCCATCGTGCAGGCGGGCCCAGATCGAGATTTTCCACGCGCGGCTCCAGCCATTGGCGCCATCGCCGCGGGCATTCAGCGACACCTTCGCCGCCTCTGCGAGTTGGGGGGTGGTCAAGGGCGAGATCTGACGGCCGGGATGGACCGCGATCAGGTGCGAAAGATGCCGGTGTTCCTCCTTAGGATCATCAATGTCCGCCATCCATTCCTGGAGCTGCCCCCACTTGCCGATTTGCGGACCCAGCAGCCGGTCGCGCAACGCCATGATCTTTTTCCGGTATTCGGCATCCACATTGAGTGCCTGGGAGGCCTCGATATAGTTGGTGAAAAGATCGTAAACCAGTTGTTGCTCATACGAGTTGCCCAGAGCTTTCGGGCCATGCTCCGGGGAGACGCTCTCGGGGCTGACCAGTTTGCCGCCCGGTCCTTCTTTCAGGGAATCTTCCCAGAATTCACACAGCTCCTTGATAATCGGATAGGCCCTGGTTTGGAGGTAGTCCTTGTCCAGAGTGAACGCATAGTGGTCCCAGATATTCTGGGCCGCCCAGGCCGCGTCGCCAGGAACCCAAATATAGGAAGCTCCGCCGAACACACCGTTTTCCGACCGCGTCATCCAGCCCCGCTTGGTGCCGAATTCCTTCTGGGTATCGTCGCGTCGCACCGGGATCACCGAATACAACCACTCGGCCAGCGGACTAAAACATTCCGACAGATTTGCCTGATCGACAAACCAGTAGTTCATCTGCACATTGACGTCCGTATGATAGTCCGAGCGCCACGGGGGATTGTTGTTGTTGTTCCACAACCCTTGCAGATTGGCTGGCAGGCGGTTGCGCGACGAACTGATCATCAGGTAGCGCGCATGCTGGTAGAGCAGCACTTCCAATTCCGGATCCTTCGCCTTGGCTTGCTGGTAGTTGGCTAACCGCTTGGAGGTCGGCAGCGCCGCGATGGCGGCGTCGGTCGTCCCGAAGTCCAGTCGCACCCGGTTGGACAACGATTGATAGTCCTTGAGGTGTGCCGCCAGCAAATCGGCGTATTGGCGTTTGGCAGCCTTGTCGATCTGCTCTGTCACCAACCGGTGCGGCGCTTCGCCGGTCCGCCAGCCTTTGGCGCGCTGGTTGAGGTAGTCCGTGCCGGTGCCAACCATGAGCGTCAGGCTCGTGACGTTCTGGAAGGCGATACCCGTCGGCGTCGCAGCCAGAGTGCCGCCGTCGTTGATGACCAAAATCTGTGATTCATATAGCAAGCCGTTTTTCAACTGGCCTGCGGTTGTAAGCCTGTTAGGCGCGATAGCGGGTTTGGCATCGTGCCCATCCTTGAAGGTGAGGGTGCCGGAGTGGCTGCCCGGCTTGTCGGCGGTGAAGCGGAACACCATGACTTGGTCGGGAAAGCTGGCAAAGGCCTCGCGGCGGAAAGTCACGCCGTCGCACGTATAGGTCACCGTGTGCACCGCCCGGCCGATATCCAGTTCGCGCCGGTAATTCGGCACGGGCTTGGCCCGCGGCAGCGCCACCTCGAACTCGCCTAGATTCTGATACATGCCCGTGTCTTTTTCATCGCCCAGCCACAGGCTGTCCTCGTTGAGTTGGATCGTTTCCTTTTCCGTTGCGCCAAAGAGCATCGCGCCCAGCCGTCCGTTACCGATGGGCAGTGCTTCCGCCTCCCAGTTTCCTGCCGGTTGGTCATACCACAGCACCTGGCTGGCCGGCGTGGTTGTCATAGGGTCAGCGGCAAAACAGAGCGAGGCCTGCAGGCCGAGGCTCAACAGTGCCGCTCCAAGGGTTTGGTTGATAGATAATGCGTGCATATTGTATGTTTTCATTTAATCTCATTCATCTTGACCGCGTCCTTCGCCCGCGATGCCGGTGTGACCTTCAGTTGCTCCAATTTGCCCGACCGGATCACACCCTCCACGGTGGTGTTGTAGGGCGCGTGGAGCTTGAACTCGCAGTCCCAGTCCTTGGGCCAGGCTGGTAGCAGATAGATCTTGCGGCCATCGGCCTGCAGCAACATCGATTGCAAGGCGATAAGCAGCACCGAGCCATGATCCTGATCGGGAACCCAGTCGAAATTCGGTCCCCAAAACGTCGGGAAACGCGAGTCCCCGTGCTTGGACCGGGCTCGCTGCACCACGTAATCGCGGGCCTGTACGGCCTCACCCAGGAAGGCCATAAAGATATCATCCTGCCGCCAGCCGTTGGCCCCTTTGTCGGTTCGATGATTGAGGGCTTGCACTCCCCACTCCACGTTCGGTTTGCCGACCGCGATCTGGCGGAAGGGGAACACCGCGTAGAGCTCAGGAACCTCGGAGTTGTTCTTCTGCTTGTATACCTGCGCTGGGGCCAGCATGACCTTGCCATCGGGCGTCTTGGTCGTCGGCAAGGGTGGCAGCTTGGCCTGCAACCGCTTCCAGAACGCGCGATCCTCGGAGCTCATTAGATTTTCCGGCAGCGCCAGCAAGCGCTCGGTCGTCGCGTACAAGCCGGCGAGTTCCGGCATGGGGTTGACGCACCCCACCCATGTCTCAAGCGCCTGTGACGGCTGCATGTCAAGTTTGCCGTCGGAGCCGGTCTTGTAGTGCTGGTCAAAGAACCCGAGCAATTCACGCGCGGCAGGCAGGACCGTTTCACGCAGGAATTTTTCGTCCTCCGTATAGGCGTAGCGATCTAATAATAACACGATCAGTTCCGGGCCCGAGACCCATTCGTATTTGTGCCACTGGCTGGCCTGGAGTTTGTCGGCACGCGTCGCGAACGGTTCGGTGCCATAGGTTTCCGCAAACATATCCCCCCAGAAGTAGATGCATTCGGGAATGTAGGCACCGCCATGACCGAGATACTTATGAGTCCGGAACTTGAAGAACGGCATGAGATCGCGGGCATACATGTTGAAGAGCGGATCCATCATCTCAAAATCACCCGACGCGCTCATGGAATGGTAAGGCAGACGGGTGTTCTGCCACCAATAACCGGGTCCCCATTGCCGGTAATCCGCATCCTCGAGTTTCTTGTCCGCTGCCGGAACCGTAAACAGGCTGCCATTGAACTTGATAGGATACTTGCCGCGTCCGACGCAGGCCGACATATAGCGCTGCAAGGCATAAGCCCGGCTCAGAACATAGGTATCGTCCTGTGCCACTTTCTTGTCCTGCTTTGAATTTCCGAAGACGACCGGCTTCTCACTGATATGGATCCAACTGCGGTTCCAGAAGCCCGCCCACCATTTCTCATGCGCCGCCCGCCGGTCTGCTAGATTCACCTTGCACGCCGAGTCGAGAATGGATTGGGTCTCGCCAAGCCATTCCGCAGCCGTAGCGGGATGTTTCGTCAGCACGGCGATCTCAAACAGGTGGCTGGTGCCGGCGGTGGATTGCAGGGTGCGGTCATCCACTCGTTGCGGCCGACCCGTGGCGATCAACGCGCCGAAGGTCCGGTGCAACAATGGATCGGCACGGGGGAAATCATCGACCCCCTGCATCTTTGCGAGCTTGGCGGGACCGACTGATTTGATATTGCGGTGATACCACCCGATGCGGTCCTTGAGTCCGCTGAGAACGGTGTCGGGTTCCACCACCGACTTTTCGGGAAACAGCGCGCAATTGAGCACATCACTGCACTGCTTTTCCGGTAGTTCCGTGGTGGCATTGCGCCAGAGTTCCATCATGGCGGTCGCCGTGGATGGCTTCGCTGTCTGCGCCTCCACACAAATCACCGGACGGTTGGCATCCACCCACAGGCGCAAGTCCACCTGAGCATCCCCTGCCCCGTAACGGGCGCTCAACGTGCCATCCTTGGCGGTCAGGATCTGCCGGAACTTCTTGGTGCGCTCCGCCGGGCCATCACCCACCTTGATCCGCACCCCGCCGACTTTCACCAGACGGCCGCTGTCATCCCAACTGTCGGTCCGGGCAATATAGAAGCGCAGGTCGCCCGACGGCTCGATCCACGCGTTGAGGGCAATCTCGCCGTTGCCTAACGGCATCGTGCCATTACAGTCAGGGCTGGGCGAATCCCAGACCACCTCGTAGGGCGATGGCGACACGGGTTCATCGGCAGCTCTCGCGCCACATAACGCCAGGCTCCCCAGCGCAATAATCATCAGTTTCGTTGTTTTCATGTGAATCTCCATTTTACAATCATTACTTCAGCGTGGGTTCAGCAAACTCGCCACGCAGTTGCTTCTCGCCGCCCTCTTTTTCATACACGCCATAGAACTGGCAGACCGAATCCAGCCAAATGATGATACGCTCCATCTCGTCGGCGCTTAGCTTTACGTCGTGGTGTCCCTGCTTCAGCATCTTATAAAGCTTGGATGCACGCGCGCCGAATTGCCCCGGGAACGTCCGATAAAACCTGGGCGAATTGAAATCCTGTCCGGCACCATACGAGACAAAGCCGTAGGGTTCCGCAAGATTGATATAGGATGTGAAATATTTTCCATTCACCTCACTATCCAACCGTGGAGGCACCTTCGCTTCCGGCTTGGGTTGCTTGATTTTGTCCGCATGACAACCGACACATTTTTTATCCAGCACAGGCTGGACAAGCTTCGGATAACTAAACGGGAGCGATCCATCCGGCCCGGGTTTGGGCAGTGAAGGCGCGCGTTTCATTGCAAGGGGTGTCGCAACGGGCAGGCGTTCAGGCGCGATGCCCTTTGGTTCATGACAGCCTAGACAGGAGAGCTGCTCGCCGGGCACCAACGCTGTCGCTGAACGCATCGATTGAATCGCGGCCCCCTGTTCATCGAGTGCCTGGAAAAAAATCTCATAGCCTGTAGGCACCTTGAAATAGGCACTTCCATCAGATTCGACCGGAACCGTCCCGACAACGGTGCGTACAAGATTGTCGGAATCAAATCCTTCCTTGATCTGGATACCTGTCCAATGTGCCAACTCCGCAGTAGCCACTGACGCCGGATAAATCTGCCAGATCCGAAGAGCGGAAATCTTCTTGGCATCTGCGGGCCACGGCAAGTAACTCTTATACACATCTGCAATGGTTATTGTCCCTTCTCCACGCGCTTCTGCCTGCCAGTCCGCGGGTTTGCGCTGTGCTGCGGGAACAGCGGCAATACGCTGCTCCGGAATAATAGGCGGACGCTCCTCCGCACGGAAGGGCCTTGGACTCAAGCAGGCAATTTGCGGGTCGCGATAAATAAGTTCCTTATTGCCGAATTTATCGACCAAATAGAGTCCAAAGGTCAGTTGCCTGCCTCCAACGCGAGCTTCGGCCGGCTCATAAGCCGCGATATAATAGGTGTCGCTCAACGGCCATGCGGTTCCATAGCTCTGCGAACCGCCCTGTGTTTCAGGAAATCCGGCATCAGGGGTTAACCGCTTTACCGGTGCCATGGCATCATCATCAGTCACGCGCGGATCAATGACCATTAAGGATCCAAAAGCTTGTCCATGATGCGGCGCGCCTGTCGTGACAAAACACTGCGAATTGGGAATCGCGCGCGTGTCGATCTCCATATCCGCGCGCTTATAGCGGAGAGAATAGTTGCCATGAATGGGACGCGGATTACGCCCGTCGGGGGTGGTAATCCACGGATGATGAGCGGTGCACCCATGGCGGTCAACATAATCCCAACGCGTCCACAGCAACATGCCATCATGCGTGATCGCAGGAGACCATTCATTCGTTTCATGAAAGCTGAGGCAACGCATGTCCGTCCCATCCACAGCCATATCAAACATCGTAAAGCTAGGGCATTGGCGGCCGCAACGCAAATAGCCGCCACGACGTTCGGAAATAAACGCAATGCGTCCTGCGGGCGTAAAACACGGGGAGAAATCATTAAACGTTCCATCTGTAATCTGCTTCAGGTTTGAGCCATCGGAACCAACCGTGAATAGATGATAACAAAAGCCCTTGTCCCAATGCCCGTTGTTCGCGTGATCCACATGCGAAATGTGCGCACGGCTTCCTTTGCCCTCCACATAAGCAAAGGCAATCATCTTCCCGTCATACGATAGTGCCGGTGAAAGAACGGAACCTCCATCCTTTCCCATCTCCTGACGTGTTCCAATTTCAAGTCTGGAACCTGCTAGCACATCGCGTATCGTGGGCGACTCTCCAAACGGATCCGAAAGGACGAACAATCCGCCCCCGGTCCTTTGCTGTTGACCATAGTACTGATCACAACAATGCTGCATGACATTGGATAAATCGCGCTTGATGAAAAGCAATTCCTTGAAATTGAGCAGCGGATTTGAAAACGCGATTTTGCGCCGCAAGAGTAACGTCTCATCAAACAATGGACGGCGTTCGTTTTCAGCGGCTGCTTTTGCCCGCGCGACAAGATCAGCCAATGCTTTTGTCTCTGACTTAAGCGATGGGGCATTCCGCATCGCTTTAATATCGTTCAACAAGGCTTGTGTACGACGCAGCAAAATGGTCAGCGGGTCTTTATCCTCCGGTGTCACCAATGCATCCGCGCAATAGGTCTCAGATGCGAACTGCTTGAAACGATCCGTTTTTGTCAAATCATTTTGCAAAACACCCCATTGCCGCGACGCCTCGCCCTCCGGGTAGTTCCTGCCAGTCGCAGCAGGCTCAAGCCATGTTGAAAGCGGCGATACCGATGACATTTTAGCGACCGCCTTTCCGTAATCAGCGAGCCCCCATTTCGCGGCCAGGTATTTTTCGACTTGTATGCGTTGCCCATCTGTCGGAACGGCGTCAAACAGAATAAGCTCAGCCACACGAATGTTGCCTGCTCGCGCGGCACTGCGGTCAGCCGCCAGCGTATTTGCGGCAAGTGGTTCAGAGGCAACGACGGAGATCAGGTTGAAGTTGTTATCCAGTTCATGCTCGGTTCCGTCGATCCGGGTTCCATTGAAATAGGTAACCCCATTCCGCAACCCATTCGCGGCGTATCTACGATCCCAAAGCTCCCCGTTGCCGCTATCAATATTCCGATGAAAATCATAATACCCTTGCTCACCACCAATCCGACCGAGCAGAAAGGCATTAGGGGCATCTGCACGAATCACCCAAAAGACCGCGCGAATCCTCGTCTCGTCAGCAAAGGATAAGAAATGTCCAGCGCTCATCCAGACATATGGCTTGTTTCCCAGGAGCTTGTCTTTCATCAACTGGGCCTGGCCATGAATCGTCGCCTTCTTCGCGAAGGTTTGTCCATCAAATCGTGCATCACGCCATTCCGTCACTTTGTCATTTTCCATCACCATGGATGTTGCGCTATCCGCATCGAGCCAAAACGTGGCTGTTTTTTCAACAAACTCTGGGACGGCGCAAAACCCACCGCGCGGAAGAAGCACCAGGACAGCCCCCGCAACAATGCCTGAACGCGCCTGATGCATAATCCATGCCGTCATCATCAATCCAACTGTCAGTATTCGTTTCATTTGTTCGGTTCTTTCGTTTGATGCAGGTTTCTCATGTTTCAGAAATTGACACTCCACTCCACGGTTTGGTTGGTGGCTTGTTGGAGGGTGAGCACGGCAAGCCAGCCGTCCTCGGAGGGTTTAAGATTCTCAGGCTGGCGGCTGTTGAGGGCGATGACAATCCTGAATGGCTCACCGGCCGCCACCCTGGCCCTTCCTGTTAGGCGCCGGCCATCCCATTTCACATCGTCCAGGTCGAGGTGGCCTTGCATCAGGTGGCGGTTGGTGGAGATGACCTGCGGGTTTTTCTCGACCTTGCGGATGGTAAGCATGCGGGCCTCGCCGGGGCGGAGCGTCTGCTTCAGCATCTCCGCGCCCTTGAGTTTGCCGACGAAGCAATCGTTCCAGAAGTCATACACATAATACTCCTGGCCGGGATCGAGACCGAGGGCGCCATCGGCGGTGTCGCCGGTCAGCGGGACGGTGATGGTTTCCTCGCGCGTCGGCAGGGTGTTGTTGAAGAGCGTGACCTGATGCCAGTCCGGCGTGACGGCAAAATCATAGACGCGCGGCCAACCTGTGTGGGTGAACGCATCCACGGGCCGGGCGCTGCGCGGTTCGGTCGGATACGGGAAGGTGCGTTCGAGGTCGTAAAGGACTTCCGGCTTGAGGTCGCGGAAGGAATTGGCCAGCAGCAACCGGCTCGCCGCCACGTAGGCCATGGTCAGCAACATACGGCGGCCATCCTGGTCGGTGCCCGTCCAGCCACCGACTTTCCATGCGCTGGTCAGCTCCTTCGAGTCCATGTCGTATGCAATGGTGACACGGTTCTTGTACCAGCGTAGGCCGCTGCGGGAAACGAGGTCCGGGGTGATCTTATCGGTGTCCGTCGACGTGCGCTGCGAATCGACAATGCCGAGCGCCAGATCATTGTTCGGGTGGTCGATCGAACGTTCGTGGATCCATGAGTTCGGTCCCAAGCCGTCCTTCACGCAGCGGTGAAACTGCCGGTAGAACGCCGTGCTGGTCATGTGCGGGTCAGCGAAGCAGCCCCCGCATGCTTCACACGTCCAGAGTTCGTCGCAATAGTCCACCATCAAGCCGTCAATGTGCCCGCGCAGGGCGGTGAAGCGGGAGCGGACGTAATCCTGCACGTGCGGCAGGGAGTAATCCAGATTACGGCCGATATCCTTGTTGAGAAGCCAGTCGGGGTGCGCCTCCCGAAAGTCGCGGCTGATTCTGCGCGCCACTTGTATCTGAGGCTGGATATAGGTGAACGCGAGACAGCCGGCAGCGTGCATGCCTTGTCCCAGTTTTTCGGACGTTTCATAGGGCGCGGTGTAGTAGCCGTGCTTCTGCCAATGGGCGTCGTCCCACCACCCCTGGGGATTGTACTCCGTATAGGAATCGGGAACGAGGCGAACGGCCGCGCGCGAGTAGTTCAGGAATCCGCTCGCCTTCATCTTCTGCGCCTCCTCGACCAGCCCGGAACTGGTGTTGATCTTGTAGGCGGATTTGTCGGGATGGTCCTGTGCTCCGCCGGTTTTCCAAACACCGGCATACCATGCGCACACCGTCGGGAAATCATACACGTTCGGTTTCGCGCCCGTCGCCTCGCGCAAGGCCCGGCCGTATTTTTCCAACGCCTCGAAGGGATTCGCCGTGGCCCCGTCCACATAGAAACTGTCCTCCGGCAAGTATGTCTCACCGGGTTCGACCAGTTTGCCGATTGGATCGTTTCCCTCCAACGTTGCCGTCACGCTGGTAACCGACGACTGCTGATCCGGCATGTTCGCCGGCAACTTCGCATCGGCGCTCATTTCCCAAAGCCAGACTTCACTGACGACAGCATTGGGGACTTTGGCGTCGTTGGTGAAGGCAATGCGGAGCTTTCCGTCCGCATAACTCTCAACCGGCAGAGTCACGGCGTGGGTGGCGGCTTTCGGCGGTAAAGCGTGCTTCGCCATGAGCGTTCGCAGCGGTTGGTCGGCGCCGGTAACGATGACCGACTCCACCCGGCCATTGGCATCCAGATCGCACCAGGAGAACCCGAGCGCGTAGCGTTTTCGCGGATCGAGCGCGTCGACCTGAAGCTCCACGGCCTTCTCATCGAACAGCACAGTGCCATAGGGCGCCTCCGCACCTTCCCAGGTGTACGGCTTGCCGCGCACAACCCGAAAGAGCTTCTGGCCGTTGTCCGCGCCGCCACAGTCGAAATATCCAACGGGGCGAAGACCCGGAAGTTCCAGCACGCGGGAGGCCGTCATTCCGCCCGCTGTGCGCGCCCACTTGGTGAAGTCGGCGGTTTTGAGCGCGCCCAGCACCAACGAGTGCCGCTGGCCCGCCTGCTTGAATGTCAGCAACAAATTGTTCGCGCTGCTGCGGACGGCACTGCCAGTGACGCTCGGCTGGTTCGCGCCCGATGGCGCATCAAGCGTGCGCAAGTCCGTCCACGGCTCGCCGGGAAACGCGGCAGCGCCGGCGAGCGGCCCATACTTCTTGATCCGCACCGGTTGACTGATCATGTTCTTTAAACCGGCCCGCAACTCAACGAACGACGGGTGCAGCGTAAACTCTATCAATAACGTCGGCGCGTCGGCCCGCGCGCATTCGATCAACAGCCGCACCTTGGTTTGTTCGGCAATCCGGCGCTGATAGCCCGCATCGGTCGAGGCCCAGTTTTCCACGGTCGCGCGGGCGTTGCGGATGGCGGGAGCGGCTACAGGCGGCATGCTCAGGTTGTACGTGCCGGTCTTGAGATCGAAATCAATGCGGGCTGCCTCATTCTGCAAGGTCTGCGCATGAGCGAAGACGGCAGTGAGAATCAGGGTGGCGATGGGGATCAAGCAGGTCGAGTGTTTCATATGTTTATTCCTTCTTCTGATGGACGCCCCTCGCGTCACTGGTGAGGGTGTACAGTCCGCCGTGGAACGGCACATGGCGCAATTGCCCGTTGAAACCGCGCGGTGTCCGGGGCGCCAACAACGGCAGACCGTCACCGGAAAGATCAGGCCGGTAGCCGAAGAAGGAGCGAATGATGACTTCGGCAAACGCCGCGCCACACCCTTCGTTGAAATCCTGATAACCCCGACTGGCAATGCGGACAACCGGATCGAAGCCGCGCCTGTCCGGGTCGAGAAACTCATGGGACTGTGCAAACGGGCCTTCGCGCGTTATTGGTTCGACAGCCCGCAGAAAGCTCACGGCCTTGTTGAATGCGCCAAACCGGCACATCACGTCCATCGTCAGCGGCGGCCAACCGTCATAGGAACCCATCGGCCCGTGGTCCGGCCGGTCCGAGTGCGCGGCGGCGGGATCTTTCAGCGACATCGCCCGCATCCAGGTTTTCGTGAGCAGTTCGCGTTCGACGAAGCCGTTCATCTCCGTTTTCATCGTGGGCGTGAGGTCGTTTTCCAATGCCTGACCAGTCATGATGTAGTCGAAACAGTGGCGACTGGAAATCTCTTTGCCGGCTTTGTTACGGGCATTCCAGACGCCATCACCCGGTTTATAAAGCGCCATGACTTCCGGCAGAAGTTTGCCGGCCTTGGCGAGGATCTCCTGGGCACGCGCCGCATTTCCGGATTGTCCGCAATAGTCTGCCACGCGCCGAAGCATATGGACATTGGCCGCGTTCAGCGACGCCACTCCCTGCAAATAACCGTCCGTGCATTCGAGCAGGTTTTCGGGTCCGCCATAATCGGCCAACAGACTCTCTTGGGTCAACTGACGTTGCTCATAATACGTCGCGATGTCCTCCAGCCGTTGCAGAACCGTCTTGCCAGTGATCACCTGACTGAGAAACGCCTCGTCGCCCGTCACGCCAAGATAGGCGTCCACACAGCGGAAGATCGACCAGTCATTGGCGGCGTACCATGGACCGACCCCCCTGCCGGAAACGCAATCCAACGCGTAGCACCCGTGATGATCCATCGTCAGCCATTTCGCCAGCACCTCCTTCATGCTGTTGGATTCCAGCATTGCCCAAGCGTTTGCCCACATTTCGGTGTCCCAAAAATACATGAGCGTGACTGCCCAATTTGGCCCTGCCGTTACGAAACACCGCTTGGCTGCCGGCAGGTTCGAGCGGCAGAGTATCAGCGGCGCGAGCGCGCCTTCGTAATAGACCCGGCGGATCTTCGGATCATCGGTCAGGAGTGTCGGCAGGTGTCCGGAGAAATGTGTGTTGCCGGGCGTGAAGGCGGCCTGCCAGCGCTCTTCCCACTGCATTTTGGCCGATGCGAAACTCTGATCGAATGATTTCGCCCAGCGCGTTGCAAGCTCTGCGGCCGCTGCCGGTTCCTTGTCTATGGCGGCGGTGTAGCCCAATGACACCGTCTGATTTGGCGCGAGCAAAATCTTCCAGGATGCGACGCCTCCGTCGGTCACGACTTTCAAGTCTGCCGGTGCCTGCGAAAAGGCAAAGGCGATGGCAGCCGGTTCTGAGCCTTTGTTCCCCACGGCGGACAGGACTTTGGAATCCGTTCCAGCCAGGGCGACTGTGTTTCCTTTTTCCCCATGTGGTGTGATGTAATTCGCCCACGCTGCATCGGGGTGGCGGCACACCTGTCCTGAAAACGCCCAAGACACGTCCACTGCCTGCGCATTCGTGGCGGTGTTCTTGAGTATCAACTGGCAAAAGACGCCGCGCTGTTCAAAGGGCATGCGGATGGCTGACTCCAACTCAACCCCGTCCATCGTTCCCCGGCGGAGCACCTGATACGGATACCACCGGGACCCCGTCGCATGGACCTGCTTTCCGTTCAGGGTCAGCACGCCACTATCACCGCCATTGGCATAAGGCGGAAGGGTTGCAACGAGAAAGGTCGTCAGATTGGGGTTGGTTTGCAGGGTGCCCCAGAAATTGTTGACCGACGGAAAATTGCGAAGGGTATTGACCTCCATCCAATCCCCCGCCAATTCATCGAGGGACATGATGGCGTCAGCCGGATGCGTCGCTTCAGCGGCGTGGAGCGCGATGAGCGGTGCCAGCAGGGCGGCAAGGGTGATGACTGCTCGTTTGTTCATGTTGCTAGAACGAGATGATGACGCACTCAGTGGACTTCGAGGCGCAGTATGCCCTTGACCACGCTGCCGGTTTTGAGCGGCCGGGCGGGGATGGCGCGTTCGGTGAAGAACTGCGGCGCCCCGTGATTGGTGTACTCCGCGATGAGCAGGTTCGCCGAATTTTCAAGCACCCAGCAGCGGACATGAGATGAGCCATCGGCGAGCAGACGCAGGCCGTGGCCGGAGGGCGAGAGCAGCGCGGCCTCGTAAACATGCATCTTGGTCGAGCGGAAATCGTTAGAGCCGTTCGGCGTGGCATCGTCGCTCCAACTCCAGGTCGGTAGGACGCTCGGGCCGGCTAGCAGGGTAGGGGACACGCCTTTGACAAAGGCTGTGGCGGTGCCCTGCGCCCGGCCGATATGGTCGTCGGGGTAGGCACTCCACTTGGCGTTGCGGCGCCAGGTGAGCGTGTCGCATTCGCGCGGCAGGCGGAAGACCACACCGATTTGGCGGGGATCGCACTGGCCCTTTTCCGTGACGGAAAAATCGTAATCGAGTGTCAGCGAGCCATCTTTGGAGAAACGGAAGATATAGGTTCCCTGAGCTTCTGCATAAGCACCTTCGACGCGGACCGTCACGCCTTGGTCGGATGTGGTCTCGGCGCTGACCGCCGATGCCTTCCAATTGCCGCAGGTGTTAGTAAACAACTGTGACGGTGCTTCCATCCCACCGCCGGGACTGTCACTGATGCTTGGCAGCAATAGCAGATCCGGACCGGTAAACGGGGCTGTCGCCATGCCCGTGGCAGCGTCGAAGGTGACGCTGAAACCGGTTGTTCGGACGATGAATTTTCCGGCTGGCTTTTCCAGTGTGACCGGGCCAGGCTTGGAAGCTGGCACTGGTGGCGCGGTGCGTGGGTCCGGACCGATTGCGATTTTCCAGACGTCGATGTTGAGGCCGCTGGGGCTGACTGCGCTAACATCTAGCATTTTTCCGGTATCAGGGACGGCAATTTCAAGCGTGCCGGTTTGTCCGGGCGGCACGGAGGTGGTTTTAGCGGTACCGGAGCGAGTGCCGCATTTCCACTCGAAGCGCATTTCCTGCAAGTCGGTGAATGTTTGATGGTTCTCGACGGTGAGGCGCACGGGTTGGTTGGCCGGCAGGGAGGTTTCCATTACGGCCAGCGGCGAGTACGCTTTCTTCATGTTCCAGTATTCCGGCTTCGGACGCCGCCAGCCGTCAATGGGCCCCCATGGGCCGTAGCCGACAATTTTTCCGTTAGGTATGAAAAACGTATCATCCACGCCGCTCCAGATGGCACCGCCGAGGCAGCCTTGGGCTTTGAGGATATTCTGCCACATGGCGGCCAGTCCGAGGCCCCAGATATCGCGCAGGCCGGGGTCGGTGGCCAGTTCGAGGCGGTTGTAGGAATTGAGATGGCAATACTCGTCGAAGATCATCGGCTGCTTGGAATCGGCATATCTGGCCGGGCCTTCGAGGCCGGGATACTTCGCGTCGCAATAGCCCGGATAGTGGTTGTTGCTGATGTCCAGGGGCTCGCCGCCGCCACCGGTCATGTCACTGAAAACGAGCAAGCGGGTGGGATCCAATTGCCTCAACAACTTGGCCGCAGGCAGGAAATACTCCCCGAAGGCTCCGCTCTCGTTGGCCAGCGACCACTGGGTGATCGAGGGGTGGTTGCGATAGGCCTCCAGCATCTCAAGGTGCTGGCGCGTGATCAGGTCAGGCACCTCCGCAGGCGTAATTTTGGTCTGACTCGCCCAGCAGAAAGGCCCCTCGCACTCGACGAAGAGCCCCAGTTCGTCGCAGGCCTCCATGAACTCCTCGGCCGGTGGATAATGGGAAGTGCGGATGTAATTGCAGTTGGCCGCGCGGAAGAGTTCCGCGTCCTTGCGCCATGTGCCCCGTGCCAGCGAACGTCCGCGCAGGGGATCGGCCTCATGGCGGCAGATGCCGCGGAGTTTGACCGGCATGTTGTTGACGAACATCTGGTTGCCGCGCACTTCGACCTGGCGAAAGCCGACCCGCTGAATGACGGTCTCCAACAGCTTTCCGTCCGCCTTCAACTGGATGGCGAGCGTGTAGAGATTCGGGTGTTCACTGTCCCATTTGGCGGGACCGGTTACCGGGATTTTGATAGAACCTGCAAGGTCCTTCAGCGCGATGCTCCCGGGCGTGAGGGCAACCCCCCGGCCATCCGGCCCGCGCAGTGTGAGGTACGCCTGCACATCCGACGGAGCCGCGCCACCTTCCGCGGCGGCGGCCAGATTGACCTCGAGGGTGGCGTCGCGGAATGCCGGGTCGAACGTGGTGGCGACATGCAATTTCGACAGATGGGTTGAGGGCAGCGCGAAGAGCTTGATTTTGCGGGTGATGCCGCCGAGTTGGTGGCCGGCGTATGAGCTGCCACTGGCAAGTTTGTCTGCAACGGATTCGTTCACCACACTGATCGCGATAACGTTCTCGCCCTCTTTGACAAGATCCGTGATATCCAGCTCAAACGGAGTAAACCCGCCGAGATGCTTGCCTGCTTTCCTGCCGTTGATCCAGACGGTGTCGTCACTGTAAACACCGTCACAACGCAGTTTGATGCGCTTGCCCTTCCAGTCTTGTGGAACCTTGAAGGAACGCACATAGCCGGCGGCCTTGTCTGCTTCAACCGTAAAGCCCTGCATAACCCATTCGCCGGGCACCTGGATGTCCGACCAGCCGGCTCCATCCGGTGGCATTGAGCGTGTTTCGAACCCCTCAGGCGGTGCAGGGCTGAAACGCCAGGTGCCCCCGAGATCAACATTCGGTTCTTTCACGCCAGCCACGAGTTGCGGCCTTGGCGAGAGCCGTGGAAGCTCTACGTCCGCCCGCACAATGCCAGCGAACAATCCATATATCATTAATCCGACTGTTAGTATGCGTTTCATTTTTCTATCCTTTCATTTGGCTGGAGGATCAGCAGCGGCGGCCGAGGCATCCGCTTTGACGACCCGCACTTCCACAAGCTCCACCACCTTGATGTCGCCAACCTGGTGATCCGTGCCATCCTCAAAGAGAAGCCGCAAATACCTTCCCTTGTCATGGATGGCATATTCATACGGTTTTCCGCTAGGTTTACACCCGATGGCGGGAACGTTCGTTGATTTGCTGACGACTGTCCGCCAGGTATTGCCGTCATCGCTCACCTGAAACGTGATGGTTCCAGGGACAAAATAATAGCAGTCGCCGAGTACCCGGAACTGAATCTGTATTGCGGGGATGGGAGTGATCGCTCCCATATCCGCCTGCCACCAGGAGCCGATGTCCTGCTGATTGGCGCTGGCCCAGCAGTTTTGCACATCGTCCGTCAGGATGCCGTCAATGGCCTTGCTGGCATCAAAGTTGTCGGCAAACTGTGAAGAGGCGGTTGCGGCCTTGATCTTGGAAGCGGGTGTCGCCAGGGCATCGACAACAGGCTCCACGGAGATTTTCCGGAGGCATACCGTCGGGCTCTTGTGGCGGACCCCGTGCGGATATGCCACGGCTTTCAACCGGCACTTGCCACATTCGTTCGGAATCGGAAGCGACAGCTCGCAGGTGCCCATGCCGCAACCCGCCACCTGGAACACCTTCTCGCACGATGCCAGCACTTTCCCGTCCAGGCCTTCAACCGAGATAACCAGCTTTCCGTCAACAGGCTCATGGTCGTCGTTGACCATGTAGATCGTGAATGAGTGATCCGCCCCGCCCTTGGTCGGTGCCCACTGTAGGAGCCGGTTGCCCGGTATGCCATCGCCCCAGAAGTCGATATAGACCCCGAGCGGCTTGAACGCTTCGGTCATGTACGTCTCGAATCCAGGTTGCAGCCGCAATGTTTCTAGATCCGCAAAGGCCCCGAAATGATAAGGACCCTGCGCGCGGGGCAGATAGGAGCCAAGATACACGTAGTATAATACCGCCATCGCACATCGGCGTGCCCGCCAATACTCCGTCAGGCCGCCGGTCAGGTACCATCTGCATTCCATCCGTTCTTCCGGTGTGCCATGGGGAGTTGCGACGTCATAGATTTCTCGCGTTATGTCAATTGGAGCTCCATCCGAATAGAGCCACAGCCAGCAGTATTCATTGATGATTGAGCAACTGCCAGCATACGGCTTGTTCAAATCCCGCCCGTTCAGTTTCCGAAAATCAAAATTGCCACTGACCACGTATGGATGAATCTCATGCGGGTCATTGGGCCCGGCCTGCGGACTAAAACTGTTGTCCCAAGCGCGGTCTGACAAATCCAACGGCCTTACCGCGTTGACGATGTCCACCAACTCCTTGGCAACGGTTTCGTTGTTGGAATCCCACATGAAGATGCAGGGGTGGTTCCAGTTGTCGCGCATCCAGCGGCCATATTCCTTAATGAGTTCCTGAGTGTCCCACTCCTTGTGATACTCCCACACGATCGGCTCCAACTGGACCAGGATTCCCTCCTCATCTGCTATGTCCAGCCACATTTCCGGGACCGGCGAAAGACAAAACCGGAAGGCATTCCAGTTCAGTCTTTTGGGGATTTCGGCGACCAGTTTCCGGACCCAGGCCCGATCCCAGGGCTGTGCGTCGCAGAGCGGATCCTCCACATGGAGAAACATTTCGATATTTCCGCCACGCAGGTAATACGGCTTGCCGTTCAATATCCCCTGCCCCTTGGTGTTGTCGAATCTAAATTCCCGCATGCCAAACCGCGTCTGGGCGCTGTCGCCTTGCGTGCTGCTCGCGACGACGTACAGAAAAGGATCTTCCGGAGTCCAGAGCCGCGCATCGGGGATACGGATGGTCTGGGTAAAGGTTTTCTCCTCGCCCGCGCCTATTTGTTCGCTTTGCGGTTGTATCCGTGCAACTTCCTTCCCTTCTTTCCATCCCTTGATCCCATGGCCAAGATCGATAGTCCGGGCCGCGCCGTAGTTCCGGACCTTTGTCTGGACAATCACTTCGGAGGTATTGATGCGCGGTGCCACTTGGATACTCTCTATCACCGGATTGTCACAGAGAATCAGGCTGACATTGTCGTAGATTCCAGGCGTCCATTTGTGTTTTGAACTGTAGGTACCGGCACCGAAGATGTTTTCCGGCAGGACCGCCGGGTGAGCACCTATGCGAACCAGCAACTGGTTCTCGCCCGACCAGTCAATGGCATCGGTCAAGTTGAATGTGCCCGACGTCCAGCAACTGAGGTTTTCGCCTACCGGCTTGCCGTTAAGCCAGACTGCTGTGCCGAACTGAGACTTGCCGATCTTGAGCAGGGCCACTTCTCTCCTGGCAGGTGCCTTGAAGGATTTATGATACCAGAAGTAATTGCGCTTTTGCAGTGAGATGCCGATCACCGGCAACGGCGCATCATGTTTAAGGATTTCCGAACCGCCCCACGGATAGCTGCGGCCAAATCGCCGCAGGTATTCCCGGCTGGCGAAAAGGTCCACATCCGGGAAGGCGGGTTTGGAACGGTTTACCAGACCCGGCACAACCACCGTGTGGTCGAACGCTGTTGGGATATCGTTTGATGCAACACTCTCGGTAATTTGCCAAGTGCCGTTCATGGAGATGGTCGTTCGACCGTTATGCATCTGGTTCGTCCGTTGAGGCACAATAGGCTCCGCCGTCGCGGCGTGCAACGGGGTCAGGGCGGTAACGGCTGCGGCAAAGAGCAAAGCAACTGCAATGACGTTTACTTTCTTCATAATGTGTATTCCTTTCAATAATCTTTCGGAAGCGGAGGCCGGACGGCCGGATCGGCATTCTCCGCGTGATAGATTTTGATCAGTTCGGCAAAGGCCTCGTTGCAGCGGTCATTCGGCTTGCCGCCGTTGGTCTTGAGCTCGGAGTCGAGCAACGCACGCAGATAGAGCTGACGCCAGCGCCAGGCTTTCTTCGCCTGGGGTGTCAGCAATCCGTCAACCCGCTGCATCGCGGCATAAGCATCTTCCGCACCGGGATCGGCCTGCGGAGCAGCGCCTCTCGACGGGAACCAGTTCATTTGAAGCTTCACACCTTCCAATTCGCCAGGCCACCAGCGACAATGGTGGTTCTGTTCGAGCGTCTTGACAACGCCCGCAATCTCGTCGACCACGTCAGGCGAGAACTCGAAGGCGATATATTCCTTCACCGTCTCAGCGGCAGGTTGATCGTTCCAGTAGAACTGACTGTAGACTGTTTTTGTTAGATCCTCGTAAATCCCCTCGGAATACGGGAACCCGCCGCTTGAAATGCCCTTGGCCGCATTCCATTGGCCCTGCGAATGGGCGGTCAGGGGCGTTGCGCCGAACCCGCCCCACGGGAATGTATTGTGCATGCTGATCTCGGGGAAGCCGAAGATCGGCAGGCCAAGCTCTTTCGGATCGATAGACGGGCCGACGGAAGGTTCAAGCAGAATCCCGTCTGCCAGGCCCTTGTTCCGCGCGAGCTGTTCCTTGATCCCGCTCCATTCCCCTTGATCGATCATCCACGTGGCGAGGACGATCCTCGTGCCCGGCATCTTCATGCGGGCGAGACGGCCAACCTCCTCCACGCATTTCATGAATCCTTTCGAGCCCCACGGCTTGCACTCCGCGCAGCCGCAACTGCCCTGGTCGTATGGCCAGATCCAAACAGACCGGGGCTTGAGATCAGCCGTACAGTCAAACCATTCCTTCAGGAGTTTCAGGATATACTTCATCCCCTCCGGCTTGCTCGGGCAGACAGCGCACGGGTAATAGCCGCCGCGTCCGGCTCCAGGCGCAGCCCGCAGCTCCGCAGGCGAGTTGCCGTAGGCCTCGTTGCCGATGAGCGTGAGCGACACGTCCATGCCGATCCGCTTCGCCGCCGCCATGACGGCATGCAGCCGTTTCCGGAACTCCACGGCTTTCGGATCATCAACCCCGTCAAAGTGATGCGCATCATACCACACAGCCAGCTCATTGAATCCCCACAGCGCAAGGTCTTCCACATACCGTTCAATCTCCTCGATAGGGGCATCGTGGTAATAGTTGTGAAAGTGGGTTGCGAAGTAGATGCCCCGCGCCTGCCGGGTCGGCACCGATGTGCCGCGCCATGTCCCGGGCGTGAAGCCGCCCTTGTCATAACGGGATGTCCGCAAGAACTTTCCGACACCGGCGACAAGACCCCGCTCGTCATTGCCAACAATCCGTACGCCGCCGTCCTTCAGGTCCTCGACGCGGTAGCCTTCCGCGCCGATGCCCTTCTCTACAGCAAACTCCACCGTCAGCGGCGCCTTGCCGCCAGTAACAACCTTGGCCTCGCACCGCTGCATAACC
>Ga0118677_10006000_pt1 | contig 20878 bp, 16 predicted proteins | sample AliMusrvi5mmetaG_FD_86154 | JGI IMG/M metagenome (GOLD analysis project Ga0118677, IMG submission 86154)
ATAATAAGCCTTCAGCTAATATTATTGCGATATTATCGCAATAATATTAGCTGAAGGCTTATTATTGTGGGTTTATGGATAAAGAAGGTCCTATTAAATTGAAAAACTTAATATGTTTTTTAGATTTAAAGCTAGTGTTATAAATCTATTTTTCCTGAGCTATGAATAAAGCGGCCTGTATTTCGGTCATCATAGCTAATATAAACCTTGTTCAATATTCCAGAAGTCACCATTTTCATCCCCTTGTTTTTTTGTAAATCATCCTCCCTCGCTGCATTATGCGTGAGGCTTAAATCTGTTCAGTCGAGTATTTTATGACGATATTTATTAACATTATCATGCTTTGTGGTTTTCTTATGGCCTCTGCCCATGCTGAAAGCGTGCAGCCTCTAGCAGCAACAGCTTCTGCAAAATCACCCGCACAAATGATAGACAGAGATTCTGAATGTACTCGCTGTCATGATGAAAATGAAACTAAACCGATACTGTCTATTTATCAGACTGCACATGGTAATAAAGCCGATGCGCGCACACCTTCTTGTCAATCTTGTCATGGCGAGAGTGTAAAGCATTTGGCGAGTAAGAGTGATGCGCCTGATGTGATTTTTGGTGCTAAAAAAGGTGTTTATACGCCTAATAAATCATTAGATCAGAATGTGGCATGTTTGTCCTGTCATGAAAAAGACCCTAAGCGCACGCATTGGCAAGGTGGCGCTCATCAGGCGGCTGATCTGTCTTGTACATCATGCCATGTTGTCCATTCGGCGCATGACAAAGTACGCGAGAAACCGACTCAAGCCTTAGTGTGCTTTACTTGTCATCAAGATCAAAAAGCGCAAGCGAATAAGTTTTCTCATCACCCGATTCCTGAAGGAAAAATCGCTTGTTCTGATTGCCATAATCCACATGGATCAGCAGGACCGAAGTTGCTAGTTAAAAATACCGTTACTGAAACCTGCTATACCTGCCATGCGGAAAAACGCGGACCCTTCTTGTGGGAGCATCAGCCGGTAAGCGAAGATTGCACTAATTGTCATACACCGCACGGTTCTAATATCACGCCGTTGCTTAAGTCGCGTCCACCGTTTATGTGTGATGAGTGTCATGATGGTACGCATAATAGCGTATCGCCTGTTGCTGGTAATGCGGCTGGCATACAAGGTGGCTTGACGGGTGCCCCAGCAAATCCAAGTGCCAGTTATACAGGTCGGGCTTGTATGAATTGTCATAGCATGGTGCATGGCTCTAATAATCCGGCTGGTGCGTTATTGCAACGTTAATCTAATAATGGAGATAGTCATGAAAACTCGTAATGAAAAAATGAATATCAGTCTCTTAGGTTTAGCGGTGCAGTGTGCCTTGCTGACAGCTGTTGCTCTACCACTGAATGCGGTTGCAGATGATGCGGATGCTTTAAAGCGTCCGACTAACTCGGTAGAGTTCGGTTCTTTATATTCTAGTCAAAACTCGGCTCGATTCGGTCAATATAATGGTTTGAATGACGGCGGCTTTTACGGCTTAGGCGGCTTTGATATACGCGGCGGCGATGGCTATGATGATAGTAAAAATAGCGCTCTGCGTTGGAAGCTGAACGGCAGCAATCTCGGTACCACGTCACGTAATGTCGACGGTTCGGTGGGTGATCAAGGTAAGTGGAAAGTCAACCTAGGTTACGACGAGTTACAGCATAACATCACCGATAGCTATCAAACACCGCTACAAGGCAGTGTCGGTGGGAATAATTTTACTTTACCTTCAAACTTTGGCACAGTTAACGCAGCAACAGGACAAGCGGGGACGCGTTCGATAATTCCAGGAACAACCAAGGCTAGTGATTTTCAGATCGAAAAAGAATATGTGAGTCGCAAAAATGGCTCTATGAATACCTCCTTTACCTTCAGCGATCAATTCAGTGCACAGATTGATTACAATCATTTGGATCAGTCAGGTGCCAAGCTCATAGGTACGGGCTCGCAAGGTGGCATCAATCTTTTGGGTGGATCTACCGGAAAAGCTGAAGCTATTTACATGATTATGAATCCCACCAGTTATCAGACGGATAATGTCAATGCGGCTCTAAACTGGAGGGGTGATAAGGGGCATCTCACCAGTGGTTATTATGGTTCAATATTCCATGATGATTATAATAGTCTGAATTGGCAAAGTGCAGTGGCTAGCGGTGCTAGCGCTTGTACTGGCAGTAATTGTTACACCAACAATACGATGAGCACTGCGCCCAGCAATAGCCTGCACCAAGCGAACCTGACGGGCGGTTATAATTTTACACAGACCACAAAGCTTGCGGGCGGTTTTTCTTACGGCTATAACACGCAAAATTCCAGTTATGCGCCCACTCTCATACCGCAAGCCATTGGGACACCGTACAATATGATGCAAGCAGGCGGACTGCCCACTTCGTCGCTAAACGGTGTCGTGGAAACCAAGCACGGAGATTTAAAGCTGACCAATCAGAGTATTAAGGATCTAACCTTAACCGCTGGGTTTAAATTCAATGAGCGCGATAACAACACCAGTTCGAATACTTACAATTACATGAATATTGGTAATGCCGCTTTTACTGGCGTCAATACGCCGTATAGTAACAGCAAGGCGCAATATGAAGCGTCGGCAGCTTATCGATTGACCAAGGCACAAAATGTAGCGCTAACTTATAATCACGAGAACATCAAGCGCTGGTGTAATGGTGTAGTAGGTGGTGCCGAGTGTGTTGCTAGCCCCTCTACAAATGAAGATAAAATCGATTTAACCTACCGCTTAAAAGCATTTGAGGCTGTCAATTTTAACGCAGGTTACAGTTTTGCTGATCGTCGCGCCGACGCTGCCAATTATTTGGCTAATTCGGGAAATTATGCAAACACTATCGTTGGTGGACAGAACAGTAACTCTGTCCTTAACGGAGGCAATTACGCAGGTTATGTCGCTTATCCCTATGCGAGCCGTATTCAAAATTTGGGTAAAGCCGGTGTTAATTGGCAGGTAACTCAAAAACTGGATGTGGGCGTGAATGGCCGTTATGCCTATGACAGTTATGATGCAACGTTAGGTGTGCAAAATGGGCGTTCGACCGGTGTCAATGTCGATACGACTTATAGCTATGCTGAAAATAGTACGGTTTCCGCTTATTGGAACTGGCAGAATGGGCAGAGAAATCTTAGTAGCGGTACTACTGGAAATGGCACTGCAGCCTACTCGCCTAATCAAATAGTAGCCCCTCTAAACGTCTGGAATAATCAGCTTGAGGACAACAGCAACACCGTTGGTCTGATGACTCGGCGTGGTGGTTTGTTGAATGGAAAATTGGAAGTCATAGGGGATGCATCCTATGCATTGGATACGACCGGTTATTCTACACAGGTTCCTTATTCTACTGCGACTGCTTGTGGAAGTAGTACCCAGCTGACTTGCGGAAGTTTATCGCCAATCAAGAACGAAATCATGAGTCTAAAATTGACCGGTCATTATAAGGTTCATAAAAATGGCAAAGTGGCATTGACTTATATGTATCAAAAGTTAAATAGCAATGACTATTTTTATTACGGACAGCAGTTTGGCACCACGCCAAATTCGCTGATGCCGACAAATTTACAGATGCAAAGTTATGCCGTTAATGTCGTCGCCCTGTCTTATAACTACAGCTTTTAGGAATACAAAATGATTGAACCGAATGATAATTTAACTTTGGGCAAGCTGTCTTTAACTTACCGGGTATTGTTTACCGGTTATTTATTGGTCGTTGGCTTGGGCTTATGCATGGCAGGCGCGCAAATTATGCTTACGCATGGCATGGCGGATGGTAAGCCGGGCTTGTCCATGAATGACATCGTTTACAGTTATTATGGCAATCGTTCAGGTTCTAAGCTGGAAGCTGCGCTAACTGGAAAAATGAAAGATAAAGCGCCTGCGGATGTTAATTTCACCTTGATTAAATGGGCGCGCGATGGCGCGCCTTATGCAGAGTGGGACACAGTAAAGCCATTGATTGAAAAAAACTGCGGAACGTGTCATGACGCTGAATCTGGTTTGCCTGAAGTTACCAAGCCAGATGTGGCAACAACTTTGGCGGAAGTTGATCATGGAGCCAGTATTGCTACCTTGACGCGAGTGTCACATATTCATTTATTTGGTATTAGCTTTATTTTCTTGTTTGTCGGGTGGATATTCGGCATGGCGGAGTTCAATCAGCGTTGGAAACTGATTTTGATAGCGACTCCTTTTGCTTTCCTAGTGTTAGATGTCGCTTCTTGGTGGTTAACTAAATTTTGGCCTAGTTGCGCCTGGATTACCATGGTCGGTGGTATTGGCTACAGTGTGGCGGCTATGGTGATGTTTGCGACTTCTTTTGCGCAAATGTGGTTACCGCGTTGGACTAAGAAATAACCCTATGCCGGTCGGGATTTGCAATCCCGACCGAAACGTTTAGATTTCGATAACTTCGAAACGTGAGTAACGGGGTTGTAAACCCGTCGCGCTTTCGAGATTTTATGCTGTTTTGTAGGGTGGATAAGTAACGCGCATCCACCCATTGTGCCTGATGCGCGTTGTTTATCCGGCCTACGAGTTTCTGTTATTCACTCATTCTTCCCAAGAACATAACCACACTTATATGGAATCTATACCTATGGCTTTACCACCACTGACTAAGCGTGAACAAGTTCGCGAATCTGCTTTTAGCGCGGTTTGGTCCGAGCAATTGAATGACGCTTTTAAGAATATTGCACCTTATTACGATCGTGGTAATCAAGTGGCTAGTTTAGGCTGCTGGAATTGGTTCTTGCGTTGTTTTATGTCGATGATCGAGTTGCAACCTAAGCAACGGGTACTTGATGTCTGCGCAGGAACTAATGCCATTGGTATCGCCTTACTTAAACGTGAACCTACGCTGGAGATATGTGCAATTGATCGTAGTACTGATATGCAGGAAGTAGGGCGTCAACGTGCTGAGCAGTTAGGCTTTCATATCAATAGTGTGATTGCTGATGTTCACACCCTGCCTTTTCCAGACAATCATTTTGATGTCGTTACTTTGCAGTTTGCTTCGCGCCACTTAAAAATCGCCCACATGTTTGGTGAAATTAATCGCGTGCTTAAACCCGGCGGTCATTTTTACCATTGTGATATGTTGAGGCCCAGTAATCGCGTCGTTGAAAAAGTGTACTACGCTTATCTGCGTCTTTGTTTGAGCGGTACGGGTTTGCTGTTTCGTAGTAGTCCTGCTGCGTATAATTTGATCCAATATTTTATTAACGCCTTGGAAATTTTCTATTCGACAGAAGAGCTTTCTATCTTACTAGAAGAGCAGGGCTATTGTGAGGTTTCAGCAAAAGCCATATTTTCTGGGATGCTAGGTTGTCATAGTGCTCGTAAACCTGAAGTTGTCGTTTGATGTTTAAACGCTCAATTTAAGATAAGCCGGTAGGGGCGACAATATTCGCCCCTACATTATAAATAGATTTAAGCTACAGGCATCGAAAGTCGTGCAGTTTGAATAGCTGCCCTTACAGTATCAGGTGCTGTGCCGCCTATATGCTTACGTGCAGCTACAGAGCCTTCTAGGGTTAGGTATTCAAAAACATCTTCAGTGATGAGAGCTGAAAATTCTTGTAATTCGATTAATGAAAGTTCTGATAAATCACGTTGGCTATTAATGCCTAAGCGTACTGCCAAGCCCACCACTTCATGAGCGTCACGAAAAGCCATGCCTTTGCGTACTAGATAATCAGCAAGATCGGTTGCGGTAGCGAAACCGCGCTTAGCTGAGTTGTACATATTTGGCTTCTTAGCACTGATATGGGGAATCATATCTGCATAAGCACGTAGGCAGTTAATCAAGGTGTCGGCGGTATCAAATAAAGGCTCTTTATCTTCTTGATTATCTTTGTTATAGGCTAAGGGCTGGCTTTTCATTAGCATTAACAATGACATCAAGTGCCCTGTGACTCGGCCTGACTTGCCACGGACTAGTTCAGGTACATCAGGGTTTTTCTTCTGTGGCATGATAGATGAGCCTGTACAGAAAGCGTCAGGCATATCGATAAAATCAAATTGAGCGCTAGACCATAAAATGAGCTCTTCTGAGAACCGTGATAAGTGCATCATGATCAAACTGCCGACAGCTGCGAACTCTATGGCAAAGTCGCGATCGCTGACAGAATCGAGTGAGTTGGCAGAAGGGCGACTAAATCCCAATAATTCAGCGGTTATGTGACGGTCAATAGGATAACTAGTACCTGCGAGAGCTGCAGCACCCAGAGGCATGATATTGACGCGTTTGCTGCAGTCTTGCAGTCTATCTTGGTCGCGAACTAACATTTCAAACCAAGCCATTAAGTGATGGCCGAAAGTGATGGGTTGGGCTACTTGCAAATGAGTAAATCCCGGCATAATGGTGTCAGTATGCTGTTCTGCCAAATTTAGAATGGCGTTTTGTAAGCGCGTTAGTTGATGGCTAATATGCCCAATTTCACTGCGTAGATAAAGACGTATGTCGGTTGCTACTTGGTCATTACGAGAGCGCCCAGTATGTAATCGTTTTCCTGCGATACCAATTAAGCTGGTCAGTCTCGCTTCGATGTTCATGTGTACATCTTCTTGCTTGATTGACCAGATAAATTCACCACTTTTGATTTCTTCACTGATCTGATTTAATCCGGCAACGATGGCGTCACAATCTTGTATTGATATGATATTGCAGCGCATCAGCATGGTGGCATGAGCGATGGAACCTTGAATGTCTTGGGGAGCCATGCGTTGGTCAAAATCGACAGAAGCGGTAAACACTTCAACAAAAGCATCGGTTGCTTCTGCAAAGCGGGCGCTAGAGAGTTTTTCGGAATTAACTGTGGTCATGATAATGATTATGCGAATTAACTTAAAAGATGCGAAATTATACAGATAAACGCTTATTTATAAATTTAAAAACGCTTTACTGTCGATAAGATACGTTTATTGGAACTATCTGTTTCTAAAATTGTTAATGACCAGAACGGCATAATTTTGTATAGTGAGCTAGTTTTAATTTTTATAACGGGATGATTCTTTAGGATTCATCCCGTTTTGTATATTTGAGGTGACGTGTTTGGCTAAGTCTGCATTATTGGTGTTAGAAGATGGAACGGTATTTAACGGTGTATCTATAGGTGCGGATGGATGTTCTGTAGGAGAAGTCGTTTTTAATACTGCGATGACTGGGTATCAAGAAATTCTGAGCGACCCCTCGTACTGTAAGCAAATTGTGACATTAACTTATCCACATGTCGGTAATGTCGGTACCAATAGCGAAGATGATGAGTCTGCCGGTGTATTTGTCAGTGGCTTGGTTATTAGAGATTTGCCATTATTAGCAAGTAACTGGCGTAGTGAAAAAACCCTGCAACAATACTTATTAGATAATAATGTGGTAGCTATTGCAGATATAGACACGAGAAAACTGACTCGTTTGTTGCGCGACAAAGGAGCGCAGCGTGGCTGTATTATGGCGGGTGATACTGTTTGTCCAGAGACGGCAAAAGCTGCAATTGAAGGCTTCGCTGGATTAAAAGGCATGGATTTGGCTAAAGAAGTCACTGTTGCTGAGACTTATGAGTGGACTGAAAATATCTGGGATTTACAAAACGGTTATACGCAAGGTGAGAACCTGACTAAACATGTGGTTGCTTACGATTTTGGTATTAAAAGAAATATTCTTAGATTGTTGGTTAATAGAGGTTGTCGCGTGACAGTTGTTCCTGCAACGACCCCAGCTGAAACTGTATTAGCGATGAAGCCTGATGGTGTGTTTTTATCGAATGGTCCTGGTGATCCTGAGCCTTGCACTTATGCGATCGAAGCTATTAAAACGATATTGGCAAACAAAATCCCCGTTTTCGGTATTTGCTTAGGACATCAATTATTGGCATTGGCCAGCGGTGCAAAAACAGAAAAAATGAAATTCGGTCATCACGGTGCAAATCATCCCGTACAAGAAATTGCTACTGGAAAGGTTATGATTAGCAGTCAAAATCATGGCTTTGCGGTTAATGAAGCAAGCTTGCCGAGCAATGTGATTGCTACTTACCGTTCATTATTCGATGGAAGTTTACAAGGCCTTAAGCGTACTGATTGTCCTGCCTTTAGCTTTCAAGGTCATCCTGAAGGTAACCCCGGCCCACATGATGTCGAAGCTTTGTTTGATGAATTTATAGATATGATGGCCGCGAGTTAGATTTGTTTTGTCGATCTGCTCAGCTTAGCGCCGTTTGAGACTACTCAACGCGCTAAAATAATATTAGGTTAAGTCATCTAACCTAACTCATGAAAGATACTAACATAGAGCCATACACTAAAGACTATGCCAAAAAGAACCGACATAAAATCCATACTATTATTAGGCGCAGGTCCAATTGTTATCGGTCAAGCTTGTGAGTTTGATTACTCAGGTACTCAGGCCTGTAAAGCGCTGCGTGAAGAGGGTTACCGAGTCATTTTGGTAAATTCTAATCCTGCTACGATTATGACTGATCCCGATATGGCCGATGCCATTTATATCGAGCCCATTGATTGGCAAACCGTTGAAAAAATTATTGCTAAAGAGCGTCCTGATGCGGTTTTACCAACTATGGGTGGGCAAACTGCATTGAACTGTGCGCTGGATCTTGATGCGCATGGTGTGTTGGCAAAATATAACGTTGAGATGATCGGCGCGACTAAAGAAGCCATTAATATGGCTGAAGACCGTCAGTTGTTTAATGACGCTATGAAGCGTATTGGTTATGAAGTCGCGAAATCAAAAACTGCACATAGCATGGTAGAAGCTTTAGCTGCACAAAAGGAAGTGGGCTATCCAACGGTAATACGCCCGTCTTTTACTATGGGTGGTAGTGGTGGTGGAATTGCTTATAACAAAGAAGAATTTTTAGAGATTTGTGAACGTGGTCTTTATCTATCACCCACCAATGAGTTATTGATTGAAGAATCAGTATTAGGTTGGAAAGAATATGAAATGGAAGTGGTGCGGGATTCTAAGGATAACTGCATTATTGTCTGTTCAATTGAGAATTTTGATCCGATGGGCGTACATACCGGTGATTCAATTACCGTAGCACCAGCGCAAACATTGACTGATAAGGAATATCAAATTCTGCGTAATGTCTCTTTGGCAGTGTTGCGTGAAATTGGCGTAGATACTGGAGGTTCAAATGTTCAGGTGGCCATTAATCCAGTAGATGGACGTATGATTGTCATTGAAATGAATCCACGTGTATCGAGATCATCAGCTTTAGCGTCTAAAGCCACCGGTTTCCCTATCGCTAAAGTAGCTGCTAAATTAGCAGTGGGTTATACCTTAGATGAGCTAAAGAATGAAATTACGGGTGGAGCGACGCCAGCATCATTTGAGCCAACTATTGATTATGTAGTCACTAAAGTGCCACGCTTTACCTTTGAAAAATTCCCGCAAGCCGATGATCGTTTAACCACGCAAATGAAATCGGTAGGCGAAGTCATGGCGATTGGCCGTACTTTTCAAGAATCGCTGCAAAAAGCTTTGCGAGGTTTGGAAATAGGTATTAGCGGTCTTGACGAAATAGTTGATCTGAATGCAGATGATGCTAACGATAAAATGCAAAGGGAAATGCGTCATCCCGGACCTGATCGTTTGTTATATGTGGCTGATGCTTTCCGAAGTGGAATGACGCTAACGGAAGTTCATGATGCCTCAAAAATTGATCCATGGTTTTTAGCGCAAATTGAAGATCTAATTCTTACTGAACAATCATTAGCGACTAAAACCTTATCAACCTTGAAGGATGGTGAGCTTTATAAGCTAAAGCGCAAGGGCTTTTCAGATTTACGTATAGCGAAATTGCTAGATGCCTCTGAAACTGAAGTGCGTAATGTGCGACATAAGCAAAACATCCGTCCGGTTTACAAGCGTATAGATTCCTGTGCAGCTGAATTCTCATCAGATACTGCTTATTTGTATTCTACCTATGAAGAAGAGTGTGAGGCACGGGTTTCAGATAAAGAAAAAATTATAATCTTAGGTGGCGGCCCTAATCGAATTGGTCAAGGTATCGAATTTGATTATTGCTGTGTACATGCTGCCTTGGCATTACGTGAAGATGGCTATGAAACCATCATGATTAATTGTAATCCCGAAACCGTTTCTACAGATTTCGACACCTCAGATCGTTTATATTTTGAGTCATTAACGTTGGAAGATGTGTTAGAAATTGTTCATATTGAAAAGCCTAAAGGGGTTATTGTTCAGTATGGTGGACAGACCCCCTTGAAACTAGCTCGTGCTTTGGAAGCTGCAGGCGTGCCTATTATTGGTACTTCGCCAGATTCGATTGATTTAGCTGAAGATCGTGAAAGATTTCAGAAGTTATTGGAAAGATTAGGTTTGAAACAGCCGCCTAATGGTACTGCGAGATCAGTTGATCAAGCCGTCACTGTGGCAAAAGAGCTAGGTTATCCATTAGTAGTCAGGCCTTCTTATGTACTCGGAGGGCGTGGTATGGAGATCGTGTTCAATGAAGAAGGCTTGCAGCGCTATATGAAAGAGGCTGTTAGTGTTTCTAATGACGCACCGGTATTGCTAGATCGTTTTCTTGATGATGCTGTAGAAATGGACGTAGATGCTATCTATGATGGCGAGCGCATCTTGATTGGCGGTCTAATGGAGCATATTGAACAAGCCGGCGTGCATTCTGGTGATTCGGCATGTTCACTGCCACCTTATGAGTTGGCCGCGCATTTACAAGATAAATTGCGTGATCAAGTGGCTAAAATGGCAGAAGCATTAGGCGTAAGAGGTTTAATGAATACTCAGTTCGCCATTCAGGGGGAAGATATCTACGTATTAGAAGTTAACCCTCGTGCATCGCGTACTGCCCCATTTGTGTCTAAAGCAACGGGTTATCCGTTGGCTAAGATTGCAGCTCGTGTAATGGTAGGTCAGACTTTGACTCAGCAGGGCATTACTGAAGAACGTATTCCTGATTATTATTCAGTTAAGGAAGCTGTATTTCCATTTGTTAAATTTCCTGGTGTTGATCCTTTGTTAGGACCTGAAATGAAGTCCACGGGTGAAGTTATGGGCATAGGTAAAACTTTTGGAGAGGCTTTCGCTAAATCACAGCGTGCCGCTGGCGTAAGATTAAACGATAGCGGTAAAGTTTTAATTAGTATTCGCGATGCTGATAAAGCAAAAGCACCTGATGTTGCTAGGATGTTGGTTGATAAAAAATATGAAATTGTTGCCACCAGCGGTACGGCAAAATTTCTTCGCGAGGCTGGAATTCCCTGTGAAGTGGTTTATAAGGTTAATGAAGGCCGCCCTAACACGGTTGACATGATTAAGAATGATCAGATTCAGTTGATTATTAATACGACAGAAGGAAAAAAAGCAATTTCAGATTCATTTACTATGCGTAGAGAGGCTCTGCAACATCGAGTCACTTATTACACAACAATGGCAGGAGCTAAGGCTGCTTGTTACGCATTAGGGGAATTGGATGCTGGAGATGTTTCATGTTTGCAGGACTTGCATAAAAGTTTGATTTGAAGGCGTAAGGATGCATTGATTGCATCTTTAGCCTTAATAAATAATTAATGGAATTTTAAAATGAATAAAGTACCTCTCACTGTAAAAGGTGCAGAAAAATTACGCGCAGAGTTGGATGAACTAAAGTCAGTCGTGCGGCCGCGAATTATTGCTTCTATCGCCACTGCGCGTGCACACGGTGATTTAAAAGAAAATGCTGAATACCATGCGGCGAAAGAGCAACAAAGCTTTGCTGAGGGCCGTATTGGAGAAATTGAGGGCAAGCTATCCAATGCGCAAATTATTGATATCACCAAAGTTGATGCTAATGGAAGAGTGGTGTTTGGGGCAACGGTAGAAATAGAAGATGTCGAGTCTGAAAGAAGAGTGACGTATCAGATCGTAGGTGAAGATGAGGCTAGTATAAAAGAAGGTCGTATTTCAATTGGCTCTCCCATTGCTCGTGCATTAATTGGCAAAGAAATCGAAGATGTTGTGACAGTCAAAGCGCCTAGTGGAAATATCGATTATGAAATTATTTCGATTAAATATATTTAATTAAAAAGCGAAGGTTATATTAACTATTTCATTCGCTTTAATTTAATCTTATTTGTTTGGATTTAATCGGTGGATAACGACGATTTGTCCGATGCTTTGAATAATCTCAGCTCCAGTATCGCTGTGTATTTGTTCACTGATTAGTTTGCGGCTATCACGCTCTGCGCGTATTTTTATTTTAATTAGTTCGTGGCAATTAAGTGCTAGCTCTATCTCTGCCAGTACTGAGGCGGTAAGGCCAGATTGCCCGACGGTCACTACGGGCTTCAAAGTATGAGCCTCAGCTCTGAGTTTTTTCTTATCTGTGGGGTTCACGCATTATTCCTGAATCAAAAAATCAATTTATACTATACAACAGATTATGGCCCGAAGTAAAAGTAGTAGCCGTTGGATGCAAGAACATTTTGAAGATGAATATGTCAAAATGGCACAAATACAAGGATATCGATCGCGAGCAGTTTTTAAATTAAAGGAAATCCAGGAAAAAGATAATCTCATTAAGCCGGGCATGAATATTATAGATTTGGGTGCGGCTCCTGGTGGCTGGTCTCAACTAGCAAGGGAGTTGATGGGTAAAAAAGATAAGCTGATTGCCTTGGATATTTTGCCTATGGAATCTATAGAGGGTGTAGATTTTATACAAGGAGATTTTCGAGAAGAGGATGTTTTAAATCGTCTTTATGAGATTTTAGATCAGGCGGCTGTTAGCTTGGTAATGTCTGATATGGCTCCTAATATGAGTGGTAATAAAGCGGTAGATCAACCTCGAGCTGTTTATTTAGCAGAGTTGGCATTAGATACCGCAAAAGCCGTGCTATCAAAAAACGGTAGTTTTTTGGTTAAGTTATTTCACGGCGAAGGTTTTGAAACATACTACCAAGATGTACAGAGTCATTTTACAAAAGTCATTATTAGAAAGCCAAAGGCATCAAGGCCACGAAGTAATGAAGTTTATATTTTGGCTAAGGGGTTTAAATGAAATTTAATGCCCCTATTTCTACAAAGTATGCAATTTATCTAGCAAGATCTAAATAAATAACGACAGTCAGGCAAGTTAAGTCCTGATATAATCAGTTAGTTTTTTTACCGAGAGCCATTTGGGTTAGGGTGTGTTTGTGAATGATATGATAAAAAATATAATCCTGTGGGTCGTCGTTGCAGTGGTGCTGATGTCCCTTTTTAATAATTTCGGCCCCCAAGGCGAACGAGCTGATTCATCATTATCTTATTCCCAATTTATTGAGTCGGTAAAAGCCGGGCAAGTTCAGCAAGTAGTTATTGATGAGCATATTGTTAAAGGCAAGATGCAAGGCGGTCAGTTATTTAGAGTTTATGCGCCTACCGACGGACATATGATTGATGATTTATTAGCCAATAAAGTTGATATCAAGGCTGTTCCGCCTGAACAACCCTCTATGTTAATGCAGTTGTTGGTTTCCTTTGGTCCCATGTTGTTATTGATTGCTGTTTGGGTTTTCTTCATGAGGCAAATGCAAGGCGGTGGCGCTGGCGGTCGTGGTGCAATGAGCTTTGGTAAAAGTAAAGCTCGCATGCTGGAAGAAGATCAGATTAAAGTGACTTTTGCTGATGTGGCCGGTTGTGACGAAGCTAAAGAAGAAGTTGTTGAAATGGTGGATTTTCTTAGAGATCCTGCTAAGTATCAAAAACTAGGTGGTAAGATTCCAAGGGGCGCTCTGATGATAGGCCCTCCTGGTACAGGTAAAACTTTACTCGCAAGAGCTATTGCTGGCGAAGCTAAAGTGCCTTTCTTCACTATTTCAGGATCAGATTTCGTAGAAATGTTTGTAGGTGTTGGTGCCTCACGTGTCAGAGATATGTTTGAGCAAGCTAAGAAACATGCTCCATGTATTATTTTTATAGATGAAATTGATGCTGTGGGTCGACAACGTGGCGCCGGTTTGGGTGGCGGTAACGATGAGCGTGAACAAACATTAAATCAATTGTTAGTCGAAATGGATGGTTTTGAAGGCAATGAAGGCATCATTGTTATTGCTGCAACTAATCGTCCCGATGTTTTAGATAAAGCCTTATTACGACCAGGTCGATTTGATCGCCAAGTGACAGTGGGTTTGCCTGATGTTCGTGGACGTGAACAAATTCTTGATGTTCATATGAAAAAAGTTCCTGTTGCTGATGATGTTGAAGTTAAATACATCGCTCAAGGCACGCCTGGGTTCTCTGGTGCAGATTTAGCTAATTTGATTAATGAGGCTGCTTTGTTTGCCGCTAGGATGAATAAGCGCGTAGTGAGCATGTCTGATTTAGAAAAAGCTAAAGACAAGCTGATTATGGGTGCTGAAAGGCATACTATGGTCATGGATGAAAAAGAAAAAAGAATGACGGCTTATCATGAAGCAGGTCATGCCATTGTTGGCAAATTAGTGCCAGAGCATGATCCTGTGTATAAAGTAAGTATTATGCCTAGAGGACGTGCCTTAGGTGTCACTATGTTCTTACCTGAAAGAGATCAATATAGTGCCAGCAAACAAAAACTAGATAGTATGATTTCCAGTCTATACGGTGGGCGTATTGCTGAAGAAGTGGTTTTTGGTTGGGAGCAAGTTAGTACAGGTGCTTCTAATGATATTGAAAGAGCGACTGAGTTAGCAAGAAATATGGTCACTAAATGGGGCTTGTCTCAACGATTAGGTCCATTATCATATAGTGAAGAAGAGGGAGAAGTGTTCCTTGGTCGTTCGGTGACACAGCATAAAACGGTAGCTGAAGAAACTTCTCATACTATTGATGAAGAAATACGTTCATTTATTGATCGTAACTATGAAAGAGCTGAGCGATTACTTAAAGAAAACATTGATATTCTGCATGCAATGGCTGAAGCCTTAATGAAATATGAGACTATCGATAAGTTTCAAATTGAAGATTTGATGGCACGTAAGCCAGTAAGAGACCCCCAAGGTTGGGATGATAAGCCTCCTCGTGGAGATATTAAAGTTGATGAAGTTAAAGGTAAAGATGGTAAAAAACCTGAAAAATCAATTGGTCATACTGCAGAACAAGGTTAAATAAGCTAGTTTGATAAAAAAAGGAGAAGCAATTGCTTCTCCTTTTTTTTGTGTATAACGTAGAAAATAAAATATAACTAAGCTAGAAATATGATTGTAACGATCTACTTTAGGTCATGTGTTTTTAGTAAATGTAATTATATGTTTTCCAGATAGTGAGCGATAACATCATGAAAAGAAAGTATTTTGGAACAGATGGTATTAGAGGGAAGGTAGGCGAGTCTCCTATAACAGCGGATTTTTTCTTAAAACTAGGCTGGGCAGCTGGACAAGTTTTCTCTCAAGAAGGACATAATTTTGTTTTGGTAGGTAAGGATACGCGTATATCAGGCTATATGTTTGAATCCGCTTTGGAAGCAGGGCTTACCGCAGCGGGTGTGGATACGCATTTATTGGGGCCTATGCCAACTCCAGCAGTTGCGTATTTGACGCGTACTTTAAGAGCAAGTGCGGGAATAGTGATTAGCGCATCTCATAATCCTTATTATGATAATGGGGTTAAGTTTTTTTCCGTACAAGGCACTAAATTACCTGACGATATAGAGAAAAAAATCGAGCATTATATTGATGCGCCGATGACTACCGTAGATTCATCGATTTTAGGTAAAGCACGGCGAATAGGTGATGCAGCAGGCCGCTACATTGAGTTTTGTAAGGCAAGCATACCAACTAGGCTTGATTTTAGTGGTATGAAGATTGTTGTCGATTGCGCGCATGGCGCAACTTATCATATTGCTCCACATGTATTAAGAGAGCTAGGTGCAGACATTGTTGTTATAGGTGCTGAACCCAATGGCCTCAATATTAATGAGGGTTGTGGTGCAACTAAGCCTGATAAGTTAGTTGCTGCGGTATTAGAAAATAAAGCTGATTTCGGTATTGCATTGGATGGTGATGGTGACAGGTTGGTAATGGTCGATCACAAAGGTGAGGTGGTTGATGGCGATGAACTTATCTATATTATTGCTAAATCTAGGCAGGATGTAGGTCAGATGTCAGGTCCAGTTGTGGGTACGTTAATGACTAATTTAGGCATGGAATATGGCCTGAAAAATTTAGGTATTGAGTTGCTTAGGGCCAATGTTGGTGACCGTTATGTATTGGAAATGTTGAGCACACATAAAGGCATATTAGGTGGAGAAAACTCTGGGCATATTATCTGTTTAGATCGGACTACAACAGGTGATGGCATTATTGCAGCTTTGCAGGTCATGGCCGAAATGCATGATAGTGGCCGTACACTTAATGAGCTGAAGTCAGGTATGCAAAAATATCCTCAAATTTTAGTTAATGTTAAAACAGCTAAAAAAATGACACCAGAAGCTGAAGTCTCGATTCAAAAGGCTGTAAAAGGTGTTGAAGATAAGTTGGGCGCTAAGGGTAGGGTATTACTAAGAGCCTCTGGAACAGAGCCTTTAATCCGAGTGATGGTGGAAGGTGAGGATGCAACAGTGGTTGAAAATTACGCCCAGCAGTTGGCGGAAGATGTTAAGAAAGCAATAGGTGCTTGAATTGGGACCTATTAGCCTATATCATACACGGTTTGTTTCTATATATAGGTAATGTTGATGCGTCGGTCTCTAGTTGTCGGTAATTGGAAAATGAATGGAACTCGTGCTAGTGCTGAGTTACTAGCAAAAGGCATTATTGCCGGATTAGGTGCTGATGTTGCAGATATCGCTGTTTGTGTCCCCTATGTTTATATGCCTTATATAGCAGATTTGGTTAAAGATAGCCGATTAGCATTAGGGTCACAGAATATAGCTGATCAAGCTGCAGGTGCATATACTGGAGAAATTTCAGCGACTATGCTGAAAGAGTTAAACTGCCAGTATGCACTTGTTGGGCATTCAGAAAGACGATCTTACTACGGTGATACTAACGAATCAGTAGCCGCACGTTTCTGTCAGGCGCAAGAGCAAAATATTATTCCTGTTTTGTGCGTAGGCGAAACGCTTGAGCAGCGCGAACAAGATCAAACATTCGCAGTGATTAATGAGCAACTTGATGCTGTTATTAATTTAGCAGGTATAGCGGCTTTTAATAATGCAGTAATAGCTTATGAGCCAGTTTGGGCCATAGGCACAGGAAAAACAGCAAGTGATGAGCAAGCACAGGAAGTGCATTGCTATATTCGCAAGTATATTGCTGCTAAAGATCAAGTTATTGCAGATAAAATACAAATTTTATATGGTGGTAGCGCTAAGCCAGATAATGCAAAAGGCTTGTTTGCTATGCCTGATATAGATGGCGGTTTAATAGGTGGGGCTTCGTTGGATGCGGAATCCTTTTTAAAGATTTATCATTCAGTTTAAAACGGCTAAATTTCCATGTATCAGGTAATTATTGTTATTCATGTGTTGCTAGGCTTAAGTATTGTTGGCTTAATTTTAATGCAGCAAAGTAAAGGTGCCGATGCTGGCTCTGCCTTTGGCACTGGCTCAGCAGGTTCTGTTTTTGGTGCTCAAGGAGCTGCGTCTTTTTTATCAAGAGCGACAGCCATTATGGCAACCTTGTTCTTTATAACGAGTTTAGGTCTTGCTGTTATTAATGGCCATAAGGGCGCAGCTTTCGATTTAATGAGTCAACCAGAAGCTCAGTTAGATGCAACGGCTATTCCTGCAGCTAACGTAAAGTCCGAAGAAATACCCTCTATCACTGAAACTAAGTAGCCTCATTAATGCAGGTAGTAACTCATAGTCACTACCTGCATCGATTTAGAAAGTAGATTAGATAAAAAGATTACGCCGATGTGGTGAAATTGGTAGACACGCCATCTTGAGGGGGTGGTGACGAAAGTTGTGCCGGTTCAAATCCGGCCATCGGCACCAATCAGGCATCCAGCGAGATGCAAAGAAGTACACAAACCCGCAAGTTATCTGACTTGGCGGGTTTTTTATTGTTCAACGAAATGTGGTGAAATACAGGGGTATTCACATAAAAGTGTGGCGTGGCAGTGGTTGGGTTCAATGGAACATTTAACGAATCCAACGACACAGCTAAAGAAAACTTCACGACTTGAAAGACTTGCATTTCCTGAGCTGGGTGACATCGCAAGTGTCGGGTAGATACTTATTTTGTGAAATGAAGACAACCTGCTGGTAGGATTGCGCACAATACATTCCATTGACGGAATTTTTTGTGTGAGATATATTTAAACCCATGAAATGGGAAGTTTAATATACAGACGAGTTCGAAGATTGGTGGGAAAGCTTATCTGCAACTCTTAAAGGAGGGACTAATCGATGGCAAAGAAATTTAGTGAATTACGTGCAAAAATGTCACCTGACTCACGTGAACGTAGTGATGCAAAAGCTCAGGTCATGTTGGCGGAAATGCCTTTGAACGAATTACGTAAAGCTCGTGGGCGGTCGCAAAAAATGTTAGCTGATGTATTGCATGTTCAACAACCTTCTATAGCTAAACTTGAAAAAAGAACGGATATGTACATTTCGACGTTGCGTAGCCATATTGAGGCTATGGGAGGTGAATTAGAGGTAGTTGCTAAATTCCCTGATGGTTCTTTTAAAATCAGGAATTTTGCTGAACTTGGTAATTAGATACGTCGGCTTCGTAAGAGTGTAGAGTCGTAAAACCCTGTTTATCGTAGAACTCAACAGCCTCAATTTTGGCATCAGTCACTACGAATCCGCAGCCGACACTATCTGCGACCCTACTCAAAGCGTGACTGGGTTTATAACCCCGTTACTCAGGTTTTTAAGTTATCTAAGCATCTAAACGTTGTAGTCGGGGTTGCAAACCCCGACCCGCATTGGGGGTTACAGCAACCAAAATTCACCGCTGCCCACAGTTAAGGGAAAACAGTGAAAATTTGGAGTGCTGAGCTTCAGCTATTGCTTTTTAAAACAGCTAAAGCTGTTTTACTCCATGCAAATCTATGTATCGTGTTACAACAACCAAAATTCATCGCTGCCCACAGTTAAGGGGAAATAGTGAAAATTTGGAGTGCTGAGCTTCAGCTATTGCTTTTTAAAACAGCTAAAGCTGTTTTACTCCAAGCAAATCTATGTCTGGAACAGATTTTCATTTACCCGAAAGGCATCAGGCAGGACAGCCTAATGTGAATCCATGAGGAATGACGAGTTTTGAGGCGAGCAAAAAAAGGCTCTATGTGAAATACAGTGGATAAATAAAATAAGACCGATCAATACAAATCTTATAAGCATCTGAAAAACATCAAATTCGTCATCCCGTATATGGACACCTCCCGTTTTGCAAGCATTTCATCACTTCTGGATTGTGGGGTACGACTGCACACGTATATTCGGCCTGTTAATTGAGTTTTTATACTCTGGCCATAATGGGCTATTCGCGCGTTCGCTCCTAATCGGCATGTCGTGCTCAAAGCACATCGGAATGATCTGGTTTTGCAAACGCCGGTTCGACCTGTTTTCCATTAGTCATTTATGCTAAACAATCGTGAATGAACGATTCCTTTCTATAAACCTGCTTAAGCTTGAAGGCTTTGCCTTCGAGCTTAAGCAGGTTTCGCCTCCGGCAGGAAATCTGTTTGTCGGGCGATTAGCGCCCAGACAATTCGTGCATTTTTATTAGCCAATGCCACTGCTGCAATATTCTTATTGCGCCTGGCACATAAACTTTGTAGCCAGCGACTGCGCGGATCATCTTTGTTGCCAGCTACTCTTAGTACGGATCGTGCGCCATGTATCAGCAAGGTTCGTAAATAACTATCACCCCGCTTACTAATTCCCAATAAGCGCTCTTTACCACCGCTACTGTGTTGTTTGGGTGTAAGACCTAACCAAGCAGCAAAATCACGCCCCCGTTTAAATTGGCTGCCATCACCTATCGCACAGATTAAAGCTGTCGCAGTAATAGGTCCAATTCCAGGTATTGCTAATAAGCGTTTGGCTTCACTGTGGCTACTGGCCAGCAGCTTTATTTTTGCATCCATATCGTCAACGCGCTGATCTAATTGGACGAGGTCTTGCCTTAGGTCTTCAAGAAGCATTCTAAAATCCAGCGTTAAGCCATTGATGGCATCTTCAAGCAATAATGGCAAAGCGGTACGCAGTACGTCGACTCGTCGACCAACAGTAAGACCATATTCAGCCAACAGACCTCTGATTTGATTGACCTTCGCAGTACGATGACGGATCAATTCACTTCGTATACGATGAATTGCTTGGATGTCTTGTTGAGCTAAGGTTTTAATGGCAACAAAACGCATGGTGGGTCGTGCAACCGCTTCGCAGATAGCTTCGGCATCATTAGCATCGTTTTTGTTGCTTTTAACGTAAGGCTTTACAAACTGAGGCGCCATAAGCTTGACCGTATGACCCTGCTTTTGTAACTCTCTTGCCCAGTAATGTGCACCGCCACAGGCTTCCATGCCAATTAAGCAAGGCTGTATTTTTCCAAAATAGGCGAGCATTTGCGATCTTCGTAACTGTTTACGTACGATGACCTTTTCTTGACTATCTACGCCATGGATTTGAAAAACATCTTTTGCCAAATCTATACCTACTCGTTTAATATTCATCTCGGACTCCTCCTCTGTTTATCTGATGGCAATATCATATCAGTTTGGCACATTGATGCCGATAGGTGGGAGGGGTCCATCCCATTGGCAGGGATTGCCGGGATCCAGTTGCCATGGATGGCAATGTTAGGTTACATCAATCAAATCTTAGCGATATGAAGCTAACTTGATCTGAACTTCACATCCATGTGACCTTGATTCCGGCAA
>Ga0118677_10006001_pt1 | contig 20872 bp, 16 predicted proteins | sample AliMusrvi5mmetaG_FD_86154 | JGI IMG/M metagenome (GOLD analysis project Ga0118677, IMG submission 86154)
TCATGAATCTTCTCGTCGTTTGTGTCCACATCGTCGTTTGCTTCGTTCTTATCATCGTCATCCTGCTGCAGGCCGGCCGCGGTCAAGGTCTGACTGGCGGAAGTTTTGGTGGCGGAGGCGCCTCGGGGCGATGGTGAAGGTTATACTATGAACATTGGACGTATCCTACGACATCTTTGGACCCCACATCGGCTTGCCAAGCGGGCTTTCCCGGCCCCCGTAATGAGCAACATCGCGGCGGCCATTCAAGAAAGTGAAGGACGGCATCGCGGCCAAATCTGTTTTGCAGTGGAAGGCGTGCTGAATGGGCGATGCTTGGCCCATAACCAGCAACCTTCTGAACGGGCACTGGAGATATTTTCACGACTCCATGTCTGGGATACGGCCGAAAACAATGGAGTTCTGATCTATCTCCTGCTAGCTGATCATCATGTCGAAATTGTGGCTGACCGGGGCGTTCATACACGGGTGGGAACTGACGGATGGGAACCGATCTGCCGTCGTATGGAACAACATTTTTCCACCGGTTGCTTTGAGGAAGGTGTCATGCAAGGCATTCAAGCAGTCACCGAAATTCTTGTGAAAGAGTATCCGGCCAACGGGCTAACAGACAACGAATTACCTAACGCCCCTGTAATAATAAACTAATGGGAAGCCTGTTTTCTGTTCGCCGGAGATTTTCCCTCATCCTAATTCAGCCTCTTTTCATGCGGTGATATTGCACCAGTCTAATGCCTTTGGGGCACGGTTTATCCTGAAAGGCAATCTCCCATCTCAAGTGAGGGTCTTGAAACCGAACCAAACCCATATCAAACCATTCAGGGTCAAACCAACCACCCGCCCAGTTCAGCAACGCATCATGATCCGCAGCGTTATGGTAAGCGATGGCTTTCTTAAACCGACGATAACCCGAAGCGCCACCACAATCTTCAGGCGGACATGCATTTTCTCCACCAACACACCGGGGATAATCAACGCCTTTTGAGTGGGGCAGGATCTCTTCCAATACCACAGAATGATGCCAGCCGTCACCAAAGTCATAGAGATAATCGGCTTTAACATTATCGGGTTTTAATATGAAGAAACGGGAGATGTTGGTCATCCACCCCGGCTGCGTAACATAGCCCATCATGTCTGAATCATCGCCCATCTCATCGGGGATTCCAAAATGGTCTTCCGTATCGGTTTTAGGGTTATGAAGAGTGAAAAGGTGAAGATGGTAGTCAAGCCAGCCAAACGCATCCGTTATGGCACAATGCAAATCCCAAAGCGAATAGCATCCCGGAACCTGAATGCGTCTCCACACAGGAGGATCAGTCTCAAGCAGAGTCACTCTAAACTGATAAACTTGCAAAAAGGGAAGACGACAGGAATACACCTTGGGGGATTTGGTTCTCTTTACAGGTTTAGTTGGCTTGGTCGACATAAGTACCCTCAACTGCGTAATGTTGTTTGCTACTGAAATTGTCACCCGTATGGTGCCAATTTCCAAGTTTATTCGGTCCTGAAATTGATTCCACGACTAGAAGGCCTCGGGAAAAACCCTGATACCAAATCAGTGTTTACCTGATGGCAGGAAATGGGGGCATGTACTAGTTTATTCATGTCAACGAGCGAGGTGGTGTGTCTTCCATGACGCCGCCCCCCGCGGCAGATGTTCCCGGCTATTTCTCCGCAAGTTATAGCACGGACATCCCACCACTTCGCCGTTGATTTTTATTGAGTACAGCCGCTTTTCCCATCACCACAATCTGTTTTCATTTTAAAAACTGATCTCTCACTTATCACTTTTCGGCTTCCACTGTTTTGCCCAGGAATGGGCAGATTCAAGCTGTGCCGGGGATAATTCTTTTTCAAGCAATGCCGATTTTACCAGGGCTTTGTCGATACCTCTATTTTTGGCTAAAATCAACCAGCCCAGCGCCGTCTGAGGATTCTTTTCCACACCAATCCCCAAAACATAACAGGCACCAAGATCGTATTGCGCCTCGGACTCTCCTTGTTCAGCGGATTTCCGCAACCACTTCACCGCCTCAGCATAATCTTTTTCAACGCCCCGGCCTTCTGCACAGGCGACCCCGAACACGTATTGCCCCTTCGCATTCCCCTGCTCCGCCGATTTTCGATACCATTTCGCCGCCATATCATAATCCCGGTCAACGACGTCACCTTTTGCATAGGCAACACCCAGATAATATTGCGCCTCGGCATCCCCATTTTCGGCCGATTTACGGAACCATTGGACGGCCTCCTCGCTGTCCTGTACAACGCCTAATCCTTGACGATAAACAAAACCTAAGGCGCACTGCGCCTTCGCATATCCCTGTTCGGCAGATTTTCGAAACCATTTGACCGCTTCGAGGTAATTGGTTTCTACACCTTGTCCATTTTTGTAGCAGGAACCCAAATTATATTGAGCTTTGGCATCTCCCCTCATCGCATTCTTCTGCCACCGGTGGATTTTCCTTACAGACGGGAGTGTCAGATTCACACACCCAACACCAAAGTGGAGCAGGAGGAGGACCAACCCCATGGCCATAAACTTGAATCTCATAAAAATCCTCATGACGTTTTTTCCGGCAGAATCACGCTGGGAAAATAACGAAACTCTTCCTTGAAAACAATGACATTGGTCAAACAAAGATACCAGTACACGATCGCGATACTGGTCGGGCTGCTCCGGGCTGCACGAAGCGTCTCATCCACTGGAAAACCATCGGATCAATCTTGGTGACTGATTTGATGATAACCGTCGGTCCAACACCATACGGTCCCGTTCGATGGCGATAAGATGACTGGAAACGGCTCACCGGCTTTTCTGCCATCGGGTGTCGCATGACATTGTTTACCAACACTGCCCTGTCTAACCTGATGAACTCCGGATAGGAATTTTGAATGTTCGTCAATGCGATGCTTTTCCGCACAGGTGCTATTCCCGCAGAATGCATGGCATTGCTCTGTCGTGAATCCGGCGATAACGTCCCCTGCCTTATTTAAGACTTCGACAGCCAACTCACTGCCGGCAGTCATGGCCTTTACGAAAAGGCGTTTGCCCTTGCAGGTCACCGGCATAGGCGGAATAATAGAACCACAGTTCATCACCGACGACCAAGCATAAGCCCCATATAACCGTATTCCCAAGCTATGTTTCCGCAAGACCTGGGGAAAGGCAACCCTCACTCCGGCTGCCGAGGATGCGACGGCGTAGTTACCCCCCTAGAGGGTTGAACTTCTGGTTTGTTTCCAGAAATTTTTGACTTCCAGCGAATTGCATCATGGTTGGTATCAAACATCTTTTTATTAACTGGTCTCGGTTTATCCCCTTTGCCATTCATATCCATCTCCACTTTACTGTTTCGAAACAGGAATGATTTCTACCTGGTGAGGTTGCATCACCAGCGTTTTCCTGATCGCCTCAAAATATTCCGGCATTTTTGCCATACGTTCCTGCACGGCCGCTTTACGCTTCGCTTCGATTTCATCAGGCTTGATATCCATAAAGTCGGGAATAGTAACAGCAGCGAGAATAACCCCACGGAAGATCCTGTTGTGATAATAGTCATTCTTCACCTTCACGGCAGCCCAAACGGCCTTCACCTGGTCAGCAATTGGCCCCACTGACAGGGCGGCCTGCGCAAGGTTAACTCCCTCCTGGAGTGAAACATCCGAATACTCGGCCACTTTTTTCCCACCGAGACGAACTTCGTACTGGCCAGCCTTGAGTCCGATCACTTTCAGACGGTATTCGTTTAGATCCTCCAATAGGGGTGACCACTGCAGGATGCTTTTGGCCTCTTGCGGGAAAAACGGAAGGGCATGGTCCAGTTGTACGAATTCCACCTTGCCAGTGGCATCCATTTTCAAACCATCGATCTTGCAATTGAATTGTTTGGCAACCTTTCCGGAAGCAACGTCAATTTCAACAGAGGCAACGACCGTCGGGAAGCTCATCCCTTTGAGAATGGAACAAGCCATGATCGCCTGTCCTGCGGGACCGGGGTGAATGAAGTCACCACCGCCGATACGGTTCTTCGGGTCAGCCGCACGGGCTTTGTCAATAATGGAGACGAAAGGGTGGAACTGATCAATGAATAAGGCATCTCCGTTAGTAACGGCGAGACACTTGAGACCTTCCGAGAATTTTTCAAGTGTCTCGTTGTATCCTTGGAGCGCCGGGCCTAGTTCATTCTTTTCAACAGGACTAGGCGTACACCATGCCACACGGATATTCGCTGCCTTGGCCTGATCGGCAATGCCCTGCAAGCCGCATAGATAGTTATTGAAGCTACCTTGCGTAAACGCCTTGTAAGCGCCGTCGTTCATTCCAAAGTCAACAGTCATAGCAGTAGGAGCATTGGGTAAAACGTCACGCTTGAAACGCGTGTTCCCGCCGAGTGCCCTATCGCCGCTGATTCCAACATTAACAAAGGTGATATTCCAGGAAGGGCAACGCGTGAGAGTCCAAACTTCAACGTAAGTGCTGTAGAGATACTGCTCCGTAATACTGTCGCCCATCATCACGACCTTGTCGCCGTCCTTGAAGAAGAAGTCTGCAGCACTTGCGGAAAGAGAGGCGACCATGACGCCCAATGCTACAATTGAGATTTTCAAACGGTTCATCAGTGATTTCTCCTAATTGTTACGTAAGATTATTTCGCCAACGGGTGCAGATTGCCTAAATCACGAAATGATGTCAATGAGCGGAGGGGCGTCCAAAATCCTCACTATTTTCCTCTAAATTCCGTCATGACCTTCTTTGAGCAAAATTCGTTCACCGCAGTCAGCCCTTAATTTCAGAACGAGGGCAGCCTCGACGGGTGTCAGATTTTCGGTGAGCATCGCGGTCATTTTGCCGCGAAGGGCCTTAACCGCTGCATAAAGCTCCGCAGTCAAATCATCCCGGCGACCGGCAATCTCGCGAATTTCTCTCCCGAGCTGATCACATATCTCCTCCTGTTTTTCCGCAGGAAGTGTACTGTCACTCAGGTTAATGATTTCCTGCGATAACCGATAACTCTCAGCCGGAGTTTTAATCTCTTCTTTTTCCCCGGTATAAATTTGTTCTATCACCGCAAGCTGGGCGGAAAGTTTCTCTGCCAGCAGCTTGAGCTCAGGACTGTCTGCGGCGCTTTGCTTGAGCCAGGATATTTCAGTCACGGCCCATTTCCTAAAATCCTGCACTCGCTTCTCTTTGCCCTCAACAAATTTGTCCATAAAATCAATCATGTTGATGATGGTGTCTTTGTTTTGTTTGACCTTGTCGTCTTTGAAATATCTGAGTACGTCAGGAGTGACACCGCACGTGGCGCGGCCCATTTCCTCATCGTTGTGTAACAGCTCAAGTCGGCTGAATTTGTGATCCGGCAAATATTGTTTTAGGATTGTGAAGGGCAAGACTTTCGCTGACTCTTTCGCAAGATTTTTATAAGTGTAAATCAGCGGTGGCTTTGCCGTGGAGAAAACAGCCTCCCGAAGTGCTGTGGCTGTTGCATAAAACTCTCCATTCTGGAAATAACACGGGTATAAGAAATAGCCCACATAGCTGCTCCATATTGTCCAGGAATCGGATCCATCCATGTAGCCAATCCCAAGGGATGGATAGTAATTGCCGGACCTGTAAGGCACGCGCCAAGTGATAAAATTATTATCCATCAGCGGCATTGGCCCCTTGGCATATTTCATGGTCATTCGCCAGTCCGAGGTAAAAGGGGGCGTCCAGTTTATCTTGGTGAATTCTTTTAATCGCAACGGTTCGGAAACTTTATGCCAAAGACCAGGGGCGGTTACTAACCCTATCCACAACTGTCTTGTAATTCCAAATTTAAATTGATTGCAGTCCAAGCGGGTACTTTGGTCGGACTTTTTCTCAAGGCAGATTTCTGTCTCGCGCGTATTCCACACGAACGCTGCCATCGCCGAACCACCGTTCATCAGATTCAGCAGGCAAAAGCCGTCACCCGGTACGCGACTGACACGTTTAAGCTCATCCGGCCAGTAAATATAATCCTCGTCACCTACCATATCTGGTAGCACAGCGCTCTCCGATGGGAATTCAGCACGGACCCCTTCAATATTGCGTCCGGCATTCAAACTCAGATAATCAGAATCTTTCCGGAGAGTACAAGAGGCGATCAGAACTTCGGGTTTTTCTGTGTAAAAACTAACAATGGCCTCCGTAGGCGTGTTTTTCTCCACATCCCAACGTTTGATCTTAACGGCCACATTTGACCCGGAGCCTATCAATGTCAGGGTCATGGACGGCGAACCGTTCTGGTCGTCCCGGCTGGAAAATTTCAGGGGGCCGGATTGCACCGCTTCCAGCATAACTTGCCCGTTTGATATTTTTAGCGTTAACGGGCTCAATTCGCAAACGACGTCTCCCTCGTTTGGCATTGCAGCAAGAAGTTTTGCCCGAAAGGCTGCCACTTTTTTCGATAATTTAATCTCCCCCTTCATATTAGTATTGGCAGCATCGTCAAGTTGCAACGGCTCGGCAATTTTAAGCCAAAGGCCGGATCCGGTCACAAAGCCAATCCATAGTTGTTTTGTTTTTCCAAATTTAAATTGATTGCGGTCAAAGTTGGAACCTTGATCGTTTTTTTTCTCAAGACAAACTTCCGTGTCACGCGAGTTCCACATGAATGCCGCTATAGCCGACCCGCTGTTCATCAGATTCATCAGGTATACACAATCGTTGGGAACGCAGCTGACACGTTTATGCTCCTCCGGCCAGTAAATATAATCCTCACCGTTGGTCACATTCGGTTTCACCGCACTCTCCGAGGTGAAGTCGGCCCGGGCACCGGCAACGGTTTTATCGGCAGTCAAATTCAGGAAATCGGCATCTTTCCGGAGAGTGCAAGAAGCAATCAGAACATCAGGTTTTTCTGAGTAAAATCTGACGATGGCCTCCGCAGGCGTATTTTTCTCCACAACCCAACGTTTGATATTTATCGTCGCGGTTGACTCGGAGCCTGTCAGCGATACGATCATTGACGGCGAGCCGTTCTGGGCGTCCAGGCCGGATAATTTCAGCGAACCGGTGGAAGCGGCCTCCAGCATGATTTGCCCGTTTGAAATTTTCAGTGCTGCCGCGCTGGATTCGCACACGACCTCGCCCGCGCCCGCCGCAGCGGCAAAAAGCATTACCCCAAAAGCTAAAACTTTCTTCGTAATCATATTTTTCCCTTTCAAACTCGTAGTCGTACAAACAACCCTATTTGACGTTCAACGCCACACGCCTGGAAATAGCTTGCCTGGCGGCCTCGTCAAAAACTCCTGTCTTGATAAGCGCGGCAGCAATAATGCTGTAGCCTTTCTCAAGGGGATGACTGGCGTCGGCATAAACTTCAGACGGCATATCAGGGGCAAGCACACAAGGAACACCCTGGTTTTTAAGCGCTTCCGTAATCGCCCTCTGGAGCTGCTCATATTGAGCCCGGCTTTCGTCCGTCAGCATGTGCTTGTTAATAGGCCCGGCCAAAACCATTACTTTGTTGCCGTTCTTTTTCAAAAGCGCCAAAACCTCCAAAAATGCACTCCACTGCCTTGATTGTTCCAGCGGGATCCAAGTCCAATTCTGTTTTGTAATATTATTTTGTTCCCAACAAACAACGGAATTCTTGTTTTTCTCTCTCTCGCAATAATCAACTTTCTTGAGCAATTCCTTGACGGGGTTTGAATAGGGATGTTCTGTCATCCATTCTTTAAAGTCAGAGTTGCCGAAATATACCAGTCTTATATGATTTAAGAGACTGAAGAAAGGCACCGTTTTTTCCTTAACCACATCCATACGGGCACAGAAATCCTCATCATAAGACTTGGGCTTGCCAATAAACTGGGGTAAGAGACGCGGATGATGCGGCCGGGCCGGCTCCATACCACTCAAATCATACTCCGGACTGTTCAGCCAGAGGGGATTAAAATGGAGGACTACTGTTTTATTTTTTATCCCTGTCGCATAGTTTTCCAAAAGCCCCTTGAGCGCCAGACTGTGAAGCCCGTCAATGGCAAGATTGGCGGCGATGTCCATTCCGACGGCAGCATTGATTTTCGTCGGAAGGCTGCTTTCATTGTCAGAATACATACCCCAGATGACAGAATCCCCGAGAAATATGACAGGATATTTTTTACAGGCCGCATCTGCCCAGCTCTGAAACGCCCAATAATCATCGCGATATTTCTCGGCTATCCTGAAATTTTTTCCATAGTCGAACGGCTCGAGTTTTCTCCACGTCATCGGGAAGAGTAAAAACAGCGCCACTACCACCATCACGGCAGCGGCAATAATCTCGCGGCTTGTGAGGCGGACTGCGTTTGAGCTGAACTCCTCCCCCGCAAATATATCTTTTTCCTTTATATTTTCCATTGGTTGTTGAAGACCCCTTTTTAAAATTGGAAATATATAAACTGTTTCTGTACTGAACTGGAAAGTGCAATGACCAAAATAATCGCGAGCACAGCTGCCCCAACACGGCAAACTCTGTGTTCAAGAACTTTGCTGAAGGAAGAGTTGAAGATAAGCTGATACCCCCAAATTGCCACTGTAAGCAGTAGCATCACCATCGGAACTTGAGCATTCCCACCGATGCAGCTGAAGATGCGCTTAATAATAAGAAGAGCTTCGCTCAGTGAGGCTGCTCTGAAAAATATCCAAGTCAGACAGATAAAGTGAAAGACGATGAGCTGTTTAATTATTTTGGGCACTTTTTTGACATAGAAATCAGTTTTTTCAAATCCCAGCGACAAAAGCCTGCCCAGTCCGTTCAGTGCCCCCCATATAACATATGTCCACGCCGCACCATGCCAAAAGCCTGAAATCAGCATGGTCAGAAATACATTCTGCCATATTTTGTATTTTACAGTTTTGTTCCCGCCCATCGGGATATAAACGTAGTCTTTAAACCATGAGGAAAGGCTGATGTGCCACCTGCGCCAGAAGTCCCCGATATCTACGGCGGTATAGGGATTGTTAAAATTGAGCATGAGCTTGATACCCATCATTCTGGCGGTTCCCCTTGCCATGTCTGTGTAGCCGCTGAAGTCGAAATAGATCTGCCAGGCAAATGCGTAGGTGGCAAAAACAAGAGCCGCTGAGCTAAAGGTGTCGGGACTGCCGTAAACTTTGTCCACATAAACTGCCAAAAAGTCCGCCATCACCGCCTTTTTGAAAAGACCTGTCACAAACAGCGAGATGCCATCGGAAATATCAATCTTGGTAATGACAGGCGTCTTATGAAGCTGTGGCAGGATCGCTTTGGCGCGCTCAATTGGCCCAGCCACCATCTGCGGAAACAGCGCCACATATGCGGCATAGCGCATCAGGCTTCGCTCAGTCGGAATTATATTCCGGTAGGCGTCGATGATATAACTCATCGACTGGAAAGTGAAAAATGATATTCCCACCGGCAGGAATATGTTCGGAACCGGAACGTTTACCGGAATGTGCAAAATTGTGAAAAGGAACTGCAAATTTTCCGTAAAAAATCCTGCATACTTAAAGAATCCCAACAGAAAGAGATTGTTACACAACCCAAAGACCAGCCAGGATTTTCGCTTGCTCGAAACGGATAACCGGATCCCGACGAACCAGTCAACTAAAGTGGCGTAGACTATGAGAATCAGAAATAGAGGATTCCACCAGCCATAGAAAACATAGGACGCCAGCAAGAGCCACGGGATCCGCCACTTGGTTTGCATGAGAAGCGTGTAAACCGACAGGAAAACAGCGAAGAAAATCAGAAATGTCCAAGTATGAAACAACATCGATTATCGCACCGTTCTACTTTGATTATTTTATCCCCGCGCTTCTAACACAGCGGAAACCGTAAGTGTCATACCCCTGGCAGATATCTGCCGTCTCCGGATTGTCCTTTTGGCGGAAAACACTACTACACTTATTTTCGCGGTCATCCCAAGAGCCGCCCCTCAAAACTCTTTTGGTCCCGCTCGCAGGGCCATGGGGATTGTCATTTTCGCCTTGGGCGTAATAGTCCTCGCCATAAAAGTCATGACACCATTCGGAAACGTTTCCATACATGTCAAAAAGTCCAAAAGGATTTGCGGGTTTGCCGCCGGGTTCGTGGATTTTACCACCCGAATTTTTCCTAACCCAGGCGTTTTTCTCCAAATTAGCCTTACCACCTTTGAAATAGTACTCACCAGCCAAGCCCGCTTTGGCGGCATATTCCCATTCCGCTTCCGTTGGGAGCCTGTAGCCGTTTGCGGAAAAATCGCAGTTCCATGTTTTTTCGTTGTAACACGGCTTCAAACCGTCTTTCAAAGAGCGCGCATTACAATAACGGGCGGCATCCGACCATTTGACTCTCTCGACAGGGTTATTCAGACCGGCAAATTTTGAGGGGTTGATGCCAATAAGGCCCGCATAGGACACTTGGGAAACCTCGTAGACATCCACATAAAAGTCACTGATCCTCACTTTTCTGACCGGTGTCTGATCTTTTTCCCCGCCGGAACTCCCCATCTCAAAGGTCCCACCTTTGATAAGCACCATTTTGATACCAGAAGGCGTTGGAGGCACTATTTCCGCTCCGTACACCGCCACAGTCAGGGAGATCAAGGCGGCGGTGCTCAACACAAATAATCTCATTGCATCAGTTCCTTATTTTCGGGCATCCGAGTCGTATGGGCCCTTTTTGTTGTGATTCGTTAAAAATAACAAAATCAAAATACATCTGAAAGGGAAAAGCAGGTAAAATCAGCACAAAACATATTGAGACAACGACGATTAATGGTGGTTCGACTTCATCTCGTTCTCATGATTTCCATAGGATTCGATTTGTCTCGAGCCATTTCCCATTCTTCTTCTCAAATGTAATTTCTTCACCAGCGCCGGCTATATAGGCAAGGCGTACAGGGACAAGGGTGCAACACAAGACGATGAGTCTCACGGTCGAGGGACTGAATCATCCAGACAGGAAAATCCACATTGACCCGCTTTTGCTGGTAGTCAGGACGAACGGCATTTGGAAAGATCCAAATGCCGGGTAATGTCGTCGCCCTTTTCAAATTGATCATCAAATGTCTTAGCTTTCATCAATCTCCAAGGCGTAGGCGCCCACCAATAGGAACTTAGCTTGCTCGTCGGCTAAGGATTGCAATATGTCTCTGTCGTCTTCGTTCAGCATGATGATTCCTGCTCAGGGACGCAACCTCTTCGGTAAGGGGCCAAACAAGACTCAAACGACTTTTGGGTGTCCCGGGAGCGAAATGATCATTCTGCTCATGGGACATTCGAGTGAGTTTAGAAGTTTCCGATTCATGCTGTTTTATATCATTCTTCATCAGGATCATCAATTCATTCCTCCCAACGCCGGCCTTCATGCACGGCGTACTCGCCGTCGCGTGCGAGGCCTGGTTGGGGTCATTTTTGAAACATTTCGTTTAGAACGGCCAACATCTGGTCGGCGACAGCAGGAGATAGAGTGCCGAGTCGCTTGACCAGTCTGATCTTGTCAACGGTCCGGATTTGATCCAGCACAACCTGCCCATTCACTTTCTGAAATGTGCAATGCACCCGGGATGGATAATCACGCCCCCGGCTCGTCATGGGGGCGACAATCACGGTACCGATGTGATGGTTCATCTCGTCAGGTGAGATGATGACGCAAGGCCGTGTCTTCTTGATCTCATGGCCCAAGGTCGGATCAAGGGAGACGAGGAAGACATCAAACCGGTTTACTTCCATTGCCACTCCTCAGCATCCCACTGCGTGGTGGTGTTCTGCGAATCCAGCAACTTGTCGTCGCCCAGGCGAGACATCCGGGTGAAAGCCTTATCCCAACCCGCTCGGGGATGGCGGGGTGAATGGATCAGGATCATGTGATCCCGCACATCAATCTCGACTTGCTCAGACAAACCGCATTGTTCGATAAACGGTTTTGGTATTCTTACCCCTCGGGAATTTCCAATCGGTATCAGTGTCGCTTTCATGAGAATGATGTAATCACTATGTTATTACTTAATCAATCATTTTCTCATGCCCCAACGTCAGCGTTCTCAATTGAGCCACCCGTCTGCGGGTGGCGAATATGGAGCGACACGTTGTTGGATGCTCCTTCAATATGTCGCCATGGCAACGAGACGATCGTCCTTGAGCCGGAGTTCTGCCCAGTGCTCACGTTCACACTTGCACTCTGGGTAGTTCAGTCTGTAGTGCATCTCCATCTGCCCGTCGGTTTCTGCTGTTCGATCAGGTTCGCCAATTTCCTTGATAATCCACGCGTGCGGCCACTCTCGCTTTTCGGTCCGCCGCAGGTACAGAAGAAGGCAGACGAGATTGATAAACACATTGCCTCGGCCATTGGTGAGCTCTCCCCGCTGATACTCCGCAAGAGTAGTTACGAAGTCGAGCTTGCGAGTCGTACCGAGGAGCGGGTTGAATCTCCTCTAGACGCCCCTCCAGTCGAGCTCGGCTGCAAATCATATCAGGCGTCCAACCCTCCTGGATCCGAGTTACTGCCTCAACCCGTATTCCCTCTGTGAATCGCCGTGGCCCCGGACGCAGAGCTCGCGCCGTCGCTGCTGCCTGCGCTTGCTTTGGCCGGTAGTTGCTAAATCCCGTGTTGCGTTTGATCTCACGAGAAATGCTGCTCGCAGATCTCGCCAGAAGTCGGGCCGTTTCCCGGATACCAAACCCGCCTTGCTTCCACTCATAGATGAGCGTACGTTCCCCTGCGGTCACGCGTTTGTAGGCCATCTCGTTCTCCTTGTGTTGCTGCACATGAAGAACGTAGCCTACCGCGTGACCTTTTTATACAACGGGTGTTGCATTAGCTGGTTGCGCGCGGGGTATTTTATAACCTCTGAAAAGTGACCTTTACGGAGGGGAATACGGTCTTTTTCAGGAACCTCGAAGCAGACGTAGCAGCCCCAGCCCTGTCCATGGTCAAGATCCATGGCGATCACGATTTCGTGCTCCCCTTTCGTCAGCATCACGTCCCCCCTGGACCGGAATTGTTGCGCCGGGTTTTCCCGCTGGGGTTGGCATAGTACAGCCTTGCCGTCCACAAAAACCCGCACACCACCGTCATGGCCGACCGACAGAGTCCAAAGTCCATCCTCTTTCACCTGGATACGATTGGCCAGATAGGCCAGGCCGTCGGTGTCACCGTACAACTCATGCAGATTCACAAAACCGGATGCGTCGGTTTTCAACCCCGAGGTGAAGATCCGCCATTTAAGCTGGTCGGTCAGCGACACAGCGGTGGCATGCTCAACGCCTTGCTTCCGCGGTACCACCTGCGATACCTGCCACACAGGCAGGAACGGGCTCCGCCAAGGCTCGACCCGGGCAGGGCTCAACGGCGGCGTGGACCGGTTCATGGTCCGAATCGCCAGATCATAGCGCGCCAAAGTAATGGTAATCTCAGAACGGCGATTACGCGCCATCCACAGCCGCTCGAATCGCGTCTTCAACGACATCATCTCATTCTTGAGCGCCTGACGCGCCGCCGGGGTATCCCGACCTCCGGGTGCCAACACCGTCAGCTTCCGCGCCGCATGCGCGGTCGCATCCACGGCAAAAATCCAATAAGGCAGTACACCGTTCGGATCCTCACCGGGACGACGGGCCACCAACACCCGCCTAACCTTCGCAAGGCGAGCCAGCGTTTCCCGGCCCAGTTTCGCATCAATAAACAACGGCGCCTTGAAGATCCGGTTGTTGCGGCTCTGGGCGGCAACCACCGGCGTGGCCTTGTGGAAAAGCAACTCATAGGCCGGCGCAAAGAAGAGATGCAGCCAGGCACTCTGGTGAACACCGCAGGCGCTGAAATTCAGATGGGAAATATCACCCAGCGCAGTCAGAGCACGGACCAGTTCCTTCCGTTCCGATCGCAGGAAGAGGCGCACAAACCGTTCGTTGAAGTCCTGCTGGTTCGCTCCCGTATTCCAAGCCTGCTCGGCACCAAAGAGATAACCAAGCCAGGAATTTTCCATAAAATTGAAGTGTCCACCATCCCCCCAGTCGGTGTTGAGCAGGCCCCGTGCTCCAAATTTCTTACCGGCGGCCGCAAACCCGGCAATATTCGCCCTGGCTTCAGGCAGTCGCGGAAAAAGCGTTGTCCATGAAGACGTACCCGGACAGGCAAAAAACGGCAGCCCCGCCTTCTTGAAGTCTTCGATGGCCTCAAAATTGCTGTTGTAGTCGTAAGCCCAGTCGAGAACCGTGACATCCTTGGGAATTTTCGAGATGAGTTCCGGATAATGGCGGATGATATCGCCCCAGAACATGATCTGTTTGCCATACTTGCGGGCAAGCTGGTTGAGTTTGACGAGATGTCCGAGATAAACTTCACCTTTACCCTTCCGCCGACAGAGTTCCGCACTCTGCCCGTTGCCAAGATCACCGACTTCGTCGCAACAGACATTGAAGCGCTTGGACGAAAAAAGCGGCAGGAACTCGGCGAACAGACTATCAAGAAAAGTGTACGTCCCGGGATTAGCAGGGGCAAGTGAACATCTGGGCTCGGTCTCAGCCAGATGGTGATAGCGCGGATGTTTGAGGACCGTGGCGAGATGTCCAAAGGAAGCCAGAGACGGGACCAACTCCACATGCCGCTCACAGCAATGCCGGTCGAGTATCAGAATATCTTCTGCCGTCAGGGGGGACGCGCCTTTACCAATGTCGGGATGACCCCGGAAAAGAAAGGTGTGTTCAATATAAAGCTGAAGCTGATTGATCTTATATTGCGCCAGCGTATCCACCATCTGCAGGAGTTGTTCGAGCTTGGGCACCCGCCCACGGCTGACGTCATAATAAAGCCCTCGATCGGCGAAATCGGGCCAATCATCAATGTTCAGGCAGGGAAGAGTCCCGGAGCGTGACTGCCAGGAAATCTGTTCCAGCGTTTGTAATCCATGAAAGGCGGCGGCGACACTGTCGGCTTCAAGGATAACCCCGCGCGAGGAGATCATCAGGCGATAACCACCAGTCTTCACGTCGGTCACCCTGCGAATGACCAATGCGTCGGTGATGCCAGGTAAAACGACATTGATATTGTGTCGAGCAAAAAGGCAGCGCGCTTGCTCAGCTACAGAATAGAGGTCTCCGTCGGAGATCCCGATCGTACCCGCTGCGGGAATACGAAACATCCCCCGCCCCGTTTTCATCTTCTTCGGTTGCGGAATCAAAGCTAACGCCATTTTCAGCCAGTCCTTTCTATCAAGAATTCAGGGGTGTCCGTGGCTTTCCGCGGACACCCCTGAAACAAACCCTTACATACGTCGAAAAGGAAAACTCAGCCCAGCACTTCTTGCGCCAGTTTCACCACATTGGCCGTGGTAAATCCGAACTTCTCGGCCAGGACTGCGGCGGGCGCAGACGCACCATAGTGATCGATACTCAGCATACGGCCCTTGCAGCCCACATACTTCGCCCACCCCATGGAACAACCCGCTTCAATGGCCAAGCGCTTTTTGCATTCACCCGGCAGCACTTGCGCCCGGTATTCCGCGCTCTGCTTCTCAAACAGGTCCCAGGAAGGCATGCTCACCACGCGCACAATTTTGCCCTCCTTGGCGACTTCTTTGGCCGCGTCCAGCGCCAGACTGACCTCGGAACCGGTTCCAATGAGAATCAGGTCCGGGGTCCCGGTGGCGCTTTGCCACAACACATAGGCGCCTTTCTCAAGATTGGAAGCCGCCGGATAAACCGTGCGATCCAGCACCGGCAGATTCTGACGGGTCAATAACAGGAGTGTCGGCCCGGACTTATTCTTCAGCGCCGCAATCCAGGCGGAGGCTGTCTCCGTAGGATCCGCAGGGCGGATGACCGAAACATTCGGCATACAGCGGAAGCTGGCAATCTGCTCGATGGGCTCATGCGTCGGACCATCTTCGCCGACATAAAAGCTATCGTGCGTGAACACATAGATCACGGGCAGACTCATCAGTGCCGCAACGCGGATGGTCGGCCGGCAATAATCGGAGAAGACGAAGAACGTGGCACCGAACACCCTGAAGCCGCCATGGAGTTGCATCCCGTTCAGAACGGCCGACATTCCCAGTTCACGAACACCGAAATGCAGGTTACGACCATCAAATTTTCCGGGCAACACCGAGGCAAACCCTTCCAAAAAGGTCTTGGTGCTGGGCGCCAGATCCGCGGAGCCCCCCACAAACCAGGGAAGATTCTTGGCCAGCATCTGCATCACTTTACCCGAGGAGACACGGGTCGCCTCGGGTTTTTGAAAGACCGGCATCAATTTCTCAAGATCGGACGGTAATTCCTGCTTCGCGCAGTCCTGCCAGATTTTGGCCAGATCAGGATAGGCGACGGCATATTTCTTATAGTTAGCTTCCCAGGCTACCACCTTGGCTTCCAATTCACGGGCACGAACGGCAAACACCTCGCGCACCTGATCCGAAACATAGAAATCCTTGTCTTCCGGCAAGCCCAGCGCCTTCTTGGTCGCCTTGACTTCCGCCGCGCCCAACGGTTCGCCATGCGCTTTGTGGGAATCATGCAAATTGGGTGAGCCCTGGGCAATATGCGTATTGGCAATGATCAACGTAGGACGATCCTTCTCGGCCTTGGCGGTGACGATGGCCTTTTCGATTTCATCCACATTATGGCCATCAATCTCGAGTACATTCCACTTATAGCCCACGAAACGTTTGCGAACATCGTCACTATAACTCAGTGAGGTACCGCCCTCGATGGTGATCCGGTTACTATCGTAGAACACCACCAATTTATTAAGGCCCAGATGGCCGGCGAGCGAGAAAGCTTCATGCGAAACCCCTTCCATAAGGTCGCCATCGCCGCAGAACACATAGGTGTGATGGTCCACCGGGGTAAAGACACCGGAATTAAATCGAGAAGCCATCATACGTTCGGCAATCGCCATACCTGTGGCCATACCACATCCCTGCCCCAACGGACCGGTGGTGGCCTCGACCCCAACAGTGTGGCCAAATTCCGGATGCCCGGGCGTTTTGCTGTTCCACTGGCGGAATTGGGCAAGTTCTGCGAGCGGCAAATCATAACCGGTCAAATGCAGCATACTGTAAAGCAACATGGAGCCATGGCCGCCGGACAAGACAAACCGGTCGCGATTCGCCCAATCGGGGCGGGACGGGCAATGATTCAGGTGATTCAGGAAAAGCACGGCCGCGATATCCGCCATTCCCATGGGCATACCCGGATGCCCTGAATTTGCTTTTTGCACGCCGTCCATCGCAAGACCGCGAATCGTATTAGCCACTACTTCAATAACTTTGCTCACAGAACAACTTCCTTTCAGTTTTATTGAAAAATCTGCAAGAAACCCCTTGCGGAGAATCTTCACCTTCCTTATATTGCGACGGTTAATGGTAGCGATTCACGTTCGGTTGTCCAGTCTGCAATTCCGCAGGCACTCGGCGAACACCTGTCACGTATTAATTCGTGGCCGTTTTATGCCGTAGGGCTGATCTTTTCTCGACCGGAGGATTGCCACCACTAGCTTGATCACGATTTTTTGTAGGTATTGGGGATTAGTTTCGTGGAGCAGGGTTGCACCGCGAGTCAAAATAAAGAGGAGTAATTGGGTATGGCAGCGACGAGTAAAAAATATGTGTATAGTTTCGGCCGCGGTAAAACCGAGGGCGGAGCCAGTGATAAGAACCTATTGGGCGGCAAGGGCGCAAACCTTGCGGAAATGTGTATTCTGGGGCTTCCGGTTCCTGCGGGTTTTACTGTGTCCACGGAATGCTGTGTTGATTTCTTCGAGAACAAGTCCCGTTTCCCCAAAAGCCTGACTGCTGAAGTGGAAGTGGCACTGCGCCAGGTGGAATCCGAAATGAGCATGAAGTTTGGCGATCCCAAGGATCCGCTTCTGCTGTCCTGCCGTTCCGGCGCCCGCAAATCCATGCCGGGCATGATGGAAACCGTTTTGAACGTCGGGCTTTGCACCAAAACGATTCCCGGCCTGATCGCCAAAACCGGTAACGAGCGCTTCGTATACGATTCCTACCGCCGCTTGATCATGATGTATTCTGATGTGGTGATGGAAAAGGCGGAAGGGGTCGAGCCTGCCGAAGGCAAAGGCATCCGCATGCAGTTGGAAGACATCATGCACGAACTCAAGTCCAAGAAGGGCTACAAATCCGATACCGACATGAACACCGATGACCTGAAGGTGTTGTGCGAGAAATTCAAAGAACGCGTCAAAAAAACGCTCGGCAAAGCCTTCCCGGATGATCCGATGGATCAGATGTGGGGCGGCATGGGTGCCGTATTCAAGAGTTGGAATGGCAAGCGAGCCATCTCCTACCGCCGCATCGAAGGCATTCCTGACGAGTGGGGTACCGCCGTCAATGTCCAAGCCATGGTGTTCGGTAACATGGGCGATACGTCGGCCACCGGCGTGGCGTTCACCCGTAATCCCGCCACCGGCGAGAACAAGTTCTATGGCGAGTGGCTGGTCAACGCTCAGGGCGAAGACGTCGTAGCCGGTATCCGCACGCCGAGCCCGTTGAATGACGACACCAAGAACGACCAGAACAAGCACCTGCACTCGCTTGAAGACTGCATGCCGCCGATCTATAAGCAACTCTGCAAAATCCGCGAGACGCTTGAGAAGCATTACAAGGACATGCAGGACATTGAGTTCACGATCCAGGAAGGCAAGTTGTTTATGCTGCAGTGCCGTAACGGTAAACGTACCGGTACCGCCGCTTTGAATATGGCCATGGACATGCTCTCCGAGAAATTGATCGACGAGAAATTGGCCGTTCTGCGCTTGGAACCCCAACAGTTGGACGAACTTCTGCACCCGGTGGTGGATCCCAAGGCGGAGGCTTCACTTAAGCCGCTCTGCAAAGGCTTGCCTGCCGGACCCGGCGGCGCCTGCGGCCAGATCGTGTTCACCTCCGCAGATGCGGTGAAATGGGCCAAGGCCGGCAAGACCGTGATCCTGGTTCGTGAAGAAACCAACCCGGAAGACGTCGAAGGCATGCGCGCCGCAGCCGGTATTCTGACCGCCCGCGGGGGTATGACCAGTCATGCGGCGCTCGTTGCACGCGGCTGGGGTAAGTGCTGTATTGTCGGTGCTAGTGGCCTTCATGCGGATGCCCATCAGAAGAAGCTCACGGTCGGTAACGTGGTACTCAAAGAAGGCGCTGTGGTGACCCTCAACGGCAGCCGCGGCAATGTCTACGTTGGCAAGGTTGCACTGGTTGACAATTCCGAGAATCCCCGTTTTCAGAAATTCATGCAGTTGGTCGACAAATACCGCACCATGGGTGTGCGTGCCAACGTGGAAACCGCCGAGGATGCGCGCAAGGCGCGCGCCTTTGGCGCCGAGGGTATTGGCTTGTTCCGCACCGAGCACATGTTCTACGGCAAAGGAAGCGATGAGCCTCTCTTTCTGCTCCGGAAAATGATCCTGAGCAAGTCTGTTGAAGAACGCGTGTCCGTCCTGAAGAAACTCTTCCGCTTTGTGAAGAGTGACATCAAGGCGACGCTGGCGGCCATGGACGGCCTACCGGTCACCGTGCGTCTGCTCGACCCGCCCCTGCATGAATTCGTGCCTCAGAGCCCGGCCAAGCAGAAGGAATTGGCTGTCAGCCTCGGTATTTCGCCCAAGGAAGTCAAAGCCCGCGGCGATGCCTTGCATGAATCCAACCCGATGATGGGACACCGTGGTGTTCGTTTGGGCATCACCTATCCGGAAATCACTGAAATGCAGGTTCGTGCCATCTTTGAGGCGGCGGCGGAACTCATCAAGAGTGGCAAAAAGTGCCAGCCAGAAATCATGATTCCAGTGACCTGCGACATCAACGAGTTGAAGCACCAGAAGGCGATCGTCAAAGCGGTCTATGCCGATGTGATTGCGCGCAAGAAAATCGAGGCCATCCCCTATTTATTCGGGACGATGATCGAAATTCCGCGGGCGGCACTTCTGTCCGACCGCATGGCGCAGGAAGCCGACTTCTTCTCCTTCGGGACCAATGATCTGAGCCAGATGACGTTCGGATTCAGCCGTGATGATATCGGCGGATTCATGAACGACTATCTGGAGCAGAAGATCATTCCGGCCGATCCCTTCCAGACCATTGACCAGGATGGCGTTGGCCAGCTGATCAAGTTCTCGGTCGAAAAGGGACGCCAGACCAAGAAGGGTCTCAAGGTCGGTATTTGCGGCGAACAGGGTGGCGATCCCGAGTCTGTGAAGTTCTGCTTCAAGACCGGATTGAACTATGTGAGCTGCAGTCCGTACCGCGTGCCGATCGCGCGCTTGGCGGCCGCTCATGCCGCAATCGCCGGCTGACCGGTTATTGCCTGAAGAAATGAAAACGCCCCGGAGTGATCCGGGGCGTTTTTTTGTCTACACAATAAAAGTAATCCTACGTCCTATTCAGTCCGCCTTCGGTGCCGGAGGCTCAGTGGCGGACGGCGCATGGTCCTTGTGCATCTCGCGCATTTTGCGCTTGTCGCCCTGTCCCCGCTTCTGCATCCGCTCCTTCATCTTCTCACGCATCTTGGCGCGCTGTTCCGGCGTCAGCGTCCTTCCGACTTTTGCAAAAGCCGTGGCGTAAAGCCAAGACATTTCACCGTCTAATGCGCCGTAACGACGTCCAAGCGCCAGCACCTTTGCCTTGTCCGACTGACCGCCGGCCAGGAACTTCCGCAGCTCGACCGAAATGGCTTGGCGCACTTCCACCGTTTCCGCGAGCAGCTTTTTCTGCCGGTCGGGAATGGAAGTAATGTTGGCACGCTGATCGGGAGTCAGGAGGTTGAGGAAATTCTCGCCGCTGTCGCCGGTAACTGAAGTGCTGATGTCGTAATTTCGCTTGTTCATGGCCGGCATGTCTTTCATGTAAAAGCTGCCAAAATAAGTGCCGTGCCGTTCCGGGCAGAAATAGG
>Ga0118677_10006002_pt1 | contig 20869 bp, 11 predicted proteins | sample AliMusrvi5mmetaG_FD_86154 | JGI IMG/M metagenome (GOLD analysis project Ga0118677, IMG submission 86154)
CCCGAAAGCTCCAGATCAGGCCGACAGGCAGGCCCTGCGCGTGGGTCCAGGCCTCCCAGGCACCGTACCCCAACCAGCGGGCCACCCCGGCACCGACCAGCCCAACCCAGAGCGAGCCCTCCCGATCCTCCACGGCGGCGGTGGTCATGGCAGCGTGCAACCCGCGGTGCTCGTCGATGATCTGCCAATTGCCATCGCGGCGGAAGGCCACACCTTTGTCCGTGGGGACGATCAAGGTTCCATCGCGGCCCACGGCCAGCGCACCGAAGAAGTTGCTGGGCGGTAGTTCCCCGTTCTCCTGCACCAGCCGTGCGGCCCCGGGTGGCTTGCGGTACAAACTGCCGGGGCTCCGCACCCAGACGGACCCGTCCGCCGTAAAATCGATGGCGTCCCAGGCCTCGTCCGGCAGTCCTTCATCCGGACCGAACACGGTGAGCTTGCCCCCTGCTTCGAGGCATAGCTTGCGCCCGCAGCCGAACCAGAGCTGTTTGCCGTTGCGTGCGATTCCGCGCATGGTCGTGCTGGCAAGTTTCGGCTCCAAGGGATACGGGTGGGCGGAGAAGGAGCCGTCTCCGTTTGGACTTGGTGCGGCTTCGTACAAACCTGCGAGAGTGGCTATCAGCACGCGCCCGCGCTCGCCATTCGCCATGGTGTGGGTGCCCGACATCATCCCGCGCACTCCGGCCACGGCGCGGAAACGCTGCCCGTCGAAACGGAAGATTTGCGAGCAGATGTTCGCCCACAGGGCACCATCGTCCGCCACGTGCAGGCTGTGGGCCTCGGTCGCGCAAGGCAGCCCTTCAGCTTTGGACATGAGTCGAAAGCGGGTGCCATCGTAGCGGTACAGTCCGCCTTCCGTCCCGGCCCACAGGTAGCCGGCGCCATCTTGCGCCAATGAAAGGGTGGCGAGATTTTGAAGCCCGTCGGCGGCCCCGTAGTGGCGAAAACTGTACTGCTGAGCACTGCCAGCGAAGTTCAACGCCAGACTGAGGGCGGCACAGGCACCGAGGCGGCTGCGCCAGCGGACGACCGGGATCGACACATTAATGATTATGTGTCGAGTTCCTGGCAACTGCGCCCAACTTCTGTGCGATTTCCACCTAAAGAGACTCTAAAATCCGCTAGGGTGGCGCGGGTACCCCCATTTGAGCCGCATTTCCCGCCTGCCCCGCGGCCTGGGCCGGAATTCGGCGCACCACGCGCTGCGGATGACGGAAGATGGTGGGGTGTCGGAACAGCCACTGGACGCATTCCGCCAACCGGCATGCGCGGTCGGGAATGAGTTGATCCAGTGAGACGCGAGGGATTCATGCGCACGCACTCTCTTTGGGCGATTCTGGGTTTGATTTCGACCTTGCATCCCCGGATCTTCGTACGGAACGATGCCGCGCGGCAGGGGCAAGGGCCGACGGTCACGGAGATGCGGAGACGCGCCGCCGACCCCAGCTACGGACGCTGGCAGGGCCGGGTAGAAAAAGACGACTCAAGTGCGATCGTGGAGCGCGCGGCACGCTACCTCGAAAGCGGCGGCCAGGATGACCTGCACGCGGTCCGCGACTTCCTCCTGACGCACGCCTTCTCCTACGAGAAGAACGACGTTGGCGGCTTCCTGGCGGGGGCCGAGATGGCGACGGCGTTCGACTGGGTGTATGCCGGACTCTCCCCGGGCGAGCGCGCGGCCGCGATGGCGAACATCACGACCACCGCCGAGGCATCCCGGCACTTCCTGCTGGAAGGCCAGCCGGACATCAACCACAACTACACTTACATGGCGCTGAACACGGTGGCCGTGTGCGGCCTGGTTCTGAGCGGGGAACCGGACCCATACGGCCAGACCGCGAAGAAATACCTGGAATTGGCCCGGGAGTTCGTGGAGGGCCAAGGCCGAGTGCTCGACACCTGGAGCGCTCGCGAGGGTTCCTGGTCCGAGGGCAGCCACTACACGTTCCACGAAACGGTGCGCAATCTGGTGATGATGTTCGCTGCCTACCGCAGTGCCAGCGACTCCGACTATTTCGCATTGGTAAAACAGCGGTACGGCGATTTCCTCGCCAAAACGGGATTGTTCCTGATCGGCAGCACCCGGCCCGACTTCACTTTCGTGCGCACTGGCGATACCTCGGCGAATCGAGTAGCGCCAACGCTGACAGTGCCGGTTACGCTGGCCGCGCTGGCAGCGGGCTTGGGGGAGACGGACGACGCTGCGCGACTGCGATCATTCAACGATGCGCTGCTGGCGGCGCACGGCGACAAGGCCGTGCACCCCTACTTCCACTGGGGCATGCGAACGTTCCACGAGCCCGCCGCGCGGCGCACGCCGGTGTACTCCTCGATGCCACTGGCCGTGCGGATGGGAGCGGGCACCACGGAGCACCTGGTCTTTCGCAACGGATGGAACCCGGACAGTACGCAGATCACGATACTGGCCGGGGACCACTTCACGGACCACCAGCATTTCGACGCCGGGCAGTTTCAGATCTACCATCGCGGGGCGCTGGCCGTGGATGGCGGCGCCTATGACGAGATGAATAAGCCCAATGGTCATTGGAACGAGTATGCGGACCGGACACTGGCCCATAACTGCCTGCTGGTTTACGATCCGTCGCAAGTGTTTCCGAAGGGCTACGGCAATGACGGAGGCCAACTCGTGCTGCGGGGTCTGCAGCACCACGGCGACTGGCCGACGTACCAGGCACACCGATTAGAGGAGCATCTCAACGCGGGTGAGGTCTCAGCCTATGAGCATGACTCTGCCGGCCGATTCGACTATGCCCGAGTCAATCTGAAGCAGGCCTATGGGGACAAGGTCAAAGCCTATGACCGGCAGTTCGTCTACTTGCCGCAGCAGGATTGGTTTGTCGTATTCGACCGGGTAAGCGCGGCCAGCGAGACCTTTCAGAAGCACTGGCTGTTGCACTTTCAGAACGCACCCGAAGTGGACGGGGCGACGCCGCAAGCGGGCGTGACGGACTACCCGGACGGACGAGTCACTAGTGAACGGAACATCGGAACACTGTTCGTGCAGACTCTGCTTCCGGCAAGTCACACGGTCACGGTGACAGGGGGGGCAGGCTATGAGTATTTCAATCCGTTCGCGGGCAGGAACTACCCGCCAGCGCACCCGGGAACGGCCGCGGAAACACGGGAGCCGGGCCGCTGGAGGATCGATGTGACTCCCAATCAGGCGCAGCGTGACGATAAGTTCCTGCACGTTTTCCAGATCGCCGGGCCGGACGCGAAGCAGCCCGCCCAGGTGCGGCGTATGTCAGACGCCAGCGGCCGGATCCCGGGCGTTCAGTTTGACGGCGGATCACTCGACCGCGTAGTGCTTTTCGCCGGGGGAGCGGGGCTTCCGCTACGCTACGAGTTCAAGTCGACTCGTGCGGCGGAGCACTTGTTGGTGGAACTGCCTGCGCTGCGGCGAGTCACGATAGAAGTCAACGGCAGTGATTTTGCCCAGGCGCGATCGAGCGCCGAAGGAACTTTGATCTTCACCGACGGCGGCGGCGGTGCCCGCGTCATAACCATTCGGTGACCAGCCGTTGGCGCACAACGCGACCCGGTTGGACTTTGCCGGTTGCTGCTCAGTGTGCAGATGAGCTTCGCCTTACGTTTACTGTGCGCGGCCGTGATAGCCTACACCAATGCTGAAGAATGGACCCGCCCCCCTGCGACCGCTTCTGTTCCTCTTCGCGGTTCTCCCCCTATGTGGCGCGAACGTGTCTCCACTGGCAGCGCGAGGCTATACGGCCCTGCCTGTACCCCAGTTGGTGAAGCTTGAAGCGCGGGACTTCGCCATCAATAGCGATTGGCGGATCGCTCCACCAGTCGGAGTGTTGCCGAACGATGTCGCCGTGGAGTCGCTGCGGGAACTGTTGAACGAGAGGTTTCAGTTGAATCTCCCGGACTCGGGCACCGCCCCGGGCAGCCGTGCGCGGGTCATCCAATTGAGGGTTGCGCCGGGCTCGGTGGCGATAGGCGCAGCCACGGACAAGGACACAGCCGCACTCAATGACCAAGCCTACCGGTTGGACTTGAAGCCTGAACAAGTGACCATTTCCGCCAATGCGGCGCCCGGGTTGTTCTATGGAGTTCAAAGCCTGATTCAACTGTTGAAGGCGCGAAACGGACAGTTGATTCTGCCCGAGGGAGAGATCACTGATTGGCCTGACCTCGGCATGCGCATCATTTACTGGGACGACGCACATCACCTGGAACCGCTGCCGATCCTAAAGCAAGCCGTGCGACAGGCTTCCTTCTATAAGATCAACGGGTTTTCGCTCAAATTGGAAGGCCACTTCCAGTTCAAACACGCTGCGCCGATCGTCGAACCGTATGCTCTCTCACCTGCCGAGTATCAGGAACTAACTGACTACGCTCTGAAGTATCACGTGCAACTCATCCCCTACCTGGACGGGCCGGCACACATATCTTTCATACTCAAGCACCCGGAGTACGCCGCATTACGCGAGTTTCCAGAGAGTAACTACGAAGCCTGTGCGGCCAACCCGGACACTTACAAGCTGTACGAGGGGATGTTCCAGGATCTGTTAGACGCGAACAAGGGGGGCAAGTACTTCGTACTCTCCACCGACGAGCCCTACTACCTGGGGATGGCACAGAATGCGCAGTGCGATGAGCTCAGCCTGGCGAAAGAAAAGGGCAGCGTGGGGAAGGTATTTGCTGAGTTCGTCACCAAGACCGCCAGCTACCTGCACGCTCGCGGACGCACGATTCTGTTTTGGGGTGAGTATCCGATGAAGCCGGAGGACATCGGCTCATTGCCCTCCTACATGGTTAACAGCGAGGTCTACGGTCCCGAATTCGACCCGGTGTTCAAAGCCCATGGGATCCGGCAGATGCTCTTTACATCGACGGTCGGCTGGAAAGAGTTCCTGTTCTCGAACTACTACATGCTACCTGCGGCGGACCACATTGTGAGTCACGCCGCCGGCGGGTATGGGACAGTGCTGGAAGGCCCCGGATATGTGGGTCAGATGCTAGACGCGATTGAGAATGCGCCAGCCAGAAGTCTGGCCGATTTGATGGGGGTCTTCGTCGCGGGCTGGGCTGATACCGGAGTTCATCCTGAGGCGATGTGGTTGGGCTACGCGACGGGTTCGGCGGCTGGCTGGCACCCCAAAGCCGCTAGCGAACAGGAACTGATGGCCTCGTTCTACCCGCTGTTCTATGGACCCGGTGAAGTGAGCATGGGCCGGGTCTATCAGCTACTGAGCGAACAGGGGCAATTCTGGAAAGAGAGTTGGGATAGCGTGGCCTCCACGGCACGGCCTCCTATTTGGGGTGACTGGGATCGCATCAATCATCCCCCGCAGCCGGCTGAGGATCAGACACTGCCAGTGCTCCCCGTGCCTGCACCAGGCATGTTGGTGCTGAATTACGACTGGTCCGCACTGAGTCAGCGGCGCCTGGAACTTGCGGGTCGCTTCCTTGCCGCCAATGACGAGGCACTGGACCTTTTACACCGCAACCTGCAACGGGTGGAATTCAATCGCTACAATGTCGAGCTATTTATCGGAATTGCGCAACTCTACCGGCAGAACATCAACATGTTGCTGGATCTGGGACGAATTGACGCAGCCCTGAAATCGGCACAAACGGCCGCCTCGAAAGGGGAAGGCAAAGCTGCGGTTGCATCGATTGACAGCGCTCTCGATCTCGCTGAGAACATCCGATTGCAAAGGAACCGTGCGTACGTCGACGCCCTGGAGGTCTGGTCCCGGAGTTGGTATCCGCGCGTGCTTGAAGCCAACGGCCGCAAGTTCCTTGACCGGGTTGACGACGTGAAAGATCACCTGCCCGTCCGCACAGCGGACATGACTTATCTGATCTATCGCCAACTGCTCTACCCGTTCGGCGACTGGGCCGGACAGGTGGAAACGGTTCGCAACCAGTACGCAAAAGAGCACGAGTTGCCAGCCCGTTCTCGCCAGTGGGATTGGAAGGAACTCTCGCCCAGTCGATAGCCCGTCGCCGCCGGAATTGAAGACCCGGCCCAATTCAAGCCGAGTGCGGAAATGAGCGGTCCAGTCAGCAGACCGCAGCTGTTCTTGCGCGGCGGCTCAATGACCACCCAGAAACTGAGGCGAGGCCATCGGGCCGCGCCGCATGTTCCCGGAGTTGCTCGCGCTTATTCGCGCGGTCGCTATGACACGGTCCAGACACTAGCCCGAGACCTCGCAGCTTGCGAGACTCGCTCAGGCAACTTGGTGTCCCGCTTCGGTGATACAGCGCCCCCAAATACGATGACTCCTGGTTTGGGGATCACGCGTATTGACAGGTTCTGGAATCATACGAGCGGAAGGACGACTTAGAGATGCTCTGCCCCGTTTGCACCGGACCTGTCTACGGACGCTGGGGCAGATAACGATTCAAGGAGATTCGCTTTCGTCCGTTCCCTCAGTTAGCGCCCGGCGAACCCCATGCCGGGGATCGCCGGTTCTGGTTAACGAGGGCTGAAACCTAGAGCCAATCCAAGGCGGATTGTTCAACTCTCAAGTCCTAGAACATCAGCTTCAAGGCGAACTGTAACTGACGAGCCGGGAAGGTCGAGGTAATTGAGCCGAAGGAGGAGTTCGACCGATTGCCGTCAGGAGCCTGGAAGTTGGTGTGGTTGAGCAGATTGAAGGCTTCCGAGCGAAACTCCAGAGCGCGAGATTCGCCACCGAGAGAGAACTGTTTGTGCAAGCCGAGGTCGAGTTGGTAGAACGGGTAGCCGCGGGCGATATTACGGCCCGCGCTACCCCAGGGGTGGCTGACGTCTGTCGGGATGGTGACCGTCGAAGCGTTCAGGTAGTTGACGGTAGTGCGCTGGCCCTCGGGTGTGACGGGATTGCCTGTTACGTTGGGACGGTAATTGGGCGCAGTGGAGACCTGGAATGCCGAGGTCGGGGAGTAAGTCAGGTTGACCGGCACACCGCTGCTGAGAGTGTCGATCATCGACATTTGCCAGCCGCCCAGCAGGCCGCGCATGACTGACGAAGAAGCGGCGCCGAAGCGGCGGCCCTTGCCGTACGGCAGTTCCCAGGTGATCGACGTTGTGTTGTTCAAAGGCTGGTCGTAGCTCGACAGGCCTTTTTCGTTGGCGATGCTGTAGAAGTTGACTCGCGAGTTGTCCCCGTTAGCCGTTTCCAGGTGGCCCGAGGCTGCGTCAATGGCCTTGGACCAGGTGAAGGAATTCAATACGTAGAGGCCTTGGGAGTAGCGTTTTTCGAGCTTGACCTGCAGGGCGTTGTAACTGGAGAAGCCAGCGCCGTAGGCGACTTCAATGTAAGCGAAGTTGGAGATGGGCCGGCGCGACTGGAGGGAAGCGCAGCCGCTGGAAACAGTGGCGCTGCAAGTAGCGCTGGGCGTATTGGGCGTGGCCTGGTTGGCGTCGGCGAGGATCATCAGATGGTTGCCCTTGTTACCGACGTAAGCGACGTCAAGAATCCAATCCTTGGCCAGTTCGCGCTGCACCGTGAAGTGCCAGCTCTCAACGTAGCCGGTCGGGTTGTTCGCGGGGATGTAGCGAGCCTGGGCGCGCAGCGGATTGAAGGCGGAAGGAGATGCGAAGTTCTCGGGATAGCCCAGGGCGAAGGGCCGGAAGCAGGATTGGGGAACGCTGCTGTATCCGCAAATCCCTTGATTCGGTGTCTGATCGATTTGGGCGTCGACGATGTTCGGGCCGTTATAGGCAAGCAGGTTCTCGCCGCCCAGGCGATTGAACTGCTGGTAACTGATGCCGAACGCGGAGCGAATCACGGTCCGGGGCAGAAGGCGCCACGCGAAACCGGCGCGGGGTGCCCAGTTGCCATACTGCGGCGTCTGCAAAGAGCGGGAGAGGAGGTCGCCGGGCTTGGCCTGCAGCAGGCTTTTGGTTGCGGGATCGAAATTGGCGAGGCGATTGTCGGCGACCCACTGCGGAGCGGCAAACTCGTAGCGCATTCCCAGATTGAGGGTCAGACGGCTGGTCAGCTTCCAATCGTCTTGCAGGTAGGCGAAGTGCATGTATTGGCGATAGTCAACGACCGCCAGGTTATTCAATTCGTAGTGGCTGGGCGCGCCTACCAGGAAGTCGGTCACGCCGTAGTTCTCAGTTTGGAGCGAGCCGCTGGCGCCACCCGTGGGCTTAGAGAAGAGGCCTGTGAAGTTGAAGTTGCCGTAGGCCGGATTGAAGTCGTCGATGGTGGTGAACAGGTCAAGGAACTCATAGCCCGCCTTGACCGTGTGGCGGCCCATGTAGCGCGAGTAATTCAACTTCGGGTCCAGGACGAAAGGATTCTGGAACTGGGGATTAGAGCCCTGGCGGCCGAACTGCGAGAACCCGGAAACGCTGATCGAGTTCATTGCACCTGCCACGAGCTTGTTCGTGGGCAGGTTCGGAATGCCGGTGAGCAGACTGGCTTGGCCCAGTCCAAGCGGGGTCTTGCCGCCTTCAGTCCAGCCGATGCCGAAACGCACTTCAAGCGCCGAGGTTGGACTGATACTCCACGTCGCCCCCGGATCGATTTGCTGGTTGAAGATGTGGACGTTGCCGTTGTTGTTGCCGCCGGCCGGACCCGGAATATTGCCGGGCAGGAAGATGTTGGATTCGCGATGGCTGTAGCGGACGAAGGCGGTCAGCTTCGAGTTCGCGTAATAGTCGGAGCGGAAGTCGCCTTTGTTGTCGTTGATAGTCCCCTTGGGCAGCGAAAGGAAGTTGTTGCTGACCGTGGAGGCGTTGGGCAGAGGCAGAGCGGCCAGCACGCTGGCGGATGCCGGCACGATGTCGGCGGCCGGAACAACACCGTTAGAGTACAGTGCGCGGGTTAGCGCATTGACCACGGGCATGCCAAGATTGCCTGCGCGCTGAGCGGCCGTCGGCACGGTCGCAGTGGTGTAGGAAGCAATCGAACGACGCTGTCCCTCGTAGTCGGCAAACAGGAACAGCTTATCCCGCTTGATGGGCCCGCCGGCGGCAGCGCCAAATTGGTTCTGAAGATAGGTGGGTTTGACGCCGCCGGCTGGCTGAAAGAAGCCCGTGGCGTTCAAAACCGTGTTGCGCATATACTCCCAAGCCGCAACGTGGAGTTGGTTGGTACCGCTCTTCGTGGTGGCATTGATTACAGCGCCGGAAGCGTGACCGTACTCAGCGCTGAAGTTATTCGTCTCGACACGGTACTCGGACACGGCGTCGGGCGAGACTTGCACGACCTGGTTGGAGAAGCCCTGGTTCGAGGTGCCGTAAGCGTTGTTGTCGATGCCGTCGAGAATGAAGTTGTTGGATTCGGCGCGCTGGCCGTTGACGTTGTACGAGGCCTCACGACTGGTCGGTGATTGATCCTGCAACATCGACTTGCGCACGCCAGGGACAAGCAGAGTGAGGTCGGCGTAGGATCGGCCGTTCAGCGGCAGATTCAGCACATCGCGATTGGGGATTACCTGCCCGCGGTCGCTTGAGTCAGTCTCCAATGCCGAGGCGGCGCCCATGACTTCGATCCGCTCCGTGGCATCACCGACCTGCAACGTCATGTCGACGCGCTGGCGAGCGTTGACGGTTACGCCGAACTTCTCTGACGCGCCCAGCTTGAAGCCCTTGGCCTCAGCTTGAAGGCTATACTCGCCAAGCCGAACGTTCAAGAACTGGTACTCACCATTGGAATCCGTTAGGACGCTCTGCCTGGTTCCGTTGGCGAGGTTGGACAAAGTAACGACGCTGGCGGGAACGGCTGCGCCGCTCTGGTCATTGACCGTTCCAAGGACCGTCGCCGTATCGAATTGGGCCCAGGCGCTGAGTGAGCACGCCAGACCAAGGAGCAGAAGTTTGCGCATGAAGTCAGGCTACGATCGCCATGCAAACACGCGGTTCCAACGGCGTAAAATTCCGGTGACAAAACGTGGACACCCGGCTGCCGGGAGACTACTAGCGGGCAGGCACTTCCAGCGCTGAATCGACGCAGCCTGTGGGCCTCAAAACGGGATTGCAGCGCGCAGGCACTGCCCCCGGCAACGCCACGGAGTAGCCGGTCCAGCGGGAGGGCTCGGAGGCGGGGTAGTCGGTGCTGAGAAGTTGCGCGCCGCTACCGAGTTTCTCATCTCGCCTCCGGATGTCGCCCGAGCGCGCCTCTTCCGTCCCCGAGTCCGTACGCGTGCGCACCAGGTAGCCCTCCCGTATGAGCAAATTGATCTCGGCGGCGCTTCCCTCGTTACGCTCGATAAACGCTGCGTCCGCGCGCCCGGGTTCGGAGTTCGTAAATAGAACCCGGCCGCGCAGCGAGGCGTGGCCCCTGAGATAGGCAGCTCTGGCTGGACGCTGATCCATCAGGAACACTACCTTGCCGCGGACGGAGTCCAGTCGTGGCCAGCCCTGCTTGCGAATCGCCTGATTCAGCGTTGCGAAGTCCCCGCGGACCAGGTCTGGTGTGATCAGCTCATCCGAGGGGAAGATCGAGCGAATCTCGGCATCAAGTGCGTCAAAAACGGACGGCGTGAAAGGCTCAGGCTCAACGGAGCGGAAACTAACCTGCTTCAGTTTGCCGGACTTGGTTTCGACCAGAATGAACAGCGGCACGTGGCCGGGATGAGCGTGCGACCAGGAGCGCACAAGCTCCAGGCAAGCGACAAAGGGTTGGCAGGTGCTGCGGTAGTCGATGTCCTGGACGTGCATCACTTTGAAACCGGGCCGGCGAAGGACGCCCTGCGGATCGAAGGGCGGGTCGGCGCTAAGGCCCGATTGGGCCACCAACCGGGGGCCAGCTGGATCGGCAAACAGCCCGCCTTTCGCGTCCGCGAAGACGTCCAATTCGATTTGCCGGACTCCGGCATCCAGTTGCTGGTCGAGGGGAGCATGACGATAGTCGAGGCTAGGCAGCGAATCCGGCGCGAGCCGGCCCCACAAGCGTTCTTCGCTGGGCGCAAAGCCCGCGTGGTAACTGTTGTGCGTACCGATCACCTGGATCTCGTTCATCCGCACACCGCTGGTGCCTTGCCCGCACGCAGCAGGGATCCCAATCCATGCAGTAAGAAAGACCAACACGAAGCAACGAACAATCATTCCGAAGCCCAGCCTCCAATTGCGTGGTGCGACGCGAGATGCGCCCGCAATCCACGAACATAGCAGATGGAGGTAACGCGCTCCCATCTGATTCAGGACCGAAACGGCCCGTCTGGAAGTTGCTGTACGGGGGCACACGATGGGCTGTGTCCGATCGTAACCATAATGTAGTCCACTATTGCCCCCCGACATGAAGGGATACAACTCAGACTCGGATTGTGACAATTCGACGACGAGGAAGCTGCAGGAATCGGTTTGATGGTGAGCCCTTATCTCGTATCCGTTTGAAGCGCCTATGACTGACCGCTTACCCTCGCCGGCCTGCACTGGGAGAGACCAATCCGATGCCATCGCCAAGGCACAATTATGGAAGGCGCCAATCGCGTCTGTAGTGAGTCCTATCTCGCGACCTTCAATTAAGAAACAGATCGCGGCTCAGGGCGGGAGGAGGACAGCCTCTCGACGCGGTGCGCCACGCATCCGAAGACGGGCTGAATCTTCAAGGTCCAACCGAATTGAAGCGATGCTTGCGTTGGAACAGCAAATGCCATGACTTGCCGCCTACTGCGAATTCCCCTCGATTGCTGAGTAGCGAGGTCCCTGGGGTTACACCATGGCGGCGAGGACCTGGTCGAGCGGAACCGTAGCAAAAGTCGTTGCGTGGTCGGAAATGCCGTACGGGATAACGAGTGTCCGCTCATGCACGAGGCTCCCACACGAGTACACGACGTTAGGCACGTAACCGTCACGCTCATCCGCATTGGGCTGAATCAGCGGCTTTGGCAGGCGGCCGAGCACCTTGGTCGGGTCGTCGAGATCCAGCAGAAACGCGCCAACGCAGTACTTGCGCATCGGCCCCACGCCGTGGCTGATTACCAGCCACCCGGCCTCGGTTTCGATTGGGGATCCGCAGTTACCCAACTGAACGAATTCCCAAGGGAACCTGGGCTCCAGAATGAGTTGCATACTGTGCCAGAAGTGCAGATGATCCGAGAACATCACGTAGATATTCTCAGCGTCCTGCCGGCCCAGCATCGCGTAGAGGCCCTTAATCCTCCGAGGGAAAAGTGCCATGCCTTTGTTCTCAACAGCCGGGCCATTCAGCGTGTTGAATTTGAACCGAAGAAAGTCCGACGATTCGATGAACTGAGGGAGGATCATTCGGCCGTCATACGCCGTATAAGTCGCGTAATACGTGCTCGTGCCGTCCTCGTTGTGGAACAACACGAAGCGAGCGTCCTCGATTCCATTGCTTTGCGACGGAGTAACCGGAAATAGAACGCGTTCCGACAAATTCGATTCGGGAGAGAACTGCACCTCGTAGTTGGACTGAGCCAACACCAGTGTCTCTTTGGCAATGTCTTTAGATGTCTTTGATTCGCCGGCTGCGGGTTGCTGCTCGGTCCGGCTGACGCTCGAGCGAAGATCCAGCATCGTGAATAGGGGAGGCAATCCGTTGAGCACCTCGCGGTTGAAGTCACCCATCAGCCCCAGTTCCTGGAGCTTCCGCTCGAAGAGTGGCTTCTCGAACGTCGTGTTAGGCAATTGCTCGGGCTCAAGGCTGTAGCGCGATGGAGCGTCCATGGTGACGTTGCTATCGGCATCCAGGACACCACTGCGGAAGGCGATGGAGGATATGTGCCCTTCGGCTGTAGCACGCAAACTCAAAATGAACCGCAAAGAGCCAGGCGAGAGATTGGACTGATCGGGGTGAGGCACCATGGATGGGTTGAACAACGCCGCCGCTTCGAAGGAGTATTCATGTGTGAAATATCCCCCTAGGAGCAACTTCCTGTCCTCCGAGAGCTTCTGTCCATTCAGTAGATAGGGGCTGACGTCTTCGAACCGCCGGCGCAGAAAGTCATCGATGGCTAGCTGTCGGTCGCCGAACTCCGCACGCAGCGCTTCCAGGAGGCTATGCACGTCAGGTTCAGGAAGGGCCATGACACGGGCTGCGATCTTGATGGATCGCTTATCGCCCACAAGACTAAAGGGCCGAGCCAGGACATGCGTACTGTCGGGAGCCAGCACGACGGAGCTCCGCTTTACATCAATCTGATTCATAGCGTGGCGGACCTCGTCAGGCGAGCGGCTTGAAGCGGCGGCGGCCTGACGGTGAGCCGCATCTCCGACAGCGCCAGCAGGAAAGCTAAGGTGGATTCCGCACCCTGGTTCTCATTGCCCCGGTCAGCATGCAACCCATCCCGGCATCCGCCAGTTTGAGAACAGTACAGCTCTATACCCAGGTCGTTCCAGCCAAGAAACCAGTCGAAGGCGCTCTGGGCCTTTTCGTACCACCAAGGGTCCGCAGTTGCACTATATGCTTCCAGGCACGCGGAGATCGTGCTCTGAGCCTCAATCGGCTGCTGATCGAATTCTGCCCGTTCGCCATCTCGCCTATAGAACCCATTGCTGCCAATGGGCCGCAAGTAGCCGTAGGACGTGGTCTGCACGCCCACCAGCCAGCGCAGGGCGCTGATGCCACGTTGGCGGACGTGAGATTGCCCCAGAGCTTGTCCGCTAGCAATCAGAGCGTGAGCCAGCTTGGCGTTGTCGTAGGTCAACCCTTCTTCAAACCAGGTCCAACCGGGGGCAGCTACCTGGTCGAAGATCGTCACCAGCCGCCCCGCAAGGTCTGCTCGAATGCGCTTGGCCAGTTGGCCGGTGGTGGTCTGCCGATTGCCGTTCAGCGGGCTTAGATACTCGTGGATACCCAAGAGAGTGAACGCCCATGCGCGCGGAGAAGTGAATTCGACCGTAGCTGGAAGCGCCCGGGCGAAAAGACGCTCGGCCGCATGCAGCAAGTTCCAATCCCTAGACTGGCCCAGGGCAGTTCCCAAGGCCCAAAGCGCGCGTCCGTGCGAGTCTTCCGAACCATGCTCGTCAAGCCAGAGGGTGTCACTGGCGAGAAAGTTATGAAAGCGCCCTAACTGCGGATTGAAAGCGGTTTTCAAAAAGGTGGCGTAAGTTCTGGCGAGAGCCCTGGCGGACTCCGGGGCATCATCCAATCGACCGAGCAAGACGCTGAGAATCAACGCACGGGCATTGTCGTCGGTGCAGTAGCCCTCCTCAACATTGGGTGCCGTCAGGTTCGCATGCTGAAAGATGCCCGTCGAATCGGTCATGGTGCGGAGATGTCCCAGGTTCAGTACCGGAATATCGAGCGGCCGCCGTCCGAACCTTCTCACGAGAACGGACTCTTGCGGGCTCTCGGATTGCTGCCGCTTGGCGCGCTCAAACGATCGCATGTAGAGCACAGCTGTATTGCTCCATACCATCTCGCGCCCCAATCGGTAGGCACTCCTGCTCATCGCGTTGCGGCGGGGTTCGTCGCCCAACAGTCCCTTTACTTCCCGTGCAATTGCCTGAGGGTCAGCGAATGGGACGAGGATGCCGCGCTGTTCGCCCAACAACTCCGAGGCGTGCCAATACGGTGTCGAGATCACGGCTTTGCCTGATCCGAAAGCGTACGCCAACGTCCCAGAAGTGATCTGAGCCGCGTCCAGATAGGGTGTGATGTATATATCCGCCGCACCAATGAACTCCGTCAGTTCCTTCAGTTCCACGAAGCGATTGACAAAAACGACACTGCCTTCAACCTGCAAGTCGTGAACGATCGCCTCAAGGCGGAGCCGGTATGCTTCCCCGCGCGACCGCAACTCGTTGGGATGCGTCGCTCCGACGAGGACATAAACCGTGTCCGGGAACTCGGCTAGTATGCCCGGTAGTGCATTTAGCACGTTCTCAATCCCCTTGTTTGGAGAGAGCAGTCCAAACGTTAGGAGTACCTTCTTTCCACCCACTCCAAATTGGTCTTTGTAGTGATCTGGGGAAAAGAACGGGATGTCCGGAATGCCGTGCGGGATCAAATCGATCTTGGATGCGGGCACGTCATACACCTGCCCTAGCAGTGCCCTGCCGCGCTCGGTCATCACCACTAGCCGGCTGGAATACTCGATCAGCTTTTGCATCACGCGCCGTTGGTCGGGACTGGGCTCGAGCAAGACGGTGTGCAGCGTAGTGACCACCGGCGCCTTCAACTCGCGCAGGAGAGTTAGCAGATGACTACCCGCCGGTCCGCCGAAAATCCCAAACTCATGCTGGATCGAAACCGCGTCCACGTTGCTGGTGTTGAGGAAGTCGGCTGCTTGGCGGTACGACCCCAAGTCCTGCTCCTCAATTTCGAAGCGAACCACGGTCGGATACTGGTAGCCCTCGGCTACATCGTTTACCGGCACCGCGAAGCAATGGCTCCTTGGATCCTGCGCCGCTACCGCCCCAAGCAGGTCTGACGTGAAGGTTGCTATGCCGCATTTGCGCGGCGGGTAGTCGCCGACAAATGCGATAGTTCTGCCCTTTGATTCTGTTCTCACAAGTTTGACCCGCCTTGTATGTATTCTTCGATACCGGTTCGAATGGTGGCTCCAACTCACCGGCTATGGTGACGTGAGGCCGTCTGCACGCCAGGCGCTGGCTCAGCCGTAGTTCTCGAGATTTTCGGCAAATGATTCCAGGCTCGCGTGACGATCCTGGTCGGAAGCGTCCTGGCACTTGATGCAACGCGAGGCCCATGGAATGGCCGCAAGTCTTTTGGGGCTGATCGCCGAATCGCATTCGATGCAGCTTCCAAAACTACCATCACGAAAGCGCCTCAAGGCAGCTCGCACTTCACGCAGGAGACTGGAATCACGGTCCACACTGCGAATCGCCAGATCCCGTTCGGAGGCGTATTGGATTTCGTCCATTTGGTCCGCACTCTTCTCGATAGTGATGTCGTCCCGCACTCGCAATACCTGAATTAGCTCTGCTTGCTTGTGCTCAAGGACATCTTGAAAACCGCTGAGATCGGTATGTACCAACTTCATGCCCATAACGCTCATCTCTTTCGCCCAGCCAGATTGCTCACCCTACCCATGCACGGGGAGGTCCACAGGCGACTTCGAGTGCCTGGATGGTCTGTCCGAACAGCCCATGCGAGTCGCACGTAATGCCAGCCAGTGACTCGCTCGGGAAATACGGCGAGCGTTGAGTGCAGGAGTTGCATCTGCCGTGCGAAATCTGCCACTCCAGAGGAACTCCAAGCCCTTCCAGGCCGTGCGGCAGAGGGTGGTCACCAACGTGCCTGAATCGTGGTGAGGAAGAGTTCGGACCACGCGACGACCGATGCCCCGGCGGCGGCGGTTTCGAGGCCGGTGCCTGATGAGAACGCGAAATCGCGCCAGACGTGCCCACTGCGCCCGATCTGGATACCCGGCCTTGCGATCACGGCCGTGCCCGTTGAAGGAAGCCATGATACAAATTGCAACATTGCGCGAGATCTGGGGTAGCCGGTACTTCGTCGCGATAGGATTCGCGATCCTGTGCCCTGCCCCATCCGCCAGCGCTTACTCAGTGCTCACGCACGAAGCCATCATCGATTCGACCTGGGACAGCGCGATTAAGCCGCTGCTGGTCAGGCGCTTTCCGGTAGCCACCTCCGACGAGTTGAACAAGGCGCACGCGTACTCCTATGGAGGATGCATTATCCAGGACTTAGGGTATTATCCCTTCGGCAATAAGTTCTTCAGCGACCTGACGCACTACGTCCGGAGCGGCGATTTTGTGATAAACCTGATCAACGATTCGCAGGGCCTCAACGAGTACGCCTTCGCCCTGGGCGCATTGGCGCACTACGCCGCCGACAACAACGGTCATCCTATGGCCGTCAACCTGGCCGTACCCTTGCTCTACCCCAATCTTCGCCGCAAGTTCGGGAGGTCGGTGACTTACGCGGACGATCCGTTTTCCCACGCGAAGACGGAGTTCGCTTTTGACGTCTATCAGGCCGCGAAGGGTCGCTACGCACCTGTTGCCTACAAGGATTTCATCGGGTTCGAAGTCTCCAAGCCGCTGCTGGATCGTGCGTTCCAGAATACCTACGGAATGACGCTCGATAAGGTGTTCATGAGCGTTGACCTTGCCCTCGGCTCGTATCGCCATTCAGTCGGAACGATCCTGCCGGCGATGACGAGAGTCGCATGGAAAATGAAGGAAAAGGAGATCCGCAAAGACACTCCGAGCGTTACTCGTAAGCTATTCATTTACAACCTGTCGCGCTCCAGTTACGAGAAGAACTGGGGCAAGTCGTACGCTCGGCCGGGCTTCAGGTCAGAGCTGATGGCGTTTCTGTTTCGCCTCGTCCCCAAAGTAGGCCCGTTCCGGCCCTTGTCGTTTAGGAGCCTGACTCCCGAGACGGAGAAAATGTATATGGCGAGTTTCAATTCTACGATCACTCGTTATCGCGAACTGCTATCTGAACAGAACTTGGAACGTCTCAAGCTGCCGAACGAGAACCTCGATGTCGGGGTCCTCACCGCGGAGGGAAAGTACAAATTGACCGATGCTACCTACTCCCAACTTCTCCACAAATTGCAGGAGCATTACGCGGAAATGCCGCAGACTCTTCGCAGCGACATCCTGACCTTCTATCACGATCCTAGTGCCTCAACGTCCACTCCAACCGACCAAAAGGGCAGGGCCGTCTTAGTTGATGAACTCGGTAGATTGCGCGCCCTCGACACGGGCCTGCTTCGCGATTCGCCCGCGCTGGCGGGGGCTCCCGCTCACAATTGACCCGCCACTGCAAGTACCATAGGAACACTGACGGTGCTTGCTGGCGCGCAGGGTCGTGACTCCGTTGCCGGAACTTCAACATTCAATGGGGCTAGGCTCAGCGCCTGTTCTAAGGCGTTTCGTATTCAACGGGGTGTCCGGCTCAGTCTTCACGTCAGCAGCGAAATGTGCATCGGTGGCACAGAAGTTTGCGCGACACATCGCTGATCGCCAGCATTGCTGCATTGAATCCCGCCGTTTTACGATGGCGCACCGCGTGCATCGAGAAACGCATGAAGCAGCAAAATCGAGATTGTGTTCGAACGTTTGAGACTCCAGTGACAAAACGTGACGGCTTGGGCCCGGATTCGGGCGGTCAATCGGGGGATACGCAAGGGCTAACGGACATCGCGGAGGCGGGGCCGGAGAGTATCGCTGAACTCGTCGAGGAGGGCCAGTCCTTCGAGGCCGATGCGATCAGCGGTGTGGAAGCGGCGTCAGGCGAGGAAGTGACTGAGGTTCACACTAAGCAGGTGCTGGAAGACGACGTTCCGATTGAATACCTGGGGCAGGACTAGAGCGAATTCTCACGCGCAAGATCCTGGTGGAACGGAGAGCGTCCGCTCCACCAGTCATCCACCCGGTGCTCATTGCATAAGGTGCTTACGCATCGCCTTCAGTTCAGTTTGCCGTGCAACAGTCAGTTTGGGATAGGTCATCTTGAGACTTTGAAGTGCTTCGATCACAACACGCGAAACGATGAGGCGCGCGCTGTACTTGTCGTCAGCCGGCACAACGTGCCAGGGCGCACTTTTCGTGCTGGTCGCGCTCAGGCATTCTTCGAACGCGCGGGTGTATTGATCCCAAAAACCGCGCTCGACGAGGTCCGCTTCACTGAATTTCCAGTTCTTCTCAGGCTCGTCGATACGCGCCAGCAGGCGTTTCCGCTGCTCTTCCTTGGATAGGTGCAGAAAGAACTTGATCACGCGCGTACCGCTGCGGTGGAGGTGCTCCTCAAGCTCCACGATGGAACGATAGCGCCCCTTCCAGATCTTGTCATCGCTGGCCAACTTGTCCGGAATGCCTTGGCCGAGTAGGATCTCCGGATGCACGCGAACGATCAACACCTCCTCGTAGTACGAGCGGTTGAAGACTCCGATCCTTCCGCGGGCCGGCAAACATCGAGTCGTGCGCCACAGGAAATCGTGCTGCAGTTCCTCAGCGCTAGGGTGCTTGAAACTGGTAACCTCGCAGCCTTGCGGGTTGACCCCGGTCAACACGTGGCTGATGGCGCCATCCTTCCCGGCGGCGTCCATCGCCTGAAACACGAGAAGCAGAGAGTAGTTGTTGGAGGCGTACAGCAGTCGCTGCAGGGCGCTCAGTTCGGCAACACCAGCGTTAAGCAGTCTCCTGTAGTCCTGCTCCGATTTGTAGAGGCGGTGGATGGTGGTCGCCCACTTCTTGAGCCTGAGCCGCTTCCCGGCGGGGACACGGAAATCAGCAGTGTGAATGTGCATTTCAAGCGTCGCTTTCAGACTCCGGCTAGCTTGACCGCTACGCCGCTTCAGCGCCCTATGCGGGCAGTACAAACGTCAGATAACGGCGCAGGCAGGTCCGGCCGAACCCGCCTACGCTATTGCTCCACCCGTTTAGTTGTTGGATGTGGCCGCGGCGCTCTTGTTCTCGTGGGCGGGATATTTGTTCAGCAATTCCATCAATCGCGCGGCCGACTCTGGTGCAGGCCGCCCATTCGTCACGATGTCCCGGTTCTCGAGTTTTGAGCCGTAGAGTTCCGCGTTGTCGTCCAGATCCTGCCGCAGGGTGGCTCCTTCGAGTGCAAGTCCCGCGAACAGCCCTTGGCTGCGTGACCAGGAAAGGATCTCGGCGTGCAGTTGAGCGTCGGTCTGTGCCGTTGCGGTGCGACCAACAGGTCCGGCCGCAACGGATCCTTCCGCGCCGAGAGTGAACTTGCTGGAAAGTAGTTTCTCCGCTCCGCGCTCGTTCATGACCAACATGATCAGGTCGGTCTCCGATCCGCCAATTTGGAAGCCCACGCTTCCACCTTCTATGCGGACTGTGCCCGGTGCCGACCAACCCAAACCGCCCTTGTTGCGGCAGGAGAGGTATCCTTTGCCGTATTTGCCGCCAATGATGAAGCCTGCGGTCTTGAGCCCCGGCACGATCACAATGCAGTGGGCGTTCTCCAAAAGTTCTTGCGGGATGCCCTTGTCGGAAGTTGCCATGATCTCGGAGAACACCGAGGCGGCCTCGTCCAGACGTTTTACTGGTTCACTGCTTTTGGCGAGCAGTGGTGAAAGCGCCATAGCAGCCACTAGAATCATTCGCATATTTGACCTCTTCGGTCGGCCTCGTTTAGCCCGAAGGGGCTTCGGGCGACACTCTTGTGCTAGCACGGGTCGTGCCAAACCTCTCGCGGGGGAGCGCTGATCGCCTACCCTACTAACCTCGGGGGTGACTGTGGCCCCGTTCCCCATGGTGCGGTGGTAGCATGACTTGCTGACGCCGCATGCGTTCGAGCCTGGAACCTCTGGAAGTCGAGTGTGAATCGCAGCGGCTGACCGCTACCGATCGACCTGCGCTGGGTCTTCTGGTAAGAATTACCGAAGACTTGATGATGTCCACTCATGCCGCCAGTTTCAGGCCAGTTCAGCGGCGCGCGTATTGCGGCGCGGCTCGAACGGCAGGTTTGCACAGCGTCGTCCGCGAAGCGCGTGCGTTTACCCAAACATTTTTTCGCCGCGATTGATACACCAGGCGGGTTCAAGACACTAATTCGTTAAATGGAACGGTCTGTACCGGCAGCGCCGCCATCAACGTCCCGGTGGAACTTGGAAAGGATTGATTTTGCGGGTCCTATCCGAAAAGTGTAATGGCACTTGAGGTCCTTGGAATGCCTGGAGTTGCGGGTTGACAAGGGGTTGAGGAGCACCCCGTATCAGGTTACTTTCGTGGTTTCCGACCAAGGAACACGAAAGGACGGATCCGAAGTGCTCATTGAGACTTTTATCAGAAAGCAGTTGCGCTTGAAAGCCCATATGGTGACCAGCGTGGAGGCGAGCGATGCTTGCATGTTGGTGCATATCGACCGGCTGGGCCAGCGGCTCTTGCGCTGCGGCGTTTGCCGGCAGCGATGTATGGACGTTCACGATATCCGCACGGAGCGGGAGTGGCGCGACCTGTCCATGCGGAATTTGCCGTTGAAACTGCGCTACCGCCCGCGCC
>Ga0118677_10006003_pt1 | contig 20867 bp, 15 predicted proteins | sample AliMusrvi5mmetaG_FD_86154 | JGI IMG/M metagenome (GOLD analysis project Ga0118677, IMG submission 86154)
AGTTCCAGTAATGCCCGAGAACGATATAATAGGCCCATTGGTCTGGTCCGGCAGCGACGTCAACGCCCATTCGCATCCTGAAAATACGGGATAGGAGGTAACGGAAACCCGCGCCACCGGCCACATGCCAGCTGGGGTCTTCGAGGAACCTCGAACTGCTGAATGTCTTGCCTGCGCCCACGAATCCCAGGATGCTCCACCTGAGGTCCAGATCGAAACGCTGCTCGGTCTCAAGCTGCAATACCTGGTCGCCCTGGTAAACCATGGCACCTATCCCTCTCATCTTGATGTATGGAAGGAGATAGAAGGGTGTATTGCCGCCGGCCCACTGCCAGTCGGCCCTCAGTCCGCAAACCCACCACCTGGTGATGGGGATGAAGCCGTTGATAAAGACTTCGCTTTTCTCATAGTCATAATCGCTGGCCGTCCAGTTCCTGCCTATTCCGAACGAGGCTTTGGTGCGGATTCCCCTGTCGGGGGTGAAAATGGTGTTGCGCGAATCCCATTCAAGGTACAGGCCGAGAAGGCCTGTGTTTTTCGTCATGCCTGGTTGCTGGTTGAACACTTTTTCAAAGATGTAACCCACAGTGTCGCCGATAGTTGTAGAAACGTTCACGTTTGCATAGGTATAATTAAGCCCGACGAACAGCTTGTTCTTGAACAGGTTCTCACTTACATCGAGCACACCAATAATGGTCTTCAGTTTAAACAGCACTTCCTTTTCGCCCAGGTATGTAAAGTTGCGGTAAAAGTTAATGTTGATGTCGGCATAGGCTGCGCTGATGGTATACCGCATGCCGATTTTAGGGAAAGAACCCTGCCTGGTGGCTCCCGCTCCCCAGGTATTGTTGAGGGTCCACATGCCTGCCACTCCCGTGATATCGGGAAAATGAAACTGCTCTTCTTTCGTGGCTGTTTTCTTCGGACTAATGAATACGAGGGCCAGGGCCAGGCCGAAATTACCGAGGGAGGGTTCGCTGATGATCACCGGCCAGGGCACGAAACCATGCATGTTGATCAGGTAATCGCTCATGTCGAGCATGTGGTCGAGGGTGTCTTTTAAGCTGACCTTTTTCTTAGCGGGTTTGACACAGGCGGAGTCTTTGGCCTGGGCCTGTTCGGGTGTTTCAACTGTAACCGGGCTTTCGGCGGTTAATTGCGGTGCCCCGGTAACAGGGGCGGTGTTTGCGGCGGCCAACTGTGAACCGGAGCCCGGACCAGCAGGCAACGGGTCCTTGCTTTGCGCCTGGTTCCGCAGGATGAAACTCATTGCCAGCAGGATGAAAAACAGAATACGGCAAATCTCCTGGTATTTCCTGTTCTTAATCATGGTCAGGTATTTTGGTTCTTAGGTTAAGGCGTCTTTCAATTTCAGGATAAGTATGTTCTTCCCATCCTTGTACAAGTAATCCACACTGCGGCAGCGACCTTTGATGAGCATGATACCGAGGGCGTTATCTTCGCTTTCATCCTCAAGCAGGTTATATTCGGCACCGGCACTGCTGCAGACCAGTTCAAGCGTACTTTCCTTCTCCGACCAGAATAATTCAAGGCTGATATCACTGAAATCTTTCTGCAGTAGCAGCAGCTCTTCGGTGATATGGACCAAGTATCCTGCGACTTTCTTTGCAACCATATGCTTTTCGCAGAAGGCTTCCATCTCGCCCTGTATCGCATAAAGGTCGTAATCGCGGTTTCTGATCCGGCGCTCAATGCTGCGGATGCGGTGAATGAAGGCTTTGGTCTTTTCTTTCTGCGGATTATCGAAGATCTGGTCAGGTGGACCTTCTTCATAGATCACCCCCTCATCCATATAAAATACCCTGCTTGAGGTGTTGCGTGCAAATTCCATTTCGTGGGTCACGATCACCATCGTCATACCTTCCCTTGATAACCTGCGGATGACAGCCAGGACTTCACTCACCATAGTGGGGTCGAGGGCGGATGTTGGTTCGTCGAAGAGCAGGATTTCCGGGTCCATGGCCATGCAGCGGGCAATGGCCACGCGTTGTTTTTGTCCGCCTGACAGTTCATCAGGATACGAGTCAGCTTTTTCGGCCAGCCCCACCAGCTTTAGCAGCCCCCTGCCTTTCTCTTCAGCTTTGGCCTGGCTTTTTTTCAGCAGTTTTACAGGCCCGATAGTAAGGTTTTCAAGTGCCGTGAGGTGGTTGTAAAGATTGAATCCCTGGAAAACCATACCCATTCTCTGCCTGAGTTTAGGCACGTCGGTATGTTTATCCAACAAGGGGATGTCGTCTATAAAAATATTACCTCCCGTTGGTGTTTCAAGCAGGTTGAGGCAGCGCAGGAAAGTGCTTTTTCCGGCTCCCGACGGGCCTATTACCGATATGACCTCGCCTTTGTTTATCCTGGTTGTAATATCTTTAAGCACGACCAGCTCGCCGAAATGTTTCGAAAGGTTCACCGTGCGTATCATATTGCAGCCTCCTTTCTTTTCTTGCTGCTCCTGTGTTTGGGCTCTACCGAGATCTCGACCAGGCCCAGCAGCCAGGTGAGGAGCCAGGCAATGAGGAAATAAATGAGCGCCACCATCAGCAGGGGGAAAAAGGCATCGAAGGTGCGGCTGCGGATGATGTCGCTGGCCTTGGTAAGGTCCTGCACTGCAATATAACCCACGATCGAAGTCATCTTGACCAGGGAGATGAACTCTCCTTTGTAAACAGGTAAGATAGATCGCAACGCCTGGGGCAGGATGATGAAGCGGAAGGCCTGGAAACCGGTGAACCCCCCGGCAATGGCTGCTTCTCCCTGCCCTTTGTCTATGCTTTGTATGGAGGTCCTGAACATCTCCGAAACATAGGCGCCGAAATTCAACCCGAATGCAATGACGGCAACCAGCACGGGATCAATGTTAACCGATGCAAAGACCACGTAATAAATGATCATCAGCAACACCAGCACCGGTGTCCCCCTCAGGATCATGATATACGCACTTGCTGTGCCTGAAAGGAACCTGTTCTTCGACATCCGCATATAACATATAAGCGCTCCCACCAGGGTCCCGAACAGGGCGGCAAGAATCGAAATGATGATCGTGACCTCAAGCCCGTTGATGATGTGCTGGTAGCGTTTTTCGTAAATGATGTTGCTGTAAAAGCTTTCGGATATCTTTTCGGTAAAGGTTTTTTTCACTACGGATGAGTTTTCACCCGCAAAGCCTGCAATGTCTTTCTTCTTCGCGAGCACGCAGACTTCCGATTTGTAATAAGGATCAGAAAAGTCGATCTGCTTTTTCCTTTCTTCGGTGATGGTGAGTGAGCTTGTGATGATATCGATCTTGTTAGTTGAAAGCGAAGCCAGCATGCTGCTGAACGGCAGGTCAAGCGTTACATAGGTTTTATGGGTATAAGCGGCGAACCGTCTTCCAAGCTCGATGTCAAAGCCTGCAAGCTGCCCGTCCTTACTGATTGCGAAAGGCAATCCCATATCACTGACTATGCCGGTTTTCAGTGTCCCGTTGGTTACCGGGGGGCTCTTGATCACAGGCATTTCCGAAAGCCCCTTCTTCATCCACCTGTCCACCATATCATCATAGGTGCCGTTGGATTTTATCCCGGCCAGGAATTTATTGAATTGATCCCTGAGAGCCTGGTTCTCCTTGTTGAACCCTGCGCCAATAGGAACCGAAAAAATGTTTTCGGCCAGCACTCCGAGAGCTGGGTTTTTGGCCAGTACCTCCTTTATCGATGCCTTATTGCGAAAACTAACGTCTATCTTCCCCACATTCAGGGCAAAGAGAAGGTCGGGGAGGTTGTGGTATTCGACTATCATTGCTTTGGGATACGTCTTCCTGGCATAAGCATCATGAATGCTACCCATCAGCACTCCGATCCGCTTGTCGGCTATGTCGGCCACCGACTTCATCAACACGGGTTTCGCTGCAGCAGCTGTCTCATCACCGCCCCTCACAATGACGGCCAGTCCTCCGTGATAATAGCTTTCGGAAAACAGCACTTTCTTCGCCCTTTCGGCTGTAATGGAGAGTCCCGCACCTATCATATCCACTTTGCCGGAGATCAGGGCAGGGATCATAGCCCCGAATTCCATATCGGTTACGACCAGCTTCTTTCCCAGCTTTTGTGCAATACGTGAAGCGAATTCTATATCGAAGCCGACGATCTTTTTGTTGGCGTCGAAGAACGACATAGGTTCGGTAACAGCAGCCGTCCCAAAAACCAACTCCCCGTTCTTCGCCTCATTTTCAATGACAGGCATCTGAGCCGGGCTTCCTTTGGCTGGGAACCAGCGCTTGTTCATATCATCGTAAGTGCCGTTCGCCTTTATCTCAGCCAGCACCTTGTCGATGGTGTTTTTAAGTTCAGGTGATTCAAGCCTTACTGCAAAACCGTAATTGTCATCGGCTATCAGTTCGTCAAGGACAGCCAGCCCCTGACTCTTGGCGGCAATGTTTTTCAGTATGGGCTTGTCATAGGCTGCAGCATTGGCTTTCCCTTCACCGACTGCCAGGGAGCATTCTATGACACTGTTGTAATATTCGAGCTTTGCATCCGGGAAACGTTTCAGCACCATCTGGTCGGCGGCAGTCCCGGTGGGGACCGCGAAGGTCTTCCCTCCTTCAAGCATCTTCAGCGTGGTGATCTGTGGTTCTTTCTTACCACATCCCCCCAACGCAATCACCAGCGCCAGGAGCGGTATTATACAGCGATTTGTCATTATGGCAAAGGCTTTCCGGATTGAATTTCAATCCAAAGATAAACCTTTACCTGTTAATCAGGACCTTCAGATGTTCCTGCTGTTTCAGGTTGTTGTCAATGATAATTACATACATACCGGTCGGAAGGCCGTTAAAATCGAGACGGCATAAGCCGTCGCTGCTCCAGGTGTGCAATTGGTGAAGCACGGTGGCGCCTATCATGTTCCTGACACTGATCTCTGAAGTTTGTCCTGAACTGACTGTGTTTTTCAGAAAAACAACTCCCGCAGACGGGTTTGGAAAAGCCGAAATACCCGTTGCGTTATTACCGTCTATGCCCAGGGAGCTAAAGGCTGCAAGAACCGCTTTCTGGGCGTCTATCTTTCCCCATCCCCAGATGTTGCTTCCTTCCGGCGGTATGTCATGGGTGTATGAATCCCTGCGCGCACCATCCTTCAGGATCTGTTGGACCTGCTCGGGACCGAGTTTCGGGTTGGCCTGCAGCATAAGGGCGATAATTCCAGTGGTCATTGGTGTGGCCATGGAAGTACCCTGCATCGCGGCAAAGTACCAGGCCGTTGATCCCTTTTCAACTTTCAGCACAGTCTCTTCATTATTCTCGCCATATTTGGGAGAATATGAATTTACTGATGAAACCAGTTTTTCTCCCGGTGCTGTGATTTCGGGTTTTGTCCTTCCGTCGACTGTAGGGCCCCTGCTTGAAAAAGAAGCCAGTTGATCGAGAGAGTCTGTGCTTGTCATTGTATTACCCTTAATGTTCACCCACTGATGTTTCGTAGTATAGGCCCCGACTGTAATGATCTTTTTTGAGGTTCCGCCAATCTCGCCAATGGTGCAATTAATATCACCTGCCGTATAACCAGATAGTTTTACCCCGTTCAAGGTATCAAACAGGCTTGCTCCGATTCCCTGGCCATGGTTCCAGATGTTGACCTGGCTGCTTGAGCTGGTTAGACAAAGGGTTACGCGGTAATTGTTGTTTACGCGGTTAACGATATTCAGGAGTAAATTAGGTTTCTGGTTCAGGGGACTGCTGCCAATTCCTGTAATTCGAATATGAATACTGTCCCCGCTTATTATTAAGTTTGTGTCAATGTTTGGATTGCGTGAAGCAGCATAGAATGGGGATGAGGCCAGGACTGGTCCCTGCTGATCAGAGATACTGACGGATACTGAAAAATCACTCCCTGCCGATCCCCATTGATCAACTTGCCCCTGATTAACTTTCCCCCCGGTAGCTTTATCTTCAAAATCCATAAACGTTCTTACCGTGTCATTAGTGAACGCATGATACAAATGAAGTGGAGTATCACCTTCGTTACCGGCAGCTCCTGCAACGATCTTCCCTTGGCCGACAAGTCCGTCGATCGCCTGATCCAGCACGGATGTGCCGTCGTGCGGTCCGATATGAGTTCCCAGGCTGAGGTTTACTACGGCCGGACGCCCGACAGAGGTGGCATATTGAAAAATGTAATTTATACCGTCGGCAGTGGAACTTGGGGAATCGTTGTAATTGACGAACACGAGATCAGCAGCCGGGGCAACTCCCATGTACTGTAAGCCGGGGGTAAGATACCCCGAACCTCCGGCTATGCCTGCGACATGACTGCCGTGATCCTCGCTGGTACTGGACGACTTTTTGTCCAATATTGCCTGGGTGGTTGAAAGTTCAGTGCCATAATTAAATCCTGAAGGAGATGGTCCCTGTGAATTATCCTGTTCCCAGCACCTTACAATACGCAGCTTCGTACCTGTGGTATCATAAAAAGTGGGATGGGTGTAATCGAACCCATCGTCAACTATTCCGACTATCACGCTGTCGCCCAGGCATTTGCGTTTTATACCTGACCCGGCCTGCACCAGTTTTACTTTAGATTCGGTCGTGGCATTATCGAGCTTCGTTTTAATGGTACAATCCGCCTCAACATATATCAATCCTTTTACATCTTTGAGCTTTTCCAGGGAAAACAGGGGGATCATGAGAGACCAAATGTCGTTGATACGGGTATTGATCTTTACTCCCAGGTTTGCAAGGGCTTTTTCGTCAATTCCAGGACCAACCTTAACCAGGGCCCCGATAAAAATCTGATTATCAACGATCCTGACCGGATAGAATTGTTTCAGTTCGGATGAAACCTGAGCCGAACTGCTTTTTAAGGACGACAGATGCTTAAGCTGTAACATAAGGGCTTTGGTGTTTGCCGAAAATACTGCATCCTGTGAATAAGCTGTTGCAACACAGGAGAATGCAAGGATCAGTAAGAGATTTCTGAGTGTTTTCATAGAACCTGGTTTAAAGATTAAAACTGAATGATTCGGTTTGTTCGATCGGTATTGTATTTTGGTAAAAGGTACAAAAATTGTACCGCAACGTTTTTTTTAACAAGTATTCAATGTTTATTTCTTCCGGATGACGATCTGCCTGTGAATAATTCCGTTGGTAGTTGTAACCTGCAGAATATATGTCCCATCCTGCAGGTTCATAACGGGTATTCTGTAAGCGGACTGAAATTCGGTAAAGTTCACCGCGGCAAGTTCGCAGCCAGTAAGGCTGAACAGTTTAATTCCTGAAATGATGGCCTGGCGGTCTGCAGTTTCCATAAAGAAATAATCATTAACAGGATTGGGATAAACAGTGAGACCGCCATTCTGCATTTGTTCATTTACGCCGAGCGGATTCCTGCTTACCCTGATGATTGCCTGGTAAGTGCCTGTTTGACCGGGGTAATATGGTTCAACGTGGAATATGATAGTTCCGCTGTTGTTCATTGTGATATTGCCTGGGATGGTGTCATCAGAAGCCTCCGACCATGTTGTGCCGTTGGTTGACCAGGACCATTGTGCATCCAGTGTATAGACCTGGGCAGGGTCATTAAAAGCATCAACCAGGTTTCCTGTAATGACATACGTATACCCGGAAGGGAGAGAAAGTGAATAATAATCAGCATCTACGCCTGTGTGGCAGTTTGCACCCTCAGTAGTAATAACGGCCGGGTTTGATGTAAAATTTACAGGCAGGGAAGAAGCCGTCGAGGAAGTGTTGTTAGGTTCATACTGATCGGCCACCAAAGGAACTGCATTAACCTCGATTTTAACCGGGTTAGCATATGAGCTGGATCCTATCAACTGCCAGTCTGACGAGCCAGCAGGCAGGTACCAGAGAGCTACAAGATAACTGCCTGGTTGGACATTGATGCTGGAGGTGCTGAATGTGAGGCCGCTGGTATGCTGGTTCACCGGAAGTGTGAAATTGGTGACCTCATTGATAAAATTCACATAATATCCTTCCATGTCATAAATTGAAAGGTCGAGGGTACCGTTAAAGTCGGTGGTTCCATGGTTGACAATATCAAGCTGTACCGATACTGCATCTCCCTGTTTCATATGCAGCCCGGGGCTGATATTCATCGCCGAATACATTTCGATGGGGTTGGAGTTTATGACCACCAGCCGTTTATTATTGCGGTAGGCATTGGTATCAGGGACAATGATCCAGTTTGTGTCGCCTTTACTATACATTATACCCACGAAATATGTGTCGGGAAGCATTGAGGAAAGCCCGGGGTTGGTGAAGGTGGCACCGTCGGGCAGGTGGCTGCCGGCTGTCAATGCAATACCCTTGATAGTCTGTACGGTATGAATAAAGATCCCGTTGGTGTCAAAGATACAGGCAGTGATGTCGCCGGTGAAGGTGGCATCCCCGTTATTTATAATGTCGGTGTGAAACGAGAGCGAATCTTCGTAATTGATGATGTCGGATGGGCAGGTGACCGCTGCATTTAATGCAAGCTTGAAAAACCTGTTTCCGGTTCCCCCCGAAGCCGGCTTACGAATCCCGATAACAGCTTCCTGTCCGTTGGTGTAATTCCCATTGCCCCCGCCGGTACCGGTACCACCCGGTATCAGTGCTGTAAGGGCGTAAAATCCGTCGTAACTTCCTCCCCAGCCCCAGTTGAAATGGAACTTATTACTGTCATCATAACCGTCACAGACAAAGCAATGCGCTCCCCCTGCATAGACCATCGGCCGGCTGGCATTAAGTTCTGTTTTCAGAAGGCTGATCCACGCGGTGTCGGCGTAGTTTGATTTCTTTACGCCTTGCAGAGTTGTGGCGTAACCGAAATAGTCTTTCAGCGCATTTTCAGCACATTTCGCATCGTCAGAAGCAATGACGTAAGCTGCACTTCCTCCCTGGGCACTCACGTTGTAGTCCATTTTGGCACCCACTCCGCAATGATACATCAGGGTGGCCACTGCAGTGTTTGCTGAAGTCACGTTGTTGGGCATATCAATCCAGTTGTAAGTTGTTGCCCCGAAATTTGCTGATAAGGTTCCATACCTCGTCGTGTTGTAAGAATAACTGCCGATTCCGGTCGTGGGATAAGCATGATATTTCATAACCTGGGCCATGGCAGTGGCAACACATCCGGTTACAGTACGCTCATTAGCGGTATTATCAAAAGGACATAAATCGTTATAGAACGGAGATTGGTCCCAGAGAGTTGTGATAAGAGCATTAACTCCCGTTGCCGACTTAAGCCCATTGCCCTGAAGAGGGCCTTTGTCCAGGGCAGTCCATTCCGACGGAACTTCAGGAGCCTGATCCCTGTTCGTGCTGATGGCATAACTGATCTCATTCTCATACCCCTTGAGCCAGCCTGCAACATTAGGCGGAATGTTATCCGCAGAGAAACTGGTTTCATTGGAATAAGCCAGTACCGGGGCTACAACATCATCCGCCGAAATAATGATGAAACCATGGGCGCTGCTAACATTAAAAACATAATATAATGGCGCTGAGGACTCCTTCAGCCCGGAAATGTTGTTTCCCGCAGCTGAATAACAAAGAGTCAAACCGCCGGGAACCCCCTGAGGAAACTGGATTGGTATTGAAGCCAGGTAATTTGATGCAACGGTTTTTGCCCGGTTTACGTCAACGGTTTTTCCAAACCCGTTGCTGAACAATATCAGAGTAAACAAGAGAGACAGGAAGATTTTTTTCATAAGATTCAGTGTTTGTAAAAGTCAATATATTTATCTGCATATTACATCCATAAAAGAACATTGATTTTCCCTGACTGAAAATGTGCCCTTCATTTCGTAAATAACATCGTCAACAGCATAATAGTCATAATCGCCCGGTGGAAGATTTAAAGTATACGTTCCATCCTGACCGCAATCTGGCTGGGATTTGAAATAGAAATCCAACTGACCGACTCTTGATTTCTTTACTCCGGCTTCGTCATAATAATAAACGTAAATATCTATTTGATCAATCCGTTTATCTGAAGAATAAAAGCAAATTTTTCCCGGTTCAGACTTTTTCTGTGTTACAGCATTATTGGAATTAGTCTGAGCCGGCTGATTATTAAATACATCTTTCGATCCATTCTGATATTTTATCATTAAAACGTCCTTTTTAATGGCCGTATAAGACGGTCCGTCTAAATTACCCCACTTTTTATATTTTATATTGTCATCGAAAACCTCAATAACTTTAGCCTGGACTTCGTCTCCGTTTTTATAAACCAGGATATCCTGAGATCGTAAATTGTTAATTAAACAACTAAGGCTAATTAAGAGAAATAAGAATTTTGTTTTCATATGATCGGGATTTAAAGTTTTCAGATAAAAATATAAGCTGGGAATTTACTACTCACATTCACGGGTAAAAGAGTCACAACCACATGTATGACAAAAAGAGAACCCTGTAAATGGCTCCCCCGTCCCTTACTTTAATGACCACTTGGGGGTTTTCAAAAAGCCGCTGCCTGAAATCCGGGTCTTTCATCGCTTTTTCGATGAGCAGCTGTTCGAATTGTTGTCTCTTTTTCATGGTTTTGAGGATTATTTATCTGGTTTGAAGCAGATACTTTCTTGTTTACAGGATAAATATACCTTCAGTTAGTCAGATGTAAAAACGAAGCAAGTAAGGATTTAACAATAGAGGTAAAGAATTGTAAAAAAGCTTAGGTTAGACCGGTTTCTGCCGGTTTTTTATTTTTTCTTACTCCTATTGTAAGATTCTTACTACCTTTTCTTGTTTAAGGATAGTGGTGACTTTATTTTTATATTTAATAAAAAGATAAACGATCATTTAACTAAAATGTGAATTATTATGAAAAGACCAGGAATTTTACTGTTGATGACGGTACTCATGATATCATCCGTCAACCTGGCTGCCCAGAAATTAACCTCCGGCAGCCTGAATGAATTAAAAGGTGAAAAAACGCTGAATGTTATGTTTGATTATTCAAACATAACCATTGGCAATGCGGCAAACCCCTTAGCGACAAGCAATGGTATCCCCGAAAAAGATTACGTAGGAAAAAAGACTTCAGACCTCAATGCCAAAAAACCAGGGGACGGCGACCGCTGGGCCAAGGCCTGGCAGGATGACCGTACCAATCTTTTTCAGCCAGCTTTACTGCAGGCGCTCAATGAGAAACTTGAAAAACAAGGAGTAGTCGCAAAAGAGAATGTTTCCGATGCCAGGTATACGCTGTTAATGAAAACTGTTTTTGTTAATCCTGGTTTCAATATCGGGATTTCAAAAAATGAAGCTCACATCAACCTTGTTATCGATATAGTAGAAACGGCAGATCATTCAAAGGTAGCTGCTTCGGTTGAAATGAAGAATGTATTTAAAAAGGCCCAGGTGACTTATGGCGACATGACTTTCGATTTTGCAGTTGGTCAACGCCTTCAGGCATGCTATGAGCAAGCCGGCATATCCTTCGGGAAATTCCTTTCAAAAGGGATATCCAAATAAGGTTTTTGAACTGGAACCTTCTGGTTCAGATTATGGATTAACAGCATTATCAGCTGCAGAGATTTTTTATCTTCGATTCACCGGCTGACGGCCCAAACACGACGATTTTATACTTTATTAGCCTCAATAATTCAATTAGTATTAACAAAAATCTATCGCTATGAAAACAAAAATTCTTTTTGGGGTACTTTTATTATGTGTCATTTCGCTCATTAATTGTTCAAAAAGTAGTGATTCTACGCCATCTACGCCATCTACTGTAGATTATGCAAATTTGGCATCGGGCACATATAGTGGTACTGATTATTCTGTTGATACAACACAAACAACGACAGTTATTACAGAACAATCTTCAAGTACAGTTAATGTAACGATTAATACAAAAATTCCAGTTGTATTTACAGGTGTAAAAGCAGAAGATGGTGGAAATGGGAAAGTTTTGTTGACGTCTACTAATGGTATAGAGTTAAGCGGAACCGTTGATGGGAAACATTTAACCTTTACCTGGAGTCTTGTTTGGAAATTTGTTGGAACTAAACCCTGATAGGGATAAACAATATGGAAATATCCCTCAATAAAGTTTTGTGAATTTATTTTCATATATGTAGGTCCATCAAGGTTTTCGACAAAATTACACACGTTGCCTAATCGAGTAGGCTGCCTCGTCGGCGATGCTGATCCGGGGCGCCTCTTATACCACATATTTGCGACAAAAAGTCGCTGGATATTACTGATTTATGTTCTTTGAATGACTCGACCCCAACATGTATTAATTGCCGAAGCCATCAGCAGAGCAATGGGTTTTCTGGTATCTTCCAGGGATGCGCAGGGGCTGTGGTCCGACTTCCTCCTTCCTGTGGGAGAGAGCAGCGGATGGGTCACAGGGTTTGTAGGTTCAGTTCTTGCCGGGTCCGGTGATGACCATGTCATCAGGGAAACGAAGAAGGCCTGGAATGTGTTTTCAACTCAAAATCTGTTCACCTCTCACGGGGGCTGGGGGTATAACTTGCGTACTCCCGAGGATGCAGACAGCACCGCCTGGGGCATCAGGTTTGCACTCAGCCTCGGCCTGGAGGGGAGGCTAAGGACAAAGTTAGCGGAGGAGTTCCTTCTGAAACATCAGACAGCAGATGGCGGGATCACGACTTATATCCTTGAAAAGGAGCTGAGAAAACTGATTGGCGCCACGCCGGAAGAGAACTTTTCCGGTTGGACGAGCTCCCACATCTGTGTGACCGCCGCTGCTGCCGGAATTCCACGGTTCAGCAGGATACTGTTGCCATACCTCCTGGAACATCAGCTTCCCGCAGGGAACTGGAATGCCTACTGGTGGAGCGACCCCGCCTATGCCACAGCACTTGCGACAGAGGCCATTGTTGCCAAAGGAGGGGCAGAACACCGCCATGCGATTAAGAAGACGTTTTCCTGGGCGATGCAGATTTTCGGCAAGGAACCTTTTGTTGCCAATGACGTTTTTAGTGAGGGGTCTCCCTTTGCTACAGCCCTGGCGTTAAAGACGTTGCTCCTCGCCGGGAAAATTGATGAGATCCGTGAAAAATCCAGGGCGGTTGCCCGTTGGCTCATCAGCCGGCAGAGGGAGGACGGGTCGTGGCAACCTTCTGCCTTATTGCAGGTTCCTCCGCCATTCATGAAAATACCGGTCAATCCGGATAGCTGGCCAAAGGGTAAAGGAGCTGCCTGGGGCAACGTGGTTACCGATCACAGGTCGTTGTTTACCACGGCAACCGTGCTCGATTCGCTGGTGTGCTATCAGAAGACCTACCCCGGAACAATAACACCGGAAGCCCTATGAAACAATCGACCTCCGCAGAAAGGTATGCCGAACTCTATGCCATTCAGGATAAGGCGCTTAGCTCGCTTTCGGATCATTTCGGACCATTCTGTTTAACAGGAGGAGCTGCCCTCTCAAGGTACTATCTGAACCATCGCTTCACTTTGGATATTGATCTTTCGGTAAATCTTCTACCCTGCTTTCTGAGAAAAGCCGCTCCCGTAGTTGACCGGCTGAAAACTCAATTCCATGTTACTGATGACAACGCGGATGTTTACCCGCGATATTTCCACCTGTGGATACAGGGCAGGGATAAGCTCAAGATCAGCCTGTCAAACGACATTTCCGAACAATTGGGTTTGCGGATTATGGCAGGGCGGGTTCCGGTGGATAATATGAAGAACATGCTGGTTAAAAAACTCAAAACAATACTGGAGCGTGATGACCCTAAGGATCTGTTCGATATCGTAAGCATTGCATCGGCATTCAGCTTTCATTGGGGTGACATACTGAAGCATGCGCAAAAGAAGGCCATCATGGCTCAGGTGAACCTCTTATTGCAATTCAGCCGGATTGCTTTCAGTTTTAACAGTATCTGGCGTGGACGGGAACCAACAGATCTGTTCATCCTTCTGGGAGCTCCTTCACCCATAGGTTTCAACAAGGTCTATCTGACTGCTAATATCGAGCGGAACGGCAGTAATTTTGAAAAACCTTCTTCAAAACTGGATTCACTGTCAGGGGAGCTGCGACAGACTGCCTATAGACTTAAAGCGCTTTCACGGCAGTACGACCTCGCTAATGAGCCAGCGATCCATAGCATTCCATCCACCTTCAATCTTACCTTGGGAGGGGCCTCAATACGTATCGTCCTGGCTGAGATTTCTGTCAGGGAAAAAGCTCTGAAACAGTTTAGCAAAGTTCCTGCCGAATTATTCAGGGGTTTGGAATGGATGCACTGTCCTGCTGCGGCAGAAGAGCTGGAAGCGAAGTTCAAAATGATCAGGAATGATCTTTTCCTGGCCGGAGAGAATTCACTTGGCATTGGAAAAACACCCATTGTTGAGGCGAGGCCGGGGCTATGGGTTCAATCCAGGTAAGACTGGTCAACGATTCTCAAAATCCCTCACGCATCATGGTTCCGAAATAGCCTTTGCATTCAATCGGAGAGTTCTCCTTATATACAATTTTCAGGTGGTTGAGGCCCCTGAGGTAATTTGCCGGATAAGGAAATTCACACTTTGTTTTTCCGCAGAAACTGAGGAGGGCCTCCCGTTTTTCACGCGTCAATAATTTGTCTGATTCAAGGAAATTCATTGCTGCCTCCCACTTCGGATTAAACCGGGGCTGGCCGAGATTCTTAAACATCATCTCCAATGCCAGGTAAGGAAGGATTTCCTTTCCTATATTGATATTGCAGGCGAAGGAATCGAACAGGCCGGAATAGCGATCGATCATGAACCTGGCTTTCTGAAAATCACCCGGCCAACCAATATCCCGGAGGTATGATTCCAGGCGGCCGGCTTTTATTTGTGTAAGCACCAGCCGAACTGCCTCCTTATGCCTGGGGATCATGAGACCGGTCTGGTATAAACCGGCATGTTCGGGAAGTGCAAGGACTGACATTCCCAGGTTTGCCAATAATTCGTCGGGGAAAGAAATGTCAAAAAGGATATGGTATATTTCATCCAGTACCCGGATTGTTGATTCAACCTGGGCTTTTCGGCCTGCTTTACCTTCAGCAATAATCCCGAAAAATATATTCGGGCATCGATTATACGATATCCCGTCATAGTCAAACTCAAGCCAGATCGACCTTAATGAACCGTCTAACAGGTTTCCCTGTGTATTCCATGCTATAAAAAGGTTCCTTATTCTTTGCCAAATGGAATCAGCAAGTAAACTTTCATGCAGATCCGATAACTGATTTTTTCCGGCAAATATCTTTGCTCCTTCAGTGCCTTTCTCGATTAAAAACGAAAAATCGCATGCAGCCGCGGGCTCACCCAGCCGGCTTTCAAAGCCAAAATCCCGGGTCTGGTTAAAAGGAAAAAGGGAACATAGTACTTTTAATGCGTCCATACAACCAACCCCCATCAACGCGGGATGAAGGGGGTTGGAAATGATATCAATATGATCGGCGAAGGAAAGTTTCACAAGGATCTCTATCTGCCAGAACAGCGCTCACCGGGAGGCCCAAGCCGGGGCTATGAGGGAGGACCACCACCTCCACCGCCCCATGGCGCCGCCCCCCCGGCGACTGAGGCCAGTTCTGCTTCAGTGAGTTCGTCTTCGCCGGCCCCGCTTTGTACAGGCGGAAGGATAAGGTATACATTGTTCTGATCTTCCTGAAGAACGGTGATATTAAAGGATGCGGGAAGTGTTATCCCTGTCTCCTGTTCGAATGCGGTTTTAGGGTCTTCAAGCAAATGCTTACGAAATGAATCATCTTTCATTGCTTTTTCGATGATCTGCTGTTCCAGTTTGATTCTTAAATTTGACATAATGACCAATGATTTTATCTGTTTTATGCAATTCCTGCCATCTGATTCCGGCTTTGATATGATATTACCTGCATGTCAAAAGTAAGCACTAATGAAGTTATATCCAATCCCTACGAGTAAGGATTTAAAAAAAGGAGTAAAAAATTGTAAAAAAGTCGTGATCAGGCCAGTGCCGTGAATAGGTATTTTTAAAAACACAACTATATTTGTTTTCTTTTATTGATCCCTCTTCGATATGATTGGCCGGCAGATTTTCAGAAAAACATCGCTGAATAAGATGATGACCCCGGAGGACCTGGATGAATTATTGCAGGTCAACTCGTCCAGGACATGGCTGTTGTTTGCAGGTATAGGAGTTGTGCTTGCAGGGATGCTTGCCTGGGGATTCCTTGGATCGGTTACTCAGCATGTCAAAGGATTTGGGATCATCAAGACCCGGGAGCTGCCAAGGGAGGTAGTCTCGGTTTGTTCGGGGCAGGTTGATTCGATTTTCTGTGAGACCGGCGATGAGGTTGCCAAGGGGCAGAAATTATTACAGATTTTCGAACTGCACGAAAAAGCCTGTGTTACTATTTTCGCATCCTACCCTGGTGAAATCACCGGCCTGAATGTGAAGGAAGGCTCTTATGTGGAAACAGGCACTCCTGTGCTTGAGATGATGCGAAGTGAAAGCCGGTCTGAAACTCCTCCCGAGGTGATCTTCTTTGTTGAGGAACAGCAGGTTTCAAAGCTGAAAAAGGGGATGGTGACCAGCCTGGAAATTGATAAGGGGGGAGTGCCTCCTGAATTTTTAACTGCGGTGATCGATTTTATTGCTGATTACCCGGTCTCGAAAAATTCAATCCAAAGATATTTTCCTGATAAGGAAATAACGAAGCAACTCAGTGACAGGGATTTTCATGAAGTCAGAGCAAGCCTGATTGTTGATGCAGCCAGGAAAACGGCCCGGGCAAAAGAGGCGCTCCATACATTAAACGGCTTATCATGCCGCACGGTTACAACAGTGGCACGCCGAAGCCCCGTTGCTTATCTTTTAAACTGATCCGGCCAGCCATACACTCATATATGAGCTTTAACCCAATTCAAACCCTTCATTCATTTTACTGCCGGATTGCGGGTATAAGGCGTGTTATAACTCCTACTGTCCTTCAGATGGAGGCCCTCGAATGCGGGGCAGCCTCTCTGGGGATCGTACTGGCCTATTATGGGAAAAATGTTCCCCTCGAAAAGCTGAGGGTCGACTGCGGGGTTTCCCGCAACGGCAGCTCCGCCAGTAATATTTCCAGAGCCGCCCGGAACTATGGGCTGGAAGTAAAGGCGTATAAAAAGGAACCGGATCAGCTGAAAAACCTAACTCTCCCGATGATAGTATTCTGGAATTTTTACCATTTCCTGGTCGTTGAAGGGTTTGGGAATAACAAAGTTTACCTGAACGACCCGGCTTCTGGTCTGCGTACGGTAGACTATAAAACCTTTGATGAATCCTTTACAGGAGTGGTATTGACTTTTAAACCCGGTCCCGGATTTCAGAAAGGAGGAGTGAAAACGAAGTTTCTGCCCTTGCTGCTGAACTGGTTAAAAGGGTATGGAAACAGCCTGTTGTTTCTGTTCCTTGTAGGACTTGCCATTATTATCCCCGGACTGGCAATCCCGGTATTCTCAAAAATATTTATCGACCAGATCCTAATCCGGCATTCAGAATCCTGGGTCGTTCCCCTGCTGACAGGCATCGCCATTACTACCATACTTCGTGCTCTGTTATCATGGTTGCAGCAGCATAGCCTCGTACGATTGGAAATGAGTCTTTCACTTAAGAATTCCTCGAAATTCCTTTGGCATGTACTCCATCTCCCCATGTCGTTTCATACCCAGCGGCCGGCCGGTGATATTACCATGAGGGTAAATATCAACGATCAGATTGCCATGCTGCTTTCGGGGCAACTCGGCAATACTTTCCTTAATTTATTCATGATCGCTTTCTATGCAGCCCTGATGTGTTATTACAGCCTTCCGCTGGCAATGGCTGCAATTGCCATCTCACTGGTAAACCTTCTGGCGCTGAGATATATTTCAAGGAAACGGGTTGATTCAAATCAAAAACTCCTGCAGGATAACGGCCGTTTATTCGGACTTTCTTCTTCAGGTTTGCAGATGATAGAGTCCTTAAAAGCGACAGCTTCCGAATCGGAATTTTTCTCCCGATGGGCCGGATACCAGGCAAAATTGCTGAACATCCAGCAGAAACTTGGAGTGCTTACACAGACCCTTCAGGTAATCCCTGTATTTCTTACTACCCTGAGCACCCTGGTAATACTTTTTCTCGGGTCACGATATATTATCGATGGCATGATGACCGTGGGTACTTTTGTCGCCTTCCAGTCGCTGATGGCAAGTTTTAATCAGCCTATCGTAGCCCTGGTTAACCTTGGAAGCGCACTGCAGGATGTGCAGGGAGGGCTGAAACGGATAGAGGATGTTTATAATTATCCTGCAGGACGGCCGGATGCTGATGCAACTGAATCTCAAAAAGCCGGGAAAGTTTTAAAACTGCAGGGATCGGTTGAACTGAAGGATATCACGTTTGGTTACAGTCCGCTGGATTCGCCCCTGATCACTGGTTTTTCTCTGCACCTGAACCCGGGATCCAGGATCGCTGTCGTCGGCAGGACCGGCTGCGGAAAGTCGACCATTGCCAACCTGGTCAGCGGATTGTATGATCCCTGGAATGGAGAGCTATTGTTTGATGGCAAACCCAGGGAGAGTTTTTCGCATACTACCCTGAATAATTCCATTGCCATGGTCGATCAGAACCTCTTTCTGTTTGAAGGAACGGTGAAGGAGAATATCACTTTCTGGGATCAGACTATTGCCGACAAAGATGTCATCCAGGCGGCTAAAGACGCCTGCATTCATGAGGACATTGCTGCCCGGCCCGGGGCATATGAAAGTATGGTAGCAGAGAACGGGAAAAATTTAAGCGGGGGTCAGAGGCAGAGGATTGAAATTGCAAGGGCACTGGCCACCAAACCCTCTGTACTGATACTGGATGAGGCCACCAGCGCTCTGGATGCAAAGACAGAGCAGATGATCGATATCAATATTCGTAAAAAAGGATGCACCTGCCTGATAATCGCCCACCGACTGAGCACAATCCGTGACTGTGACGAAATCATCGTGATGGACAGGGGGAGGATAGCTCAAAGGGGAACTCATCAGGAACTGATAAGCCAGAAGGGATTATATAACGAACTGATCAAAGAATAAGGATAGCTGCCATGCCGCAAGAACTGTTTTCTGAAACAATTCGCAACAGGGGCCTGTCTGTAAAAACCGGGGGGAACCAGTCTTTCCTGTTGAATCAGCCTGAATATGCCTGGTATATTGCGCAGGGTTATACAGATGTTTTTTCGGTCAGGCTCGACCATGAGCAGCCCAGTGGTTCAAGGAATTATTTTTTCTCGGCCGGTCAGGGAGAACTCCTTTTTGGCATCAGCAGCAAGCTGTCGGGCGATGAACGCGGGTTGATTGCCGTTCCCTCTCCGGATGCAGAAATCTTTATGATCAGTATGGACCAGATCAAAGAAATGTGGAGCCGGACTGAGTTTACTCCCATTTTTACCAGGATACTCGAATTCTGGATTACCCATCTTTCCCTGGCTATTTCCAAAGATATCAACCCGCGTACCGATCTGCTGCTTGAAGCCCCCGTTCAAGCCAGCGTGGATGCCCATATGAAGATCCGTTCAAGAAAAGGAATTGTGTGGACGGAATTCCTTTCGGGAAATGCCTTATTCCTGGGGATGAAGGAAATCATGGAACCAGGGGAACACATGAAATTCCCGGTTTCTCAGGATTCCTGGCTGCAGACCATGGAAACTTCCGACATTAGGTCATTTCAAACATCCGAGGTTTCCCTGCAGGGAGAGTTCTGGAATTACCTTGATAATTTCTATGAAGTGATCTTCTTCTGTGAATTTTTCATCACCCGCCTGACTTCTGTTGACGACTTCAACCGTTTGAACGAGAAAGCTGTTTATAATTCAAGGATACGTTACTCGGCTCTCCTTAACATTGCCTCGGTTATCAATGAGAACCTGAGAAAATCATTTATCGATACCGGTCAGGATGCATTGCTCACCGCATGCCGTTTTATTGCGGATTACTCCGGGATTACCATCGCCACACCCAAACGACCCAGAATTGATGAAGCACCTCCGCTAAGTCTGAACGACATCCTGCGTTCTTCGAGGTTCAGGGCCAGAAAAGTTAAGCTGACAGGCAAGTGGTGGGAAGAGGACCACGGCCCCTTGCTGGCCTGGACAACAGATGAAAATTTTCCTGTGGCCCTGATCCCGAAATCGCCGGGGAAATATGAATATATCAGTCCGGGTGAAAATACAAGACAGCCTTTAACTTCAAAAATAGCCCTGCAGCTGGCCGTGGAAGCCCGGCAGTTTTATCGTCCTTTTCCCGATCAGCCCATTGGGGGCTTCCACCTGATCAGATTTGGGCTGAAGAGCTGTACTACGGATATTCTTCTCGTGATCATGATGGGCTTAACAGGAGGCCTGCTGACTTTAATGGTCCCTGTGCTGACAGGAAGCATTTTTGATGTCGTGATCCCCCAATCGGATTACCGGCAGTTGTATGTCTATTCAATGGTCATCTTTTGCAGCATTATCGCCATTGTGTTCTTTCAGATGGTACGAAGTTTTGCTATGATCAGGATAGAAACAAAGCTCGATTTTTCACTTCAATCGGCAATATGGGACCGCCTGCTTAATTTACCCGTTTCATTTTCATGAGAATTATGACAGGTATTACAGGTCATTTCACTGGATTGAAAGCATTTACTGGCAGCCATCATCCCGTATTGATTTCCGTGAACATCAATTTCCGCAATATTCTTTACTACAGTATCCAACGTGAAAAAATCTGCCAGTTTATCTCCCGGCTGAAAACTAAAAGAAGGTTTAGATTTGTTTAACCTGCCTCCATGACAAATTCTACACATATCCAGGCTTTGGGTACGCGTAAAGGTTTTTGGATTAATAATAAATTTCGCTTTTGTATCCGTAGGATGTTGTGTATGAAAATTTACAT
>Ga0118677_10006004_pt1 | contig 20867 bp, 19 predicted proteins | sample AliMusrvi5mmetaG_FD_86154 | JGI IMG/M metagenome (GOLD analysis project Ga0118677, IMG submission 86154)
AAGCAATTCAGATTTTTAGATTAGACTTTCCAAGGCGGAGGTTAAAATTACCAAAGCCGATGCTAATTCCTCACGGCTGATCGTAAGGGCAGGAGAGAGCTGCAAAACATTTCCTTGTGAAACTTTAAAACTTAACCCTTCACGCATACAATGGTACATTATTTTCTCCGCCTCGCGGTTTGCCTTCTCCTTTGTTGTACGGTTCCTGACCAGTTCTATTCCCCACAAAAGTCCGATCCCGCGGATATCACCGATTAATTGAAATCGCTCTTTTAACCCGTTTAACTGCGAATGCATCCACACACCGTCGGAGGTTACTTTTTGCAATAAATTATGATCTTCAAGATAGGATATCGTTGCAGTTGCAGCCACGCTTCCAAGCGGATTTTTTTCATGGGTGTAGTGGCCAAGTGAGACATCTGAGGCCACATTGAACCTGTCTCTGGCAATCATTGCAGCAAAGGGGATTATTCCTCCACCTAGCCCCTTTCCAAGACAAAGGATATCTGGTTCAATTCCGAAATTCTCAAAAGCAAACATTTTTCCGGTGCGTCCAAGGGCAATTGGAATTTCATCCAGAATTAAGAGTACCCCATGCTTGTCGCAGATTTCGCGAACTCGTTTCCAGTAAGTTTTTGTGGGAATCTGAACGTCGGTATTACGAATTGTTTCAGCAATAAAGGCGCCAATATCCCCCTCTTTTTCAATAACATATTCGAGGTAGTCGGCATATCTGAGTTGATCATTGTCTGTAAAACCAAAAATCCCGCGATAATGGGTCGGGGGAGGAATGCCGATTACTCCAGGCATCATTGGACCCAGGTGTTTCTTGAAAACTGCCTCCCCACCCGCTGAAATTGCATCCATCGAGGCGCCGTGAAAAGAGTCCCAGAGCGAAACAATCTTGTGTTTACCAGTGACCACCCTTGCCAGTTTCAAAGCAATTCCAATAACAGAGGTGCCACCCGGTGCAAATAAGGAACGGTTCAGATCTCCCGGAAGGAGTGCCGCCAGTTTTTTGGCTAATTCAACAGCTGGTTGATTGGTATACCGACGCGGTGAGAACGACAAACGATCCATTTGTGCCTTGATCTGACCTATTATATAGTCATTCCCATAACCCAGCTGGTGCACATTATTTCCATGGAAATCGAGTAAGTATTTGCCTGAAAGGGTTTTCATCCCACTCCCTTTGCAACTTTCCAAGACATCGAGACAGGGTGTCGACATGGACTGATGTAAAAAATAACGGGCATCGTCATTGAGCACCTCTCGCGACAACGGGTCGGCAATCTGTTGATTCCACATTCTCCGTTCATCGGAGCTATTGATATCCCCCTCTGTAAATAAACTACTTGTGTCCATCATTTTCAGCAATTAGTGGTTCTATGGAAATGGCTCTTTTCTCGAGATTCTTAAAGTAAAGGAATGCGAGTAAAGAGAGGAAGACCATAATAACACCGGTTGAGAGGGCGCTAATCTTTAGGAATTCGACCCAACTAATTTTTGTATGACTGAAATTTTTGAATAATAACACCGCTGTGCTACCAAGATAGCCGATTGCATCTGAAACATAAATCAAAAATCCGATATTACTCTTAACCCGAAAGTGTGCAATCCATCGTTCAAAAAAAACGGTGTTGTAAATCAGGTAAGAGAGATACATCGAAAAACCGGCAATAACCATCCATTTTACAGGATCTAAAATTCCGGCGCTAAACATAAGTGTCGACCCCAGGAGTAAAATGCCACTTATAAAGATAATTGCAAAAGTTGAATAAAAGGCAAGGCGGTTATTTCGGATCATAATCATCAGTGAAATGATCACAAGGACAAAAAGTGCAATAGGAACTTCCGTCATCACCAGCATCTTAGGGGTATTACTGAATCCTAATCCCTTCCAGAACTCTACTGCAAAATTATCGCGCAAGTCCCGAAAAATAGTAAGCGCGATATAAATCAGGATAGAAAGAATAAAACCCGGGGCAAATCTCAGGAAGAAGGCTATTCGTTGATGACTGTTCATCGGAATACGTTCAGTCCGAAGTGCGATATCTGTTTCATCCGGCGGAGGCAGCTGGCTTAGCATATAAATTCCAAGCAAAAGCAAAGGGACAAATGCAAGGCCCACAAGGAAAGGCATCCACATCTCGCTGACGTGAAAATTGTCAATCATAAATCTTCCTACACCCTTTACAATTCCTGAGGATAGTATAAAACTTGATGCCATTACTGCCCCAAGTAATTCGGTGTAGCGACGACCTTCAATATAACTGAATACCACTCCCCAGATCATCCCCAGCGGCAAACCGTTCAGAAACATAAACGGGAAATTGTAGGGGTAAGGAATAATTGCAAAGAGCAAGAGCATAACCCATGCAGTACCCATTAGAAAAATTAGTGTTTTGGTCCGACTATCATGATTTAATTCAGATATTATTTTAATACCCAAATATTTAGATAGTGTATAACCGATTAGCTGGGAGATTATCAGGAGGATTTTATAATCGATGCCCCAGATCGCAAGACCATCGAATGTGCCGGCAGAAAAGGGTTTTCTAAAAGCATACATGCTCAGGTAGGTTATAAAGGCCGCAATTGCGGCAAAAATAACGAAACGAATCTCCTGTGCTTTTATTTTAGGAGTGGAAGTGGACATTGGTACTGTCATACAATTCTTAATTTATTAGGTGAACCATTAAACGTTTTGCCAATCAGTTCAGGAAGGTCAGCAACACTGTTAATAATATGGGTATGGGGATAAATTCTTAATGTTTCAATGCGGTTAGCACCGCTCAATACACCGATATTTCCTTTACAGCCAGCATTATAGCCTGAAAGAAGGTCCGCGGGTGTATCGCCGATTTTAATTACTTCATGGACACTTTGCACTCCAGTCAGAGCCATTGCCTTGAAAATCATAAACGGGGCAGGCCTTCCAATTTCGCCTGTGTCTTCCACGTCCAGCGCAAAATCTACGAGTCCCCGCTCTCTCCATTGCAGTCCATCCATGATAGCGGTATTTACATCCTTGTGAAATCCGGTATCCGTAACTACCTTAATGTCATTGTTATGGCACCAGTTAAAGGTCTCTTCAGTTCCGGGAATAGCTTTTACTGCTCTCATGTAATGATCGATCATAAGAACCGAGTAATACTTAAATATTTCAATCGCCTGATTATGGTACTGTGGAAAAAGATATTGCTCAAGGTTCTCAATTTGAACAGGCTCTCCAAAGTCTCTGGCAAGCATAAATTCATACAAATGAATTTTATTGGTTCCAATCGTTTTTTCAAAATCCTCAATTGTAGTCCGCAGACCAAAATGTTGCGCCCCCTCAAACAGACATTTTGCAACTGCATTATCGTCACTAACCGTAGTCCCGGAAAGATCAAAAATTACCAACCTTATTTTTTCCATATAGACGGTTAAGATGATTTTCGGCTTTATTGGTAAAAATGCAAACTTCCTTTTAAGGTGTTAAACTTTCGTTGCGAATATATTACATTCTGATTAAAAAGAGAGAAGTGAATAACGATTCGTTGAAATATTCCGGTTTCAATCTGAAATTTTAAAAGGAGGTTTAATCGTATTGTATCCATTTTGGAATATTTCTGTAATAGTGATAACCTATTTTCGAATCAAAATCGGAGGAGATATGGAAATCAGAATAAGCAAGCCAAACAAAATTGATGAGGTGCATCTGAGCCAGATTATTGATCTAATTGTCAGGGGCGGACAAATAAAAGGGGATCGTCAGGCGATCAGAATCTTAATCGGTCATGCCGATTTTGTCGGTTATATGATTCTCGACGGGACTGTTATTTGTACAGCAACTTTAAAGAACCCATACAAAGAGTATAAAGAAAAAGTTTTTCGGCTGGCGGATCTGGAATCATCGAAAAATTACCATAAGGAGCTTGGTTATATTGTTACGCATCCTGATTTTGAAAATCAGGGGCATTGTCAACAGTTGCTTACAACAATTTTTTATCAGATCAGGTCCCTCCCAATTTATGCGACGACGCGAAAGCAGCCGATGATTCATATTCTGAATAAATTAGGATTCAGACAAAGCGGAGCATTATATAATCAGGACCTTTCACTGATGACTTATGACCCACCGGTAAATGGAATTTGGCAAAATGAGCTGGCAACTGAGGTCATAAATGGAAATACAATTTTCCAAAATCCATCATCCCGATCCATTTCACCGGAATTGAGGACCATATAAATAAAATTAGTTATTATAGTTAATCTGAGATAATTTATAACGAATGAATATTCTTAACCTGTTTAAATTCACGAAATTAGTTGTTGGAGATAGATACAGAGGGGGCAAAATTGCATATCTTGACGAAACCGGATTACATGGGTTAATTGCGGCCAAAGCCGATCAAAGTAATGGGATCGTCTGGATTAAATATTTTAAACAAATTTTAGGTGCGTCAGGAGTTGAATTAGGTTCCGGACTTGCAAATACGAATAAAATCTATAATAGCACAGGTAGCCGATCTTCAGCCTATGCTGCGGGAATAGCGCGTTCATACCGGGGGGGTGGGTATTCTGACTGGTATTTACCCAGCAAGGATGAATTAAACCTGCTTTACATTAGCAGAACTCGAATTGGAGGTTTTCAAAGTTCCTTTTACTGGAGTTCTAGCGAATGTGATGAAAATTCTGCCTGGCTTCAGTTCTTTAGTAATGGTGTTCAGTTTAAATATGAGAAGAGCGGCACTTATTTTGTGCGTGCTATCAGAGCTTTCTGAATTGAAATTTATATCGATTAACGAATAATTATTTAAAGATGAAATGGTATTTATTAGCGCTTAAAAAGTATGATGTGCTTCGGGGAAGAGCAAGCAGAAAAGAGTTGGGAAAGTTTCTCTTTTATAATCTGGTCTTCATTCTTCTGGCTATTGCAACGGACAATATATTAGGTTTGACTGCTGCAGGTCTTCCCTATGGATTATTCAATTATGTTTATATCACAGCGATTCTTATTCCCACATTCGCAGTTTCGATCCGCAGGCTTCATGATGTAGGAAAAAGCGGGTGGTTCTCGCTTATCGTTTTAGTGCCGGTACTCGGACTAATCTGGCTGATTATTCTTTTTTGTTCAAATGGTGTTGACGGCCAAAACCGGTATGGATCCGATCCAAAGGAAATGGCCATCAACTAATTGGTTAGTCTGCTCAGTTTAATTTTTCCGATTATTCGTGCCGCTGCCGCTGTGTCAAGTAAGATCTCACAATTTCCCCGCTTCGGCGTATCTGTTAAACCGGCTGTTGAACATTGGCCGGAAAACAAACAGTCCGCTGATCAACATTTCAGCCAGGATGGAAACCGGAACAGCAATGGCAAGTGCAATCTCAGGTCCCTTCCCTGACATAATTGCAAAGGCGGTTCCCAGTACGCCACCACTGATAACATCGGGTGGAATTGCAGCTCCGACTTTAATGTTTCCCATGAAAATTAGTTCCAGGGTTGCACCAATAATTATCCCCTGGGTCATGTCGCCAAGTACGAGCCCAACCAAAGGCCCCAGAACCAGCGGACGGCTCAGCAATGAGGTTCCCAGGAAATCTTCGAGGTGGCCAAACATCGCAATTAGGGTGATTAACAGATAGGTAATGATCACTTTATATCCTCCTTAAATTAAATTCTCTACAAGTTGTTTTTTATCGGTCGGAACCTGTCTGATCTCGAGCTCAAGCCCTTTCGCAACCATCTGGTGAATTGTGATTACATCTTCTTCATTTACCGCAATTGCCTTTGATATTAGTCTGGACCCATCTTTGGTACGGATACCACCAAAGTTGATGGATTGAATTTCAGCAACACCTTCCGAAAGGAGGTAAGCATCGTTTATATTATTTACCAGAACCAGAATTTTTAGGTTTTTACCCCTGGGATCATTGAGCCAGGTAATCGCATTTGCAATGGTTAAAATCAACAGTTTTGCAGCGGGTGGTTTTGCCAGTCCCATGGTCATCTTCAGGAATTCGTCCTGGGCAACTTTTTCATTCGCCACCACCAGACAGTCGATTCCAAGAGCAGATACCCAGGTAAATGCCACCTGACCATGCACCAACCGGTCGTCTATGCGTACCAATTTAATCATAATTCTCTTTGGTTGAATTTATTAATTTATTCACAAAAACCATTTGCTCCCGGCCATTTTCAATACCATTTTCAATAACCTCATTAATTGGAGTTTCTGAATCGGCAAGCATGATGTCGAGCAAAAGGGGAAGATTAATTCCCGCCACGATAAAGATATTCTCCCTTAATCCAAACTGCAGGATCTGATTTGTAATGCTTCCCCCCAAAAGATCGGTAAATACGATAAGCTCATCCTCCGGAATAAGTTGTGTCATTACCTCTTCGATATCTTCCTGAAGTGATTTATTGGTTTCGGTGTAGGCCTCAATCAGATTTATAGTTTCAGATTCCCCAAGAATAATATCGAGGGATGATTTTATACCGCCAGCAAATGTTCCGTGAGTTGCGATCAGATATTTTCGCATAGTGGTTCAAATTACAGTTTTCTGAATAATGAATTAAATCCTGATTATTCTCCTGCACTCCATAAAATGGCATTCGTCACCATCGTTTTAAATGGTGCAGAGGTGAGCAGATTGGCATGATGCCCCATAAGGAAATAGACGTTCCTGGCTTTCATCTTTTCGTTGACCCAGATCACCGGGTGATCTCCCATCCTGATATCGGTCGCAATGGTGTATGTTGATTCATCGACCGAAGCGAGCACATGGACATTTGGCCGCGGATTTTTATCAAAAGTATACCACTCATCATCGGGAATTACAAATGAGGGGGGGACCCCTTTCATCACTGGGTGTTGACTCTCCTCAATGTTTACTTTACCTGACGTTGTCGCGGCAATATAGTTTTTATATCTGATCCCTCCCATAAAACCGGAGAACCAGTCCCACAGCTGATAGCCGTCAAATTCGCCAAGTAACGAAGCGTGATGAAATCCGACCCAGCCACCGCGACCCTCCTCTATATAGTTGACAAAGGCCTTCTTAGCCTTGTCGGTCCACATGTAGGGGGGATAATTCAACTGCATAAATACCTTGTATTTTGAAAGATAAGCTTCATCAATCAGGTTGGTATTATTAACTACGGTGAATTCAAACCCTTTTTCGGGCGCCAATTTGGTGAGCCATTCGAGGGCAGCAACAACAAATCCTTCATGGTATCCGCCACGTTCGGCAAGGATAAGCACCTTAAATTTGGGTGCTTGTGCGAACAGGCTTGCATTCAGCGCAAGGACTATCCCAAGTGCAGCAACTACTTTGATGAATAAGTTTTTCATAGGTGAATTTTTGAATATTGTTTATTTTAATCTCCTGTATAACTTTTTTCTCACGCTAAGACGCAAAGCCGCAAAGAAAAAAATAAATTCAAAATAATTATTCAGCCGACATCGCTGCCACAGCCTGCAGGAACCACCCCGAATGAGGTATCCATTGTTCGCTCCAGCGCCATTCATTGCCATGGTCCTCTATTTTAAAGTCGATGCCTGATCCGTCGCCATGCCCGTCTTTTCCGGTGATTCCATTTGAAATACCACCTCTGCCCGAGCCATGGCCATACATCGAACTCATATACGGCACATTATTCCTTCCGTAGCCGTACATCATGCAAATGTTATATGGATTGCATCCAAGTATCCACGATACGAGGTGACTTGCATATTCTGCAAGTTGCTGGTTTACTCCGAATGCAGCATTGCCGGGATAAACAAGCCGACCACCTACAATGGCGGCAGTTGCAAGCGATCCCAATCGCGCATCTTCACCCTGCCACCACCAGCCGCTCTCATTTTCGTGAGGGATAAAAAATCCATTTTGAACTTTTCCGTTATTTAGAAAGCTCTGTCGCGGGTATCCAAACGGATTGGCAACTTCACCAGTAATTTTCAGGTTGTAATCGAGTGCTATTTTTATGGTTACTAAAGCCGGTTTTCGAAAACCAGGATCTTTCTCAACATCAAGGTACCGGGCAAGTGCGATGACCGGCAGACCGGCATCCGCGGCATGCCAGAAAGGACGATTAGCGTCATTAGCCAGAAAGTATCCCTGTGGAGTTACTCTTTTTGCCAGACTTTTTGACCGTTTACGCGCCTCGTCACGGTATACTGTTTTACCGGTTGCCTTCCACAATTCGGAAGCTGCCATAAGTGCACAATAGTCATCAATCACATTGTCCTTCCCGTCATCGGCATATTTGGTGCTATTTATTAAAAGATGTGCAAATCCTTTTTCAGCGCCGGCAAGATATTGTGCCGCGGTGAAATCACCATCCCTCTTCCATTGTGAAATCCGGGCCAGCGCTGCAACAGCCATTCCGCCCCCTTCGCGCCAGGCGCACTGATAATCGGAAGTTGTTTTGCTGTCGGCGAGTAGTCCGACCACTCTACGCGCCTTTGGATCTTTGTTGAAATAGGAGAAAACGGTCATATAAAAATAACCTTCGGGCGAAAGCGATCGAAGGATATAATCGGCACCGTAGAGTGCCTCCTGCATTAAGGATTCCTGGGCATTAATCTCCTTTAAAAGTTTGGAGGTTGTTTCTGCGGTATTTACCATTGCCCAGGTCACCATCGGAATCTGTTGGGGCGACATAAAATTTGTATAAGCCAGGTGCGAAAAGTATTTGCTGATATCACCCGAGGCATCGCACCAACCGCCGTGCAAATCGACCGTTTTGTCGCTTCCGAAAAGCTGCAGGTTCTTGTCGGCATCAAGTTCCTGTGGCGAATTGGAACGCTGATGAAAAAAGAAATTGATAATCGCCGGAATAGCTGCCTTTCCGATTGCCTGTTCGCCAATCGGAAAATCATAGGATGAATATTCTCTCTCCTGATTTCGAATAACCAGCTTATAAAGACCAGGTTTCTTAAAGTCAGAGAAATCAGCCTGCGAAAAAAATACTCCCGGAAACCACTCTTTCACCTCGATCCCCTGGGCTAATTTGCCTGTAAATACTTTTTCGAATGTAAGGGCATCCACGAGATCAAAAGTTGTTGAGGCATTCAATTGCTCATTACTTTTAACGATTGCCCTCTTGGGCCCTGAAAGGTTAAAGGCCACCTGATTATTTAATATTGTGATCTTTTGATTTAATGAATGATCAAGATCCGATTTCTCCTTGTTGGGAACCGGTGATGCCGCCCAAAGGATTGCATCGCGCATCAGAATCGTGAAATTCGGATCCTCACAGGCTGAAACATCATGCCCGATGCCGATATATATTGCGCGGTCGTAATCGGGATTTGTCCAGATCATGGGGTGGTCCCCCATAGGAATCACCTGTTTATAGGAACTCTCCTTTGCGGTTGCCAGGACATGCACGTTGGGCCGTGGACTCTTGTCAAATTCGTACCACTCGTCAAGGATACTGAACGAAGCCGGAAGATCTTTCATAACCGGATGTGCGCGGTCTTCTACTTCCAAAACTCCTGTTTGTTTAGCCGGATGGGGAGAATATACAATGCCGCCCATTAACCCTTCGAACCACTGCCAGTAGGGGGTGGTCGGGGCAATAAATTGTTTTCCTGTCAAACCGGCAGCATGAACTCCTACCCACCCTTTACCACGGGAGATAAAATGTTGCATAGCCATTTGCTGGCTTCGGGTCATGTCGAAAGGGGCAAGATGGAGCTGGACAATAACCTGATATTGAATAAGATTATCATCATTTAGCGTAGTTCCGTCTCGCGTAAAATCAACTTCGAAATTATTCTCTGCAGCAATCTTTTCGAGAAAAGCTTTGGACTTGATAATCATCGGATCATGGTCGGGATCGGCTGATGCCACTGCCAGGACCTTAAATGATTTATGTTGGGCATCTGCATTATCGATGCAGTAAAAGCATAATGCGGTGATCACCAAAAGATGAATCGCTAGTAATTTAACTGATTGGCGCATACTTCTTCTTGCTTTTAAAATTCATTTCACATCAATCCAGTCCAACTCAATCGTTCCATGCCGGATAAATACCTTGATCTGATTTTCCCCCGGAATAAACTTGAAACAAACTGCTTTCAATTCTGACCAATCCGTTGATCCGATCTTCAAATCCGAGCTTATGCCGTTTACAGATAGTGTTATGTGTGCCGGTTTGGCCAATGCTTTAGCCCTTAGGACAACCTGATTCAAAGGTTTTGTACGGCAGTTGAATGTGGAGATAATCCATTCACCGGCGACTAATTCAGCGCATAATCCTGATTTATCCTTGCCAAATACATTAATGGGCACCGGCTCTTTGATCCGATAGGTCATTGATCTTTTTAGGGTGTCCTTTACAAAGTAAGATTTTCCAAACCCATCATGGCCATAGTTCTCACCCTCTATCCTGACTGGAAGTTGTCGCAACATCGCATTCACAACATCGGGGAAATAAACACAGTTTGCCAGCTTAATATTTTCCAGAAATTCATTGAATATCTTTTCTGAATTTACTGTTGAAGCAGGTTTAACCCCGTTCTCAGTGAATGCAGTAATTTCATTCCATTGAGCAGGTAGATTAATCGAATAAGGGGTGTTTTTAGTATCCAGCTTTTTCCAGGGCCAGAACGACCAGCCGATGTTGTTTTTTTCAAAATACTGCGTGGTAGCAAAATAGATTGTATTGTCTTTTTCCCCGGTTTCACCTACCCAGACAGGGGTATTGAGTTGTTGCTGTTTTTCGAGGAACTGACTGATGTCGTTGAGTTGATCGGGTTTGTTCCAGCAATAATAATGGAATTGGTAAATCAGGTTATCATCCAGGTGTTTGCCGAATGTGGACCAGTCATTTGCCCAGTTGTAGCCTTCGAGGGTGATCATGTGTTTTTGATCCACCCTACGAATTGCCTTAATCAATCGTTCATAAACCGGAATCAGTTGATCTTTGTATTTGACTGCGGCGCCGGTCATCTCAGGTAAAGGCTCGTTTAACAGGTCGTAAGCTGCCACTGTGGGTTCATCCTTATACCTTTCTGCAATTTTAATCCATAGTTTTTCCAGCAGATCCTGGTTTTTAGGATTCATAAACAATTCGGGTTCATTATTTGGGCTGTCATCGATATTTTGGCCCGTTTGTCCTCCCGGGGCGGCATGCATATCGATTATCACGTAAAGATTGTACTTTTTACACCACGAAACCAGGTTGTCAAGGAGTGCAAACCCTTCTTCAATAAAGACATTCTTGTCTCCTTTCGTGAGAAAAAGCCTGGCATTTAAGGCAGGGCGGACTGAGTTGTATCCCAGTTCTGATATTCTCCGGATGTCGGCCTCCGCAATGTAATTTGAGCGAAAGGATTTCCAGAATTTATCAGCTTTAACGGGACCAATAAGATCCGAGACAACCTTTTCAATCTTACGGGGGCGATCACCCTCTTTCCCAAATTTCCACATGTACCCTTCGGGCAACATCCAGTTTCCAAGCCCGACGCCCCGCAGAAGAATTTTTTTTCCGTGCTCATCTACGATCTCTTTCCCTTGAGTATGAAGATACAGCTGTGCCAGAATTTGTTGAACGGATAAAAGAATAAGAATCAGCGGAAGGGTGTATTTTAGAAAATTTATCCGGTTGTGATTTTTCATCTTGGTTTATTTACTATTAATTTTAATATAAACATTTCCGTTGGCACCAGGTATGGCATTAAATTCCCCTTTTTCAGCAAAACAGGTAAGGTTGAAAAGATAACCCTGCGGATCGACGTCAAGGAGGACAGTCCGATTGTTGTATTGGTCGGTGGCATACAAAGGTTTTAGTTGGGGAAATAACGGATTGAAACTAATTTGGAAATGACAACGCTTAGGAGTGAGGTTTTTCGCACCGGAGTTATCCGGGCCCGATAAGCTAAACGTGATTTCTCAAGGTTGAGCTGATCGTTTTCAAAATTGCCCTTATAGGCATGCCACAATGCTTTTAGCTGGAAGTAACTATTTCGGTTTTCTTCAGACATTGAAAGCCAATGAAGTATTTTTGCTGTTTCATCCGGAGTGGTACTTCCCTGAAGGTATTTCAGGATTTGGTAATCGTCTATATTAGGATCGCTCATTTTGGGCATTTTGAACATTGACGATCGGGAAGCAAAAAACCACTAAAGGAATAGCGATTTATTTTATTTTTTTTCTTTGCGGTTTTGCGTGAGTCAAAGAGTTATAATAGTTCTCAGGCTTAAACAAGTACAGCCATAAGTTTTGAAAGCTTCTTACGCAATGCCGTCAGCGCATTGGTAATATGGCTTTCAACGGTATTGACCGAAATGTTAAGTTTTTCGCTGATCTCTTTATTATGATGATCATGGAGGAAGCTTAACTCAAATACTTCGCGGCATCTTGGGGGCAGATTGTCAATCGCATGATTCAATTCCCGGCCTAGATCGTTCATGAACAGTTTTCGGATTGCCTCATTCTGATCGGAATCGAAGTAGCTGAGCTCTGCCTGGCGTAAATCAATTTCGATTTGGGAAAGATGTCTGGAATGGATATTCCGGTGCTTAATCTGGCTTAAACACCGATGGTACACGGATCGGAAAAGATAGGCTTCGGTTGAGGTGTGAATCTGGAGATTTTCACGTTTTTCCCAAATATAAATCAGTATATCCTGAACAATATCCTCGGCAACTTGTTCCTGAACAAATAATTGAGCATACTTCCTCAGGGCAGGAAAATATTTCTTAAAAATAGCCTCAAAATCAATTTCTGAAGTACTATTTATAACTTTATCAGCCGGTTCAACCCTTTGTTTCGACATTCCAGGTTTATAAGTTTTCAAATGTACAATTAAAACAATAATTAAAAATTAAAATTTTTTGCAATGAAAAATCTCTTCACTTTGATCATCGGTTTAATTTTAATCTCAGCCACAGTGGTAAACAGTTATGGACAAAAGATTATGAGACTCGAAAATGAACTTAAAAGCAACAGCTCTCCAATGGAGGCGAAGCGCAAGGCTTTTGGAACAGTTGGTAAATACCAGTTTGGGCCATACCGGATCGTTTCCGGAAAGACAGGGTGGACATCAACCAGGTCAAGTACAGGTTTTTTCGGTTCAGAGACCAAATCTGAATCGAAGAAAAAATCCTCTTTTTTGTTTGTGGCAAACGATAGAGATTCCGTCCAGGTTAGCACTTCGACAAACACAAAAACCAGTGAAACTGAAAAGGGGGATTTTTCAATCTTAAACGTAAGTTCTGATAACTATATGGCTTCATTTTCCTTGAAAGGTGACACCGCGGATTGGAAAATGATTATTGTTGCCAAGCGGGGGGCAATTGTAAGGAATAATTTTTCAGCCGAGGGTATTTTAACAAACGGCGTGAAGACAATTCATATCCGCGAAGTTAGGGAGTGGGAGGATGGCAAGGTTCCATTTTTAAAACTTATTCTGGGATATGAGTTTTTCCTTGACCAGCATTCCATTGCTGCAGTCCAGTCATCTCCGGATGGCTTTCAGAAAAAATATGTCTGGCTTCATCAAAACCTGGATGAGAAAATGAAGGTGCTTCTCGCCGCAGCATCGGCTTCTGTTATGTTATATACAGAGGAGACCTTAGCCAACTAGGCACGCATTATAAACCTTTTGATTCTGGGGGATCCTGAGGTTTTATTATAGTTAACTTAATTTTAAGCGGATTAGCTTTTTTTAATAAGGTATTTCAGTTCATCCATCACTTTTTTTTACTAACCAGGTAATTTTACGACGACTATTTTACATTTGTCGGAATATTTTGTTGAATTGGTTTAAAAAGATGATGGGGTAGTTGTTAAATATTCAAATATCTCTACTTTTGACCTAACCGAAAATTTTATACTCTTTTTTGCGGCTTCCCATCAAATAGTTCAGTTGATTCTGATTTTTAACAACAACAGGAAATGAAATATTTTCATACCTCTAAATACAGAACCTATTTTATCAGAGCCTTCTTCGCCCTGTTTACACTAAGTTTACTTGTTTTATCAGCCCTTCTTTATTTGGGAATCCAACTTTCGAATGATCGCCAAATGATCTTTAATAAGGAATCTCAACAACGCGAAATCCTCCTTGAAAGGGGTATTATTACTAACTATCTGGATGAAACAGTACTCGACCTATCTGTTTTAGCACAAATCTCGAATCTGACAGAGAAGAGTAGCAAGTCGCCTCAACCTGAAATAACTAAAAACGCATTTGGTAAACTTGTTATTGAATTATTTAACCAGAAGCCAAAATACGAACAATTCCAGGTTTATAATTTGACAGGCGAGGCGACCTCTGCGATTAAATGGAAAGATAACCATCCTGTGGTAATTGATAGAAACGACTTAAGGCAAAGTTGTAACCCAATCTATTTTCAGGAAGCGCTACAGATAGATTCAGGAAAGATCTATGTTTTTCCTTTTGTCCTGAATATTGAGAATTTACAGCCTACGATCCGAATATGCACCCCTAAATTCAACGGCACAAAAAAAACCGGAATTTGTGTTCTGAATATTGATGGAAATATCCTGCTTGAAAAAATCGAGGGTCATACTACAAAAATTTCAGGAATTCAATATCTTATAAATAGTGAGGGTTATTTTCTCGCAGGGCAGGATACCTCCTATAATTGGGGATTTATGTTTCCAAATAAAAAAGACAAAACCATTGAACGGGTCTTCCCAAAGAGTTACAGACAAATCAGGGCAACTGAAAACGGGCAATTTATGGCTGAAGAGGGGCTATTTACAGTCTCAACAATCTATCCGTTCCTAACAGACGAGAAAAATAGCAAATTTTTGGTAGTCCCTGTAAACTATTCGTGGAAGATTATTTCGCTGCTCCCTACAAATGACCTTTCACTGTTATCGCCAGAGTCATATCAATGGCCCGGTTTACTCTATTTGATACTAATACTTTCTTGCTTTATCGGCTCATGGATGGTCGCCAGAATTATAGCTTTGAAGTCAAAGGTTCGGCAACAACTGATCGAATCTGAGGCAGTTATGAATATCTCATTAACGCAGTCTGAGGCAGGAATATGGGATTTCAATCTGCTTTCCCGAAAGATAACTTATCATAAGTCCTGGTTTGAAATGTTGGGATACGGTGAACAGGAGGTCGCTTCAAGCCTCGAATTATTCAATCGGTTAATAAATCCAGACGATATTTCCGGGGTTACTAAGGCATTTAACGATTATATCGGCGGGAAATCGGAAAAATATGAGGTCACCTATCGTATGATGACCAAATCCGGAGGCTGGAAATGGGTGCTCGACAGGGGGAAAATTCTTGAAAAGGATAGTCGTGGCAAACCGGTTCGGATTATTGGGATGCTGATTGATTTTGATCGTCAGAAAGCCTCTGAGAATGTTTTATTTGAGTACGAGGGTAAACTTAAAACCCTGTTCGACAATTTGGTTATAGGGATTTATCAAACCGCGCCGGATGGGTCTATCATTGAAGTTAACCCTGCACTTTGCGCCATGTTAGGTTATTCCTCTGCCGAAGAACTGAAGAAAATAAATCTGGAGAATGAGTTTTATGCCAATTATGACCGTCGTGATTTCCTCAATGAAATCAATGAGAAAGGGGTTATCGAGGGGAAAAGGTCACAATGGACTAAAAAAGATGGCGGGAAAATTTTTGTTTCTGAAAGTGCACGGACGATCCGGAATTTGAACGGCAACATCTTGTACTACCTGGGAACAGTAGAAGACATTACGGATCGCCAAAAGGCTGAGGAGTTAATACGGGAGAGCGAGGAGCGATACCGGAGCCTCTACAATTCGATGGTTGATGGTGTTGTCGTTACCGATCTGGAGGGGAAAATACTCGAATGCAACCCTTCCTATCTGAAGATGCTTGGTGATTATTCATTGGATGAAATTCGTCAGCTAACCTACCAGCAACTTACCCCTGAAAAGTGGCACAAATTTGAAACGGAGGTTATTGTGCCGCAAATTTTCAATACAGGATTTTCTGATGAGTACGAGAAGGAGTGCATCCGTAAAGATGGTACCCATTTTCCGATTTCAATTCGGGGATGGCTTATTAAAGATCATAATAATCAGCCAATAAGATTATTGGGAATCGTAAGGGATATTACTGAACGCAAGCGAGCTGAAGATGACCGAAGAGTGAGCGAGAAACGGTTCCGGCGTGCCTTTGAATTACCAATGGTTGGTTTTACAATTACCTCCCTGGATAAAGGGTGGATCGAGGTCAACGAGGCGCTTCAACAAATGCTGGGCTATTCGAAACAGGAATTGGATCACCTTACCTGGGCCGATCTGACCGATCCCCGCGATCTTACAGCCGATGAAGCTGAGTTTAACCGGATATTGGCAGGTGAAATTGACTCCTATAGGATTGAGAAGCGTTTTGTCAGGAAGAACGGTGATAAGGTATGGACTATGTTATCCGTAGGTTGCGTCCGGAAATCTGATTCTTCTGTCGATTATATAGTCGCCCTGATTCAGGATATTTCAGTTCAAAAGGAGGCAGAGAAGGAGTTACTTCAAACCAACGTTTACCTTGAAACAGCCAATGCCATGGCCACGGAAATGGCAGCCCGCGCTGAGATCGCCAATAAGGCAAAGAGTACCTTCCTGGCTAATATGTCGCATGAGATCCGCACCCCGCTCAATGCAATCATTGGATTTTCACAGCTTATTAGTCGGGATCCAAATCTTACGGTTACGCAAAAAGAGTATAATAATTCAATCGTCCGGTCTGGTGAACATCTCTTGTCGCTCATTAATGACATTCTCGAACTCTCCAAAATAGAGGCAGGACATACTGGATTAAATCCGGTCAATGTAGACCTATTTGCCCTGCTTAACGACACAAGGGTTCTGTTCAAAGAGCAGGCACACAGTAAACATCTTGATTTCAATTTTGAAGTTGCAAATAATTTTCCTTCCCACATCATTATTGATGAGACCAAGTTCCGCCGGATTCTGGTTAATCTCATCGGGAACTCGATAAAATTCACCGAACAAGGTGGTGTAACAGTACGAGCCGGATTCGAAAAACAAACCGAAGATTCAGGCATATTGGTTATAGAAGTGGAAGATTCCGGCTCCGGAATATCCAAATCCGATATGGACAAATTGTTCAAACGTTTTGAGCAAACCAGTTCAGGGATTGGTAAAAGCAGCGGGACAGGACTGGGACTTGCATTAAGCCATGAATTATCACTTCTGATGGGAGGTAATATAACCGCGACAAGTGAAGAGGGGAAAGGTTCTGTATTCACCTTCACACTGAACACTAAACTTGGAAATACAACCTTCGACCGAAAGTCATTCAACAAACGGGTAACGGGGATCGAAAGTGGCACGGCGCACTATCGCATCCTGGTCGTTGATGATATTAAGGAGAATCTTGAAGTGATGGTCAACCTCTTAAAGTTAGTGGGGTTTGAAACCATGGAAGCTGTGAATGGGGCAGATGCGCTGGTGAAATTTAAGGAATGGAATCCTCATCTTATCTTAATGGATATACGAATGCCTGTTATGGATGGTTATGAGGCATTTAAGCTGATTCAAGCCACTGAAAAAGGGAGAAGAACTCCTGTCGTTGCTGTTACTGCAAGCTCTTTTGAGGATGAACGAAACCTGATTATTGCCCTTGGAATGAAAGGTTATATCCGCAAACCTTTTCATGAAAACGAGTTGTTTAGCGTGATTGGCGAAATTCTCGGTATAAAATTCTGTTATGAACAGACCGATTTCGCACTGCCATTGTCACCCTATTCCGAGAACCTAAATGCGATTAAAGAAGATCTGGCCAATGTGGAGCAGAGGCTGGTAACTGAGATTCTGGCTGCTATTGATTCGGCAGATCTCGATCTAATTCTTGAACTTATAAAACAGATTAAACCGGATTATTCAGATCTGATTCAATACCTGACCGCCTTAGCGAACGATTATGACTATACCTACCTGGAGCAACTTTTCCAATTAAATAAGGGATCATCATGTTAAAAGAGGATAAATTCAAACAGAAAATTCCCGACATTATTATTGTCGATGATGTAGCTGCTAATCTTAAAGTGCTGGGTGAGATTCTTAAAGGGGAAGGGTATAGAGTAAGGCCCGTACTTAGTGGTTTGCAGGCTTTGCAGGCTGCAGAAAAGGAGAAACCAGACCTAATCATTCTTGATGTTATGATGCCCGCAATGAACGGTTACGAAGTTGCAGGTCGGTTAAGGAAAGATCCGAAGTTGAACGATATCCCGATCATTTTTATAAGTGCACTAAATGATGGAGAAGATATTATAAAAGCATTTCAATCAGGCGGAGTTGATTATATTGCAAAGCCTTTCAAGGCCGAAGAGGTAAAGGCAAGGATTGCAACACATCTTAAAATCAGTCAACAAAATCAGGAATTGCACCGGCTGAATATCGAGAAAGACAAATTTTTTTCCATTATTGCCCACGATTTGCGTGGTCCTATGGGTGGATTTATGGGGCTAACCGAAATTATGGCCGATGAATCACAGATTTTTTCAGAAGAGGAGCGAAAAGAGCTTGCCCTGGATCTGAAAAATTCAGCCCAAAGTACCTTTAATTTACTTGAACAACTGCTTGAATGGTCGCAAATGGAAAGAGGGCTTACCGATTTTAAACCACAAACGCTTCTTCTGCGCGATTTGACAAAAAAAAGTATTCTTCCAATTATAGAGTCAGCAAAGGTTAAAGCGCTGGAAATATCGATTGATATTCCCAATGCACTGGTCTTTTTTGCCGACAGGAATATGGTGCAGACGATTCTTCGCAACCTTACCTCCAACGCGATTAAGTTTACCCCAGAGGGTGGAAAGGTTTCCATTTCAGCACGAAAAGAGGGAAATGACATGGTTCGGATCGCTGTTGAGGATACCGGTATTGGTATGAATCCCCAAATGGTTGAGAATCTTTTCCGGATAGATATTAATACTAAAAGACCTGGAACCAATGGAGAACACAGGACAGGACTTGGATTGATCCTTTGTAAAGAGTTTATTGAAAAAAATGGGGGGCATATCAGTGTTGCCAGCCAGTTAGGGCAAGGATCCGTATTTAGCTTTACGCTTCCTTTTGACGGTGAAAAAGAAGTACCTGGATTTCCAGAGGTTTCTCAAATTTCTAATCCTGGCGAGAAAATAATGCAAAATCTAAAAATCGTTATCGCTGAAGATGATGAGATATCGGGAAAACTTTTGGCTGCGATGGTGAAGGGTATTTCTTCAACGATATTAATCGCGAGAAACGGTACTGAAGCAGTTGCGATTTGTCAGCAGAATGCCGATGTTGATCTGGTTTTGATGGATATCTCAATGCCGATGTCAGACGGTTTTGAGGCAACCCGTCTAATCCGTCAGTTTAATTCGGAGGTGATCATAATCGCTCAGACCTCGCTCTCTCTTGCCAAAGATATTGAAAATGCCAGAGCTGCCGGATGTAATGATCATATCTCAAAACCGATAAAAAAAACGGAGTTAATGGCTTTGATTGAGAAGTACGTGAATCATTGAGCTAAAACTATCTTCTTAACTTCCTGACTCTTTTTTCGGACTTTGGAAGAAGAAGTTGCTGAACGGGATCATCTCTTTTAATAAGTTTGTACTTTCTGATAAAATATGCTGGAAACAAAACCAGAATTATGCATAATACTACAACATAGGATATTATTGTGACAATACCCCTTTGATTGAGATAGAAAACAGCGAAAATAAAAACGATATTAAATCCAATAATACTGAAAGCCGCCTGCCTGTGTGATAATCCCAGCGTGAGAAGTCGGTGGTGAAAATGGTTTTTATCTGCACGAAAAGGGTGTCTTGAATGGTTGAGCCGGATGAAAATGACCCTTATCATATCCATTAACGGATAAGAAAGAATTCCTAATGAAATAGCGGGCGCCGCATGGATGGTATAAGGCAAAGAATGATCAATATTAAACTCATTAAAACGGATGACAAGTATGGATATGATTGTTCCAACTACCAGAGATCCGGTATCGCCCATAAAGATCTTATTTTTTATACCAAAGACATTAAAATAGAAAAAACCTCCCACTGAACCAACCAGGGCAATTGATAAAATAGCGTAATTAAAATGCCCGCTTAAGTAAAACCAACCACCGAATACCAAACCAATCAGCATAGTAATCCCGGATGCCAACCCATCAATACCATCCATCAGATTAAAGGCATTTATTATCACTAAAAAGGTAAATCCAGTAAGTAGCGCACCAGGAAGAAGACCAATTTCACTGATTCCAAATATCCCATGGAGATTAGTAAACCGAATTTTGGCCAGGAAAATCAAAATTGCAACCCCAATTATCTGGGCGATCATTTTTTTATAGGGGACCAGATTCATAATATCATCTACGAGCCCAACAAAGAAAATAAGCAAAAGGGCGGGTAAAATATATTTCATTTCCGGGAGGTCATAATCAATAAGCCCGAATGTAGTTGCCACAACAAAGCTGATAAATATAGCAATTCCCCCTAGCGTTGGAACGGAATTTACTGCTGATGAACGCTCATTGGGATGATCCATCAGGTTTAATTTCTTCACAACTCCAACAATTACAGGCACTTCATAAAGTGAAAAAACCAATGCACAAAAAAAAGTGGTTATTAGCGTGAGGTAAATATTCATTTTTTAGACTAAAATTTTGATGCATTCCAGATAGCTGTAATCGATTCTTATCCTGATTTTTAATAACAACTTCAAAAATGTAAATGTTCATTGTAACGATGCAAATTTAATGCTATTTTGGTAACTACTCAGGTCTGTTCGTTTAATTTTGGTAATCCTTCGCGGATAGCTAGAGGTAAAAAGTATAGCCGGATTGTTTACTATCTATAAATTCTACCCATAGTGGGT
>Ga0118677_10006005_pt1 | contig 20863 bp, 15 predicted proteins | sample AliMusrvi5mmetaG_FD_86154 | JGI IMG/M metagenome (GOLD analysis project Ga0118677, IMG submission 86154)
GTCGGCAGCGTCAGATGTGTAGAAGAGACAGCTGGTACCGAAGGCGGATGAGGGTGACGGAGAAGAAGATCCAGGCGTGGATTGACAAGGAGAAGCTGATCGATGTGTCGATTGCTGATCGGCGAATCTCCGTGCGGCCGGGGGATATCGAGCTTTCCGAGCCGTTCGGTTTGGCAGCGTGGCAGGCGACCGCGGCGCTGCGCGAGATCATGTTCCGACCGGTGAGCGGGCCGGCGGGGAAGGATGAGTAACAGCGAAGGCGCGAAGACGGGAAGGTATTTCAACCACTCACCATTGCTCGTCAATGATGCGATCCACCCGAACCTTGAACCCTGGCAGCAGGGCCGAGGAGGCGGGCTGCCTCCCTGAGTAAACTCCGGCCAACTGATAGTAATCATCCTGCAAGCTCCAGACCTCGATTCGCTTTCGGCCCGGGTCCACGATCCAGTACTCCTTCACTCCGTAAGCCTCGTACTGGACTTTCTTGTCCTTGTAATCCCGACGCGGGCAATCGGGTGAGACGACTTCCATTACCAGATCAGGGGCACCGTAAATGTGCGACTTGACGATGCCCTGGCGAGCCTTGGAAATGAAAAGAACATCAGGCTGCAAAACCAGGTCCGAGGCCAGAACCACATCCGACGGAGCGCCGAGAACCAAGCCCAATTTGCGCCGATCAACCCACCGATAAAGAGCATCCTGTAACCGCAAGGCGACGAGCTGGTGGAGGGGAGTGGGCGCAGGGGACATAATCAGGCGGCCATGCCAGAGTTCACATGGCTGGTTTGTTTCTTCCAACTCAGCACACACTCGCGCATAGGTCCACTGGGTTTGCTTGCGCGAAGGTTTCTCAGCCAACAGGACGCTGGTGCTCATAGCGATAACCTAAGGCAAGCCCGCGCCATTGCAACCGAGAGGCGGTCGCCTTAGACCGTATATGTGCCCGAGGCGGTGGTGCCGCCGTGCCCGGTCCAGTTGGTGTGGAAGAATTGTCCTCGAGGCTGATCGAGGCGCTCGTAGGTATGTGCGCCAAAGTAGTCGCGTTGGGCCTGAAGGAGGTTGGCGGGTAGCCGCTCGCTCCGGTAGGAGTCATAGAAGGCCAAGGCGGTACTGAAAGCGGGCACCGGGATGCCCTTCCGGGCCGCGAGGGCGACAACCTTCCGCCATGACCGTTGCGATCCGCTGATCGCCTTGCGGAAGAACGGGTCGAGCAGCAGGTTGCTGAGCTGGGGATTCTTGTCAAACGCTTCCTTGATCTTGCCGAGGAATACGCTGCGGATGATGCAGCCGCCGCGCCACATCAGGGCGATGCCGCCGTAATTGAGGTTCCACTTGTGTTCTTTGGCCGCGGCGCGCATGAGCAGGTAGCCCTGCGCGTAAGAGACGATCTTCGAAGCATACAGCGCGCGACGGATGTCTTCGATAAGCTGCTTCTGATCGCCCTGGATCGTGGGCTTCGGTCCTTTGAGCTTCTTGGCTGCCGCTACGCGTTCCTCCTTGAGGGCGGAGATGCAACGGGCATAAACCGCCTCGGCGATCAGGGTGATGGGAATGCCGAGGTCCTGCGAGGAGATGACCGTCCATTTGCCGGTGCCTTTCTGACCGGCGGTATCGAGTATCTTATCAACCAGCGGCTGGCCGTCGGTGTCCTTGAAGGCGAGGATGTCGCGGGTGATCTCAATCAGATAAGAATTGAGTTCGCCTTGGTTCCACTCGGCGAATACCTGATGCATCTGTTCGGCACTCAGGCCCAAGCCGGTCTTCATCAGGTTGTAGGCTTCGCCGATGAGCTGCATGTCGCCGTACTCAATACCGTTGTGCACCATCTTCACGTAATGGCCAGCACCGTTCTCGCCCACCCAATCACAGCAAGGTGAGCCGTCTTCGACCTTGGCGGCGATCTTCTGGAAGATGTCCTTCACGTGCGGCCAGGCGGCGGCAGAACCCCCGGGCATGATGCTGGGGCCGCGGCGAGCGCCTTCTTCACCACCGGAGACGCCGGTGCCGACGTAGAGAAGGCCCTTGGACTCGACGTATTTGGTTCGGCGGATTGTATCCTCGAAAAGGGAATTACCGCCGTCAATGATGATGTCGCCGGCTTCGAGGTGCGGCAGGAGGTGGTCAATGAACTCGTCCACCGCGCTGCCGGCCTTGACCATGAGCATGACGCGGCGGGGCTTCTTCAGCAGGCCGACCATTTCCTCGATGGAGTGGGCGCCGACGACATGGGTGCCCTTGGCTTCGGTATTGAGGAAATCGTCCACCTTCGAGACGGTGCGGTTGAAGGCGACCACAGTGAAACCGTGGTCGTTCATGTTCAAGATCAGGTTCTGTCCCATTACGGCCAGCCCGATTACGGCAATATCAGCATTTGGTTCCATATTATTCCTATTGCAGAGCTGTTTAACGTTACTAGAGGTCTGACCGCGCGCCAGCAGAATTTCCTCTTCACTGAGACAAACCGAGCTGGAGGCGCGGATCAGCATCCAGCATGGCCTTTAAGTTCGGCCACTCTACTTCATTCATGTCGTTGAAGGCGTGCAGATAGACAGCGACAGCCTCGGGCGGGTGTTTTGCCAGCAAGCCTTCCACTGCAGCGTGGACCTTGGCATCGTCCATGGATTCGGGCAAGTCCTCAACCACGCCGTCCTGGTGGACAATGCCGAGAGCATCCAGGAAGTCCACCAGCATCTGTTTGTGCTTCTTCAGCAGCCAGGTGCGGAGAAGGTTGCCGGCAACCAGCTCCAGCGCCGGTCGCGTCAAGGTGGCCAGCATCATCGTGTGCCGTTGCGGGCGCGGCTGGCGTTCGAGAAAAACGGGGCGCAATTTGCGCGCCTGGGCTACAGCGCTGAGAGTCGCGTGATAGAGGGCTTTGTCCGTCTCGTAAGAGTAGGTGAGGATTTCGAGCGCCAGAGTCGGCGACATGAAGCCTAATAATTCGTGGGAAGTGAGCATTTGGTGGCTTGAGAGGTTGGTGGGGTTAAAGCGTTAAAGCGTTGAAGCGTGCGAGCGTAAAAGGAATTGCATGTTTCGTGTCAAGTATCGCGCGGCGGGAGTTAGCCGACCGTAGCTAAGGAGATCTTATGTTTCCTGGCAAGGTGTTCGCAAGTTTCTTGTTCCAGCAACAGGGACTTGCCGGCCTCGAAAGCAAGCACGGAAATTCGAGCGGCAGCGCAGACTTCCAGTGTCTGGGGGCCGAGGCAAGGGATGTCGAAGCGGAGGTCATGCTTATCCCTCGCCACTTTAACGGCTACGGCGCCGCCCGAGGGCCCCGCCAGCTCACCGCCGCGGGCGAGGCACTTGTCGGTGCCTTCAAAGGCCTCCACCGCCAGGGCGGTGCCGTCTTTCACGACGACGGTCTGCCCAATCTCGAGGCGGGTAATCTCCTTTGCGAGGCGAAGACCGAACTCCACGTCTGCCCGTTGTCCATCCGAGAGCTTCGGACCGAGCTGGAAACCGGTGGTCGGCATCAGAGGTTTCAGCCAGGGCGTCGCCTCGATCAGATCCACTCCTTCCCGCTTCAGCTCATCGGCAATCGCGCCAAAAACGGTGTGCGCGTTCTTTTCGCGCAGGCGCATCAGCAACCCAAGGGCGCGGAAGTCGGGGCGAACGTCAAACAGATTCTTCGGCGCGATCTGGCCTGCCATGATGCACTGTTTGATGCCGCGGTCAGTAAAGGCCGCGATCATCTTCGAGAGCTGGCCCACCCGCAGCCAGACGATTTCGTCCACCAACGCTGCGAGCGCGGGGTCAGTTTCGCCTTCGAACGCGACAGCGACGAGCCGTTTGACCCCTTGGCGGCGTGCCTCTTTGGCGAACATCAGGGGTAACGAGCGGTTGCCGGCTATGATCCCAAGGCTCTCGGTGGCGCTGATCATGCGTGTAAAGCGAGGTTCCGGAAGAAAACAGACGACAGGCGCCGGATGCCCGAGGCTGCAAAACCGGGCCAGCAGCCTCTCAGGCTAGTCTGGCCACGGCACGTCTGCGTCATCGGGCTTTGCCCCATTTTCTCGGTCATTTATTCCATTAAAGGGCAAAACCGGGCGGTTGTAAATCAGGATACTGCAATGCCATCGGCATCCAGTGGAGCGAGCGGTCTCTTTATCAGAAGGACCAGACCTATGATCCAGCCGAGGAAGCTCAAGACCCGTCCCGAGCTCAGGATTTCTGGGGCGGCGAGGCAAGACGGTTAATCTCGGCCTCGTATTCAGCGGCATCCGCCTTCTTGTCTAGTTTCTGCGCGAGGGCCAGCAGCTTTCGACAAATAGCCAGCTTATCAGGGTAAGACGGGAACTCGTGCAGCAGTTTTTGGTAATCTTCGTAGGCCTCCTGCGGGCGATCCTGGGTGAGCAACTTCTCGCCCAGCGTAAGCAGCAGCCGGATCCGCTGTTGGGGCGAGGGATTAAGCTGGAGCGCCTGGCGGTACATATAGACGGTGGAGGAAGGTTTGCCCTGCGCGGCATAGAGGTCCGCCAGCTTCTCGGACAGCACGGGGCTACTTTTGGTCGATTCAAGCTGTTCCAGCAAAACAACCAGCTCCGCCAGAGGCTTACCGGCCGCCTGATTGAAGTCCACGAGGCGCAAATAGGACCACTCCAAAAGCTTGCTGCCTTGCGCGACAAGTTCCCGGTGGAGTTGGTCGGGGGACTTACCGAAGGGACGATAGAGCGGATCGCCCACAATCGTTGTTTGCCATGACAAGGCCGGTTGGGCCGCGAGGGCGGCTTCGCCAAAGGTGAATCCATAGATAAGCAGGCGCGCGGTGAAGACCCCGAGGTCGGGCGTGGCAGAAAGATAGGGCTCGGACACGCACCCCATGGTGATGGTGGCGCCTTTGGCCAGCAGCGGACCGACCCAGTTCTGGTTGGTGGTGCGTAATGTAGCCGCGCTGTAGGAATGGAGATGGTAGGCAAAGGCCCCGGGCATGAACTCGATCGTCGGCTGCGAAAAGGGGCCGGATGCATTGCCGTCGTACCAGCCCATATACACGGCAATTTGGCTCATGGGGAAACCGGCGGGAAATGTACCCGGATTCTCATCCACCACAGTCTCAAAGCCCACGTGCCGGCACATTTCCGCCGCGGCGCGAATCCACTCGTCGCCGAGCTTGTATGCTGGATCAGTGGTGTTCCGGAGGTCAAAGTAGGCACGGCCCCAGAGGCCGTCGGCCTCCGCCAGGAGAGCTTTGTCCAGCAGCCCGCGCGCAATCGCGGGCGTGGGACCATCCAACCGCGTCACGAGCAACACGCCGTTGGTGGGATTAAGCTTCGCTGTATTCGTCGCCGTGTAGACTGGGTTGCGCAAGGGGCCAGCCAGCGGCAGCTTCTCTTCAAGGAGCGGCAACAGCGCCAGCTCACTGTCCACCGCGGCCTCATCACGGCGCAGTTCCGGCCGCAGGTTCTCCATTCCCGATTCCGTAAAACTGGGGTCCTTCTCAATCCGCAGAGGAACGCCGTAGCAGAGCAAGACGTAGCGGATCTTGGATGTGACCGGCTTCCACTCCAATCGACCTGGGCTGTTGGTCGTGGCGCGGACGATCGTCTGGCCGAGTTGCCAAAGTTCGTGTTTCTTCAGTGCCTGCGCCAGGGGTTTCTGCAAGGCATTGCGAAACTCGGTTCGCGAAATGTCCTCGTTGGCGGGAAGTGGAAAGCCGAAAATCTGGTTTGTTGGCACTAGGCGCCGCACGGCGTAATATTCGGCCAACGCTTTGGACTCCGGCACCCGGGTATTGTAGACCACGACCACTTCATCGCCCGGGTTGGCCGCGCGCGCGGCAAATCCGGTGCCGCAAACGGCGACTGCGAGCACGAACAAAAGCCTATTCACAATCAAGTCTACAGTGGACACACGGACGCCGGATCAGTTCAACCTTACCTACCCATTACGTTTCCTGTTTCACGCATCACGTTTCACTTCCCCCACTCCACTCTCAGTCCATCATAAGCCAGCTCCACACCGGGCGGAAGCTCCGCCTGCGCGACATCATGATCGTAGTCGTGTGTCAGGTGAGTAAAATAAGTCCGGCCTGCGCCAATGCGTCGCGCCGTCGCCAACGCCTCATCCAGGCACATGTGCGTGGGATGCGGCTTGAACCGCAGCGCGTCCATCACTGCCACTTCAACACGGCTGACTTGCGCCAGGGCCTCGGGCGGCACTTCCTTGCAATCGCTCATGTAAGCTAGCCGTTTGTTACCATTCTGAATAAAGAGATACCCGCAGGTATCGGCCGCGCCGTGCGGCAGCCGCAAGGGCACCACCTCGAGGTCGCCGAGCTGAAAAGGGCCGCGGACGATGCGGGGCTCGGGAATAAAGTAGCCTCTCGGCCATGGTCCGTCGTGGAAGGCGTATCGAAACACCCGTTTCAGATCGTTCATCGTCGGTTCGTTCGCATAGATCGGCAGCGCCTTGCCGCCGCGCAGATCACAAAAGCGGCGGCAGTCATCCAGGCCCATGATATGGTCGGCATGGGAGTGGGTGAACAGCACCGCGTCGAGCCAATTAATCTTCTCGCGCAGAATCTGGAGGCGGAATTCGGGAGTGGTATCAATTACGAGCTTGGTTTCGTCCGTCGCCACATAGACCGAAGGGCGGGTGCGGTGGTTCTTCGGATTGGCCAGGAACTCAGGTGGGTACTCTTGGCCAATGATCGGCACGCCCTGGGAAGTGCCCGAGCCGAGGAAGATAAGGGTGAATGACATTACGGTACCTAGCTTAACGAATGGTGCGCTCAGCCGCAACCGGTTGGAGAAAACTCATGGCGCGGCGCGCGGACATTCCGCGCGCCGTCGGGAGACTTGGGCAGCTCGCACTTTTCTTTTGCCCACCGCCCGTTTAACCGCCAGATTCAGCCCTGGAACTGTAACATGCTGACGACCCTGCGCATCAAGAACCTTGCCCTCGTGGCCGATCTGACGCTTGAATTGCAGCCCGGCTACAACGTCATTACTGGCGAGACCGGCGCTGGCAAGTCCATTCTTATCGGCGCGCTGAACCTCGCGTTGGGCGAGCGGGCTGACCGCACCTTGATACGCAGCGGCAGCGACAGTTGCTCGGTCGAGGCGGTATTCGATGTGGCGCGACTCAAGGCACCGCTCCCGTCCTTTCTGGAAGAGAATGGCCTGGAGCCTTGCGAAGACCATCAGCTCGTTTTGAAGCGTGCTTTCACCAACGCGGGCACCAACCGGCAGTTCATCAACGGCTCGCCCACGACCCAGAACATCCTCGCAACCCTGGGCGAATGGCTGGTGGACATCCACGGGCCGCACGAGCACCAGTCGCTCCTGCATCCGGCCCGGCAGCTCGCCATTCTGGATGCCTTTGGCGGCCTGGACGGCGAGCGCGAGGCCTTTGGCGAACTGGTCCGCCGCCGCGCTGCGCTGGAAGCGGAGAAGGCCGCGCTGGTCGTGGACGAAAAGACTTACGCACAGCAGCTCGACCTGCTGCGATTCCAGACCGAGGAGATATCCGCCGCGCGGCTCCAGCCGGAAGAAGAAGCACAGGTCGACCAGGACCATCGCCGGGCCAGCAACGCGGCCAAACTCCTCCAACTTAGCCAGTCGGCGCTGGACTTGTTGAGCGAGAACGAGACTTCGCTGCTCACCCAGGCCGGCATCATTGGCCGCACTTTGCAGGAATTGCAGCGGGTGGATGCTTCAGCGGCGCCGCTACTGACCCTGCACGAGCAAGCGGTGTCCGCGTTGCGGGACCTGCAGGCGGAGCTTTCTCACTACTCCGACAAGACCGACGTTGACCCCGCGCGTCTCCAGCAACTCGAAGAGCGCCTGAACCTGATCCACTCGCTCAAGCGCAAATACGGCTCAACGCTGGCCGAGGTGGTCGCTTTCGGTGAAGAAGCCCGGCGCAAATTACAAAGCCTGGAACAGCGCGACGCCGAACTGGGCCGGCTCAATGCCGAACTCGGGGAAGTTGACGCCGAACTGTGGCGCGCGGGCCAAGCCCTCTCCGCCAAACGCCGCAAGATCATCCCGCAGCTCAGCAAGGCCGCCAGCAAACAACTCGCCGACCTCGGCTTTAAACAAAGCCGCCTCGAAATCGCCCTTACCACGCTCGACCAACCGAACTCCACGAGTCCCGCTCCACGTTTCACGCAACAAGGCCTCGACACGATCGAATTCCAGTTCGCACCCAACCCCGGCGAGCCCGCGCGCCCGTTGCGCGCCATCGCCTCCTCGGGCGAACTGGCCCGCGTGATGTTGGCCTTGAAGACCGTGCTCGCGGCCGAGGACCAGATTCCCGTGCTGGTGTTCGATGAGGTGGATGCGAATGTCGGCGGCGAGACGGCTAATGCCGTCGGCGAGAAGATGCATCAGATAGCGCAGAAGCGACAGGTGCTCTGTATCACGCATCTGCCGCAAGTCGCCGCCCCTGCCTCGGCTCACTATGTCGCCACCAAGCAGGTCAAAGCGGGACGAACGGTCTCCGAGATCAGCCTCCTGGATACGAAAGAACGCGTCACTGAACTGGCCCGTATGCTGGGCGGCCAGAGCGAGGCTGCCCGACGCCACGCTGAAGCGCTGTTGAAGGCATCAAGCTGAAGAGAATGGAGTTGTTGCTGAGCTGCTTGGACACCGTCTTACCGGCTTAGATCACCCGTTGCTCGCGTAAGTGTCTATCGTTGCAGTGTCTATGGTCCGCATAACTATAGTATGACCATACATGGACCATACAAGGACTATAGAAGAACCTTAGAATGATTCAGGCAGGGGATTGGGAACTGCTTCCAGTAGGATTGCGGGGCAGTGCGGACTTTTCGTTACAGCTTGGCGGGCCAGATGGGGCGTTTGCAGCTTGCGAGTCTGGGCGTAGCAGTCAACCGCTTGTTTTAAGGCTTGGCGTCCGTTAGGTTCCGAGCGTGATTTACGACACGTCATTGGACGAGTTGCTGGAGAAGGTCTGGGATGGGCAGCGCATCAAGAAGGCTGAGGCACTGCGGCTCTATCATCTGCCGCTCGAAGAGTTGGGCGCGCTTGCAGACCGACGGCGGCAGATCGCCCGGGCCCCTGCTTACGATGGTCGCGGCAACGAAATCGTCACCTACATCGTTGATCGCAATATCAACTATACCAACGTCTGTAACGTGTATTGCAAGTTCTGCGCATTCTATCGCACGGAGAAGGACGTTGACGCGTATGTGATTACGATCGAGGAGTTGGACAGGAAGATCGAGGAGACACTGGCATTAGGCGGGACGCAGATTCTGTTGCAAGGCGGCCATCACCCCAAGCTTACCAAGCAATGGTATCTGGACCTGCTCGCACATATGAAAAGCAGGTTCCCACAGCTCAACGTGCATGGCTTTAGCCCGAGCGAGTTCGTCCATTTCCGCGAGGTGTTCGGTGAGCCACTGGAGAAGGTCATTGCCGATTTCAAGGCGGCAGGGTTGGGGTCCATTCCGGGTGGCGGCGGTGAGATCCTGGTGGACAGTGTCCGCCAGCGCGTCTCGCCCCTCAAAGCGATGAGCGATGACTGGCTGGAAGTAATGGATGTCGCCCACCGTCTTGGCCTGAATTCGTCGGCCACTATGATGTTCGGCCACGTGGAGACGGTAGAGGATCGGATCGAGCACCTCGAGCGTGTGCGCGCCCAGCAGGATAAGTCGAAGGGCTTCACCGCGTTCATTTGTTGGACCTTCCAGGCCGAGCACACGAAACTGCGGGCGCCGACGGTCGGCGCGCACGAGTATTTGCGCACGCAGGCTCTGGCGCGCATTTACCTGGATAATTTCCCGAGTGTCCAAAGCTCGTGGGTGACACAGGGTCAGGAGATCGGGCAGGTAGCACTGAAGTTTGGCGCGAATGACCTGGGCAGCATTATGATCGAGGAGAATGTGGTGTCGCAGGCAGGTACCACCTTCCGAATGAGCGTGGTCGACATGCGCCGGCTTATTTCGGACCTGGGCTATGAGCCCCACCAGAGGGATAATTGGTACCGGCTCTTGAACTGACCATCCTCGCAGGGAAGGCGCGCGGGCATTCCTGCCCGCAGCAGGCGCCGGATGGCAACGCGCACCGGCCAGTTCCCAAGGCGTTTTGCCTATTGAACGTTGCTGCGGGCAGGAATGCCCGCGCGCCGGTTGTGGCGCGTGGTCTTCATGCCGCACACGGGCTGGACGCGGCGGGGGCAATGTGTAAGGCTGTGCTCCGCAACAGAATGAGAATCGAATGACCTTATGAACTATCCCCTGCCCTTTCGCACCGTTTGGTGCGCAACCCGCTCACGGCGGTTCCTGATGGCGAGCCTGTTTGTCATCGCGGCAGCCAGCCTCGCGCCGATTGCCGCCTTGGCAGTCGTAGTCGGGCAACTGCGCTGCGAGTATCTTCAGGACCCGTTGGGCATTGACACGGCGCAGCCGCGACTGAGCTGGATTCTGGGCGCGGACAAACGCGGCGACCGCGGCTGGAGCCAGGGCGCCTACCAAATCCTGGTCGCCGCCAACAGGAATGAGCTGGATGCCGGCCAGGGCGACCTTTGGGACAGCGGCAAGGTGAGCTCAGCCCAATCGGTGCAGGTCCGTTACGCCGGCAAGCCGTTGGCCTCCGAGCAGGAATGCTTCTGGAAAGTCCGGGTCTGGGACGAGCAAGGCCAACCGTCGGCCTGGAGCCAGCCGGCGCGCTGGACCATGGGATTGCTAAAACCGACTGATTGGCACGCCAAGTGGATCGGGTTGGATGAACCCGCCCAGAGAGAAGCCGCAAAGCAGGTGCTCGGCAATGCGCAGTGGATATGGTTTCCTGAGGGTCAGCCGGAGAAGGCCGCTCCGATCGGCACGCGCTATTTCCGGCGTGCGATCAATATTCCAAACGACCGCGTCGTGAAGCGGGCGGCGCTGCTCTTCACGGCGGACAATGGTGGTGAATTCTACATCAATGGCAAAAAGGCAGGGGGTGCCACGGATTTTCATGCTGCCGCTCAGTGCGATGTGACCGGGCTGTTACATGGCGGGGCGAATCTACTTGCTGCGGCGGTGCATAACGACGGTTCCGAGCCGAATCCGGCGGGTTTGATCGGACTGCTGCGGATTGAATTCGCCGCGGGGGAACCGCTGATCGTAGTGACGGATTCGGCCTGGAAAAGCGGGCGCCAGGAGGCGGAGGGATGGAGAGATGCGGGTTTCGACGATGCAGCCTGGGCAGCCGCGCAGATGCTCGGTCCGGCCGGCATGGCGCCGTGGGGCGAAATTAGCGGGCCGGAAGACTACCGGCTGCCCGCCCGAATGCTGCGCCGGGAGTTTGCGGTGGAGAAGAAAGTCCGGCGCGCGATGGCTTACGTCTGCGGTTTGGGGTTGAGTGAGTTCTATCTCAACGGGAAAAAGGTCGGCGACCAAGTCCTCTCGCCGGCGCTGTCGGATTATTCCAAGCGAGCGTTTTACGTCAGGTTTGATGTGACGAAGCAGTTGAAGAAAGGCGCGAACGCGGCCGGGGTCATATTGGGCAATGGACGTTTTTACGCGCCCCGCTCGACGGTACCCACAGGAACCGTGGGTTACGGCTTTCCCAAGCTGCTGTTCCAATTGCGCATTGATTACGAGGACGGGACCTCGGCGGAAGTGGTCAGTGATGGAAACTGGAAGCTGACCACCGACGGCCCGATTCGCGCCAACAACGAATACGACGGGGAGGAGTACGACGCGCGGAAGGAAATGACCGGGTGGAGCGTGCCCGGCTTCGATGACGCGCAATGGCCGGCCGCCCAAGGAGTCGCAGCACCTGGTGGGGACCTCGCGGCGCCAATGATCGAGCCGATCCGTGTCATCGAGACGCTCAAGCCGATCGCCGTTAAAGAGCCGCAGCCGGGCGTGTGGGTTTTCGACATGGGACAGAATATGGTCGGCTGGTGCCGGCTTAAGGTGTCCGGCCCGGCCGGCACGGAAGTACGGATGCGCCACGCGGAGACGCTCAAGCCCGACGGCACGTTGTACCTCGACAACATCCGCGGGGCCAAGGTGACAGATACCTACACGTTAAAGGGCGGAGGGGCGGAAGTTTATGAACCACGCTTTACTTACCATGGCTTTCGCTTCGTGGAGGTGACGGGCTATCCCGGAAAGCCGGGGTTGTCGTCGATCGAAGGCCAGGTGGTGCATGACGACTTGCAGACTGGCGGGGAGTTTGCGTGCTCCAATCCGCTGCTGAACCGCATTTACCGGAACATCGTGTGGGGTGTCAGCGGCAATTACCGGAGCATCCCGACCGATTGCCCGCAGCGAGATGAGCGCCAAGGCTGGCTGGGCGACCGTTCCGCGGAATGCAAAGGGGAGACTTACCTTTTTGACACCTCCGCGCTCTACGCGAAGTGGCTGCAGGATATGGCCGACGCGCAGAAAACCAACGGCAGCGTGTCGGACGTGTGCCCGGCCTACTGGCCGATCTATTCGGACAATGTGACCTGGCCGAGCAGCACGGTGATTATCCCGGGCGCCTTGCGCGAGCAGTTTGCGGATGAAGGGATCATCGCCAGCCATTACGACAGTGCGAAGAAATGGATGGACTTCATGGGTGGCTTTGTGAAGGACGGTATCATCGACCGCGATTCCTACGGCGACTGGTGTGTGCCACCCGAGGACCCGAAGCTGATTCATTCCAATGATTCGAAGCGCAAGACGGACAAGGTGTTGCTGGCCACCGCCTATTTCTACCACGATGCGAGGCTCATGGCCGGTTACGCGACCCAGCTCGGTAAGGCCGAAGATGCGCGCCATTTCATGGAGCTGGAGGAGAAGCTCAAAACCGCTTTCAACGAGAAGTTCTTCCACGCCGACAACGGTCAATACGATAACGGATCGCAGACCTCATGCGTCTTACCGCTGGCGTTCGGGTTGGTCCCCGAGGGCGAGCGCCAGCGGGTGTTCAACCACCTGGTCAGCAAGATCACCGATGAAACGCAAGACCATATCGGCACCGGCCTGGTAGGCGGCCAATGGCTAATGCGCGTGCTCACGGCCGGCGGTCGGGCAGACCTCGCCTACACGATCGCCAGCCAGAAGACTTACCCGAGCTGGGGCTACATGGTGGAGCAAGGCGCGACGACGATCTGGGAGCTGTGGAACGGCAACACCGCCGACCCGGCCATGAACTCGGGCAACCACGTCATGCTCGTGGGCGATTTGGGAATCTGGCTCTACGAAAACCTCGCTGGCATCAAGCCCGACCCCAAGCAGCCAGGATTCAAGCACATCATCATGCGGCCCGAACCGGTGGGGGACCTGCAGTTCGTGAAAGCGTCGCACCGCTCACCTTATGGGCTCATCGTCAGCGATTGGCAGAAGCAGCGTGACGTGTTCCGCTGGAATATTACCGTGCCGGTCAATACCACCGCGACGGTCTATGTGCCGACAAAATCCGCTGGAAGCGTTAGGGAAAGTGGCAAACCAGCGACCGGGGTGCAGGGCGTGCAGTTCCTCCGCACGGAACAAGGTAGGGCCGTCTACAAGGTGGGCTCGGGCCAGTACAGTTTCCAGAGTTCGGAATAGGCCCGGAGCTAACCGTCAAGTGCATTAGAAGTATTGATTTTTAAGGTTCCCAATGAAGTATCGCAGGATCTGACCCACTTCACGACCGACCCGTGGATGACGTTGGCTCACCGCAAGCGTGTGGCAAGGATGATCGAGAGGCTGCAACAGGATACCAAGCAACCACGGTAGCAGATGTGTCAACGAACCATCGCACCCATCCCGGACCATTTACAGGGATCAACTCCGCCCGTATGTTGACGGGCTTGTGACTGCCCAAAGAAAGACACGTGTCGTGGTTGGTATGAGCGGGGGAGTTGATTCCTCCGCGACGGCTGCGCTTTTGCTCGAACAGGGTTACGACGTGGTGGGCATCACGCTTAAGCTGTGGCCACAAGACTGCGTGTCGCGCGCCGAGGACAAGTGCTGTGGGCCGCAGGCTGTCACGGATGCCCGCGCCGTCTGCCACAAGCTGGGCATTCCATATTACCTGATTGACGAAGCGGCGGAATTCCAGAGCAAGGTCATCCAATACTTTGCTAACGAATACAAGTCAGGGCGCACGCCGAATCCTTGTGTCCTGTGCAATCAGAACCTCAAGTTCGGCCGACTCATCGAGCGGGCAGACCAACTCGGCGCGCAGTACGTGGCTACCGGCCACTTCGCGCGGGTGGAGCCAAGTCCGGACGGCACCAGGATGCTGCTCAAGCGGGGCCGTGATATGCGGAAGGACCAGAGCTACTTCCTGTTCTCGCTTCGACAGGAGCAACTGGCGCGAGCGATGTTCCCGCTGGGTGAGAGGACCAAGAGCGATGCCCGCGCCGTAGCACATGGTTGCCAGCTCAAGACCGCCGACAAGGAGGAAAGCATGGAGATCTGCTTCGTGCCAGACAATGACTATGGGAAATTCCTGCAGCAGGCCAAGCTCGTCCAACCGCATCGAGGCGAGATCGTCAACCTTCAGGGCCAGGTGCTGGGCGAGCATGACGGCATCGAATTCTACACGATTGGCCAGCGCCGGGGCCTGGGCCTCTCCTCCCCGAAGCCCTTATATGTCATCGAGCTGGATGCGGCCAGGAACCGAGTCGTAGTGGGAGACGATTCGGCGCTGGGATGCGACGAGTTCATGGCGGAGCGCTGCAACTGGATTGCGTTTGAGGCCCCGCCCGCCACCTTGGATGCCACAGTCAAAATCCGCTATAACCATCCTGGTGCGCCTGCCACTCTGAGTCCTTTACCCGGAGGCAATGTCCAGGTGAAGCTGCACGTTCCACAACGCGCCCTCACGCCTGGCCAGGCGGCGGTATTTTATCAGGAGGATTTGGTCGTGGGTGGTGGGTGGATTAGGAAGTGAGTCTGCCTCGAAGTTCGCAGCGGGGGCAGCAGCTTCGGGCTTCGGACCTCTTTCGGATTTCGGACTTCAGCCTTCGGATTTACTAGCCTGATTCGACTGGAGGCGTTCATGCCCCACCAGCTATTCCGACCCGTTCAAGGGAGCCGAAAATCCGAACTTCCTGGCCAGTGCAAGCGAGGTGTTCAGCGACTTGACGCCCGAAGTGCAGGTTGCGTGCGCGAGCGAAGCCGCCGCGATGCAGACGCCAGTGAGCAGGCAACGCTGCAAGTCCCAGCCCTCGTGCAAGCCGTACAGCACCCCGGCGCAAAACGCGTCGCCGGCCCCTGCCGTCCCCGCGATATAGTTGGGCGGCAATTTCAACGCAGACTGAGAGAAATCTTCTCCTTTGCGCGTGCGCGCGAAGGCGCCCTCGGGGAAATGAACCACCACCAACTCGCGCACGCCTTGCTGGAGCAACGCACCGGCCGCGTGCCGAAGGGCCACCGTGTCCAACTGGCCGCCGGGTTGGCGGATCTTAAAGCCGGTGGTCTTGCCGGCTTCGATCTCGTTGAGGATGCAATAATCAACGTGTTTGAGGGCTGGGTTGACGATGCGTGCGAAACGGTCGCTGTCCTCGCTCACGACATCGACGCTGGTCTTGACCCCATCCGCCTGTGCCTGCGCTAACAATCGTGCCGCCTTAGTGCCGAAGCGGGTGTCTGGTTCGTCCAGAGCATCGAGCAGGAGGAGGTATCCCAAGTGGAAGACGCGCACGTTGAGCTTTTTGAAATCCAGATCGTCGCCCTGCCACAGGGCATTGGCGCCGCGGGCATGAAAGAAGGTTCGGCGCCCGCCCCCCTGCTCGGTCATGACGTCGGTGTAAGACGTAGGCGCCTTGGGCGTGCTGCGGAGGTGCTGGACGTCAATCTCGTTTTGGCGGCAAGTGGCGAGGATGCGCTCGCCAAGGGAGTCCTGGCCGACGAGGCCGGCCGCGAGGAGCGGAAAAGGAGTACCGGACCGTGCGAGGTCAATCAGGACGTTGTAGGCCGCGCCGCCGGTCCCCTCGGATTGGCTCCGAATATTGGCGAGCTGCTCCCGCTGCGGATAGACGTCAATCATCTTCACCTGATCAATGATCCAGTTGCCGCCGGCGAGCAAACCTTGGCGGTCGTCTGTGCTCTTATTCTTCATGACAGAAATGCCTTATTTAGTCGTATCAGTGAATGAAAAGAAGGAGGCTCGTGGCAAGCGATTTCGTGCCCGTTCAAGAAAGTTACACACAGCCACTACTGGCAGTGAGGTGTTCCGCCCGGTGCGTGACCTTGCTGAAAGAGAATGGGATGCAGTGGAATGTATCCCTAGGAGAGCAGCCAGGCGATTTATCCGTTCAGACGCCTCTTGTAAGCTTGCCTCGGCAGGTGTTTATTCAAGCAAGGCATGCGACAATGAACGAGTTGAAAGTAGAAAGTGCTGAGCGCGGCCAGCACGGAAAAGTATTGAATTACATGATGGATGGGGAGCCGATGCTGCTAGAACTGGCCTTGGCGCTCCTGAGAGAGGATTATTTAGGATAGGATGCTTATGAAGAAGATCATAGTCGGGGCGTTAATCGCCTTGGTGGTGCTCCTGGTTTTGACCGTGCTGGTGGTGGGCTTGTTTTTGGACAAGGCCATCAAGCGCGGAGTCGAAACCTGGGGGCCCAGGTTAACCAAAGTGGATGTGAGACTGCAGTCTGCAAGCCTGTCTTTATTGTCTGGCTCAGGAAGCATCAAAGGCCTGATGGTCGGCAATCCTCCGGGGTTCACGACGCCCTCGGCCATCCAAGTAGGCACCGCCAGCCTCTCCCTTGAGCCTCGCTCATTGCTGTCGGATAAGATTGTCGTGAGGTCGATCATCGTCCAGGGACCGGAGATTACCTTCGAGACCGACCTAAAGAATAACAACCTCAAGAAGATTCTGGCCAACGTGCAGGAGACCACTGGCGGGGGAACAAAGGAGCCGGCCAAACCCCAGGAACCAGGTCAACCCAAGGAAGCAAAGCCGACCAAGAAGCTCCAGGTGGATGACTTTATTATCAGCGGCGGCCGGGTCCACGTGGCGTTAACCGGGCTGGGCGGGCAATCTGCGACGATCCCACTGCCCGACATCCACCTCCAATCCCTCGGCCAGGGTCCTGAGGGCATCACCCCGGGGGAACTGGCGAAGTTGGTTTTGGAGGCCGTTGAGAAGGGCGCCACCCAGGCAGCGGCGGGAAACGTGACCGATATTGGAAAAGCGGCCATCAATTTCAGCAAAGACCCGAACCAAGCGGGCAGCAACGCCTTGAACTCAGTCTCCAAGGGCCTTGGCAACCTGCTCAAGAAGAAGTAGGCACGAACACAGCACAGACGGGTGCCCCGACAGAAACCGTCTGCCCAGTCGCGCTCAGTCGGCCTGTCTTGAGGTCGATCCGGAAGACGACAATGCTGTCCGAATCCTGATTCTCGGCCAGCAGCCAATGGCCAGTCGGGTCGAGGGCAAAGTGCCGCGGCGTCTTGCCCTGAGTGGGCTGGCATTCCAGGAATGTTAGTTTGCCGCTCGCCGGGTCGAAGGCGAAAACAGCGATGCTATTATGGCCGCGGTTCGACCCATATACGAATTTTCCCGAGGGATGGACTTGCACCTCAGCGCCGGACTTAGGACCGGTGAAGTCTTCCGGCAGCGTTGAAAGGGTCTGCAACTCTTTCAACGTTCCGCTCCCGGCTTCGTAAGCAAAGGTCATCATGGTCGAACCCATTTCATTGATCAGAAAGACGAATCGACCTGACGGATGAAACACCAGGTGGCGCGGTCCGGAGCCGGGCTTGACGGCCACGAAGGGCGGGTTGTTCGCAGTGAGCATGGAAAGGGCCGCGTCGAGCCGATACGCCAGCACCTGGTCCAGGCCGAGGTCACAGGCTAGAGCAAAACGGTTGGCGGGGTCCGGTGTGATGAAATGGGCATGCGGTCCAGCCTGGCGCTCCGGGTTCAGGCTCGAGCCCTGGTGCTGGATGACCGTATGCGGTTCGGCCAGAGTTCCATCCGGGTGAATCGCGAGGGCGGCGATGCTACCATCCCCGTAATTGGCCACTAAGAGGCATTTCCCCGTCTTGTCCACGGCCAAGTGGCAGGGTCCCGCGCCGCCGGATGATTGGTGGTTCAACAACGTAAGCTGGCCCGTTTTCGCATCCCGGCTGAACGCGGTAACGGCCCCGACTGGCTTGCCATCCAGGCGAGTGTTTTCGCCCGCCGCATAAAGGATGTTTCCGTCAGGATGGAGGGCCAGGAAACTCGGGCTCGGGGTTGCCACCGCCAACTCGGGGGGAGTGAGCTGACCTGTGGTGGTGTCAAAGCGCGAGACGTAAATGCCTTTGCTTTTCCCGCCGGTGTAGGTGCCGATATAGACCGGAATGGAGCCTTGGGAAGGTGCAGTTTCTGCGAGCATTGCCAAAGGGTAAACAAATGCGCAAGCAAGCACAGTCCAAAGAAGGCGGAATCGCAACAGCAATTGCATGGCACTAGACAACACAATCCGGAACCAGTTTCAATCAGGAAACATCACCGACCCCAGCCACTCAGCCGCGACTAGCGCGACCTTTACATTGCAGGCCTGCCGGTTTAATCTTGGAGCACGTAAAAGGCCGCAACGCGAAAGGGTACTTATGTATTTCGGCGTAGATTATCATCCAGAGCAATGGGTTTACCCATACGGCGGAACACGCGAGAACCCCGAGGCCGCCTGGGAGCACGACGTCGAGCTGATGCAGGCTGCCGGCATCAACGTCGTGCGCATGGGCGAGTTTATCTGGGGGCTCTGCGAACCAGAGAACGGCAAATACGACTTCGGCTGGCTCAAGCGAGTGATGGACCTGCTTGGCAAAGCGAACATCAAAGTCGTGCTAGCCACCCCCACGGCCGCTCCTCCCATTTGGCTGTCCCAGCAACATCCGGAGATCCTACCCGTGGACGAGCGCGGCCTGATCAAACGTGAAGGCACGCGCCGCGCTGTCTGCCTGAATAGCAATGTCTTTTGGGACTACTGCAAACGCCTCGTTGAGCACATGGCCAAAGCCCTCGGCAAGCATCCTCAGCTCATCGCCTGGCAGATTGATAACAGCCTGGGCGGCAACTTCACCGAGGCGGCGTTCAATGAAGACGCACGGCGGGATTGGCGGTTGTGGCTGGAGGCGAAGTACGAGAGTATTGAGCGCCTGAACGAGCTGATGGGCATGAGGCACTGGGGCCAGGTTGTCGCGAACTGGAGCCAAGTACCGATGCCGATGGCCGCGCCGACGATTCACAATCCCGCCCTGGTACTGGATTGGTGCCGCTTCTGCAGTGACACGATTGTGCAATTCGTCAAGATGCAGGCCGACCTGCTGCACCAACTGAGCCCAAAATGCCCCGTCACGACGAACCTGCGGCCGCTAATCCACCGCTTTGACCATTTCGACGTGGCCGAGGTTATTGATTTCGTCTCGATCGAGAGCACTGCGGCATTGAAGCCCAAGTCGGCCGAGTTGGCCTGTGAGATCGACATGCTGCGCTCGCTTAAGAAGTCGGACATCCGGACCCCGGACGGGGATACAGGATTCTGGGTGATGGAGCAGAAGGCGGGCAATGTTACCTGGCAGGACGTCAACTCGCTCGTCCGCCCGGGAATATTGCGCATGTTCACCTACCAACTGGTGTCCCGGGGCGCCACAGCGATCCTTTTCTTCCGCTGGCAGCAGCCGCGGTTCGGCTCCGAGCAATTCCATGGCGCGGTCCTACCGCACCGAGCCGATCCCAAAGGCCGGGTATTCCAAGAAGTTGCGCAACTGGGCGAAGAGATGAAACTACTGGCGCCCTCGATCAAGGGAACCCGCGTGCAGGCGGAGACCTGTATCCTTTACAGTCACGACAATGACTGGATCCTGCAACAGCCCATGCAGCCGAACAAATTCTTCAGCCTGCGCGAGCACATCCAGCTTTTCTACACGGCGCTGCACGACCGCAACATCGCGGTGGATTTCGCCCGGCCGACGGAAGATCTCTCGCGCTACAAGCTGGTGTTCGCGCCCTCCCTTCACCTGCTCTCGGGTGGGGAAGCGGACCGGTTGAAACTCTACGTCCAAAACGGAGGCACTTTAGTAGCAACGTTCAACACGGGCCTGGTGGACGAACACAATATCGCACCCGACAACGGATACCCGCACGATCTGACCGACTTGTTCGGCCTGGAAGTAGTGGAATTCGACCAGTTGCCGCCTGGGGAAGAGAATCACCTGGTCTTCAAGGGCGATTTCCCCACGAACCATATGCACCCCGCGCGGCTCTGGTGCGATATCATCGAACCGAAGGGATGCCAAGTGATCGCCACCTACGCGAAGGATTTCTACGCAGGCAGGCCGGCGTTGACGCTTCACACTTTCGGGCTAGGGAAAGCAGTTTACGTCGGCACCCAAAGCCACCAGCATTTCTATACCGACCTGGTCACCTGGCTCCGCCAGATGTGCAACCTGCATCCGCTGCTCAAGGTCCCGGATAGCGTAGAAGTCAGCCTGAGGCAAAAGGACGACGAGCGGATCTTCTTCCTGCTAAACCACCAGAACTCGCCTCTGCGCATCCAGTTTTACCAGCCGATGCACGACTTCCTCACCGGCAACACGTTTACTGGCGGCTACGATCTGCCGCCGCACGGAGTTCTGGTCCTGAACGAACATGGGGAGGAGCAGACGTAAGTTGTGGACAGTTAAATGGTTGCATGAGTTATTTGATTACAACTGATGTAACCCTTGCAACTCATGTAACTCCTTCTCAATGCCATGCTACCGCCACCACCACGCCGCATTCCGCCGCTCGGCCCGGGGAAGATGTCGCCGCGCCAACGGGTGGTTTCCCTCTGGCGAGGCGTGGATCTGGTACCGCTGGAGCGGGCTCGATCGCTGCGCGCCCAGCCCGCGAGCGCCGTGCTGCCGCGCGTTCTTTCTGACCTGCGCATTGACCGTCGCCGATCGGAGGCCGAAGTAGTAAAAGTCTGGAACGACCTCCTTGACCCCGCC
>Ga0118677_10006007_pt1 | contig 20861 bp, 15 predicted proteins | sample AliMusrvi5mmetaG_FD_86154 | JGI IMG/M metagenome (GOLD analysis project Ga0118677, IMG submission 86154)
CCGTGCAATCAGGTCTTCCGTGATTCTTATTTCCAGCGACATGGCCTATATGTCGCAAAAACCGCCTTCCGTGACCAGATCAGTTTTACAAAATTCGTACCCCGGCGCGTGAACCGTTACGCTTGTGGCTTGCTCAGGTGGACTTGGACTTCCGCAGAGGGCCAACGATCTCTGCAAGTTGTTTCCTCTGTGCGTTGGTCAGAACTAGGGCCGCCTGTTGCTTGCCCGATTTGAGCATTTTTTCGAGTAACTGTACCTGCTTGCTGGTAAGGCTCAGATCATCGGTGTGAGCCAGCACCGTGCCGGGATTGTTCACGCTTTCACTCGGGCTGCTAGTAACTGTCGGTTGCGGGCTGGAATTTTGTGCCGCAGTGCTGTTCGGGCCTTGTCCGCGATTGCCCATCATGCCGTTCGACTGCCCCATGCCACCCATGCCGCCCATATAGCCACCGCCCATGTTGCCGCCGCCCATTCCACCTCGCGAATACCCCATCCTACCGCCACCACCACCTCGACAGCCTTGGGCGTTCGCAGACTGTTCCAAAGCAAGCGTTAGAACTCCGATAGCAAAATACGCTACCGGCCGCAATAAATTCGTGAACATCAACATCACAGCTTCTCCTCAGAGTAAACGATTGCCCTTGGCCCACTCTCTAAGTCAGTGTACAGCAAACGGTCAAAAAAGGAATAGGATTCAATAGGAATGCGTTTTTCTCGATAGGCAAACATTTTTCTGACCATCCTGCTGGAGGTCGGCATTTGCTCTAGGTCATCTCTACCGGAATCGTGCAAAGTCACTTAGAATGGAGAAATCCTTTTCCTACCCACACCCCCAGCGCAGCAGATCCCTATCATGCGAACCCATCGCGTTTTCACGTTCCTCTTTGTTCTCGTCGGCTTGCTCGTCGTCACGGCCCCTGCCGAGGAGCAGTTCGGGAACTCGCGTTTTGATGGATGGAAGGCGAAAATGGGTTCGGCGGTATTGCAACAAACCGGCTTTCCCCTCATCGACTACCACATCCACCTCAAGGGCGATCTGACGCTGGAAAAGGCCCTGGAGCAGAGCCGCAAAATCGGCGTCTTCTACGGCATCGCGGCGAATTGCGGATTGAAATTTCCCATCACCAACGATCGAGGCATTCACGAGTTCATCGAGAAGATGGAAGGCCAGCCGTGCTTCGTCGGCATGCAGGCCGAAGGCCGCGAATGGCCGACGCTGTTCTCCCCGGAGGCCATCGCCAAGTTCGATTACATCTTCACCGACGCCATGACGATCGTCGATCACCGCAGCCGGCGGGCGAGACTCTGGATGCCTGAAGAAGTCGATATTCCCGACAAGCAGGCATTCATGGCGCTGCTCGTGCGGACGATCGAAGAGATCCTCGACAACGAGCCGATTGATATCTACGTCAACCCGACCTACCTGCCCGACGTGCTCATCAAGGAATACGACACGCTCTGGACGCCGGAGCGGCTCAAGCGGGTGATCGACGCGGCTGCTCGCAACGGCGTGGCAATCGAGATCAGCAACCGGCTGAGGCTACCCAAGGCCGACTTCATCCGCCAGGCGCGGAAGGCTGGCATCAAGTTCACGATCGGCACGAATAATATCGACTCAAAACTCGGTTGCGAGGAATATGCCTTACAGATGATCCGCGAGTGCAATCTGAAGTCCAGCGACATGTTCCTGCCCAAACCTGACGGGAAGAAGCCGATCCAGGTGCGGGGCTTCAAAGCGAAATTATAAGAAGAGTTTCGACAGAAAAATGATGGGACAGAAAAATAAGATAAGGAATGGAAAACACTAATCTTCGCTAATGGACACTAATCATTAGTGAAGATTCGTGTTCATTCGTGTGTTCCACTCCCCTTCTTGTTTCCTGTCTTTCTGTCCCCATTTTTCTGTCAAAAAGATCTGTCTTACCAGTCGAAGATCTTCTTCAAGGAATGGATCGTGGCGGCGCGGCCGCCGCGGGCGATTGCAGTCGTTAGCGGAAGGCTCTTGGGGCAGACCTTGACGCAGTTTTGCGCATTGCCGCAGACCTGGATGCCGCCCTCGGCCGTCAGGGCATCAAGCCGTTCGCCGGCGTTCATCGCGCCAATCGGATTCATATTGAAAAAATCGACCTGGGCGATGGCGTGGGCGCCGATGAACGAACGATCGACCGCCCCGCGCAATCGCGCACGGAACTGCTCCTGGGTTTCTGCGGGCTGCTTGAGCAACTCCATCTTCAGAAACTGCGGACAAGCCTCCAGGCAGCAGCCGCAACTCATGCATTTGCTGTATTCGTAGGCAAACTCCTGCTGTTCCTGCGACTGTCGCGGGCCGGGCCCCATGTCGTAATAGCTGTCGACCGGTACCCAAGCCTTGACCTTCTCCAACGAGGCAAAGAGCCGCGAACGGTCAACCATCAGGTCGCGGACGACGGGGAACTTGGTCATCGGACGCAGCTCGATCCCTGCTGCGTTGTCTTTCAGTAAGTTATCGACCAGGGCCGTACATGCCTGCCGCACACGACCATTGATCACCATCGTACACGCCCCGCAGACCTCTTCCAGGCAGTTACAATCCCAGACGATCGGCGCGACGTTGTGCCCGTCGGCGGTAAGCGGCGATTCGGCGATTTTTTGCAGAGCCGAGATCACATTCATGTCTGGCTCGTACTCGACTCGGAACTCGTTCCAGTAGCCTTGCTTGCCCGGCAGATCCTGGCGAAGGACACGGACGGTGAAGGTGCGATGGGAAGAACTGTTCATGGTTGGTGACCGAGGGCTAGGGAATGACGAATGACGAATGACGAACTTGAGTCAAGTGGATACCCATTTTATCTTTCGATCATTCATGCTTCTTATTTTGAATTTGTTTCGGATTTAGTTATTCCGGTTTTCCGTTCCTTGAAGACCTGCTCGATCACATCGCCGCCGGCAAGGCCGTAAAGACGCGGTCGGGGTGGAATCAGGCTGGTGTTGACATCTTCATAGCTCAGCGATGGCTCGCCGCCGGCAGAGCAGGTGGCAATCGTCGACTTCAGCCACTTGCGATTGTTGGCTTCAAACCGATCGCACCAGGCTTCGGCCTCCCTGCGCTGCTGGGCCGGCTCGGTGGCCGCGATCTCGCTCTGGGAGAACTCGGGCTTGTAGTGGGCGCCGCGCGATTCATCGCGGGCAATGGCGCCTTGCAGGATCGCCTTGGCCACCGGGAACATGTCTTCCAAGGCCCGCGCGAACGGCGCGGTCTGGTTGGCCCAAGTGCTGGTGTCGGAGATCGAGCAGCAGGCGGCCTGCTCTTGCAATTCGGAGACTTTGGCGTAGGTTTCCCGCATGTCGTCGTTGTGGCGAACGACGGTGGCCGACTTGGTCATGATTAAACCCAGCTCGGCGTGGACTTTATACGGATTAGGCCCGCCCTGGGGACGCTTCAGCAACGAGTCGTAATACTCCTGGTGTTTTCGTTTGGCCCGATCGAAGACGCCGGACGGCAGTTCGCCCGACTTCTGGCCGGTGAAACTACTCACGTAGTTGACGATGCCCGGGGCCACCATCAGGCCGCTGAAGATGCAGGCCACCAACGAGTTCGCCCCCAGGCGGTTAGCGCCGTGGTACTGGTATTCGCATTCGCCAATGGCATACAGGCCGGGAATATTTGTTTGCTGGTTCCGCGGCGAACCAATGTTCAGACCGCCGTCGCCCTTGGCCTCGTAGTCGACCCACAGCCCGCCCATCGTGTAGTGGACGGCGGGAAAAATCTTCATCGGCACGTCGCGCGGGTCAGTTCCTTGGAACTTCTCGTAAATCTCCAGGATGCCGGCCAGTTTACGGTCCAACTGCTCGCGAGGAATGTGGGTTACATCGAGGTAGACGCACATCCGCCCGGTCTGCACGCTCAGACCCTCCTTCATGCAGACTTTGAAAATCTCGCGGGTGCCGATGTCGCGGGGGACGAGATTGCCGTATTTGGGATAGCGTTCTTCGAGGAAGTAGTAGCGTTCCTTTTCGGGAATATCCTGCGGTGAACGCGGATCTTGCGGCTTCCGCGGAACCCACACGCGACCGCCCTCGCCACGGGCACTTTCGCTGATCAATCGCAGCTTGTCGGCACCGGGGATGGCGGTGGGGTGGACCTGGATGAACTCGGCGTTGCCGCAACGGCCGCCGGCCTGATAGACGCGGCTCACCGCAGCGCCATTGCAGGCCACGGAGTTCGTCGAACGGCCGTAGATCGACCCGCAACCGCCGCTGCCTATCACCAGGGCGTCGGCCGGAAAGGCGCGGATTTCCATCGACACAAGATCTTGGCCCACGCAGCCGCGGCAGCGGCCTGTCTCATCGATCACCGGGCCGAGGAAATCCCAATACTCAAACTTGCGAATATGTCCGGTGACTTCCCAGCGGCGGACCTGCTCGTCGAGGGCATAAACCAACTGCTGACCGGTCGTGGCCCCGGCGAAGGCCGTGCGCTGATAGAGCGTGCCGCCGAAGCGACGCTGGTCGCGGAAGCCTTCGGGAGTGCGGTTGAAGGTCACGCCCAGCCGGTCCATGAGGTCGATGATCCTGGGGGCCCAGTAGGCCAGTTCCTTGACCGGCGGCTGATGTTGCAGGAAGTCGCCGCCGTAGACGGTGTCTTCAAAGTGCTTCCATTCGCTGTCGCCCAACTGCCGCGTCAGGTCGTTGACGCTGTTGATGCCGCCCTGGGCACAGACGCTATGCGACCGTTTCACCGGCAGGAGGCTCATGATGGTTACATCGCATTCCAACTCAGCCAGCTTGATGGCAGCGGCCATTCCGGCCAATCCGCCGCCGACGATCATCACCGATGGTTTTGCCATGACGTTGGTTCCTGCCGAGAGGCCTGCCGAAAACCGGTCAGTCTCGGGCTTTGTTTGCGTTTAGGTAATGTGAAAGGACCAGAATCCGTAGAGGGCTGCAAGTCCGGCCGCAGCCAGGGCCAAGCCGATGGCTCCGCAAAAAACCGTGGCCCACGCCTGGGCGCGGTGGCCGGTCCAAACACCCCAGGTAATGCCCATCGTCCAGAGGCCGTTGGCAAAGTGGTAGACTGAGGCCAGGATTCCGACCGCATAGGCGGGCATAATCCAGGGCGCAAGTTGCACGGCCTTGACACCAGTTTTCACGGCATGTTTAGCATCAAAAACCCCACCCCCCAGCCGTCTGGTCACATGTTCCAACCACCAGTCGGTGTTGATCCAACCGCGAGTTTGAAAGACGTGCCAGAAGACGAACGCAAAGGCGATTACGCCGGTCCATCGCTGAAGCGTATAGCGGAAATTCTGGGTATAAGGATAGTAGACCAGATTGCGATGTCCCCGCGCGACGATGATCATGCCAATGATGCCGTGAAACAAGAGTGGGAAAAAGATGAATCCCCATTCGACCAGTTCCAGGGTGTATTCACCCAGGCTGTGGATCAGATCGACCCGCTGCTGGTAGGTTTCGCTGTTATCGAGGATGGCGGCGTTAACGAGCAGGTGAACTGCCAGGAACGCGCCGACAGGAATCAGGCCAGTCAACGAATGAAGGCGACGGATAAGGAACTCATGCCGCCCGAAAACCGAAGCAATGTCTGCCATTATCGTCTAAAAACTCCCACCCAGAAGTGTAGTATTTTTCGGCCGTGGCCATTATTCCATGAACCGCAGTCCAGACAAGAAATGTGGCTGAGCGGTTTTTTGACAGTGCCAATTGTAACATTCTCCTCGAAGGAAGCGATTGACGCAATCCCCCGGTACAGGAGAACTGCAAAGTCCAACGCGAAGGGGTCAGGAGACTCGCGCCAGACAGGGATGCACCCGAGGGGGGGCGGTGCCTCAGGCGGCATCGCGAACCTTTTCGCGGAGCCGCCGCAATACCTTGTGTTTGGCCTGCCGGACGGCACCGGACGTCATCCCGAGTTGCGTCCCTACCTCGCTGGCTGACTGATCCCCTCCCACCACTCGCAAGAAACCTTCCCAAGTCCGCGGCTCGAACTCGACGCTCACGTCTTCCATCGCTTGACGCAAAACTCCACGCAGACGGTGCTGGGTGTCGGTGAAGTCGTCTCCTTCCGTTACAACCTGAAACTCGGCCTCAACCCCGCAGCGGTCATCGGTGCCGGGCTGGCGGGCAAGGTCGCGAAAATGGTCGGCAATCTTATGCCGCGTTATTCCCCGCAGCCATGCCAGAAAGGCCGCGCCCGCGCGATCGTGACGAAACGCATCCATTCCCCGCCAGACCGCGATAAAAACCTCCTGCGTCACATCGCCGGCGTCGCTCGGGTCGATCCCTCCGCGGCGGCACCATGCGTGTACCAGCGGCGAGGAATTCTCGATGAGACGTCGCCATGCCGCAGGCTGATGGCCCGAACGTCGCGAAAGAAGGTACATGCGGCGCAATCCACTCCGGCGCAAATTACGCATTCCATGTTATGTGGTTCGCTGCACATTTTCCAGAACCCCCGATACGTTGTGAAACGTGCTTATGCCCTCTATTTTAGTCCGGCTGTTATATTTGTCAACTAAATCAGGCAAAATAAGTCACCTATTTGATGCGGTTTCCCGGGTTTCGCGCGACAGAGGAAAAGTGCCGTGACGCAGTTGCGACTTACTTTACAAGAAGCCCTCGCGGCATGTTTCGCTGGTGCGGCACAGCCGAGCGAGGAGATACTACTGGAGAAATGACGATGACTTCCTCTTATTTGCACAAGGGCCGCGCGACGCGATGGCTTTCAGCTTGGACCGGCTTGAGTGTTCTCCTTCTAGGATCGAATCTCTGGGGTGGCGCGATCGGGCCTCAGGGTTTTTCCGGCAGCGCTACCGTGATCAACTTCGATAATTTGGTGGGCGGCCATTTATTTCCAGGTCCCATAACGGGCGACCAAATCACCAATCAGTATGCCTCGCAGGGGGTGACATTCAATAACTTCGGCCGTGACATGCGGGCGAACCTTGATTTAGGGTCATGGGTGTCGAACTCCTCGGGTCCCAACGTGGCATGGGCCGAGGAGGGCAGCGGTTCTCCCGGCACCGGCGGAAACTTTTTGGAGGTGGACTTTTCGGTTCCCGTCCAACGCGTTGGCTTCAATTTTGGCGTTTCAAACGACGCAAAACTTGAGTTGGACCTTTACAATTCGGCCAACCAGTTGCTTGACCAGCAGAGCACCACCAATGTTAACACAGGCACCTTTGGCAACGGCTTTATCGGCTTGGCTACAAACCAAGCGGTGGCCTATGCAATTGTTCGATCGACGAGGCCGAGTAATGGTACGGGCCTGAACTTTAGTATGGACAACTTCACCTTTGAGAATACCGCCGGCGGCAGCGGAACGACCCCGGTCAGCACAACGCAGCCAAAGGTGCAACTGTTGGGTAATAACGTGGCCGGGGCCGCAAGTCTTGACTTTTCCGGTGCCGTGCAGACTCCCGGCAGCGTCAGCGTCTCCTATAGCGCCACGACGACCGACCTATTTGACCCTACTACGGCAGGATGGAAACCGTTCAATTTCGCCTTGCCCGGATCCAATACCGTCCAGGTCTGGGACGTCCATTTTGGCGGCCAGCTTACATCTGGCCAGACGGTCCACTTAACCTTGGATTACGACGCTACCGGCCTGACTCAAACGCAGCAGTCCGCCCTGAAGATCGAACACTTCACCAACAACGAATGGGTTGCAGAGACGAGCACGGTTGACCTCGTGAACCACACCATCTCAGCCGATCTCAGCAGTTTCTCGCCCGTGGTGGTGGGCATCGAGCCTGTTCCTGAACCTTCCACCCTTGCCTTACTTGGAGTGGGCGCGATCGGACTATTGGGATGCGCCTGGCGTCGGCGTTTTGGAGTCGCGGCGAGGCCCTTGAATTAAGCACCGTCTGCCCTGTGACCGTGGCCTCGGTCTCCTCTCCGCATCGCGGGCCAGAGCGGTGGCCAGCGGGGCCGACGGACGGAAATAGTCCGAACTGCACCGATTGGTGCAGATTATGGGCCAGCCATGACAAGTGGTATTAGTGCAGCTAAAGGAGTTGTTGTCTCGTTTTTCTCCCTTTTTTCGTGGATGTTATCCACTCGTGCGCATAGAACTGCACATGCCAATGGTGGCATGGAATGGCCGAATAACGCAAAATTCTGACATTGCGTGGCACGCCTATGCTGGCACAAAAACTCGCGAGTTGCCACTATCTGGTGGTGGTCGGTCGGCGTGGTCTTTCGAGGTCGGAAAACGGGTATCTTTTTTTCAACCAGCCGCCAGAATATCAAGTAGGTCAGGCTTTCCAGCCTGACGTTGCCTGGTTCACTGTCAGGCTGGAAAGCCTGACCTACAGCAGTTTTGACGTTATAGCGGGTGGTTGCTTTTTTTAGCCCTTTTCGCGCCTATCCGCGTATAGTGTTTAGGCATCCTATCGGTTGGCAAAATTGATTCATCTGCCATTTCCGCCTGAAGATGGGTTTGAGATCCGGTGCGGACGATGTGCAAACTATCACACGCAATGCTCATCTGCCATTTCCGCCTGAAGATGGGTTTAAGATCCCCTATTTCCCTAGGGCAAGACCCGGTAAAATATCATCGACACGGAGCAACCATGATGGCAACGCCCCCCAGCGGCAAGATTTCCCAGGATTTCCAAGAACCACTACCCGACGTGCCGCGTTTTGAACAAACGCTCGGCCGGCTGGAGGAGATTGTATATTTGCTGGAAGAGGGGAAGATCGGTCTCGACGAGGCTCTTGGGCGTTACGAGGAAGGGGTCGGATTGCTGCGAAAGGCCTACGAGCTGCTCGAAAAGGCTGAACGGCGGATTTCACTGCTCAGCGGCGTCGATTCGGAGGGAAATCCCATACTTCGCCCTATGGAGGATGCAGCCAGCTTCTCGTTGGAGAAAGAAATCACGGGATCCGCCCCCACCACGAGTGCTCGCGAAAAGACCAGCAGCCGACGCGGGCGGCGGCAAGCGGACCTGGATGCGTCATAAGCGGGGGTCTAAGAGTCTATCAGGAAAGTCGAAATTCTGGCGCCCCTTCACTCCGGGAGATGGGAATTCGATGCCCCTCTCCCAAAGGGCGAGGGGAGTTTTGAAGGAATCCATGTTCAGTCCAATGTAGACCTTAGGGCGATTTTTTCTTAGAATGTCGTGAATGGTTAAAACTTTGCCATCGGCTCTCGCACCCTACGTGGACCGTCTTGGTCCTGTGATCGAAGCTGCGCTGCGAAAATTCAGTTGTCTGCCGGCGGGTTGCCCCGATCAATTACGAGAAGCCATTCGCTACAGCCTCCTGGCGCCTGGCAAACGCCTGCGGCCCATGCTTGCGCTGATGGCTGCGGAGGCCTGTGGCGGAAACCTGTCGGCGGCGATACCGGCCGCATGCGCCGTGGAGATGATCCATACCTATTCGCTCATTCACGACGACCTTCCCGCCATGGACGACGACGATCTCCGCCGTGGTCGGCCGACGTGCCACAAGGTCTTTGGCGAGGCAATGGCCATTCTGGCTGGCGATGGCCTGCTGAGTCTGGCTTTCCAGGTGTTGGCCGATGACATTCGCCCTCCAAATGTGGCGGCCGCTTGTTGCGCGGCATTGGCCGAGGCCTCCGGTCCTTGCCGGTTGGTAGGCGGGCAGGCCGACGATATTGCCCAGAGTCGGGATCGGGCACCATCTACTCATGGTCGGTCGGACGTACAGCAGCTCGCGAATTGTCAGGCTGGAAAGCCTGACGTACAGCAGCCTGCCGGACCGGATGGGGCCGTTCGTGACCGCGAACATCTCGAATCAATTCATGCCCGCAAAACCGGCGCAATGATTCGCGTCTCTCTTCGATTAGGCGGGATGACGGCTGAAGCCGCGCCGGAGCAGTTACAGGCATTGGATGAATATGGCCAAAGACTCGGATTGGCCTTTCAGGTCACCGACGACCTCTTGGATGTTCGCAGCACGGAAGAGAGCATGGGCAAGCGCGTGGGGAAAGATGCCGAAAAGGGTAAAATCACATTCCCTGGCCTGCTGGGAGTTGACGAAAGTGCAGCGTATGCCGCACAATTGATCGCGGAGGCGTGTGCGGCCTTGGATCCGCTAGGATCGCGGGCCGAGGGCCTCGTCGCGCTCGCTCGTTATGTTTTGGAGAGAAATTCCTAATGGACAAGCTTCTTTCCACGATTTGCTCCCCGACCGATTTGCAAAAACTGTCGCAGCAGGAGCTGACCCAGTTGGCCGTCGAGATCCGCGAGGCGCTCTGCGGCCTTGCTTCGCGTCGAACGGCCCACTTCGCCTCCAATCTGGGAGTGGTCGAGCTGGCCCTGGCTCTGCACACATCCTTCGACTTCAGCCGCGACCGGTTAATCTGGGATACCGGTCATCAGATCTATCCGCACAAGCTGGTTACCGGACGCTATAAGGACTTCCATTCAATGCGGGTCCGCGGCGGACTGATGGGATACCCCAACCCGGCGGAAAGCCTGTACGATCTGTTCCTCACCGGCCACGCCGGTTGCGCCCCCAGTTGCATCCTTGGCATGCGCTGTGCCGATGACCTGTTGCGGCCGGATGAAAACCGTTACTCCGTGGCGGTCATCGGCGATGGGGCCTTCAGTTCCGGCATCGTCCTGGAAGCCCTGAACCACGCCGGCGGCCTGAAGAAAAATCTGATCGTCGTGCTCAACGATAATAAGATGTCGATCTGCCCGCGGGTTGGCGCCCTGGCGGAGTCGTTGGATCGCGTGCGGACGAACTCGCTTTATACGGGCATCAAATCGGAAGTGCAAAAAATGCTCGCGCTGGTGCCGGTGATCGGCGATCCGGTGGAGCGGTTCTTGCACCAAGTCAAAGACGCCGTCAAGGCTGGCCTGGTGGGCGGCATGCTTTTCCAGGATCTGGGCTTCCACTACCACGGTCCCGTTGACGGCCACAACATTCGGCACTTGCAGAAGTATCTGGCGATGGCCAAGCAGGTCAAAGGCCCGGTGCTTCTTCATGTGGTGACGGAGAAGGGGCACGGCTACGATCCGGCGGTGGAAGACCCCGTCTTGTTTCACACGCCGGGTCCGTTTTCCCGCGACACCGGCGCGATCTCCTTCAAGAGCAACGGCGCGCGGCCCTATACAGCGGTCGCGAGCGACACGTTGCTTCAGGAAATGCGCCGCGAAGGCTCGCGCGTGGCGGTCATTACGGCTGCCATGTGCCAGGGTAACATGCTCGAGCCGATCCGGGACCAGTTCCCCGACCGCTTCTTCGACGTCGGCATCTGCGAATCGCACGCGGTGGCCCTGGCCGCCGGCATGGCCAAGGGTGGAATCCGGCCCGTGGTTGACATCTATAGCACTTTCCTGCAACGGAGCTACGACCAAATTTTCCAGGAGGTCTCGCTCCAGGACTTGCCGGTGACGCTGCTGCTGGACCGTGCTGGCGTGGTAGGCCCTGACGGCTCGACGCACCATGGGGTGTTTGATATCGCCTATCTCCGCGTCTTTCCCAACCTGGTCATCATGTCTCCGGGCGACCAGCGCGATTTGGAACTGATGATCCCCTGGGCCTTGAACCACGATCACCCCACCGCGATTCGCTATCCCAAGGCCAACGTGGTCCCGGTGCCCCGCGATGTGGCCCCCATCGAACTCGGCGAATCGGAATTGGTCCGGCAGGGTGCCGACGGCGCGTTGATTGCTTTCGGTCCCCTCCTGAGCGAATGTATCGACGCCGCGGAAAAGCTAGCCGAAGAAGGCGTCGAACTGGCGGTGATTAATGCCCGTTTCGTCAAACCACTCGACACCAGGGCGATCCTTCAGGCCGTGCGCGAGCATCCTTTCGTGGTTACGGTGGAAGAGGGCTGCCTGATGGGAGGTTTTGGCAGCGCGGTATTGGAAGCTGCCAACGACGCCGGACTCGACACCAGTTCCATCCGCCGGATGGGAATTCCCGATCAGTATGTCGAGCACGCCGATCGGTCGGAGCAGTTGGCCCTTCTGGGACTTTCCAGTCAGGGCATTGCCGAAACCTGCCGCAAATTGGTGAGATTGGATCAGGCCCCGGTGACATGACACACCCACCTCCACAATCGATCTCCTTTCCTCGCGGCCAGCGACTCCGCGTCATTCTGCTGAGCACGGGCCAGCGTCCCCACTTTCTGGACGAACTTCAGCGGCTCCGCCCCGTCATCGCGCAATACGCCGACATCGTCGTCGAAGATTTCGGCGGCCAGGAAGACATTTCTCGTCTGGAAGCTGACCTGGCCATCGTTCTCGGTGGCGACGGCTCGATTCTGCGTGCTGCTCATCAAATGGGCCAACGACAACTGCCGGTCATCGCTGTCAATCTAGGCAAGTTAGGGTTTTTGGCTGATGTTTCTTCCGACGAACTGCCGAAAATCCTTGACGAATTATCTACCGGACGGCTGCAAGTCATCGAACACCTGATGTTCGACTGCCGGGTTATCCGCAACGGCATCGCCGAATTTCAGCAGATGGGCCTCAATGAAGTGGCCGTGCGAACCGGTTTGCCTTTTCATCTGATGGACATTCATCTTTACGTTGACTCAGAATTGGTAACAACGTATAGTGGCGACGGTTTGATGATAAGCACGCCCGTGGGATCGACGGCCTACAGCCTTTCTGCCGGTGGCCCGATCCTGCGGAAGGATCTGGAGGCGGTGGTGATCACGCCTCTGAGTCCGCACACGCTGACGATGCGTGCGGTGGTCGATTCGGCCGATCGCGTTTACGAGATGGAGGTTGTCCAACCGCATCCGGAAACCTCGGCCGTGGTTGATGGCCGCGTGTTATGTCGGCTGAAACAGGGCGACCGCATCCGCGTGACGCGCGCGCCCGTGCGCTTCAGGCTTGTCGCCCCTCCGGGCCACAGTTACTATCGCACTTTGCGGGAAAAACTCGATTGGGGCGGACAGTTTTCCCGCAGAAATGAACTGCATTCACAATAGAAGTTATCTCGAAAGGAATCGAGGAATGAAGATCGGCATGGTTTTTGGATCGTTATTGTGCGCTATGGTCTGCCTGTCTTTCGCGGCGGTTGGCGCCGAGGAGCCTAAGGCAAAGCAAACCGAGCCACAAGAATACCTTCTCCGCTATCAGTTTCATCCTGGCGATGCGCTCCGTTGGACCGTGGTTCATCGCTGCCGGATCCGCACATCGGTCTCCGGCAGCACGCAGACGGCCGAGACGACCACCACCTCGATCAAGGTCTGGCGCGTGTACGATGTGAAGCAGGACGGCGCGGTTGTTTTCGACCACCTGGTGGAAAGCGTCGATATGCGGCACTGCCTCAGCGGTCGCGATGAGGTCCACTACAACAGCCGCACCGATCCCTGTGCTCCCCACGGTTTTGAAGACGTAGCGCGTGCGGTCGGCGTGCCGTTGGCTCTGGTCACGATCGACAATCAGGGCAAGGTCTTGCGGCGAAAGCAGAACTTCGTCAAGGCCTCGGTAGCAGGGCAGGGAGAGATCACGATTCAACTACCCGAGCAGGCCGTGGCCGTGGGCAATCGCTGGACGGGTCAGAACGACCTCGACGTTCCGCTCTCCGACGGCAGTGTGCGGCGGATCCGCGCCATGCAGAGCTATAAGCTGGAGAGCGTTCGGACGGGCATTGCCACGATTTCGATGTCGACACAGATCATGACGCCCATTCAGGATCCGGCCATCGAGGCCCAGGTGCTGCAATACGAGACATCCGGCAGCGTTCGTTTTGACATCGATCGCGGCCAGATTCTTGGCCGACAGATCGACGTCGACAAGAGCGTCGTCGGTTTCCGCGGCGAGGCCAGCAGCATCCGCTACATCGGCCGCTCGACGGAGGAATATCTCCCGACTCCCCAGAAAGTCGCCGTGACGAGCGCCAAGCGGTAACCCTTTTGGAATGCTGGAATTTATTCCCGTCTTACCAAGCTTTGATTGTTGCTGGAAAGCAAAGCGCCGCCTTGCTAGGATAGGAAGGCGATTGCTGCTTGGAGCGTAACCGAGCGGATTCAAATTGAAAAATACCGTGGAGATTTTGCCATGTGGCGTTGCCTCGCGATTTTGGTCTGCTTCTCTCTTATTCTTGTTACCGTGACGGCTCGAGCTGAAATCTTCGCAACCGCAGTCGTGGTGTGCGCCGAGGGAGCCTCGTCAACCGCGAAATTAGCGGCCAAGGAAGTCCGCCGTTACGTCTATCTTCGTACCGGCAAATTGCTGCCGATGGCCCCCGCAGCGGACGGACAAGCGGCCATCGTGCTGAAGATCGACACCGCGCTCGAACCGCAGCAGTATGGCTTGAAGACCTCGAGGAACGTGTTGACAATTAGCGGCGGTAGCGACGCAGGGGTGTTGTATGGGGCTTATGACCTGGCCGGAAAGCTCGGCGTGCGATTTTATGTGCATGGCGATGTCGTACCCGACGCGAAGATCCCGTTTGCGATTCCACAACTCAACGAGACGCACGCGCCGTTGTTCAAGACGCGCGGCATCCAGCCGTTTCACGACTTTCCCGAAGGGCCAGACTGGTGGAACCAGGACGACTACCTTGCCTATGTCTCGCAGCTTGCAAAGATGCGGATGAACTTTCTCGGTTTGCATACCTATCCGCAAGGCAACGTAGGTCCCGAGCCGTTGGTGTGGATCGGCCTTCCGCAGGATGTGAACTTGGACGGCACGGTGAAGTCGAGCTACTGGTCGTATTGGCACAACACGGCCCGCGCCGGCCTCTGGGGTTACGCGTCCATGAAGACCTCTGAATTCACCGACGGCGCTGCCCAGCTCTTTGCCGAGGACGACCATGGCCCCGACGCGATGAAGGGCCTCATGCCGAAACCTAACACGCCCGAGCAATGCAACGAGTTGTTCAACCGCGTGGGCAAGCAGATGGGCAGGGTGTTTGTCGCGGCCAAGAAGGTCGGCGTCAAAACGTGTGTCGGCACGGAAACCCCGCTGACCATTCCCGACGCACTCCGCGCGCACCTCAAGCAGCTTGGCAAGGATCCCGGTGACCCGAAAGTCGTCCGTGAACTTTACGATGGAATGTTCAAGCGGATCATGGCGGTCATGCCAGCCGACTATTACTGGCTCTGGACGCCGGAAGATTGGACCTGGGGCGGCAACAATGCCAGACAGTTCGAGAATACCAAGCGCGACCTATTGACCGCGTATGGTTCGCTGAAGGATTTGGGTTCGCCGATGCGGTTAGCCACCTGCGGCTGGGTGCTCGGCCCGCAGCACGACCGAGCCGCGCTCGATGCCGCTTTGCCCAAAGACGTCGCCATGGGTTGCATCAATCGCATGACGGGCAACGAGTCGGACGAATACGCCTTCGCCGATTTGCATGGCCGTTCCAAGTGGTGCATTCCGTGGATGGAAAATGATCCGGGCCTAATTTCCTACCAGCCCTGGGCTGCCCGCATGCGTTACGATGCGGTCGATGCCAAGCGACTGGGTTGCGATGGCCTGCTCGGCATCCATTGGCGGACGAAAATTCTGGCGATGAATATCGCAGCGTTGGCCGATGCGGCCTGGGACCAGTCCTGGGTTCCCGCGGGCCACGACATCTCACCCATCAAGCCGTGCAGTGGAAGCAAGAACCCCGCGCCAGAGAGCCGCGCTATGCCCATCCGCGACTTCTACGTCGATTTTGCCCGAGCGCACTTTGGCGATACCGTGGCGGTAGAAGCGGGTGAGTTGCTCGCCACCTATGACGGCAAGTCGCGAGACAACGGCGGTAATGTTAACGCCGTCTCGAACTGGGTGAACGGACCAGGCAACTTGCTGGCTGACCCTAATCTTGCAGCACGGCTGGCTGAGCGCTTTGCCTTCATCGCAAAGTTTGCCGAGCTGCGTCCGAAAATTTCTGGCGTGGGGAACCTCGAACGTTTTGAATACTGGCTCAATACCCTCCGCGTCGCCGACGCTCAATGCCAGCTTGCCACCCTCCGCGGCCAGATCAACGACCTGATGGACCGCGTGCAACACGAGAAAAACAGTGTCAAGAAAGCTCAATCCGCCCGGGATGCACTCAAGGTGCGCATCGCGCTGACGCGCAAATGGGACGAGATGATGACGGCCCAGGTGGCTGCTGCCGATACGCCCGGCGAACTCGGCACCATCGCCAATCTCGAACAGCATAACCGCAAGCAAGAGGGTTATCTCTCGGGTCACGATGCGGCTTTGGAGATTGCGCTTGGGCAAAAACTTCCCGCGGAATGTACTCCGGCAATGACCTACACCGGCCCTGCTCGATTGATCGTGCCGACGGTTCGTGGTTCGGTACAGAAGGGCGAGGAGCTGATGCTCAAGATCATCGCCATGGACCGTCAGCCGGTGAAGTCGGTCTCCGTCCGATTGCGTCCGCTTGGCGGCGGCGAGTGGCGAAACCTTCCCGCCACACATGTCGCTCGAGCCGTGCATCAAGTCAAGCTTCCCGCCGCCAGCGATGATTTTGAATACAACATCGTCGCGGAGCGCTCTGACGGCTCCAAACTTGTCTGGCCCATCACCGCTCCGGAGATCAATCAAACCATAGTCGTTGAGCCGTAAGTGCTCGTCCAAAAACAACTTGTGGTGCGGCCGTCTCGCCTGCACATGCAGCCGGGACGGCCGCACCGCAAAAACACGGAGTTTTATGTTGGACAGGAACTAAGACAAGAGCGGCGACGGAAACCTGCGGCTCCTGTTGGCTGGTGTGGAACAGAGTCGTCGATCGACGAACTTGTGGGTTGAATATGCAGAATCGAATCATGGTGGTCGCAGTCTTTGCCACGGTTCCACTGTTGGTTGGGGTAGTTGGTTGTGGCGGTCGGCATCCTGCCGAGAACCAGGGGATAGCAGATTCCGCTGCGCCCGTTACAACCGAACCCGCACCAGTAGAGGCCACACTTCGACCATCCAAAACGCAGGGACGCTTGGAAATCGAGATCAAGAATATCGGAACCCGGCCTTTCACATTCCTGGATATTCGAGAAGGATGTGCGGGCTGTGAAGAATTCTGGGAAGTGAAAGTGCAGTCGGTGTCAGGCAAGACTCTGAAGCCGATGATGTTCTATGCGCCAGTAGACCTACCGTGGAAGGTTTTGATAGAACCAGGCAAGACTTACGTTCGAGAAATCCAGCCGAGCGCCTATGTGGAATTTTATCACCATAAGGCGGATGAAGAGGGTGCAATCATCGTCCACTACCGGGTAAAACATCCCGAGGATTGGACAAGTGTGCTTGCCGCCCCCTACCCGACATTCTCGACTAAACCGCTCAAAGGTAATCTGGCTGACTATCTCCTCCCTTGAAGAAGCAAACGGACCTTCTTCATGCCGACCAGGACGACCGGCTTAAAGTGGAGACGAACGGGCTCGAACCGTCAACCCCGACGTTGCAAACGTCGTGCTCTCCCAATTGAGCTACGTCCCCCGAAATTTCATCCGAGTCCTATTTTACTCTGCCCCGTCTAATGCGCGAAGGGCACCTGAGAAGAACGGCAAAATCCGGTTGTGGCAGCCTTATAATCGCTCGCAGTCACATTTTAGGCGGAAGTTTTTGCAGGGAACCGCCCAGCCCGGATAATTCTGGGTGATTGCGTACCGGCAAACGCTGCGGTAGGATTACCAGTAAGTGGGGGCAGGCTAGGTGCCTTTCCACCACGAATACAGTCCTGAGGTGCCTAAGCATGGTCGATGAGCCGTCCTCCAGCCAACCGGGTGATCCCGGCAGCCATTCCTATTTTCAGAATTTCCAACATACGCCCATCGGTGCCCGAGTGCCAGAAAAAATCGGCCGGGGCGTATTTGCGACCGCCTTGATGGTCCTCCAGACCAACGAACTTTTCGTGCTGGATCTGCTTTCGATGACCTCCCAGCCGCAACAGGTCGTGGGACGGATTATTATGACCGCCAGCAGTTACTCACAGTTCCTGGCTGCCCTGCGGCAAAACGTTAAGCACTATGAAAGCGAAATCGGACCCCTGAAAGCCCGATTCGTGCCGCCGCGCCCTAGCTCCCACCCGCTGCCGGGCGGTTCCAGCCCTAGTGTCATCACCGTGGGCGGTCCCGCGGGCAGTGCCGAGGGTGGGATCAGCGGTTCAACAGGCTCTCCGGGCCACTCACCACTACAGTCCGGCGGCGGTGTGATGCCGGAAATGCCGCATAACCATGCGACATCGTCGTCACCGCCGGGACCGATCACCGAGCTTTATGAGCAGGTGCGGTTCCCCGAAGATCTGTTGGGGGGCACGTTCGCCAACGCCGTGATGATCCGTCACACGCCCGAGGAGTTCTGCTTTGATTTCATCAGCAGCCTGTATCCCCGTCCGATCGTGGTAAGCCGCGTGTTTACCGCCGCGGGACGTGTACCGTCGTTTATTGATGCGATGGCCGGATCGTTGGAAAGGTTTCACCAGGCAGGTGGAGGGTTCCCACCACCGCCGGGGTAGAATCGCGGGGACTTGGCGGGCCGGCATCTTACTCGAAAAGCCCTTTGGAGTGCGAGAGTTTGCTCTCGCCTTTCAAAACACGATGGGAGTTCGTGCCGTACGGCCGTATTGGAAAGACTCCAAAAGCAGACGGATTCTTCAACGCCTTAGCAGCTTCTTGACCTGCGGCCAGGTGCGAGTGTTGAGCACGTCGTCCTTGGTCAAGCCACCGCGGTGGGCTTGCAAAACGCCGTAACGCATGGCAGCCAGACCATCGGGCCGGTGTGAGTCGGTGGAAATAACGATTAACACGCCTTGACTCTTCGCCTCGGCACAGGCCACATCGTCCAAATCGAGCCGCAGTGGATGGGCGTTCAGCTCGAGCGCCTTGCCGTGCTCTCGGGCCACGCGTATCACCGTGGAGAGGTCGATCTCGTAGGGCTTGCGTTGCCCGAGCATCCTGCCCGTCGGATGCGAGAAGGCGTGGACGCAGGGGTTCTGCAAGGCATCGACCACGCGGCGGGTGATCTCCTCGCGGGATTGGTTCTGCCCGTAGTGGATGCTGGCGTTGACCCAATCGGCCTCCCTCAGCACATCGTCGCTAAGGTCCAGGCCGCCACTTTCCAGAATGTCAACCTCGACGCCCTTGAGAACGGTAATGCCGATGAGCTGCTCGTTGAGTTGGTCGATCTCTTCCCACTGCTGGCGAAGGCGGGTTTCGTCCAGCCCGTTGACCATCGTTACCCGCTTGGAGTGATCGGTGATGGCGAGGTACTTCAGCCCGCGGGCCTTGGCCGCCAGGGCCATTTGCTCGATCGTGGCCTTGCCGTCGGTCCAAGTGCTGTGCGAATGCAAGTCACCGCGGATGTCGCCCAGTTCGACCAGGCGGGGAAGTTCGCCTTCCGAGGCCCACTGGAACTCGCGGCGGGCCTCGCGGATCTCGGGCGGAAAGCAGGGAAGTTCGAGCGCGGCGTAGACATCTTCCTCGGTGCGGCCGGCAATCTGCTCCTCGCCGCGGAAGACGCCATATTCGTTGACCTTCAAGCCGCGATCCTTGGCCAGTCCGCGGACGACGACGTTGTGGGCCTTCGAGCCGGTGAAGTATTGCATCGCCGCGCCGAACGACTCGGCAGGCACAACGCGGAGATCGAGGTGCAGGCCGGTCTGCAACCGCGCGGTGAGCTTCGTCTCTCCGCGCAAGAGCACCTCAGCCACACCCGTATAGGCGGCGAGATGGTTCATCACGGCCGCCGCGTCGGTGGCAACGGCCAGAAAGTCAAGGTCGCCCACGGTGTCGCGGCCGCGGCGATAGCTGCCGGCCGCTTCGATTTGAGCTAAGGCTTGGCAGCCACGCATGTGCGCAAGGATCTCGCGGACTAGGTTGTCGGCCTCGGCCCAGAGCACCCGCTTGTCCGCCTCGGCAGCGAATTGTAGACCGGCCAGAATCGACTCTTCGGTTTTTTCCCCAAAACCTTTAAGCTCGCGGACCTTGTGGGCCTCGCATGCCGCACGCAACTCATCGAGCGTGGTGACCTTGAGGTCGTTGAAGAGCATGGCGGCCCGTTTCGGCCCCAGGCCCGGCACCCGCATCATGGCCATCACCGATTCCGGCACCTGCCGTTTGAGTTCCTCCAGCATTTCCAGCTTGCCGGTCATCACCAAAGCGGCGATTTTTTCAGCCAGATCCTTGCCGATCATCTTTGCAATCAGCTGCAGCCTGTCCAGTTTATCTGTTTCAAATTGCCCTACAAGGAATCCATTTCGCAGCACGGTGATCCGATCGGTTATCTCGTATACCTGCTCCAGGAAATGGGTGATGAATATGATGCCGATACCTTCGGCCTTCAACTTCCGCATAATGCGGAAAAGGTTCTCTACTTCATTTTTGTCCAGGCTCGAAGTCGGCTCATCGAGAATGATCAGTTTCGCCGAAATGTCCAACGCCCTGGCAATAGCCACCATTTGCTGGATGGCGACCGAATATTCATCCAGCCTCCCTGTAACGTCCAGTTTCACATTCAGCCTGGCCAGAGCCGTTTCAGACCTTTTGTTGACTTCTTTCCAATCGATTTTGCCTAACTTGGTTGGCTCGCGGCCGATAAAGATGTTTTCTGCGACAGAGAGGTTGGGGCAGAGGTTGACTTCCTGATACACAGTGCTGATGCCCAATGACTGGGCATCCATCGGCGATTTCGGGTGGATAAGGTTACCTTCCAGATAAATCTGTCCGGCTTCGTTGTGTTCCACGCCGGTCAGCACCTTTATCAGCGTTGATTTTCCGGCGCCGTTCTCGCCGCATACCGCATGGATTTCGCCGCGTCTGAGCTCAAAATCAACGTTGACCAAAGCTTTGACGCCGGGAAACTCCTTACAGATTCCTACCATCTTGACAAGTGCCGTTTCTGTGCCCATGCTGTCCTCGCACCTCCAACTTTCACGCTGCAAAAGACCATTCCGCATCCGGGAGGGCCGCTGGCTCTCCCGGATGCTTTCCTGGGAAACGGAAT
>Ga0118677_10005897_pt2 | contig 20852 bp, 14 predicted proteins | sample AliMusrvi5mmetaG_FD_86154 | JGI IMG/M metagenome (GOLD analysis project Ga0118677, IMG submission 86154)
TTCACGGGTTGATGGATTATGAGGTGCGGTTTGAAGTGGACGCGGCCAGCGAGGGGGCCACGGATTTTGTTGTCACAGTGATGGTGCCGGTGACCACCTTGTGTCCATGCTCCAAGGCCATCAGCGAGCGCGGTGCCCACAACCAGCGCGGCTTGGTGACCTATGCGGTGCGCTCCAGCAAGCCGATTTGGATTGAAGATCTCATCGCGCTGGTCGAACGCTCGGCGAGTTGCGAATTGTTCAGTATTCTCAAGCGAACCGATGAAAAAGCCGTCACTGAGCGGGCCTATGACAACCCGGTATTTGTCGAGGATCTGGTGCGCAACGTCGCTTCACGCTCCAACGCCCACGCCAACATCACTTGGTACCGCGTCGAGGCCGAAAACCACGAATCCATCCACAATCACAACGCCTACGCAGTCATCGAAAAACCGCGCTAGCTTCAGCACCCAGTAAACGACTGGGGTTTTGAAAACAGGCAGAAATTGTTGGATCCGAACTCATGGTTCGACCTCAAAAGCGCCACGGGAGCCACGGGGTCAGTCCTCGCATGGTAACATTTGTTTGAGGCATTGCGCTTCCGCCCACAGTCGGCCATTAGGGAATCCGACTTGTTCGGTTCGTTGTCGAAAGCGGGGTCGAGCGCTGAATTCTGAGCTCATGGGCCATCGGCGGTCATAGAAGCGCCGCTACAAGACAGCCCTAGCAGCGCCGCCTCTCTGAGGACTTGGGGAAGGCTGCGCATGGCGAAAATCCTGATTTTCGGTTTCACTTTGCAGATCAGTCGTGCGATGCCACGAAGATTTTGCTAGCCAAGGCGGGCAGAAACGCTAGTTCTGAGACTTGCGAGCGATTTCCATGCGTCCGACGTTCCCTCCCCCCGCCCGGGACCTGCTTCACCGCCGCATCTCCCATTTTCAAAAGCAACCCGCGCAGTGAGCCCGGCTTTGGCTTTCTCTCTTCACCTCCCAGCCGCAAGGCCACCCCATGCCTCTCCAACCCAATTTTCGTTGCAACGTTCGCGCGAGTTTTGCGACGGCGTGTAAGACCTGGCGCCTGAAGCATCACGTGCCCCTCAAGCAAGTAGCGGAGAGCTTGGGCGTGTCGATCGCCACCGTCAATTCCTGGGAACTGGGCCTCCGATTTCCCACCGGCTGCAACTTCGAACTGCTGGCCAATTACACCGGCCTCCCGCCATGCCGGCTCCTCTGCGTGATGGCCGACCAATGCGTCCCGTCCGCCTGCCTGCTGGCAATGGGCCACCCACCCGACGAGGCTTCACATCCTCAGCCGTGAAGGCCGATGTTGCGGGGAGGCGGGGAAATCAAACCAGTGGAGCCTTTCGTCATAGGCATTGAAGTCCAGCATTCTGAAGATATAGGTGGTGGCTCAGTTCTTTCGGTCGGTGTTATTTCAGACCCATAGAAAAGCCAGACTTGGCCTGGCGCAGTGGAATGTCACGGAGTGACGAAATGTGTTTGAGATCCGATCGAGTGTCTTTCGACGCGCCACTTGCTTGCCGCGCTGTTCGCGGGTGCCGATCACCCAGCCAAGCTCGTTGGAATTTCACTTTAAGTGTAAAATGAATTCTTGTCCTTCGGGAAAAATTCATCAGGGTTTGCGTTTGATCCTTTGGTTAGACTAGCCCTACTTTCCAATCCATACCCGCATGAAAACACTCCTCGGATTCCTTACCGTACGTCACTCGGCCCATATCACCTGGCTTGCCCTGCTGGGGTGCATCCTGGTTTTCTTGCTGGTCCCTGCGGCTCGTGGGGCCAGCACGTTCGCAGGCACGGGTTCTCTCGCCACAGCGCGCGGATTTCACACCGCGACGCTGCTGCCGAGCGGGAAGGTGCTCGTTGCTGGGGGGGTTGACAGCAGCAGCGCCCCCCTCGCCAGCGCGGAACTCTACGATCCAGCCACCGGAACTTGGGCAGCCACCGGCTCCCTTGCCACCGCGCGCTATTTTCACACTGCGACGCTGCTGTCCAACGGCAAGGTTCTCGTCGCAGGGGGAGCTGGCGGCAATAACAATACCGCCATCGCGGAACTCTATGATCCGACGACAGGCACTTGGGCGAGCACCGGCACCCTCGCCACCGCGCGCAGTCAACACACCGCTACACTCCTGCCCAACGGCAAGGTGCTCGTCGTGGGGGGCTGGAGCCCCGGCGGCTATCTAGCCAGCGCACAACTCTATGATCCGGCGACAGGCATCTGGAGCCCCACAGGTTCCCTAGCCACCGCACGCGATTGGCACACGGCGACACTTTTGGCAAACGGCAAGGTGCTTGTCGCCGGAGGGGAAACAAGCGGCTCAGCCATCTTAGCCAGCGCAGAGGTTTACGATCCAACCCCTGGCACTTGGAGCGCCACCGGAGCCCTTGCCACAGCGAGGAGATATTTCACCGCGACCGCCCTAGCAAACGGAAAGGTTCTGGCGGTCGGGGGGCAAACAAGCGGGGCCAGCACTGAGCTTTACGACGCAAGCACGGGCATCTGGAGCGCCACCGGGTCACTCGCCAGCCCACTCTTTGGCCATGCCGCAACGCGGCTAGACAACGGCACCGTGCTCGTCGCGGGAGGAGTGGGAGAAGCCGATTACGAAACCAGAGCGCAGGTTTATGATCCGGTCACGGGCCTTTGGCGCGCTACCGGCTTGCTCTCTACCGCACACGCTTACTTTACCGCCACGCAATTGCCCGGCGGCAAGGTGCTTTACGCAGGCGGATATAACAGCGGCAGCGGCGGCAGCTATCTCGGCGGCGCGGAACTTTGTAATTTTGGCACGGGCATGGCCCCCATCACGGACACCTCGGCCCCGGTGGTCCAAAACTTGAGCGCTTCGCCAACACCGGTGGACATCAGCAGCGACCCGCAATACGTCTCCATCCGAGTGCGAATCACAGATAGTGCCGGCTTTTACAGTGGGCGTTTGCATGTCTTGTCACCTTGGGTCATGGCCAACCAAGCATTCAATAACTGGATAGACATCCGCGATTCCAATCGCATTTCTGGCAACGCCCAAGACGGGATCTACTCCGCTACTCTCTATGTTCCCTATGCAGTGGAGGCAATCGGCACTTGGATGGTCGATGTCGTCGCTCTCTCTGACATCTTCTACAACACCGCGACGGAACCCAGCGGCCACTCGATCTCCTTTGAGGTGACGGGCGATTTTACGGCTCCGCAAATCCCAAGCTGGAGCGTGACCCCTGGAACGGTGGAGGTGAATGGTGCTCCAGGACCGTTCACGATGGACATCCGGGTGACCGATGCTGAACTCGGCTTGAGTAGCGGTTCGGTGAATTGGCAGAGCCCGGACTGGCAACAATCAGAGGGTGCCACCTTCGACGCGTCCAACCGCATCTCCGGCACGGCTCAAGATGGAATCTATCGGCTCACGCTGACTATCCCCCAGGATACAGCGGCAGGTATTTGGATGCTGACAAACGTCACCGCAACCGACGGTCGTAACGCAATATCGCTGCAAGACTGGCAATTCCCGCCTGACAGCGCGGCGACTATTCTCGTGACAAACACGCCTCCGGCACCGGAACTCAAAGTGGAACAACCGGCTGGCCGAGGTCTAACAAACGGTGGCTCGCCGGTGTCCTTCGGCACGGTAACTGTGGGCGACAGCGCACCGAAAAAAACCTTCACCATCCGCAACACCGGGCCCGGGCCCCTCAGCGGCCTGCTCCTCACTTTCGATGGCCCGCAGGCCGCCGACTTCTCAGCCGAGCAACCCGCAGCCACCACCCTAGCGCCCGGACAAAGCACCACTTTCACCGTGCAATTCACCGCCAGGGCTGCGGATGCTCGCAATGCGATTATCCATCTCGCCAGCAATGCACCCGGGGCGCAAGATCCGTTTGACATCGCGCTCACCGGCACGGGCAGGGCGGCATCCGTGCCTCCGCAACTGGTGAAGGATATGTTTACCGGTGCCGCGCCTAACGGATCTTCAAACCCCTACCTGTTCACGGCGGTTGAGGGCACGGTTTTCTTCGTGGCGAGCGACGGCGTGCATGGCTATGAGTTATGGAAAAGCGATGGAACAGAGGCTGGCACGGTGATGGTGAAAGACATCCTCGCGGGGAGTGCCTCAAGCGCCCCGGCCCAGCTTGTGGCGATCGGAGGAAGGTTGTTCTTCACGGTGCAAAATAGCAGTTCCGGCACGGATCTGTGGACTAGCAATGGCACGGAAGCTGGCACGGTTCGGCTCATGGAGGGATCGTCCGCCGCGCCGACCAACCTCACAGCCATGGGCAGCTCGCTGTATTTCACCCGGAGCTATCAAACCCAGGAAGCCCCACTCTGGGGCGGAAATCCAGTCACCACCGCAACCGCAGAACTCTGGAAGAGTGACGGAACGACACAAGGGACGGTCCTCCTGACGATAGATCAAAGCATTCCGGACCCGTGGTCATTTTCGCCAGCGATGCCCAACGTGAGTTTCAACAACCTGACCCCGAGTGGCAACATCCTCTATTTCACCGGCTTCAAGTCGGCAGGCTCCTTCAATCATGAATCTTTGTGGAAATCGGATGGAACCCCTGGAGGCACTTTGCCATTCCCTCAAACTTGGGAGAGCATGGCAGGTTTCGGGTTCTCGATGCCCACCCTCGGCAGCCTTGCCGTGATGGCTGGCACCCTGTACTTTCAGGCAGCCGGTACACCCGATTCTTATGGTGCGGTCACCTACGCCCTGTGGCAGTGCGACGGCGCGTCCGCAGGGCCGTCCATCGTCAAGGAAAACATCTGTGGCTTTTTGGGAGGGGGCAAGATGGTCCCCTTGGGGAATCACCTCTATTTTGCCGGATCGGACCAAGGCTATGGCCTGGCACTGTGGAGATCCGACGGCACCGCAGCAGGCACCGCTCCGGTATCCGGCGGCTCAATCAGCAACCCATACAATCTAACGCAAGTCGGCAACAAGCTGCTGTTTGCTTCGAACGATGGCATCAACGGCCAGGAACTCTGGGTGAGCAACGGCACGGATGCAGGCACGCAGATGGTCGAGGATATCCGCAGCGGACCGGAGGGGAGCTACCCTGGGTCTTTCACCGCGATGGGTGACGCGCTGTATTTTGTGGCGGACGACGGCAGCCACGGTCCCGAACTCTGGAAGTCTAACGGCACCGCTGCTGGAACCCTCAGACTGGCGGATATCGCCGCCGGCGCTCCGGCCTTCAGCGCATTCGGCGAAACTCTGGCGGTCGGAACCAAACTGTTTTTTGCGGCCACCACTCCTGATTTTGGAAGCGAGCTATATGTATATGAAACCTCCCAAGCCGCACTGGATATCGCGGTGACAAACCCCGAGGGCACGAGTCTCATCGATGGAACGTCGGGGTTCAATTTCGGTTCCCGCATCGCCGGAAATCCCAGCAATGCTGCCACCTTCACCATCACCAACCCCGGAACCGCAAACCTGAATCTCGGTGCCATCACCACCGACGGCACCCATCCCGGCGACTTCAGCGTGGATGCCAGCGGCATGCTTGCATCCGTGGTGCCGGGCGGCAGCACCACCTTCACCGTGGTCTTCACCCCCGGCTCGGGCGGATCCCGAAGCGCGGCCATTCACATCACAAGCAACGTGAGCGGTGAGAAAAATCCTTTTGATATCGCCCTGAGCGGCTCGGGCAGCAACTCGCTCGCACCCACCTTCAACAACGGCTCGGACATTGGTCTTACATCTAACGGCTTCACCGCCACTGGCCTGCTGATCCCCAAACCGCTCGCGGTCAATGCGGAGTTCGCGCCGGACATGGGCACCCCGGTCTTCAGTAACGGTCGCATTTTCGGCATCGCCTTCGCCCTCTATTGCCTGGACCTGAGCAAGGGGTTAAAAACCGCCTGGAGGGCGGACCAGGAGGAGGCGTTTACCGGTTTCGCCACCGCCATCGCCGGCAACAATCGCCTTATGCTCTTTACCGAACGCGGCACACTTTTTCTCCTCGCCGCGGAACGCCCTACCTGCACGATCCTCGACCACCTCGACCTGTGCGGGAAAACCTGGTCGCATCCCGCCCTGGCCAATGGCAAACTCTACATTCGCGACGAGAAATGGCTGTATTGCTATGCGATGCGGTGACATGGCAACGTTAGAGGCGGCAGAGAAGGATCCCTTCCTTCACTGCCGCCTCGCAACATCGCTTTGCACGCTATTTCAGATCAACACACGCCAACCCATTCTTTGACCGCACGAGCAGTTTGCCGTCAACGAGAATCGGTGCGGTCCAGCTTTCGCCCGTGGCTGGGTGAATACGTCCGAGTTCTTTATACTCTTTCGGGTTCATCTCAACCATGGCCACTTCACTGTTGCCGCCGGAGACGATGAGAAACACGCCGTCCGCCAGCAAAAATCCGCCTTTGTTGAATCCGTCTTTACTCCAGACCAGTTTTCCATTGGACGCATCGAGACAGACAAAATTTCCCGGACCATTGTAGTCGGCTTTACCATAGATAAAGCCGCCAGCCGCGATGGGGGTGGTGAAATGCGATTCCATCGCTTTGTTTTGCCAGGTGGTCTTCGGTCCCTCCGCGGTGATCTCCACCATGGCGCATCCCTTGCCATATCCGGACGTGATAAAAATAAAATTCTTCCCAATAATCGGCAGCGCGGCATTGACTCCACAATTCGTCGGCCAATCATAGCGCCATAACACCGACCCATCCGTCACATCCACGCCGGTGAGTTGCGTTGCGCCAAACATGACGTATTGCACTTTTCCGAGGATGGTCGCTTTCACCGGGGAAGAGTAACCGTGATTATCACTGCCCCCACCCTTCCAAATAACTTCGCCGGTATTTTTATTCAGTACCGCGACGGCAGCATTATCGCCGCCGGGGTTGACAACCAACCGATCGCCGTCGATCAGCGGAGAGCAGGCGAACCCCCAACCCGGTACACGACCCCCCAGGTCGCGCACCAGCGATTTTCCCCATACTTTGTCCCCGGTTTTTGCATCCCAACAGGTGAGTTGGCCAAGATAACTCACCGTATACACCTTACCGTTGTCCACCGTCGGGGTGGCCCGCGCGAACCCGAAATTCGCGCCGTTTTTATCATCATACACCTGGCGCCATAGTTCCTTGCCGTCGACCAGATTCAGGCAGCGAACAATGTCCTGCCCCCCTTGATGATCCACAATGTAGGCTTTACCATTGGCCGCGGAGACCCCGGAGTAACCATCATCCGTCAGGGGAACGCGCCACAACACCGCGGGCTCCTTTGCCGCCCAATCTTTATTGAAACCTTTCTCGGCGGAAAAGAACAGCCCAAATTGCCCTCCGAAGTGCGGCCAATCAGCCGCCTGCGCGGACAGCGCGGCAAGCAGACAGACGGATACCAGTGCCAGGATATGAAGACGGTTCATGGCAGACTCCTCTATTTCAAGTTCAGACAGGCCAACTGTTTCTTATTGCGGATGAGCAATTTGCCGTTGGCCACAATCGGTGCGGTCCAACTCTCGCCGCCCAACGGGGCGCGCAGCCGACCAAGTTCGCGATACCCCCCCGGGGTCAGGCTCACCATGATCACATCGCCGCCACCACCGTCCATGGCAATCAATGTACCGTCGATCCCGATCACGCCGCCTTTTTGGAACCCATCCTTCGACCAGCGTGTGGCGCCCGTCTTCGGATCGAGGCACATCAATTTGCCGGGCTCACCCGTGCCATAGATATATCCGCCAACAAAGATGGGGGAACTGACATGGGCCTGCATGGCGGTATTCTGCCACCGGGCGCGCGCGGAAGATCCGGACACCGTCACCATGGCGCATCCTTTGCCATAGTCGCTGGTGATGAAGATGTCGTTACCGATTATCAAAGGCGCGGCGACGTTGACATCGTACTGCGTACTCCAGGGAAAACTCCACAATTCTTTGCCGGAGTTCGCCTCGACACCGAAGAGCTTCTTGCCGCCAAACACGACATACTGGCGCTTCCCGTTCAACGTCGCGACCTGCGGTGTGGAATACCCGGCCGGTTCGCTGCCGCCGCCTTTCCATAAGAGACGGCCGTTGTTCATATCCACAGCAACAACCCCGGCGCCGGGACCACCCGGACAAAGGATTGCCTTTGTGCCATCCACGCAAACGGACATGGAAAAATCCCATTGCGGGCGTTTGCCACCGAATTGCGCGACCATATTCACGGTCCAGATTTGCCGACCGGAATTCGCATCCAGGCAGTAAACCGTACCGGTACGACTGATCGTGAACACCTTGCCCCAAGAGACTGTCGGGGTGGCACGCGCAAAACCGTAGTTGCTGCCCACCGCTTCGGCATAGGCAAAATGCCAGAGATCGCGTCCACTATTGAGATCAATGGCGCGCACGACATCCTGCTGCGCACTATGATCGATGATGTAGACTTTCCCATTCACCACCGCAGGGCCGGCGTACCCATCATCGCTCATATTCACTTTCCATGCGACGCGGGGTGGATGCGCGTTCCAGGCTTTGTTGATTCCCGTCTCCGCGGAGAGCCCTGTCCCGGCCGGACCGCGGAATTGTGCCCAATCGCCGGCCTGCGCCAGCATTGGCAAGCAACACAGACTGATGACCAGCAGTAACAGGTGATGGCGTTGCATTGTTGTCTCCCCTTTAATTATAGATAGAGCGTGTCCCAAAGTCCGGGATGTTTCCTCGCGGCATCTTTTTGCGCCAGGCTTTGTCGCGATTTTCTCGTGTGTCTCTACTCGATACAGTCGAAAATCGCTTCGCGCCTGCCCCAAAAATCTGCGCGCGATGAAACATCCCGGACTTTGGGACAGGCTCTAGATAGCCGAAGCTTTGGTTCTCACGCGGATTATGCCATGCCCTTCCGTGAGCGTCAAGCAATCCGTCCGGTGTGCGACCGGATCTTTCCGTCACCGCCCGAAGCAATATATCGCGCCGTCGCTCGTGCCGATCACCAGCTTGCCTTGCGCGATGGCCGGCGAGGCTTTCAGCGCCGCACCCGCGTTGAAATGCCAGGCGACTTTTCCATTGTCCAGGCGAACACCCAGGAGCAGGCCGTCATCCGACCCAACAAAAATTACCATCCCGGCGAGTACCGGCGACGAGTCGATGCTGCTGCGCGCGGTATACTCCCAGACGACCCGTCCCGTGTCGCGCGTCACACAGAGGAGCTTCTTGCCCCGCGTGGCGAAGATCACGGCATCGCCGGCAAGCGCCGCGCCGGCATAACAGTCGCCGTAGGATTCCGCGCCGTTAATGCGCCATTGAATCTGACCATCTTTGGTGCGAATCGCCAGGTATTCACCGGTCAGCGACCCCACGAATACGCAACCCTCCGCATAGGCGGGTGACGCGGCGAAATTAGTATTTTGCAGTGTCGCGGCGGCCACTTGACGCCCGTTCGTCAAGTTGATCATGCGTACCAGGCCATCGCAGCCGGCGATGATGACTTTCCCATCAGCCACACACGGCGCGCAATGCACCTGGGCATCCGCTTTGAACATCCACTTGACTTTGCCGGTCCCCGCCTGAAAACAATAGAGGTTGTTGTCATAGGAACCGACCAGCACGACTCCGGTCGCCGAAGTCGCCGACGACATGATTTTATCGCCGGTGTGGTGCGACCACAGCACCTTGCCGGTGGCGCTATTCAACGCAAAAAACTTTCCGCTCTCGTCGCCAACATACAGTGCGTTATTCACCACACAGGGAGACGCGGAAATGGGCGCACCGCCGGAAAACTTCCACCGCACTTTGCCGGTCTCCAGATTCAACGCCAGCACGATGCCGGCCTGTGTACAAAGATAGACCGTCTTCTCGACAATCGCCGCCGTGGCGGTGACCGCGCTGCCGGTCTCGTAGCTCCAGAGTTGCCGCGGCGCACTCGGTAATGTACATCCGGCAACACCGGTCATCGCCGCACCACCGCGGAAGCTCTCCCACTTTTCACCCTGCCCCTGAACACCCAAGGCCGCAACGAAACAACAGCATAGCGCGAAGCAGTGAAACGAATTGATCAACAATTGTCGCATAACGAACCTACCAATATCCAAAAGACAGGAGACTCGACTTTTATTCTTCCCGTAAAGCGCGCAACATATCCCCACGGGTTGCGGCCAGCGCGGCCAACGCGGAAGCGCCGGCCCCGAGGAGCAGGTTTCCTCCAAGGATACCCAGGATGCTGACCCAGGGAACAGTGGCGCCGCTGGTGACGAGTTGCGGCGCGACTGCCAGGAGTGCCGCGATCGCCCCACAAATCTGCCCGAACAGGAGCAACGAGATGTTTTCCAGCAGCAGCAGACGACTGATCTCTCCCCGGGTAAACCCGATTGCCAGCAGTAACGCGAATTCCTTGCGCCGTTCCAGGGCGTTGCGCAGCACCACTACCACCAACCCCAGCGTGCCGAGGAAGATGCCCAGGCCGCCAAGCGCCAGGAAGGTGGCGAGATACGTGTTTTGCACGCGCGCATAATCATTCAACACCTCGCGCGTCCCGCGAACTTCCAATCCCTGATCACCCAGGATGCGCCGCAAGACCTCGGCCACCGCGCGTTCCCGCGCCGGGGGTGTGCTGAGCAGAAATACACGCGGCGCATGAATCCCGGGATACATCTGTGCAAATTGCGCCTGTCCGACCAATAAATTGCCGGCCAACACACTGGTGTTCAATAGACCGACAAAGCGCAGCGTCCGTGACCGCCCATCCGCACCGGGTACGAGGAGTTTCTCTCCCAGGCCGGAATTCAACGACCACATCACTGTGTCGGCATCGCCAAACGCCGGTATCTCGCCTTCTGCAATGCTGATGTCCAGCCATTTCCACGGGGAGGTGTGTTCCAGCTTCATGGCAGTTTGCACCGTGAATCCCCCGCGTGCGATCATCGCCGGGGGTACGCCCAGGATACGCGGCGTTGGTGTGGCGGCTAAATTCAGACAGCTCACATCATCGCCCGGACTCACCAGGAACGGCATGACGTCAACGCCGGCGAAGATGGCTTCGTCTTCCGGTGAAAAGCCCAGATTTGCGCGCCCGCTCCGCGTCCCAAAATCGTACAGGATTGGTAATGATGAAGTTGCCAGCAAACTAAAACCACCGGTGCCGGACCGCCGATCCGTCGGATCAACCCGGGAGAAATCGCGCGTGTTGGCGGCGACGGTGATGATGAGAAAACTGGCGCACGCCAGCAAGCCGAAGATGAGTAAACTACGTCCGCGATTTGCCGCGGCATTACGCATGGCGAGACGGAGGAACGACGGCGTCGCGAAGCGCCGCGATAATGCGGTTGTGAGCAAGAGCCACGCACCGGTCAGCGCCGTACCGAGCATCGCGGTTCCCGCGCCAAAAAATGCCGTCGTCGGCGACACCGCGTGGCGACCACCGGCCAATGCCAACGCCAGCGCTGCCAGCAGAGTAAAACAGCCCACGGACCACGCCAGGATCCGTCCCCGATGCCCGAGACGACGGCCAACCTTTCCTTCGTCCACCTCGCCTATGACGCCCACGGCTTGCCAACCCGCCAATAAGGAGAGTATCCGTCGCTGCCGCAATGCGCGAAGGCTCCACCATGCCGCGATGATCCCGACACCGCAGCCTACCCCACCCCCGATACCCAGACTGGCACCAGTCCAATGAAACCAAAGGGGGGTATCGGCCAGCGCTCCGGTCCACCAGGTAGTAAGCGCACGCACGATGCCCCACCCATACACGAATCCCAGCGGCGCCCCGGCCAGCGCCCCGAAGAACGCCAATACTGTGCCCTCTCCCAGCAGAAGGCGTGCGATCCAGCGCGTCGTCATGCCGCACGCCAGCAGGATGCCGACTTCAGCGGCCCGGCGGTCGATGAGTAAACGCATCATCATGATCGCCAGCGCCAACGCCGCGGCGATAATAAAGAAGCCCAACGAGAGGAACAAGGCACTGAAATCCGTTGACCCCTTCGCGGCGGTCAATGCCAGACGTCGTACCGGCACGATCGTTAATCCTGCCTGCCGCGGCGGGAGCGCCTGACGCAGTTGCGCCGCGAAACGCGACATCGTCGTTGCCATCTTTTGTGCAACCGGAACCGCGACACGTACCGAGGTCAGCCAATCCGCCTTTTCTCCTTGCGGCCCGCTGGCCCACAGCGCACGCAGAGAGTTGAGGGAAAGATAGGCTTTGGGAGCGGTACGATACTGCGACCAATAGGCGTCATCGCGCGGCGTGATGCGCCGAAGGTCGATGGGGAACGGCGGTTGCCAATCACTGACGCTGCGGGCGTCGGTAATGCCCGTGATGGCCGGCGCCAATCCGCGGTCGGTAGCCGCTCCCGTCAACCGCACGATACCGCGCACTACATAACGCGCGGAACCGGAACGATAGATGCCATCCCACGCGGGGATCAGGTATTGCACCTCAACCTGTTCCCCGACTGAAGCCCCCAGGTCCGTTGCCGCCCACTGGTTCAACCAGATGCCATGATCATCCAGCGGTTTTCCGTCCCCCGCGGAAAACGCATAGGGGGCCAATGGTTCGCTCCCCGCAATCAGCGCATAGGCCAGGCGCGCATGCGGGTCAGCTATTTTCTGCATGGAAGTCGCCAGGTACATGGAGGTTTGTGCAGCGTGCAGGTGCTGCGCGCGCGCGGCGGCAACGGCGCGGGATGCCGTCGCCGCGGTCAACAACATGCTGTCGCTCTGTACCGAGAAATAGCCCTGCGCGGTGTTCGGGAGCAGTTGAAGACCCGCATCAGGCAACTGGCTGACCTGCGTGAGTGCGGCATCTTCCACCTGCAGACCAGTGGAGACCCCATGGGCAGTCACGCACAGCAGGGCATTCACACGTCCGCGGATTCCCAGTTGCTCCTGCAGCCAGTGGAGATCGCAAAACAGGTTACGCGGCGTCTGCGACGCCGCGAACAATCCAAAGCCCCCGACGCCATGATCCGGCATTACCGCGGAGATGCGCACGCGCAGCGTGCGCACAGTCATTGCGCGTTTGCGCTGGGCGAAAAGAGAATCAGCGGGAGCGCCGGTTTCGCGATTCACACTCACCAGCAGCATATCGCCGGGAACCAGCAACAGGTCGCGCGCGAGTGCGTTGTTGATAGCCACTTGCCGCCCGGTGAGCGACGGAGAACTCTGCGAAGCAAACAGGGTGAAGAAGTCCGTGGTGACGCCGTAGACATTCACGCGCGGGGCCACCGCCTCACTGGTGGCCGCCGTAACCGCGCCGCGCGTCTGGTAAACGGCAACCGTGCGGCGCATGTGTGCGGCGGTGCGAAACTCATCGCCTAATGCTTCACGGAAGAGATGTGGAGCGGTCACGGCCAGATCGATCGCTCCCAAGCGCGCGAGAGCGGTGTCGCGCAAACTGCCGCGGACAGAATCGCCGACGATTAGCGAACCGGTGATCACCGCGGTAGCGATCGCCACCCCCAGCGCCACCATCAGGCCCGTGCGCCAGTAATAGAGAAGGTTGCGGGCAAGGAGGCGCCACACTGTCACGAGAACGCCTCCACCTCGGCCAGACGTAACGCGCCATCCTGCAATGCCAGACAATGAGAGAAGCGCGCCGCGTGTGTCAGGTTATGCGTGACCATAATCACTGCCACCCGCTCCTGCTCCGCCAACTCTAGAAACAGCGAGACGATAGCTGCGCCGTGTTCCCGATCAAGATTGCCCGTCGGTTCATCGCAAAGGAGCAACCCGGCGCCATTCATAAGCGCTCGCGCGATGGCCACCCGTTGCCGTTCCCCGCCGGAGAGTTGCGCCGGGAAGGCTGTCGCCCGCGCCGCCACCCCAACACGGGCCAATAAGGCCTGTGCGCGCGTCTGTATTGCGTCGTTATGCTTGACATACAGCGTGGGAAGCAGGACGTTCTCCAACGCCGTCAATTGCGGCAACAAGTGGTGGTCCTGAAACACGAAACCCACCCGGCGCGCGCGAAACGCCGCCAGATCCGCACCGCACAGCGTCGTCACCTCGCAGTCACCCAAGCGCACCGAACCCGCGGACGGCGTATCCAGCGAACCAATAATCTGCAGTAAAGTACTCTTGCCGGCCCCGGATGGCCCGATAATCGCTACCGTCTCCCCGGCCGACACGTGGAGATCGACCTGCCGCAACACCGTCAATACTCCTTGCGGCGCGTCGAAAGTTTTTTGTAACCCGGTCACCACTAAATCACTATCCATCATGAACTCATTGTACCCCACACGGGCAATATTCGCCCATAGCATATTAACAGGAGGAATCGACAACAGAGGGTGTGGCAGCCGCTCTTTTTGCTGCCAGATAACAGAGTACATCCGTTTCACGATCCGGATTCAGTATGCGGACCATATGGCGTTCATCGCGGAATGTGGTGGCGCATACTTCACCGGCTTCGGCAGCAGTAACGTCGACATTCAGGGGAATCCGGAGCAGACCGAGTTCGATATAGCCGGCGCGGCTATAGGTGCGGTAGCCGTTCTCGTTATCTTGCGCAGTGGTCAGTTCAATTGCGTCGACCTCCAGACTGATGGCGACAGCTTCCAGGAGGCGCATAATGAGTCCACCAAGGCCGCGACCCTGCACCGCATCAACAAGCGCGATCCCTAATTCCGGCACCCGGATGCCATACGGCGCGGCAAGTGGATTCCCCATTGCCTTCCAGAGAAAGAAATGCCCGATCGGTTGCTGCCCATCGAATAACAGATAGGATGCATCGATTCGACCAAGGGCCTGGGCAATAGCCGCCTGGAAGGCATCATCAAGCTTCTCCGGGGTATCCCAGGGGTAGGGCCCGAAAAAATACCGGCTGCGGGGACCCAATGCCGCGGCGAACGACTGCAATGCCGGCACATCACTTTCTACCAGATTGCGTAACAGATAACTCCCGTGATCGTGGGAACACTCAGCGCGTAGCTGCCAGGCATCCAGGGCGGTCACCGCTAATACTGCGGGCGTCTGCCCGGCGTTCCGGGTGGCATAGTTACACAACTGGTCATGTAGCTGAGTTGCGAGGCTCACATCCGTCCTCCGGTCTCCAGGTTCATTTGCGTGATTCAGGCGCATATTATGGGCTGCAAGTTGAGGAATGCGTCATCAGGTATGCTACCGATGCTGGTTTGGTGATGATGGAAGCTCAATCAATCAATGCGGGAAAAATGGAGGTGAAGTGAGGTTTCCGGAAAGGATGATGGCGGAACCGACGGGATTTGAACCCGCGATCTTCGGAGTGACAGTCCGATGTGTTAAACCTGGCTACACCACGGTTCCGCGAAGTAATGGCAGGGGCGGCAAGATTCGAACTCGCGACCTACGGTTTTGGAGACCGCCGCTCTACCAGCTGAGCTACACCCCTACGCAACTGCTTGCCGTTGTCGGCAGAAACAGAAATCGTTTCGTGCGACCCTGGATAGACGACTATCCGCAGGTTGTCGCCTCTGACAACGAGAAGAGTATAGGCGAAATGCGCGACGCCGTCAAGGGGGTGCGCGAAAAACTCGGATCGGGGATTATTCACTAGATTCGCGTTTACGGGCCGCTCATTTCGCGCCGATAAATTCATGTAAAAAAAGTCCTTGAGAGTACTAGGCAAATCAAAAGCTTTCCTGTATACTTTCTCCTTGTTGTGAGAACGTCACGGTTTTCCTGACAGCGCAACCGCCAGGCCGGTGGTTTTTCCAATGGCCGGCGTCGCGCACAACTGATCGAGAAGTCGACAAGCACCATTATCTTGGGGTTGGCTGCAATTGCCACCACTGGCCCGGAGAGGGCTGGGGCCACCTTGGGGGTGGTGCTTTCGCGCGCCTAGCCCGGATTGTTTATGAACGAATTGACTGCCGGGCTGACTGAGGCATTATTCGAAATGTTATGAATAATGCAGGCTAGCCCTGATCATTCATATACGAATGAAGCTTCTACTAATCGGCGTACGTTGCCTTCTCATAGTTGCGAGATTTTAGAATACCGGAGGATCCCGGGAGGCCGTGCAGGTCACGGTTCGGCGGATGGTCCGTGCAGGGTTCGCCACGCACGGATTGGATTTGGACGGATGCAGTCAGTCATGCGTTCAAGCACAAAGTCGAGTATGGCAACGGCGCATTGGCGGTTGTTGTACTATGGTGGAGGTAGAAAATTGGAGCGTATCGGTCGCCACCTGATTTTGGAGCTGTGGGGGTGCAACGCGGAACACCTCAACTCCATCGATGTCATCACCACGGCGATGACAGAGACCATCGAAGCCTGCGGAGCCACCCTGTTGGATCTCCGTGTCTATCCCTTTACCCCCATCGGGGTTACCGGGGTAGCTATCCTTTCCGAGTCACATGTGATGATCCATACGTGGCCGGAACATGGTTATGCCGCGGTCGATGTGTTCACCTGTGGGTATCACACTGATCCGGCCAAAGCCGTACCAGTGTTGCGCCACTACTTCTCGCCGGAACGCATTCAGGTCATGGAAATGAACCGCGGGTTGATTATCGAGGAAGAGAAGCCGGCCAAGCCGGGGGCGATCTATGCGGGAGTTTGCTGAACCTTTTCGGCATGGTTGGCGGCAAGTCACCCAGGTTCGCGCGTCGCTCTATAGCGGTCAGTCGGATTTCCAACATGTCGAAGTGCTGGATACCCTCCCCTTCGGACGCATGCTGGTACTTGACGAGGCCAACCAGACGAGTGAACACGACGAGTATATCTACCATGAGATGCTCGTGCATGTACCGATGATGACCCATCCTGCCCCACGGCGAGTGCTGGTCATTGGCGGTGGCGACGGCGGCGCATTGCGGCGCGTGTTGGAATATCCGGTAACCCGAGCCACCATGGTCGAGATCGACGGCGAGGTGGTGCGCGTCAGCCGCGAATTGCTGCCCAGCATCGCCGGCGACGCCTTCACCGACGCACGCACCGAACTGATCATTGGCGACGGCGTGCAGTACCTGCGCGAAACGACCGAGCATTTTGACGTCATTCTGGTTGACTCCACTGATCCGGTAGGTCCGGCGGTTGACCTTTTCGGCGAACAATTTTACCAGGATGCCCGACGTGCGTTGGGCGACAACGGCATCATCGTAACGCAAAGCGGGTCTCCGCTGGTGATGCTCGATGAACTACAGGCCGCGGTGGCCTTGATGCGCCAGGTCTTCCCCATTGTGTGTACCTATACCTGCAGCATTCCGCTCTATCCCGGCGTGCTGTGGAGTTTCACCGCCGCCTCGACAACCCTCGACCCGCGTCTGACCTCTCAAACCGCCATCGCGACACGTCTGCGCGAGAACGGTGCACCGACCGGGTGGTATACACCGGCCATCCATGCGGCAACCTTCGCGCTGCCGAATTTCCTGTCCGCCGCGTTGGAGACGCAAACCGCTGATGATCCACCCGCCCTCTCCGTACCCATTTCTGGCGAGTAACGCGGGGCAACACGGGCGGGTAACCCTGCTCGGCGCCCCGCTAGATCGCACCGGATCCTTCCGCCCCGGTTGTAGTGACGGCCCCGCCGGCATCCGGTGGGCCTCCGAGAATTTGGAAACCTACAGCCCCTACCAGGATGCCGACCTGGAAGACCTTATGCTGGGTGACCTGGGAGATCTGGACTTCTCTACTCTCTCCCAAGCCGAGGCGCTGGCGCATATTGAAACCGAAGTCGGCGTGTTGCTCGATCAGGGAACACTGCCCTTTATCCTCGGTGGCGAACATACCATCGCCTTGCCCATTGCGCGCGCCGTGCTGCGCCGCTACCCCACCGCGGTCATAGTGCATTTCGACGCGCACGCTGACTTGCGGCAAGAATACCTTGGCGAACCGCTCTCGCATGCCGCGTGGGCGTATCATGTGGGCCACGAATTCGGCTTTGACCGCCTGGTACAACTGGGCATCCGCTCCGGCCTGCGTGAAGAATTCATCCTGGGCCGCACGCAGTGCGCGCACTTCAGCATGGGTTTGGATCTCCCAGACGGCATTCGCGAACGGCTTCTTACACATCCGGTGTACCTGACGGTGGATATCGATGTCCTCGATGCCTCCGTTGTGCCGGGGACCGGCACCCCGGAGGCAGGCGGCGCCAGTTTTCTGGAACTGCTGCACTGTTTGCTGAGTCTGCGCGGCCTTCAAGTGGTCGCCATGGATCTCAACGAAGTCGCTCCACCACTCGACCCGACCGGTGTCTCCAGTGCTGTTGCCGCCAAGGTGGCACGGGAGATGTTGTTGCTCTTTGGTTCAGGTCAAGAGTCTTCCTCATCCGGCGGTTAGCCGGTGGACCGGAGCGGAGCGCCGGAGGAATCCGGCTTGGTAACTGATAATCACAAGCCTGGTTCACCGGGCGTTTGTTTGGTCGCGCAGAGGTTGACCCCTACTGCACGGGATAATCCGGGATGGTCGCTATGACGATGCACACGCAGATGGCAGAGATATTGCATGATGCCTACGCACATCCCGCACAACCGGGCGTCTACTACGCCGGATGGGACACAACGGGTAGTGACCGCCTGAATCGACTGGGACGCTGGGATTGGCGTCCTTCCGCGCAGCGTGGTGTCGATAATGCTGGTACGATCCTCTTTCCCCTGGCACTCGGGTGCCCCCCACGGGAGACCAGCGATGGACGCCGGTGGATCGAGAAGATCATCAGTTCCCCTGATCAGGCCGTTAACTTCACCCCGCCGAACGTGCATACCGGATATGCCGGTGATGTCTTGCGTCGATTAACAACACTACGTGCGGAGTTGCCCGACGACGTGTTGCTTAGTGATCCGGACACCCAGTCCCCCCTGGGGGTCGCCGAATTATTGTGGGACGACTCCTTTTATACAGCACTGCTGGAAACCCCCGCGGCGGTTCATGCGTTATTGGATCGGATCACCGACTTCATTATCGCCTTTGTGCAAGAAGTGCAACAGATCGCCGGGGAGCGATTCAACCCATGCGGGTGGCCGGGCCTGTGGGCGCAGGGACGTGGCACCATGGTCGCGGATGACACGATGTCGCTCATCTCGCCGGTCCTGCATGCGGAATTCAGCCTGCCCTATCTCAATCGCCTGGCGCGGGCGTGCGGTCCCCTTTTCTATCACTCCTGCACCTGGCGACACAGCTATTTTGCGAATATCCACGCGGTGGAACATGTCGTCGCCTACAACTGGAATCCAGGAAATTCCGACGATTCGGCGCTGATCATGCGTGAATTCGGCGGAAAAGCTGTGTTGGCCCCACACCTGTGTGCGGAGATGCATCAGGACAATGATGTGTTGGCCCTGGACCAGCACTTCGCCGATGAAGCCGACTTCTTCCGTTATCTACTCGATAATGTCCCGGCTAACGCGTGCGCCTATTTTTACTTCAGCGATGTCTGCCAGAAAGGCGACATTATCGACCGTATTTACGATCTGTTGCATGAACGCGGTTATACGCCGCAGGCCAGAGGGGTTGCCTAGCAGCCCGCGGACGTGAACGAGAAGCGTCTTTTTGATTTACCGAGGTGACACGATGTTGATAGATGGCGATGCGCTGATCGCGCAGCAACTCTCCCTTAGCGCACCGGAGGACGTGCTCTTCCCGGATGGTCGGGGCACACACCTGGAACCGGTGTCCTACGTACCGGTCACCGCGGACCCGGTGTTGACGCTGACGCTTGATGGAGCGTGGCGCGTCTGTAAATGGCCGTTTCCGGCAACAGAGGCGCAACTCGCCGCGACGGACACGCGCGACAATACATGGCCCGTCGTCCAACAACCAGGAAAAGTCTTTACACTCGATGTCACGCGCACCGTAGACGAGATTCCGGGATGGGATCGCATCGGCCTTACACATCTCGATCCTGAAGATGGCGCTATACTGCGTCGTGAAGTGCGCCTTCCCGCAGTCTGGAGAGGCAAACGCGTCCTCCTGCGTTTCGACGCCATTTATCCTGGTGGGCGCGTCTACCTCAACGGGACGCTACTCGGGGAACACCTCAGCGGGCTGACACCGGTGGAGTGGGACGTGACCGACCTGATCACTCCCGGCAAGCCCGCGCTCGTCGTCGTTCGCCTGCTGCGCCGCCATCCCTTTGTGAAGATGGACATGCCGCGTCATGCGAGTGAATTTGCCGGTCTGGCACAATCCGCCTGCTTCTTTGCCGTTGAATCGTGCCACATCACAGAGCATCATCTCCTGACTGAATTGTCCGCAGAACTGACCACCGGCACGCTGGCTGGCGAAGTGGTCGTCTGCAATACCGGCGCGCATCCGGCGGTCGGAACGGTGAACGTAACACTCATCGATGCCCTCGGTAAACGTGCCGCGACCACTACTATCCGCGCGGGCATCGGCCCCAACGCCTCCTGCAGTGTGCCGGTACGCATGCGTGTAAAACACCCGCGCTTGTGGAACGACGAATACCCCAACCTCTATACAGTCATGATCACGCTGGCGATCGAAGGACAAGCTGACCAACAGGTGCGCTATCGCGCCGGATTCCGTCGGTTCTCACTGGACGGTAGCCGACCGTTGCTGAACGGGCGCCCGGTAAAATTCCGCGGGGTGAACCACCTGACGTATCACCCGGAGGGCGGACTCTATACCCCGGAGGAATGGCTGCGGCGGAATCTACTGTTGATGAAGCAGGCGAATGTCAACGCGATTCGTACGCATTACCTGGGTCCGCGCGTATTGGCTGACTTATGCGATGAGTTGGGCCTCTACCTGCTGCAGGAGTTGCCCATCGACTGGGGTACAAATTATATTCACGACCCGACGTGGGTGGGGCCGGCACTGCAGCGTATTACCGGCGGCGTCCTTCGCGACCGCACCCACCCGTCGGTGATGGTGTGGAGCGTCGGCAATGAAAACATGCCGGAAAGCGCCGCGGTCGCCGATGACGGGTACCACCACCTGCGCATCTACGACCGCCTGGTCAAACTCCTTGACCCCACC
>Ga0118677_10006008_pt1 | contig 20850 bp, 29 predicted proteins | sample AliMusrvi5mmetaG_FD_86154 | JGI IMG/M metagenome (GOLD analysis project Ga0118677, IMG submission 86154)
CGTTCACGTTCAAGGGCTGGGGCGGCCGCGGCCAGCGCGACGGCGGCCGCCTACTCGACGGGCGCGAGTGGAAGGAGTCGCCGGTGCTGGTCGCCGGCGGCGGCGAAGTCGGTGCGCCGGAACCCGGATCGCAAGGAGCACTCTTCTAGGCCACCTTCGCCTCCACCTCCAGCCGCACCATGCGCACGTGGATCACCCCCTGCCCGTCGGCCGGGTGCGTGGCGATGTAGGCGGTGGCGAGCTCGTCGAGGAACGTCTCGCGGAGGACCGGAGGTAGGCGGTCCATGTAGGGAAACCAGGTCGTGCGCAGCCAGCCCCGGAAGGCCTCGTCGTCGGCGTGCTGCATGTCTTTGTCGATGAGCTCGGCGCGCATCGCGCGGAAGCCGGCGCGCGGCAACCACGCCTCATACTCGTCCGGGCCGCAGAAGTGGTACGGAGAAGAGAAACCGCGAAACGAGTCGCGCCAGCGAGGGCGCGCGACGAGCTCGTCGACCACGGCGCGCACTTCGGCGGCGTTGCCGCGGCCGCCCATCTGGAAGAGCAGGCGGCCGCCCGGCCGCAGACAGGCGTGCACGCCGCGCAGCATCGCCTCATGATCCTCCACCCAGTGCAGCGCGGCGTTCGAGAAGGCCACGTCGAAGCTGCGCGACAGCTCGAGTCGAGCTGCATCCATCAGCCGGAATCTCAGGTTGGAGTGCGCGGAACGTGAGGCGGATGGCCCTGCCGCTGAGGCGAATTGCCCGACCGGCGAAGCGGATGGCTTCGGCGGCGGGAACTGCTCCTCGGCGAGCGCGATCATGCTCGCGGAGTTGTCGATGCCGAGGACGCTCCCCTCGGGGAGCCGCTCGGCGATGAGCGCCGTCGCGCGGCCGTCGCCACAGCCGATGTCGAGCACGTCCTCGTCGCCGCGAAGTCGCAGCTTGTCGATCAACTCGCGCGCCCACTCCTGCTGCGCGCTCGAGTGCGCGGCGTAGTCGCGCGCGTCCCAGTCGCGCGCTTCCGCGTGACGCGCCCCCACGTGCCGGCCTGCTTCCATCACGCCGCACCGGGCTGCGGGCCACGGGACGTGCCCTTCCTGGCGATACAGACCACGACGCCGGTATCGGCGGTCGCTTCCTCATCGGTGTAGTCGCCCAGCACCTCGACATCCTCGAAGCCGGCGCTCGCGAGCATCGCCGCGAGCTCGTTCCTGAAGTAGAGCCGCTCGAGCAGCACGTGCTCCTCCTCCTCGACGATCCGTCCGTCCCGCCAGAGACGTGCGCGGATCTCGCGGGTGGCCACCTGCTCGATCGGGTCCAGCGCTGCCAGCCGGGTGAACAGCTCGATCTCCTCTCCGTTGGCGGCGCGCTTGCGCATGCCTTCCGCCGGCCACGGCTCCGGGAGCTCCTGCCTCTCCTCGCGGATCCAGTAGCGCCACCGGTCGGTGTCTTCGTAGGGCAGGTAGTGATCGAGGATGAGCGCGCCGCCGGGGAGCAACTGCCGATGGAAGCGACGCAGCGCCTCCTCGTCATCGTGGCGGGAGCCTCCGAGCGCGAACCCGCCGCAGACGAAGATGGTGTTGTAGTGGCGCGGCGGGTCCAGCTCGTGCATCGCCTGGACGAAGAGGCGGGGCCTGAGCCCTTCTCCCGCGGCCCTGTCGGCGCAGAGGCGGATCATGTCGGCGGAGACGTCGCACCCGTCCACATCCATGCCCGCGCGCAGATACGGGATGAGGAGGCGGCCGGTGCCACAAGCCACGTCGAGTGCCGGCTCCCCGAAGCGGTCGATCATGCGCTTGAAGTAGGCGATCTCGGGGCCGCCTGTGTTGAACTCCGCCCACCAGCGGGCCACGAGCCCGTAATGCCAAGTCTGAGGTGAGCCGCTCATGTCGAAGTCACGCTCCCTTCGTGCGGGTATCACTCAGCACAGACTACCCTCCCGGAGAGCGCCGGCTACCTGGCGCTCATCTCCGCCAGCGCCCGCACCGTGCGCCAGTTCCGCGTGGTCGCCGCCGCACCGAGGTGGCGCTCGAAGTAGCCGTTGTTCAGCTTCGTGCGCCCGTAGCCGTGCGGCAGGCAGAGGTAGATGACGCGGCCGTCCGCGGCCAGCATCGCCTGCTCCCCCGGTTGAGCCGGTAAGGCGAGGCCGGCGAAGGCGGCCTCCGGCGCCGGCTCCTCGAGGAAAGTCGCGTGCAGGAACTTGTCGACGGCGACGGCGTCCTCGGTGTCCGGCTCGGCGCGAGCGGCCGAGCCAGACCCGGCGGCCCCAAGGAACGGGTTCGCGACGGCGACCCGGCCCAGCTCCGCCGCCGTGAGCACGAGCACCCTCACGTCGCAGCCGAACTTGCGCTCGATCAATCGGTGGACCGCCGTGGCAAGTTCCTGCGCCGCGGCCGCTTGCCGTCCGGCGCCCGCGTCAGCGTCCGGGTCGGCGGCGGCGTCGAACACGATGTTGCCGCTCTGCAGGTAGGTCCGCACGTCGCCGTAGCCTGCAGCCGCCATGCTCGCGCGCAACTCCGCCATCGGCACCCTGTTCTGCCCGGACACGTTGACCGCCCGCAGCAGCGCCACGAACGTCGTCATCGGCCGCAGCGTCGCGTCGCCGACGCTCTGCCGACCAGCGGACCGCCGGCCGGCGGTCCGCTGGGCGAGCGCGCTGCTAGAACGCGCCCCACTGCTGCTCGCCGGGGATGTAGTAGCTCGGGCAGATGTAGCGGAAGTGGTTGGCGAACTTGTGCGCCTTGGCGAGCTGCTCGTCGCTCTTGGCCTTCTCGGCCGCCAGCTGCCCGCCGAAGACCTCGTCGAAGTAGGCTTGGGCGGCCTGCGTGCGGGCCTCCTCGGTGGGGAACTCATCGCGGATGTTGCGCAGCTCCCCTGGATCCAGCCAGTCGCCGCCGCACTCGGGGCACACGTCCACCGTCACGCCGCGCTTGGCGCTCTCGAAGTGGCGCATCATCACGGGATGGTCGGCACACTCGGGGCACTTGTAGCGCTGCGTCTGGTCGAGGACGACGCCGGGTGCCGGCTTCATCTCGAGCAGCTCGTCGCCGGCGAACTCGTTGGGCTCGTCGAACTTCTTGAGCTCGAAGGCGTTGAACCAGATGCCTGCGCATCCGTCCTTGCACACGTCGAGCTTCACGCCCCCCACCGTCATGGTGGTGAGTTCGCGATGGCAAGCGGGACATTCCATGGGTGACCTCTTCTTCGTCGTCGTGACCGGCTCCGGAAGACTACATCGGCCGAAGGCGGGCGTCTCGTGAGCGCGCGAGTCGCGGGGAAGCCGGCGCGTCCCTCGGCGCGAGCGCCGGCTCGCCGCCCGGGGAAGGCGCCGGCCCGTTACTCTTCGGCGCCGACCGGCTCTTCAGCCGCGTCCGCGGGAGGCCTCGTGGGCGCACCCAGGGCCTCGCCGCGAGTCGGGTAGATCGCGAAGGCCCTGTGCAGTCCCGTGAGGTCGATGACGCGGGCCACGCTGCCCGGCGGGCAGACGATCATGAGCTCGGTGTGGTTGAGAGCCGACCGGCGGGCGCCGCCGATGAGGGCGCCGAGCGCGCTGGAGTCGATGAACGTGACTTCGGTGAGGTCGACGATCACCCGCGCGGCGCCTCCTTCGACGGCGCTCACGAGGTGCTCCTTGAACTCCGGGCTCGTGTGGATGTCGAGCTCGCCCGACACCGCAAGGACGGCCACGTCCTCGGACGGCCCGGGGAACTCCACGCAGAAGTCTGCCGGCTCGCTCATGCTCTCCCAGATTCCTTCTCGCTCGCGAGCGCAGGGTGATTCGCGAGCGCGACAGACCGCCTGGGGCGATCAAAGGGGTGACCGGAGGGTCCCTGCACCACGCGAGCTTCATACCCCGGGTGCGGGGAGGCCACACGATGGCCGGCCTGCGGCGGCCGAGCCGGGCCGGAGGCCTTTGCCGGTGCTCCGGACTTGACAAGACGCCGGCGGTCCCTATACTTCTATACTTCGATGACTATCGAAGCATTCGAAGGTCCGTCTGATGATGCGACCGGAGGGAGGCGAGACGCATGGCCGACATGGCGAAGGTCTTCAAGGCGCTGAGCGACCCCACGCGCCTCGCCATCTTCGAACTCGTGCGCAAGTGCGGCACCGAAGGCTGTACGGAAGACCAGGCGGCGGACAGCCTCTCCCAGATCGCCGAGCGCTTCGGCCTCTCGCTGTCCACGGTGTCCCATCACGTCAAGGAGCTGCGCGGGTCAGGGCTCATCACCTGCGAGAAGGACGGCCAAAGGCTTCACTGCTGGGTCGACCCCGACGTGCTCACGGAACTGGAGCAGTTCGCGGCGGGGGCGGCGACGTGATCGGAGCCTCCCTGGTATCCCCCCTTTTTTCGTCACGTGATTCGATACTCATCGAATCATCGAATCTCAGTCATCTAGGCAAGGAGGAAGAGAAGTGAAGCCGAGTTCTGTGTGGATCGGGATCGTGTTGCTGGGTGTGGGAGTGTGCGGCCTGCTTGACGCCGCCGGAGTCGTCGACTCGAGCCAGACCATCGGGCAGTGGTGGCCGCTCGCCATCATCGGCTGGCCGGTCATCGAGATGCTGGCCGCCCGGCGCCTCACGCTGGGCGGCGTGATCTTCACCGCCGTCGGCCTCACGCTGCTCGCGGATACGCAGCAGTGGGCCAGTGGCGCGCTTGTGTGGTCGGCTCTGGCGGTGTTCCTCGGTGCGGCCGTGCTGACCGCAACGATCGCCCGGCGGCGGGATGGAGACGGAGACGCGCGCGGGGCCGGCGCACCGCTGAACGGAGCGCCGTCATGACGGCGGCTGAAGCCGGATCTCCCGGGCCCGCGGCGCCCAGCGCTGGATCGCCCGAAGCCGCATCCACGGGAGCCGGGTTGCCGTCGCTGGGGAGCAGAGGCGAAGGCTGGGCCCTCGGCCAGCTGGTCCTCCTCGGGGGAGCCGCGGCGGCCGGCGTGTGTGGCGCAAGCTGGTCGCCGGCCGGCGGCCACGCGCGGGCGGCGGCCGCGAGCGTCATCGCCATCGCCGGCGCCGGACTGCTGCTCGGTGGGGGCGCCGGCCTCGGGCGGCAGCTCACGCCGTTCCCCAAGCCGGTCGCCGACGGGGAACTCAGGGACGATGGTGTCTACGGGCTCGTCCGCCACCCGATGTACGGCGGCGCTCTCCTGGGCCTGCTCGCGTGGGCGCTCGTCTCGTCACCGCTGGCACTCGCGCCCCTGGCAGCGGCCGGTGGATTCCTGGAAGCCAAGAGCCGGCGCGAAGAGGCGTGGCTCGTGGAACAGCACCCCGGCTACGCCGCCTACCGTCAGCGGGTGCGGCGGCGCTTCGTGCCCTACGTCTGGTGAGACGCGGCGGGCTGCCCCGCCAGCACCCGCGTCCACAGCCCGATCCCGACGCCGAACGCGATGTGACCGAGGAGCATCAGACGCAGCATATTGGCCCGCTCGGCTTGGCGTCGCCCGCAACAGCCGTACCCCATAGACGGGAACATCACCAGGAGCGGGAGCGCGGCGGTCGCGAGGCCATACACCGTCGCCTTGGCGAGGCCGGACTCTGTGCCGGATCGCCGGAGAAGCTCCGAGTAGCCGGCGGTGAGGGCGATCCCCGTGAGGTAATGCGTCGCAGCGCCGATCGCGAGCTCGCCGCGCACCTGAGCGTCCGATGTGATTTCGGACCGGCCGCGCCGCAGACACGCCAGGCCGGCCGCCCACCTGCCGATCATGTCGAGGCCGAGCTCGTCGGCTGAGACCGTTCCCGGCGCCACGAGGCTCGCCAGCACCATCGCAGCGTCCATGGTGGCCGTGGCGAGCACGCCGGCGGCGGCCTGAGTCAGGAGACTCGCGGGCCGGTCGCGACCGATGTTCATCGAAGCGCCCATCGCGCGGTCATTCTACGCGCCCGCTGCCGGGGTCGGGGCGGGCGCCGTTCGCTCCATGAACCAGCCGCGCGACTCGGGCTCGCGGCAGGGCCAGGCGGCGAGGGCCCTGGCAACGCCGCCCTGAGCGCCCGGGGGCACGGCGCGACTACACCCCGAAGCCGGCCCGGTAGCGCTCGCACAGATCGACGTAGATCTGCTTGAAGCCGCGCCAGGCCGCCTTGTAGTCGTCGTCGACGGCGCGGTCGAGAAGGCGCGCCGGCACGCCGGCGGCGATGCTTGCCGCCGGCACTACGGCGCGCTGGGGCACGACCGCGCCCTCCGCGATCACCCCCCATTCGCCCACGTCGGCCCAGTCACTCACCACGGCACCCATGCCGACCACGGCATAGTCGCCGAGCCGGGCCACGTTGTGCACCACGCAGCCGTGGCCCAGGGTCACCCAGGGGCCGATCCTGCAGGTCTCGCCGGGGCGTGCGTGCACGACGCAGTTGTCCTCCACGGCGCAGAAGTCGCCGAGGACGATGCTTCCGTAATCGCCGCGCAGACGGGCGCCCGGCCCGATCCAGCAGCGGGCGCCGAGCTGAACGTCGCCGATCACGTCAGCCGAGGGGTGCACCCAGCACCCGTCGCCGATCCGCGGTGATTTGCCCTCGAAGCTGTCGACGCTCACGTCAGGAGAGGCCCTCGGCCAGCTCGGCCTGCTGGGCGAGGCCGCCGATCAGCACGGCGCGCATGGTGTCGAGGGCGTCGATCACGCGCGCGTCGGCGAGCGAGTAGCGGATGCTCACGCCGTCGCGCTCACCGTAGACGAGGCGTTGCTCGCGCAGCATCTTCAGGTGCCGCGAGACCGTCGGCTGAGGCACCCTCAGCGCGTCGGTGAGTTCCGTGACCGTCTTTGGCCCCTCATGCAACTCGTACAGGATGAGGATGCGCTTGGGATCGGCCAGCGCCTGGCAGATGCTGGCGTGGAGCTGGTTCACTTCGCGCTCGAGGCGTTCTTCCATCGCGGCACTCCTCGCCGGGGCATCTCCTGGGCCTGCGTCCGACTTCACGGGCTGTCGTCCGACTCTATCGCGATTGTCGGGCGCGCGCGGGGGCGGCGTCAATTCGGGGCGTTTCTGCCTTGGTTGACTCGTCCATTCGGATAGGCGTATATAAGCAAGTATGCAAATTCACAAGCTCACAGAGGACGGCCCGACGCCGGATCTCCGTCCCCTCTACCGCATGCACGCCGAGCTCTGCAAGGCGCTCGCCAGCGAGCACCGTCAGGCGCTCCTGCACGCGATCGGGGACGGCGAGAAGTGCGTCGGCGATCTCGCCGCCGAGATCGGCATCTCCGTGCACAACGTCTCGCAGCACCTGCGCGTGCTCAAGGAGCGCAAGCTTGTCGCCTCCCGCAAGGAGGCGCAGACGGTCTACTACCACGTCACCAACATGAAGTTCATCGAGGCCTGCGCCCTGATCCGCCAGGCTCTGGTGGAGCAGCACATGGAGCAGGGTGAGTCACTGCACGCGGCCGAGTTCCTCGAGGCTCAGCCGCCTAGCGTCACGGCGTAGCCGACCGATCCACGAGAGCCAGGGGGAGCGCGACCACGAACGAAGGCATTTGGCGGAAACCTCCGTCGCCGCTTGAGAAAGAATGCACAATCACAAAGGAGACGACCATGTCAGAAGACCTCAGCACCATCAAGGCAGAGAAGATCGTCGACGCGCGCGGCACCAGCTGCCCCGGCCCCATCCTGGCCGCCAAGAAGGGCATCCCCAGCGTGTCCGTGGGCGGCATCATGGAGGTCCAGGCGACCGACAGCGGCACCACCAAGGATCTCCCGGCGTGGTCCAAGAAGATGGGTCACGAATACCTCGGCGTGGTCGAGGAGCCCGGCTACATGCGCCTCTTCGTCAAGAAGATGAAGTGACATGACCGAGGCCGCAGCACCTGAAAGCCAGGCCTACGACCCGCGGATCCTGGTCTTCAGCACCAACAACATCTCCGACCCGGGCATCGATCTTGCCGGCAGCTCGCACATGCACTACTCGCCGCATGTCATGGTGATCAACCTGCCTTGCACCAGCGCGGTCAAGCCCAGCTGGATCGTGTACGCGATGGAGCAGGGCTTCGACGGCGTCTTCATCGCCGCGGACGGTGAGGAGTGCGCCTATCTGCCGGACTGCGCGGAGCGCACCTCCGGCATCATGCAGACGGCGCAGGACATGCTGGTCGAGAAGGGCTACGAGCCGCAGCGCGTGCGCATGGCCGCGATCTGCTCCGTGTGCGCGGAGCCCTTCACCAACTACATGCACGAGTATGCCGCCGCGTTGTCGGGCCTCGGTCCCTCCCGAAAGGCGGCCTCATGAGCGCCTCCAAGAAGTACGACGCTCTCGTGGTCGGCAGCGGCATCGGCGGGATGGAGTCGGCCCTCAAGCTCGGCGACATGGGCTACAAGGTCCTGCTCGTCGAGAAGGAGCCGAGCGTCGGCGGCAAGATGATCCTGCTCAGCAAGGTCTTCCCGACGCTCGACTGCGCCAGCTGCATCTCGACGCCCAAGATGGGCGCCACCATCCACCACGCCAACATCGACGTCCTCACGTATGCAGAGGTCGAAGGCATCCGCGGCGACGGCAATGGCGGCGGCTACCACGCCAAGATCAAGCAGAAGGCCAAGTTCGTCGACGAGGCCGCCTGCACCGGCTGCCGCCAGTGCGAGATGGCGTGCAACGTCGCCGTCCCCGATGAGTACAACGCCGACATGGTCTCGCGGCGGGCGGCGTTCATCGCCTTCCCGCAGGCGGTGCCCAAGAAGGCGGTCATCAGCCGCGAAGGGGTCTCGCCCTGCACCTACGAGTGCCCAGCGGGCATCAAGGCGCACGGCTATGTGGCGCGCGTGCGCAGCGGAGAGTACGACCAGGCCTTCGATCTGGTTCTCGAGACGACGCCGCTCGTCGGCTCCCTCGGGCGCGCGTGCTACGCGCCCTGCGAGGGCGAGTGCACGCGCGGCGAGCTCGAAGGCCCGCTGCCGATCCGGCGCCTCAAGCGCTTCATCGCCGACCGGCGGTATGGCCAGGCGGAGCCCAAGGCCGTCGAGAAGCCCGAGCAGAACGGCAAGAAGGTCGCCGTCGTCGGCTCGGGCCCAGCCGGACTCACCGCCGCCTGGCAGCTCGCCCGCCAAGGCTACGGCGTCAGGATCTTCGAGGCCGCGCCGCAGGCGGGCGGGATGCTCCGTCTCGGCATCCCCGCCTACCGGCTCCCCAACGACGTGATCGACGACGACGTCGCCAACGTCACGGCGATCGGCGTCGAGATCCAGACTGACACGCGTGTGGATGATGTCGCGGCGCTCAAGGACGACGGCTTTGACGCCGTCCTTGTCGCGACCGGCACGCACAAGGCCGTCGGCCTGCGCGTCCCCGGCGAGGAACTGGACGGTGTCCAAAGCGCCCTCACCTTCCTCGCCGACGTCAAGCTCGGCAAGCCCGTCGACCTCACGGGCAGGAACGTCCTCGTGGTCGGCGGCGGCAACGTCGCCATCGACGCGGCGCGCACGGCGCGCCGCCTCGGCGCCGCAGCAGTCCACCAGGCCAGCCTCGAGTGCTGCGAGGACATGCCCGCACACGACTTCGAGGTCGAGGAGGCCAAGGCCGAGGGCATCACGTTGCATGACGGCTGGGGCGTCAACCACTTCACCGGCGACGGCCGCGTGCAGACGGCGGAGCTCAAGGTCTGCTCCTGCGTCTTCAACCCCGAGGGCAAGTTCGCCCCCGAGTACGACGAGAGCAAGAAGCAGACCGTGGTCTGTGACGTCGTTATCGTCGCCGCCGGAATGGGTGCCGACACCGACTCGTTCGGGCTCGAGACCAACGGCAACCGCACGCTCAAGGCCGATCCCGGGACGCTGCAGACCGGCGTGCCGTACGTCTTCGCCGCCGGCGACGTCGTCACCGGCCCCACGATGATCACCACCGCCGTCGGCCAGGGCCGCCGCGCCGCCTTCATGATCGACCGGTATCTCACGGGCGAGAGCCTCGATATCGGCGCCTTCGACGAGCATCTCCCGGTCGCCGACAAGAGCAACGTGCTCGCGCGCCAGGACGTCTACGACCGGCGCGAGCCGCTCGAGTCTCACGCGGCGATGAGCGCGTCGCCGGACGACTTCAACGAGACGGAGGCGACGCTGACCGAGGACGAAGCCGCCCTCGGCGCCACCCGCTGCCTCGACTGCGGCATCTGCTCCGAGTGCCACGCCTGCGTCGACGCGTGCCCGGCCGATTGCATCGACTTCGGCATGCGTGAGGAGGAGATCGAGGTGGATGTCGACGCCGTCGTACTGGCGACCGGCTTCCGGCTCTTCCCCGCCGACGCCAAGCCCGAGTACGGCTACGGCAAGTTCAAGAACGTCATCACCGGCATGCAGATGGACCGTCTGCTCGCCCCGACCCGGCCGTTCAACTCGGTCGTGCGTCCCGGCGACGGCAAGGTCCCCGACCGCATAGGCTTCATCATGTGCACCGGCTCCCGCGACGCGCAGGTGGGCAACCCCCTGTGTTCGCGTATCTGCTGCATGTACTCCGTCAAGCACAATCAGCTGATCATGGGCGCCCTGCCGCTCGCCGACGTGACCGTCCACTACATGGACGTGCGCGCCGTGGGCAAGGGCTACGACGAGTTCTACCAGCAGGCCAAGGACATGGGATCCATGTTCATCAAGGGCCGCGTCGCCAAGATCACCGAGAAGGACGACGGCGACCTCGTCGTCCGCTATGAGGACATCGAGGGCGACGGCGGCATCGTCGAGGCCGAGTACGACATGGTCGTGCTCGCCGTCGGCGTGCAGCCCAACACCGAGGCCGCCGGCCTCTTCGAGGACGGAGCGCTCGGCCTCGACGAGTACTTCTACGTCGGCGAGGCCGACGAGGACCTCGACCCCGGCCGCACCAACATGCCGGGCGTCTTCGTCGCCGGCTCGGCCTCGGGCGTCAAGGACATCCCCGACTCGATCCTCCACGCCGGCGCGGCCGTCGCTCAAGCCGCCGCGCACATCGAGAAGGCGCGGGTCGCGAACGGGACGGTAACACCAGAGGCCGCGAAGGTAGAGGTGACGGCATGAGCGCCAAGAAGATCGGCGTCTACATCTGCCAGTGCGGCGGCAACATCGGCGACTACGTCGACGTGGACGAGGTCGTCGCCGCCGTCGCAAAGGAGCCGGGCGTCGGCGTCGCCAAGACGGCGATGTTCACCTGCTCGGACGCGACGCAGAGCGAGATCATCGCCGACGCGCAGGAGCAAGGCCTCGACGGGCTCGTGATCGCCTCCTGCTCGCCCAAGCTGCACACCTACACCTTCCGCGACGTCGCCAGGCGCGCCGGCATGAACCCGTTCCAGTACACGCAGGTCAACGTCCGCGAGCAGTGTTCGTGGACGCACACCGACGACCACGAAGGCGCGACCGAGAAGGCGGTGCGCCTCGTGCGCGCCGGCATCAATCGCACGCGGCTCACCGAGCCGCTCGAGCCGATCGTCGTCGAGACGACGCCCAAGACTCTCGTGGTCGGCGGCGGCATCGCCGGCCTGCGCGCGGCTCTGGGGCTGGCCGAGATCGGGCTCGCCGTCTTCCTCGTGGAGAAGGAGCCCAAGCTCGGCGGCTGGGTGGCCGGATTCGGTGAGATGTACCCGCACGGCCGCAACGGCGCGGAGCTGATCGCCAAGCTCGAGCAGAAGGTGCGCTCGCACCCGGGGATCACCGTGTTCACCCGGGCCGAGCTGATCGCCAAGAGCGGCAGCTTCGGCAACTACGAGGTCACGGTCGCCATCCAAGGAGAGCAGCTCGAGACCATCAGCACGGTGGTCGGCTCCATCGTCATCGCCACCGGCTTCGACACCTACCATCCCGCGGAGGGCGAGCTCGGCTACGGCCTCGACGGCGTGATCACCATCGCCGACTTCAAGAAGCTGCTCGACTCGACTGACGGGCCGCTTGAGTACAACGGCCGGCCTGTCAACACCGTCGCCTACATCTACTGCGTCGGCAGCCGCCAGGGCGAGGACGTCGAAGGCGGCAACACGTACTGCTCGCGCTACTGCTGCACCGCCGCCGTGCACGCTGCGACCATGGTCGCGGACCTGCCGGCCCGGGTGCACCAGTATCACTTCTATCGCGACATGCGGACCTATGGGAAGTTCGAGCTCCTGTACGCCGAGGCGATGGAGAAGGGCTCGGCGTTCGTCAAGTTCCCCGACGACGAGCCGCCGGCCGTCGAGAAGGACGCGAAGACCGGGGGCATCACGCTGACGGCGCGCGACCTCCTGTCCGAGGGCGAGGAGGTCGCGCTCACCGCCGACCTGGTCGTCCTCGTGACCGGCATGGTGCCGCGGGAGAACGAAGGCCTGACGAAGACGCTCAAGCTGCCGGTGGGTCAGAGCGGGTTCTACAACGAGATCCACCCCAAGCTCCGTCCGGTCGAGACGGTCGTGGACGGCGCCTTCATCTGCGGCGCCTGCCAGGCGCCGAGGACATCCTCGGAGTCGGTCGCCTCCGGGCTGGCGGCGGTGACGCAGAGCGCCGCCATCCTCAAGCGGGGCTTTGCCGAGCTCGACCCGCTGGTCGCGACGGTCGACACGGACGCGTGCACGTGGTGCGGCGCCTGCGAGACCACGTGCCCCTACGACGCCATCGCCCGCGAGTCCCACGACGGCAAGGAGATCGCCGTCATCTCGCGCACGTCCTGCAAGGGCTGCGGCGGCTGCGTCCCCGTGTGCCCGTCCGACGCCATCGACCTGCAGGGCTACACCGACGCGCAGATCAAATCCATGATCGACGGCATGCTGGAGGTGGTGTGCGCATGAGCACGACAGGCACCGCCGGCGCGGCGAGCGCCGAACCTCGTCTGCGCGAAGTCCGCGAGATCATCCGCGACGAGCAGTTCATGAGAGGCCGGATCCTCAAGGTGCTGGAATCCGGCCCCCAGACCATCCCCCAGATCGCCGCGGTCGTCGGCAAGCCGACGAACGAAGTCGTGTTCTGGGTGATGGGGATGCGCAAGTACGGCTGGATCGCGGAGATCAAAGAGGTCGACGACGACGGCTACTTCACTTACCAGGCAATCCCGCGAGAGGAGTCCTGATGGACACCACCGGCAAGAAGACCATCATCCTGTTCAGCGGCGACTTCGACCGCGCGATGGCGGCGTTCATCATCGCCAACGGCGCCGCCGCGATGGGCGACGAAGTCGTCATGTTCTTCACGTTCTGGGGCCTCAACCTGCTGCGCCGGCCCGAGAAGGTCGAGACCAAGGACAAGAAGAGCACCCTGCAGGCGATGTTCGGCAAGATGATGCCCAAGGGCACCGGGCATCTCGGCCTCTCCAAGATGAACTTCGCCGGCGCCGGCGCCCCGATGATGAAGAAGGTCATGAAGGACGCCGGCGCCATGTCTCTTGAGGACCTCGTCGCCTCGGCCCGCGAGCAGGGCGTCAAGTTCATCGCCTGCACGCTGTCCATGGACATCCTCGGCTTCAAGCAAGAGGAGCTCATCGACGGCCTCGAGTTCGCCGGCGTCGCCTCCTACCTGGGCGAAGCCGACGAAGCCAACGTCAACCTGTTCATCTAGGCGGAGGACGATGGCGACAGTCATCAAGCCGGGGCTCGCCGACGAGCTCCGCGCGTACGGTTCCGCGGACGTCGACAAGTGCTTCAACTGCGGCAACTGCTCCGCGGTGTGCGTGCACTCCGAGGCGCCGCACATCATCCCGCGCCGCTCGATGCACGCTCTGCAGCTGGGACTCGAGGACAAGCTCAAAGGCAGCCTTGAGCCGTGGATGTGCTACTACTGCGGCGAGTGCTCGGAGCAGTGCCCCAAAGAGGCGGAGCCCGGCGAGACCATGATGAGCATGCGCCGCTGGCTGACGTCCAAGTACGACTTCAGCGGCCTCAGCGGCCTGTTCTATCGCTCGCCCGCGTGGGAAGTGATCGCCATCATCCTGGCGGCGCTCCTCACCGGCATCGGGTTCGTGCTCTTCGGCACCCTCCGGGGCGGAAGCTTCAGCGCCTACGACGGCGAGAATGCCTTCCTGCCCGCGCACTACGTCCACCGCTTCGACTGGACGATGGCGATCGTGCTGGTCATCCTGCTCGGCATCAACGTCATGCGCATGTGGCGGAACGTGATGGGCGGGTCCGGCGCCGGCATCGGCTCGTACCTCAGCGCCCTGCCGCAGTTGCCGTACCAGTTCTTCACGCAGGCCAAGTACAAGCAGTGCGAGCGCAGCCGCCCCTGGGCGGTCCACCTCGCCCTGATGCTCAGCTACGTGACCATGCTCATCCTGATCATGTTCTTCCTCTACCGGATGCAGTCCGGTCCGGCCATCGACTGGCGCGTCCACGCCTTCGGGTACCTGGCGTCGATCGGGCTGATCGCGGCCGTGATCCTCAACATCCGCGGCCGCCTGAAGAAGGACTCGCCCCAGCACGCGCACTCCCACGAGAGCGACTGGATGTTCCTGTACCTGCTGCTCTACGTGGCCGTCACCGGCCTTCTGCAGAACTTCCTGCATCGCTCCGGCCTCGATGCGGCGGCGAACGCGATGTACGTGATCCACCTCATGGGCGTCGTGCCGATGCTCGTTCTCGAGGTGCCGTTCGGCAAGTGGGCGCACCTCGCCTATCGGCCACTGGCGATCTACTTCGCGCGCGTCCAGGCCCTCGCCCTCGAGACCGAGGCGGCCAACGCCGAGAAGGCAGCGTCCCGGGCCGCGGCGGAAAGCACGGCGGCATGAACAAGTGAGTCATCACGCCGGGCGGCGCAGAGCTTCGCGCTCGACGCCGCCCGGCGCAGACCCCAGGCCGCGCACTCACGCTACTTCCGGGAGGCAACCATGACGAGCCTCACGCTCGACCCGATCGGCGTCATCCACAGCGAGCACACGGACCCTGGGCAGACGCCGATCCAGCCGTCGTTCGCCCACGGCAGCCCCGGACGCGTCGAGGTGTTCCCGCGCTTCGAGGAAGCCCTCGACGACATCGACGGCTTCTCCCATCTCCACCTCATCTACTGGCTTCATCGCGCCGCAGAGATCGCGCCGTCGATGGCCGGCTCGTCCACGCTTAAGCTCGTCCCGTTCCTCGACGACGTGCCGCGCGGCGTCTTCGCCACGCGGGCGCCGGTCCGCCCGAACCCGCTCGGCATGAGCGTCGTCCGCCTGGTGGGACGGCGCGGCAGCGACCTGTTCGTCAAGGACCTCGACGTCCTCGACGGCACGCCGCTGCTCGACATCAAGCCCTACGTCGCGCGCTTTGACGTGCGGCTCGAGACGCGGAGTGGCTGGATGGACGAGGTGAGCGACGAGACTGCGCGGCGGCGCGGCGAGCACCGGCCGGACGAAGGCTAGCGCCGGCCGGATGCCCGTCGGACGCCGGCCGGATGCAGGCCGGCGGCGCGCAGCGGCCGGCGACGAGCAGCGGCCGGCCGGATGCAGGCTGGCGACGAGCAGCGGCCGGCGATCGCCACCGGGTTGCAGGCGCTCAAGATGCCTCTATTATGAGCATATGCCAATAACGACCCGGAAAGACCATGCCACGCCCGCCGATTGAACGTTCGGTCGCGGGCGTCCCTCGCATCACGCTTTTCAAGCCCGCCGGAGTACCGGCACGGGAGCTCGACCGGCTCCGGCTGGCCGTGGACGAGCTCGAGGCGATCCGCCTCGTGGACCTCGAGGGCCTGAGCCACGAGCGAGCGGCCGAGGCCATGGGCGTCTCCCGACAGACCGTCGGCCGCGTGCTCGAGCGGGGTCGCGCCAAGGTCGCCGATGCCCTGGTCGGCGGCAAGGCGATCGAGATCAGTGGCGGTCAGTACAGGGTGGAGCCCCGGCAACTGCGCTGCTTCGCGTGTCGGGAAGAATGGCCGATGCGGGACATGGGTTCCGACGCAGCGTCCTGCCCGCGGTGCGGCTCAGACGACGTCACCGTGTGCCGCGGCCCACAAGGCCGCTGCGGCAGGCCGGGCGGCGCCCCAGGCCGCGGTAGAGACCAAGGCAACCACGGACCCAGGTGCGGCGGCATTGACGCCTGATCGCGAGGATCGAAGGACCGATGAACCCACGAGTGAGAGCGAGAACGTCATGACCGAAGAGACGAGCACGATGCGCGTCGCCATCCCATCCGAGGCGCCCGGCGGCCTCGAGGCCCTGCGCTCAGGCCACTTCGGCCGCTGCCAGTGCTTCACCATGGTCGACATCGTCGATGGCGAGATCGGTGAGGTGCAGGTCCTCACCAACGCGCCTCACGTGGAGGGTGGCTGCATGGCCCCCGTGCTCGTGCTCGCGGAGCACAACGTGAACGCCATCGTCGTTGACGGCATCGGCGGCCGTCCGCTGATGGGGTTCAACCAGGTCGGCATCGCTGTGCACGCCGGCGTCGGCGGCGACGTGCAGACGACGGTCCAGGCCTTCATCACAGGCGGCCTCCCCGTGGTCGGGTTCGAGGGCGCCTGCCAGCACTAGGCCGGAGCGGAGGAGCGGCCGCCGTCGCCGGGTTCGCCGCCGCTGATCTCTAGCTCTTGGCGGCCACGATCGCCAGATGATTGGGCAGCAGCGTCCCCGGCTCATGGGACTCGACCACAGCCAGACCCATCGCCGCGATCACGTCAAGCGCGGCGGCGAGGCCGAGGACGTGGCCGATCGGGGGGCCGATCGGCCGCTCCTTGTCGCCCCAGTCCGCCACCACGAAGAGCCCGCCGGGGCGCAGGAGCCGCGTGACCTCGGCCAGCGCCCCTGGCTGGTCGTACAGGTGATGCAGCACATCGACCATGACGACCCGGTCGGCCACGCCGTCGCTCTCGGGCACGGTGTTGGCGTCGGTCTCGACGATCTGGAGCCGTGCTGTCAACTCCGGCGTGATCTTCGCGCGCAGCATCTCCGCGAGCCGCGCCAGCGCCTCGACCGCGATCACGCGGCCGTCGGGCACGGCCTCGGCCACGGCGACGGTATAGACGCCGGTGCCGGCGCCGTAGTCGACGATGGTCTCGTCGCCATGCAGCCGCAGCAGATCCACGACCGCGGCCTGCGGCAGCGCCGCGAGCCGGGCCGGATCCTCCAGCCGCTCGGCGTGCTCGGGATGGAAGGCGTCGGCCATCAGCCGGCCACCGTCGTGATCTCGAACTCCGGCGGCTGGTGCAGGTGCTTTTTGACCGTGCACAGATTCATGGCGTTGATCACCGCGGCGCGATACTTGTCCGGGAAGCCGGCCGGGAGATGAAGCTCGAGGTCGATCTTGGTGATCAGCCCGACGGCCGGGTCGAACTGCGGCGTCATCGTAAGAGACGAGCCCTCGGCGTCGATGCCGCGCTGCTGCATGAAGCCGAGAGCGTAGATTCCCGCGCAGGTGCCGATCGACGCGAGGAAGAGATCGAACGGGGCCGGCGCGGAATCGTCGCCTCCGCCGCGCGCCGGCTGGTCGGTCTCGATCGTGAACCCGCCGTAGTCCGCGTAGACGCGCTTGCCGCCCGGGAAGTAGACCTTCATGTCCATGTCTGGTTCCTTTCAGAAACGATACAGTCGCTGCTCCGAATGTTGCCATGTTGCGAAATTGCGAAACTTGGCAATAATGGTGTCATGAACGATGACCGCCAGCGCTACGCCATCCATGCCGCCGTGTTCGCCGCGCTCGCCAATCCTACGCGCCACGAGCTCATGCACGTGCTGTGCGATGGGCCGCGGACACCGAGCGAGCTTGCCGAAGCACTGGACGTCAGCCGGCCCAACGTCTCGCAGCACCTGGCCGTGCTTCAGCGCGAAGGCCTCGTGAAGCGTTCACGGCAGGACGGCCGCGTGCTGTGGGAGGTCGTCGACCCGCGGCTCTCTGAGGCCTGCAAGCTCATCGACGAGATCATGACTCGCGAGTTGGCCGTCAGAGCTCACGCATTCGGGAACTAGCAGCGAACCAGGAGAACGAATGATCGCCGTCAACGAGTACGCTTGTCCCCAGAACCACCCGTGCCCCGCCGTGCGCTCGTGCCCGGTCGGCGCCATCATCCAGGACGACATCTACGCGGCGCCGCGCATCGACCACGGGCTCTGCACTGAGTGCGGGGCCTGCATCGATGCCTGCCGCGTGTTCTCGCAGGTCGCGGACGAGGTCGGAGTCGTCTGATGGCGACCATCGACCTCGTCTGCAACGAGTGCAAGCACGGCTTCGCGGTGGTCACGCGCGTCGCCATCAAGCCAACGCAGAAGCGCTGCCCCAAGTGCGGCTCCGAGAACGTGCGGCAGTCCTTCGCCAGCTACTTGCGCAACGGGCCGCTGTCGAGCCCGAACTGCGGCGCACCGGGCTGCACGACCTACGGCTGAGGCTGACGCCTCGCGGCGCGGTCGCGCCGCTTCACAAGGATCAAGCCATCGCGAGCCATCGACTCACCAGCTGAAAGGCCTTCCCGTGCGCGTCAATCGCCTTATCATGATCCTCGGTCTCGCCGGCTTCATCGTCATGGCCGACAACTGGGTCGTCTCTCCCCTTCTGCCGTCGATCGCGCACGCGTTCTCGGTGGACCCCGCGCGAGCCGGTGTGCTCATCGCCGCGTACATGCTGCCGTTCGGCCTCTTCCAGCTGCTGTACGGTCCGCTTGCCGATCGTTACGGCAAGCTCCGCATCGTGATGGTCTCCCTCACGTTCTTCGCCGCGGCCACAGCGCTGTGCGCCACCGCCGCGGGGCTGGGCGGACTGACCTTCTATCGCGCCCTGACCGGCGTCTTTGCCGCCGCGACGATGCCAGTGTCGCTGGCGCTCATCGGCGACCTCGTCCCGATGCAGGATCGCCAGAAGGCGATCGCCAGCTTCATGGGCATCGCATTCCTCGGCCAGGCCACATCGATGACCATCGGCGGCACCATCGCGTCGCTCTCGAGCTGGCGCGGCGTCTTCATCGTGTACGCCGCGGTCGCCGTGGTGATCGTCGTCGCCATGTACTTCAGCACACGGCGAGTCAGCGGTCAGTTGCACGGCGACCCACACAGTCAGTTCCTGCGCCCCTACGGTCGCCTGCTCGGGCATTGGCCGAGCTTGCGCACCTATCTGATCGTGTTCGGTGAGGGTCTTCTCATCCTGGGTTCGTTCAGCTACGCCGGTGCCTACGCCGCCAAGGCGCTGGGCCTTCACACGCTGCAGATCGGCCTCCTGATGGCGATCTTCGGCGTCGGAGTCATCGTCGCCAGCCGGGCGTCCGGCGCGCTCGCCGCCCGCCTCGGGAGGCCCCGTCTCGTAGCTCTCGGGCTTGCGTCAGCCGCCGCCGCGGATCTCATTCTCGGCCTCGGCGGCGCCGGCATCGGGGCCTTCGCCATCGCGGTGCTGCTTCTCGGGCTGGGCTTCATGTTCGCTCACTCCTCGCTGCTCACGACGGCCACCCAATTCGCCGACAAGGCGCGAGGCGCAGCGATGTCCATGGTGGCATTTGCCTTCATGGTCGGTGGTTCCGCGGGCACCATGCTTGGCGGACGGCTCATCCTCAGCGGCGGGTACCAGAACCTGTACGTGGTGTTCGGCATCGCGCTGCTCGTGCTCACCGCTACCTCCCTGGTGGCGGTGCCTCGACAGTTCTCGCCGGTGGCCGCCGCACTCCGGCCGGTCGGCCCGACCAGGCCCGACCAGACGTAGCCCCTCGGTCCCGCTCCTCGTTTCGCCCAGCGGCACCCAGGGTACGCCGGGCGCAGGAATGGAGGCGCACATGAACGGAACATCAGACCACCTCACCCTCGAGGAGTTCATCTTCGAGATGGGCAGACAGCCGGTCGCGCAACTCTCGCACGACCGGCTCATGGATCTCACCGGCCGGCTCCAGCCGTCGGCCGACCTCATCGAGAGTCGCACCTGCTTCGGCCGCGACAAGTACTCCCGCAACCTGATCTGCCGCACCCCGTCGTTCGAGTTGCTCGTGCTGTGCTGGAAGCCCGGTCACGAGTCGACGATCCACGACCACGTCGGGTCGCTCAACGCGATCAGCGTTCATCGCGGCGCCCTCACCAGCCGCATCTTCGTGCCCGCCGCCGGTGTGCCGGCCGGCTCGGGCCCTGTCGCCCTCGACCACACGGACGCGTTCCTCCCGGGTCAAGGCTGGACCGGCGTCGACCGCAACGGCATCCACCAACTCGCCAACACCGGCGAGGAGGACCTCGTGACGGTGCACGTGTACGCGCCGGCCCTCATGACGCTCAATGTGTACTCGCCGGAGTCCTCGAAGGTGGAACTGCAGCCGCTTCGCTACACACTCGCCGAGGACCTGGAGTAGACCGGTGAGCCTGCCACGCCGGCCGCTCGGCGGGAGCGGACTTGAGATCACCCTCGTCGGCTTCGGCTCGTGGGCCGTCGGCGGAGGTGGCTGGGCGTTCGGCTGGGGTCCACAGGACGACGACGCCTCCCTGGACGCCATCCAGCACGCCGTGGACCTGGGCGTGAACTGGATCGACACGGCGGCGATCTACGGGCTCGGGCACGCGGAAGAGGTCGTGGGCCGGGCCGTGCGGGCGCTGCCCGCCGCAGACCGGCCTCTCGTGTTCACCAAGTGCGGCCTCGTCTGGGACGAAGCCGACCACCTCAAGGAAGCCCGCCGCATCGTCACGCCGAAGAGCGTGCGCGACGGCATCGAGGCCTCGCTGCGTCGCCTGCGCATGGACTACGTCGATCTCTTTCAGATCCACTGGCCCGACGACGAGGGCAACCCCATCGAGGAGGCCTGGGCAGAGATGGTCAAGCTTCGCGACGAGGGCAAGGCGCTCGCGGTCGGCATCTCCAACTTCGACCTGGACCTGCTCGAGCGCTGCGAGGCCGTCGGCCACGTCGACTCCTTGCAGCCACCGTTCTCGCTGATCGATCGCAGGGCGGGGCGCGAGCTGATCCCGTGGGCGCATCAGCACGCCACGGGCGTCATCGTCTACAGCCCGATGGAGAGCGGCATCCTCACCGAGTCGTTCGGTCCGGAGCGCGTCGCGGCGATGGACGCCGGAGACTGGCGCCGCGCCGCGGGCGCGTTCAACGAG
>Ga0118677_10006009_pt1 | contig 20850 bp, 12 predicted proteins | sample AliMusrvi5mmetaG_FD_86154 | JGI IMG/M metagenome (GOLD analysis project Ga0118677, IMG submission 86154)
GCAGTCGGGCGACCGCATCGTCTCTTTTCTTCCGATGGCCCATGTTTTTGGATTGCTGTTTGAATTTCTATTCCCTGTCTCGGTGGGGTGTCATGTCACCTTCCTTACCAAGCCTCCGACGCCTCAGTTGATTATCAAGGCCTTCCAGGAGATAAAACCCCGACTTATCCTATCTGTTCCGCTTGTGATCGAGAAGATTTACAGGAAGCGTATTCTTCCAGCCCTCGAGAAACCGATGGTGAAATTCATGCTTAAGGTGCCCGGTATCCGGTTGATTTTACACAAGAAAGTGCGGGCCAGTTTGGTAGAGACCTTCGGCGGCAATTTCCACGAAATTGTGATTGGCGGGGCACCGCTCAACCATGAGGTGGAGGCCTTCTTCCGGAAAATCAGCTTCCCGTTTACCATCGGCTACGGCATGACGGAGTGTGGTCCGTTGATCTCCTATGAACCATGGAACAAATTCAGAAGTTCGTCGGCCGGAAGGCTGGTCGACCGGATGGAGGTGCGCATCGACTCCAAAGATCCATACCACGAAGTGGGAGAGATCCTTGTGAAAGGGGACAACGTGATGATGGGTTACTACAAGAATGAGAAAGCTACCGTGGATGCCATCGACGTCGACGGATGGCTACATACCGGCGATCTCGGAATCATCGACCAGGAGGATTTTATCTACATCCGTGGCAGGTGCAAGAATATGTTGCTCGGACCTTCCGGACAGAATATCTATCCTGAAGAGATGGAGGCCAAATTGTGCAACTATCCCTATGTGCTTGAATGTGTGATTACCGAACGCGACGGGAAGATGATTGCCTTTGTCTATCCTGATCCGGAGATGGTGGAAGCTGAGAAGCCCGGGGAAGAGCGGCTGAAGGAGATCATGGCCGAGAATTGCAGGCATGTCAACAGGGAACTTCCAAAATTTGCTCAGCTTAGCTCCATTATTTTGGTTGACAAGGAGTTTGAAAAGACACCGAAACGGAATATCAAGAGGTATTTGTATACCTGAAATACCCGGGAGTCGATTTTCTGCCAACCAGAATTACTTATCTGAATATTGGCTTCGCCGCTCTTCGATTCCATCAGACCATTAAAAAACAACGTTATATGTGTGCTAAAAAAATCAGAATATTCTTCCTGGTTCTATCCCTGATGGTGGTAATACAGAGTTCAGCATCAGCTATCCAAAAGCCGATCCGTCTGGCCGTAGCCGGAATGACCCACGGGCATATCTCCTTTATACTTGGACGGGCGGATAAAGGAGACTTTGAGTTGGTCGGTGTTTTTGAACCCAATCAGGAGTTGGCCCTGCAATTGGCTAAGAAGTTTAAGTTTTCCAGTAGCCTGATCTATCACAATTTGGGTGAGATGCTCGACAAAGTGAAACCTGAAGCCGTAGTGGCCTTCGGATCGGTGTTCGATCATCTTTCGGTGGTAGAGGCATGTTCGCCGAGGGGTATTCATGTGATGGTAGAGAAGCCTTTGGCAGTGAGCATGAAACATGCCAGTCGTATGGAAGAACTTGCCCTGAAATACCGCATCCATCTCCTTACCGACTTTGAGACCTCCTGGTATCCCACCACGGCTCAGTCTTTCAAAATGGTCAACGAGGAGAATTTTGTCGGAAAACTACGAAAGGTTGTGATCCATGATGGTCACCAGGGGCCTAAAGAGATCGGATGCGATCCGGTTTTTCTCGCATGGCTCACAGATCCGGTATTAAACGGCGGAGGTGCCATCGTGGATTTTGGATGTTACGGAGCCAATCTGATGACTGCCTTGACAAAGGGAGAAAAACCGGTGTCCGTAACAGCTGTTACCTGGCAATTTAAGCCGGAGCTTTACCCCAAAGTGGATGATGAGGCAACCATTATCGTGTCGTACCCGGGATCGCAATGCATCATACAGGCTTCATGGAACTGGCCTTTTGGAAGGAAAGACATGGAAATTTATGGCGAAGACGGATTCGTCATTGCCGTCAATAACCACGATCTACGCCTAAAAGGGAAAGGGATGACCGCCGAGAAGGACGAAAAAGTAACGGCTTCAGATGTGGCGGTTTACGAAGACCCCTTCTCCTATTTTGCAGATGTCATACTCGGGAAGATCCAGGTTCCAAGATATGGTCTCTACTCCCTCGAAAACAACCTGCAAGTAGTGAAGATTTTGGATGCAGCGCGCAAATCGGCCAGGACAGGCAAGACTGTTATGCTAAAGAATTGAAAACGAATGAAAACTGGTGGATAGGGGTTTAGATACCAGATTAAAGTTGACTGATAAATTAATCTTTATTCCTAAATTTCAGGATATAATCCTTGATTTCCAGAATGGTTTTTTCGGATAACTGATAGGCCACAAACGGAGTTTTGGGCAAGACAATGTCGTAAAGAATGTATTCCTGTAAGTAATTGTTTTCGGCCGCAGCTTTCAAAATAACCAGTTGCCGCTCCTTGCTGATGTCCGTTTTTGCATTTTCGAGTCCGGAGAGAAGTGAAATCAGGCACTCCTTGTCTTCAATGGTCGAATAGTGGCCATTGGCAACGCCCATCGACTCGCGGTAGCCCGGTTCGAACATCCAGATGGCCTTTGCCATGGCATAACCAACCCATTTGTCGGTCATGGCGATGCTTATTTTGCCATCTGTTGTTTTGGATAGTTCCACTTGCGGATTGAAACACCAGTCTGTTGTGTTCAGGAAGGCATGTTCAAAGATGGTTGCAAGCGATTTTTTGATCCTGGGATTGTTCCTGTTTAAGATCTGAGCAATTACGATTTCATCCACTGCCTCTTTGGTACTGTCGATAGCCAGCAAATTGTCTGCCAGAAACCAGTGCGCCATGTAGTCGATGAAGTTCATATGGATGGCCTTCCGGTACCATTCAATGGCCTTCCCCCGTTCTTCCTTGCCTTCGTAGATCTGTCCCACATAGGTCATTACATTGGTTAGCGTAGAATCGGCTTTGATGGTATGCAGGTAATAGACCAGTGCACTGTCTGCCTGATGGGCCGAGAAGAATTGTTCTGCCTTGTCGTATAGAGGTTTGGATGCATTGCTGAACTTGAATCTGTAGGTAGAAATGGTCGAATCGGTGGTGACCCGGTAGCTGTCGTGGTAATTCAACTTTTCAGTGAGATCCGGACAGGGGATCTCTTTTCCCAGTTCCTTGAGTTCGTAAGACAATTTTGAATCGCTCATCATGCGGAGGATTTCAGCTGGTGAATGGATCTTCTGGGCAAAGCAGGAAATAGTGATTGACAACAGAAAAAAAAGAGCATTGCATTTTTTCATGTTTCTCATATTTTTATCAGTACAACCTTCTCATTAAACTTGTCTATGATCGTGTTGAAATAGCCTTTCAAGTCAAAAAAGGAAAAAGCACCATAAACGTCTTTTTTAAACTCATAGACCCCTGAAATTTTGATTGTCTTGCTGTCAGGCTTTTCAACCTGATATTGAATCCGAACCTCCTCATTGTCAGTATTTATTTTTTCAAGGGCTGAAAATAGTCTATACCCTTCCGGAATATGAATGACAGTTGAAAAGGTACGGCTCTTCTTATATACCATATCAACAGGGTAGGTTCGTGCTCCTTTTTTAAAGGGATTCTCTGTCATGATGAAACTACAGAATGGAGCGATCAATATTTTGTCTTCCACCTTATCGATTGAACAGATGCTCTTGAACTTACTCTCAAGCGGTTTATCAATTTCATTGAGTTTATCCATTTTTATTGAATCTGTTAGCGTCATGTTGTTTATCGATAATTCTGTTTTCATTTCTTTCGGATTTTTTAAATATTTCTTCCTCAGATTGACGGCATCATAGCCTGTTGAAGCAATTTGAAAACTGCAGTAGACAGAGTCCTTTTCAACCTTGGGATTAAGGTCAATGTGGTAAGAGATGTCTGAGTTTATACTGCTTTTTATATCCAGCCAGCTAAATTTTTCCTTGTCACTTTTTAAGAAAAGACCTTTGTCATTCAGGCACTGGGATGGTATTTGCCGAAAACTACTCATCGGTTCAGTAGCATCAAGAATGACGGTCTGATCATCGATTTTTGCACCTACGATTGCGTAGTTAAAAAAATGTTGAAACGGGTAGTTTAACTTGATTTTGCCATGGTCCCTTGTGCTGATCAGGACCGGATAGGCTTCAATTCCTGCCGAATTTAACAAAGCAGTATAAAACAGGTTGATATCGGATGAATTACCGGTCTTGGTTTTGAGCAGCTCTTTGATGCTTTTGGTCGAAAATTTGCTATTGATTTCGTTCCAGTTGAAATTTGATTTCAGGTATTTGTCAATATAGGCGGCCTTTTCAAGGTTGGTTTTGCCGGCCAATTTCATGGTATCAGTAATCTCTTTCGATTTTTTCTGGCATGATTTCAAGTACTTCCCAAGCGATTCATTGTCCAGCAACTCTTCAATGAGTTTTGGCCAGGTCGTCATGATTTGTTGATCTCCGCCATAAGGTGAATGGTAGGCAGCCAGCTGGAAATCCAGTTTGAGAATATAATCTTCCGAAGAGGTGATGAATGATTCATCCTTGAAAGCAGGCACATCCTTCATAATGAACTCATAGATCATGTTGTTATAGGTGATAGTCTTGAAATTCTGTGAATTTCCCTTTTCTTCATATTTTCTATAGGAATCAAATTTAGTTGCACCCTGCAGCATATAAGTATATTCATAGAAAGGAATCATCTTGGTTACATATTCACTGTAAATGACAGGGATCTTGTTTTGGAATTCCCAACTTCTGAAATTGAAAAAATATGGAGTATATATTTTATAGCTTATTTCAATAATAGAACCCTCTTTTACATCGGGCATCGCAATTTTCCTGACCATCCAATTTTCGCTAACCTTCTCATTGAAGGTGTTTTTTTCATTCAAGGGAGTGGCCCGAATGGTTCCATTTTCGTAATTGTAGGTGTTCCCCTCCAGATCCACAATTTTTTCAAAATCCCTGTCTTTGATGTAATATGGGATTTCGATTTGTGCATATTTGAGACCAGCTTTGTTAAATATCTTAATTTTAGTCTTTCTTTCAAAAATCAGCTGATAGCCATCATCCGTTAAGGTAAAGAAGGAGGAGCCAATATCATAGATCACAACGGCCTCCGCTGTGGGATCCTTGTCATATTGTTTCATCAGGAATTCCTCTCCGGTATATTTCCCGAATTCATGGGTGAAGTTTTGTGCAGCCACCGGCATCCAAAGCGCGGTGAAAAGGCAAATGGCAAGAAAGTTTTTTTTCATTTTAAAGGGAGTTCTTTTTTTTAAGTATGATTAGATTTTTTTCAGTTTCCCTGACGGATTTGTAGAAATCGTAAAACAATTTGTATTGTTCTGTGCTATACTCGTTTGCATGAATTTCGAAATTTTTGGTGACATGTATGGTTTTGTCATCGAAGGTGAAGTGAGCCATAAAATTCCCGAATTGATTCGATATGGCTTGATCTTTTGGTACCGACTTCACTTTCAGACCTTCCGGAATTGTATAACTTACTGAGTCAATATTCAGAACAGGATACGAAAAAACCAGGGGCAGTTTTCTCTCCGACGGAGGTCCGAAAAAAGTCGTCCTGACCGGTATTGTACTGAAATAATAATCCTCCCCGACCTGCTTCATCATTTTGAGGAAACTGATCGTGAATGCCAGTTCAATTTTGGAGGAGTCGCGATCGGATTTGACTAATTTCCAGTCCAGCACCTCGTAGTTGGTGAATGGCATGTACTCCTTGACAATATTGTCCTGTTCATCTTTGTTGTAATGAGCGTTTAGATCATTGAACAGTTCGTAGTAGAAACCTTTGAAACTGAATAGAGCCTTTGCCTCTCCATTCCCTTGATTATCCAGTGATACCATAATTTTCCTTGCCAATTCGACATCTTGCTTATTCTGCGCGGGCATTGATATTAGTTTGCTGTTATTTTCATCCACCCACAGTGCTTTCCGGTTTTGAATGGAGGAACCCACATAATTGAATGCCTCTGAGTTTTCTGTATTCTCGATCCAAATCGTGTCTTGCTTAAAGGGAACTGCCAGTAATACATGGTTAAACTGAGGGAAGGGCAGATCGGCAATGATTTTCTTGGGATTTAGGTCTCTGTTGATCAAAACAAAGTAGCCTTTAATTCCTGCAAAGTCAAGTAATGCCTTCATGTAATTTGTCAGGGCCTTGCAATCTCCGTACTTGTTTTGTGCGACATAGGATGCCGGATAGGACCTGAATCCTCCGATACCGATCGAAACGTTCATATACCTGGTATGATCCTGGACATAGTGATACAATATCTTAATAATCTCTCTTGCATCTGTTACACCTTTAATTAGTTGGGAAACAACTTCTTTTTCAGAACCGGGCAAATCGTTCAATCCCTTGTTCAGGTTAAGGAACCAATTACCATAGGATTTCCAATCTGAAGTACTGCCATTGATACCGTAATTGAAATTTTCCGGAATAATGATCAATCTTGGTTTGAAATCTTCAAAATTCTGTGCATTTGGTTCATTTTGGTCAAGAGGGTCGTAATCGGATGAATAAACGTTAGTTATTTTATTCCCTACCGTATCTGATTGAATGAGTCTGACATCGCGGAGATAGCTTTTAGTAGGGTAATCCTTGGGCAACGTAATCACCAGTTTGGCTTCAATGGTTGGTATTCCGGCATGGAGAGCCGGTGACCAATCGGCTATTGTAATAAACTGATTGAAAGTGCTTTTATAAGTATAGACAACCGTGTGTGGATAAGCATTGTATTTTAATTCGAACGACTTGATGAAATTGTCTTCATACAGCGACATGTTCGAGAACTCACTTCTATCAGTAATTTCATCCCTTTTTAAGCTTCGAATTTTATGTCCGGCGGCATCCTCCAACCATGCTTCCAAATTTGATAATTTCTCGTTTTTGGAGTAGGGGATTGAAATGTGGGAAAAAGCCTCTCCTGATCGATTGATGATTTTTAGCTCGATGGTATCGATCCTGCAAAGTTTGTTCTTGGTCACCTCATAATATGAGATGAGCCTTGTTACCTCACAATTTTGAGCGGAGAGGTTAACTGTAAAAAATAATACTGTCAGCAGAGATATGATTCGATGGATTCTAACCTTTTGCCTTGCCTTTTGGTTTAATCCAATCAGTTGATTATCCATAAGATTTTGTCGATAGGTCTTTCTTTTTCAAGGTTTTGCAGTGATTTTCAATTTTTTATTTCGCCTCTTCCCGCAGCACAAGTTTTACTTTGTCGGCGCTGACGACCTCTGTATAGAAGTCGATCAGGGCGGTGTATTGTTCTTTGGACCAGGTGCCCCGCTTCATCTTGAAACGGCGGGTGTACAGCAGCTGATCCCCATTGAAGGTCAAAGTACTGCAATATTCTCCGAATGAGCTGGTCAGGGTTTTGCCGTGCGGAACCGTTTCCGGCTTGAATCCCGGAGGCAGCTTAAAGGTCACGGAATCGGTATCCAGGAAGGCAAACTCCCTGTAGACGGGCATCTTTCGGTTTTCCACGCGGGTAGGGACCGACTTGATCTGGTTGAAAACATTGACGGGAATGAAGATTCTGCTTCCGCTTCGGGTGGTGAAGGTGGATGAGGTAAGGGTGATGGTCTCGGCTACTTCCGGGATTTTTGACCTGGTTTCCTTGTAACTGAAACCGGAGACCACCATTCCCGGAACTGAGAGGTTTTCATACAAAGCCTTTTCCTGCTCCTTCCTGCTTTCAGTAAGGATTCCTGAAATATTGTCGTATTGATAACCTGCATAATTGGTTTGAATCTGGGCCGAAATTTCCCCATCCGGAGAGAGCTTCACCGTTGCTTTTCGGTTTTGGCAACTCTGGTCGGCAGAAAGAAGGGGAGTGGTTACGATCCGGCTTCCTTTGGGGTCAATGATCAGCACCTTTCTGCCGGCCGTTGACCTGCTGAGATAGCCGCATGGGTCTGTCTGGCTGGTACATTCCAGCCAGATGGTATCATTTTTAAGCGGAACGCAAAGAATGACATGGTTGAGCTGGTTGGCAGTCGGGAAGTCGGTCATGGTAATGCCCTGGCTGGGGGCGGCACCCGCAACCGTATATTCAGCCCTGATTTCTGCCACTTTCAGGATGGCCTTCATGTAGTTGGAGAGGGCCTTGCAATCGCCGTAACCGACCTTATCAACCGTCTCTGCCGGGAAAGGCTGGAATCCTCCGATCCCAAGCTGAATTCCCACATAGCGGGTTCGTTTTTGCATCATTTCGTAGAGGGTCCGTACGATTTGTGTGGTATCCTTCATCCCTTTGATACGCTCTATGATTTCATTTTGCCGGGCCGGCGGTAACTGGTCGCGGTTCTCAATCAGCTGACTGATCCATTTCCCAAAATCACTCCATGAATTCATCGTACCTGTTGTTCCGCAGTACTCAAACCTGATGGGTGCCGTGACTACACGGGGAGTTACTATTACCAACCCCGGTGAGAAGGATTCTTCCTTTTGGGCGGGTAGTGAACCAATCTTCCACTCAATAGTGTGGATTCCCTTCTCGTTTTTTTCGGTTCGGCACCCTGGAGGAAGGTTCAGTTCGCGGTAACGGATTTCCATATTCTCAGGGAAGGATATGTCATATTGAGATTTTTCTACAGAGAGATGGTATTCATCCAATGGTTGCCAGGTTGGGTATCCAAGTAGTCCGTCGTAGGTGATTTCGTAGTTGTACTCAACTGTGTAGGGATAGCTATTGGCAGATTCAATTTTGGCGATTTTCATCCGCAGGTCATCATAGATAGAACCTTCCGAGGTAGAATTGACATCCTGGATGGCGCTGTTCTTCAGTTTCTCGTCGTAAAAGCCGGCGGCATCGTAGTTTTTCCCGGAAATGGAAGTAATCTTTGATGTTTTATCGTAATTTAGTTCAAGCTCTGCAAATTTGTCGCCCCGTTTTTCCATTATGGTGATGACAAAATGAATATTTTCGACGGCCTTTCCATCGTTGTGCAGGACAAATTCCTGGTGAAAATCGCGGCAAACTGCCCAGGCATCCTTTTTCATTGCAGAATCGATGGAGGCCACAGGGTAGAATGGTTTGGGCTTATCCTTCCCCGGAAGGGAGAAAGACAGTGCCAGCAGGAGAGCAGTAAAGCTCCATATTTTGAAACGCATTTCAGGTGGTTTTCTTTTTTAACACCACCTGTTCTGCCTGTTTGTTGATGACCAGGTCGTAGAAATTTCGGAGTGCCGGATATTCTGCCGGTAGAAAAAGCGTTTTATTGATGGAGAAGACCATGTTTAACAAAATGAACTGGTCTGTTTGTGTGATTTGGTATTGGAACTGCCCGCCTCGTCCATCCAGGGCGTACACGATGTTTTTAGGAAGTTCTTCCACTGTGTAACCATTTGGAATGGTGATCTTCACGTTGTAGTATTGTGTTATAGGCACACCAAAGTCAACGGGGTACAAGCGAGTTGTTGCTGCAAATGGATTTGTTTTCCGTCGTTCTTTGATGATTGGATCAATGTAAAGGATGAGTGCATCAATTTCCTGCTTTTCCTTTAAAGCGAACTTGTATGTTGCGAAGAGAGGTTCACTAAGGCTATCCAGATTGGTGTACTTGTAATCGAAATAATCAAGTTCAGAAGAGTTATTTTTGAGTTGTTCAAAAAAGTCTTTTTTTCCACCTGATGATTTCACTGATTTCCGAAAATCGAAGGCACTTAGTCCGGATAGTTTCATTTGGAGTGTTCCAACTATTTTGCCCTCCTGCAACGAAAGATCGATGGCCGAACTCTCACCGGATTTGGAATTAGCTATTGGGACCGGCTCTGAATCGTCTTGACCAATCAAATGTCCTTCTCCGTTAAGGCATTTGAAAGGGACCACGCCAGCCTGAAGGGTAGGTTCTGTAGCGTCTAACAAGATTGGTTTCCCATCAATTGTTGCTCTGACAATTACGTAGTTACAATCCGAAATAGAAGGGTGTGAAAGGGAAAGCATACCGTTGTTACGCGTACTCAATATAACAGGGAATGCACTGATACCTGCTTTTCGCAGCATGGCAACTAGCAATAAATTGATAGTTGCCGAGTTCCCAGTTTTATCGGCATAAGCTTTTTTGAGGTTCTTGTCAGGGTAAATGGATTGGTAGTCATTCCATTTCATTTTTTTCTGAACATAGCTATAGAGGGTAAACAGTTTGGATTCCTCACTTTGGATTCCTTTAGTCAGAGTGAATACATCATCTTCCAAAAAACCAATGGAATTTAATTGGGAACCAAAATCTTTGTCTTCGCTCAGTTGGGTTGCAATTTCCTTCCATGAGGTATTATAGTCGTGGTAGCTTCCCCTTACTGAAGTAAAATTGGTACTTGCCAGTTCAAATTTTAGTTGGGTCGTATAGTTATCGAGATCAGTCAAATAGGGTTCAGACTTCAAAGCAGGGACATCAATTGCTGCATATTCAAAAATATTGGCAATATAGCCTCCAAAACCGTCATCGTATGATTTTCTCATTCTGGATTTCTTGTTGTAAAGCAGCATGTGATAGCCCTGAAATTGATGGTTGTAGGTATAGTATTCGGGATAAGTGACATTGTACTGACTCCATTTGACCGGGATGGTGTACTGAAATCTCCAGGTAGGCAGATTCCATTTCGCTTCTGAAAAAATAGTGTATTTAAGATCAAAGATTGATCCAACCTTAACTGAAGGCATGGAAAACCTTACTGACTCCCAATATTGGTTTTCATGATCGGTGAAGATGGAACTTTTACTCAGTTCTGTTTTAACGATTTTTCCATTCTCCAGGTTCATGGTTGTTCCATTGACGTGAGGAAGTTCATCTCCCTGGTTGTTGTGCGAATGAAGCATCAGTTGAAAATTGCCCCATACCAACCCACTTTGCTTGAGAATTTTGATTCGGACAAACCTTTCATATACCAGCATGTAGCCTTTCTCCAGGTCGTATTTGACATAGGAAGATCCGTCGTCAAAAAGAATGACCGCATCGGCAGTGGTGTCGGCCGGATAGGTTTTCATGGCGAGTTCCTCTTCCGAGACTTTCTCAAATTTTACTTTTGGGGCTTCCTGGGCACTTAGCCGGATGGTCATACCAAGTGCGACTAAAAACAGCATGTAAGGGAGTTTCATCATAAATTATATTAAGTATATCAAGCTCTCATTCCATAGCAAGCACGGAAAACCGGGTAGAAATTGCTTGCAACAACTTGGAACCGGTTTCAATTTTTGAATAGAGTGATCGGGTAGAATGTTTGGTTTGGTCGTCCTTCTTTTTTGCAATGCAACTTTTGAATGAATACTGAATCTTGTATTAACTGAATTATGTAACCATGAAAAGCTAAAATGCCACTATGAAAATAAACATAATATTCACGGAAAAGTTCAATATTTAGGAAATTATTTGGAAAATTTTATGGACTTGAGAAAGTGTCGTAAGAGGCGAAACTGAAAATAAATCAGCTTTTTACAATCATTTCATTTATCAAATTACGTATTTGCTGCGACATTGGGCAGATCCTGATTTTCCGGTTATTTTCTTTTCAGGATCCAGTTCAATTCACCACAATCCAAACCTGGTTTTCTCCTTTCTTCGTCACGGTCCACTTTTCAGACTGCCCTTCTTTCGACTTCCAGCCGGCACCTGAGGGGACCAGTGAAGCCTGCTTAAGGAAAATTTCAAGGTCATTTTTTCCTGCGAAAGAGAGCAGGGCACTACGCGATTCCTTGTCATCCTTCTTGGTCAGTTGGATCCAAAGTTGGAAATCCTTGATACCAGCCAGGTAGTCGCTCCAGTCGGGAAGGCCGTTTTGAAGTCCCAATTCTCCCTGGATAAATTTAACCTCGCCTGTGATTTTGGCTAATTTCCCCGAGAGAAATTCCGGCAATATGAGGCCTTCTTCAGATGGAATAATCTCCTTTAATTTTTGGGCAAGCGTGAGCGAAGCGGATCCGGCGACAGCCGTTCCAGTTGTGTTGACGATGGAAATATAGCAATGGCCCAGAAACAGTTGAAGCTGGTGCGGGTTCAGGCAGCTGATCATTCCCTGCTGATCGGCATCGGCACATTGAAAAGTGTTGATCGAATAGATGCCAAAAGCACCCAGGCAGCTTTTCATCCGGTAATCTTCGACGGTAAATTTTTCTGATTGGAAGCTTACCTCCTGAACGATCAGCCAGTCGAAGCCATATTCGAAATAGAGGGTCGATCCCCCGTCGATATAGCCGTAGAGGGAGGTGCCGTCGTAGCTGACTTCCTTGTCGATTTTCATTCCTGGAAGCAGTTCGTTTGAGAGCAACTGAGCCCGTGATGGAAGTGCGGCTACAAGCAAAAGTGCTGTTCCCAAAAGAGAAAAAAGAAATTTTCGCATCAGGACAGGTTAATGGTTTTCAGATCGATGCGGCTGTTGTCGCCGATGCCCAGGCCCAGTTCTTCGGCCCTTTTCAGGAAGAGAGAGGCGCTGGCATTCTCCTCTTTCTGCAGTTTCATCTCAATGCGCTTGGCCGATACGATATTCAAGCCAATCCTGTCGACTGCAACAGCATCAGATCCGCCCAGGAGTAGATTGTATTGGCAGATAAACTGCGGATTGGCCGCTGGTCCGCCGTTGTAGCAGCCAATCAGTCCGTCGACGATGTTCAGTACTACCTTGTCGCGCAGGGGCGGGAATGCACAGACCTCGGCCACCGTATCGTGCCAAAGCTTTTCGTGCAACCTTCCGGTATTGGTAATGGCGCCGAAAGCCAGGTTCTTCATGCAGAGGGTTACCGAACTGCCCGCATTTTTAAGGATGGGCAGGTTGATGATTTTGGTGACCTGTTTGGTGCAGATGTTGCTGAAGTAGGAATCCTTGCCTTCATTCACCATGTAAGGCAACGTATAGGCATCGTATTTGCCCTCGACATCGGCCCAGTAGGACCACTCCTTGTCGATCATGCTTTCGCCGTACAGTTTTCCGTTGCTGTCGAAGAAGCTGCCTTTGGCATCCTTCTGTTCGGTTCCGGTTATTTTGATGCCCGGATAGTTTTCGGGCAGGAATCCGGTTTCCTGTAACTCCATTTCACGGCGGTCCCAAATGACGATGTTTTTCCGGTGGATTCCTGCCTCTTCGAGCTGTGCAATGACGGCTTTGACCAGTTCATGACTGGTTGTCAGCAGTTTTCCGGCTACGGGATTGACCTTCAGACCGATCACATCGTGTGGGGAGACGAACTTCCGCCAGGCTCTTTTAACCGATTTCTCTCCGGTCAGGTCGAGCATCAGGGCCGTGAGCATTTTGTCGACCACCACCTGCTGGATCACATTGTCCTTGATGCATCCGGAGTGGGTAACCTGCCTGACCCTACCGGGGAAATGGCCTGGCATGGAACTGGCTGTGCGCGGATGTTTGAGTGCCTCCTGGATGTTGGTAGCCGGTTTCTCTGTGGGGGGTGCCTCAGAGGCTGATGCAGTGCCTGAACCTAATGCCGGAGAAAGGATCATTCCGGCTCCGCCGGCTGTAAGCAACCTGAAGAAGTTGCGTCTGCCGGATGACTGATTTTTGTTTTTTTCGCTCATGATCTTTTGTTTTACAGATAGATGCAGTTACCGGAATTGAGTTGGAGCCTTGATCTATTTCATTTCCGGAAATTGAAAACTAAAGATAGTATTCGTTTGCAAGAAAAAGCTGGGTAAAAGCCATAATTTGATAAGTAAGTCTCTTCACCTCGCCTCCCCCCCCCCACAATCGCCGTCATTGCGACCGCGAGACACGAGCGGGAAGCAATCTGACGCATTGCTTGAATCAAAAAATGTGCTGATCATACAACAAATTTAGCAAATAGCTCCTTGTCATTCTCACATTGCGACCGCGAGGAGGGAAGCAATGCTGCATTACACGAATTAGAAGCTGTGAAAATTAGGCTCAAAATAAAGCGCATTGCTTCTTGTCGTCTTCACCTTGTGCCCCAATTTTGGGATTGTGATTCGCAGTGACCTTTGAGAATATTCTTGACATAATCTTATGAGTAATGCATAATTATCTTTTTCGGCCTTATCTTTGGATAGCCAAATGCAAAATACTATGCTGAGAGACCTTGTCCTGATGAACCGGAGTTACCGACGTTTTTACCAGTCAGAGCGAATCACTTCCCAACAATTGCGCGACTGGATTGACCTGGCCCGGCATTCTGCTTCGGCCCGGAATGCGCAGACGCTCAAATACATCCTGAGCAATGAGGAGGATTCCAATGCCAGAATATTCGAGCACCTGGGCTGGGCCGGTTACCTGACCGAGTGGCCTGGACCTGAGGAGGGTGAGCGCCCTTCCGCTTATGTGGTGATGTTGCATGACACTTCGATTTCCGGCAACTACTTCTGTGACGATGGGATTGCCTCCCAAAGCATCCTGTTGGGTGCCACTGAAGCTGGTTTTGGTGGGTGTATCATTCATGCAGTCAACCGAACCAAACTAAGTGAAGCCCTGCATCTGCCCGGTTATCTTGAGGTAGTTCAGGTGCTGGCTTTGGGAAAGCCCAAAGAGATTGTCGTGCTGGATGAGATCAGGAATGGTGATTTCAAATACTGGCGGGATGAAAACAGGGTACATCATGTTCCAAAACGTAACCTGGACGAAATAATTGTCAGTTTTTAGGGCTTTGAGCCAAAAACTGGTAGGATATTATTTGAGGAGAGAAGTTTCCATGCCTTTACGAAACTATCCTCGTCTTTCAGGCGAATTTTGTTCTCACGTAGAATTTTTCTGACCTGGCCTTGATCAGACTCGCGGAACTTCGAGAGAAGTGATTTTTTGTCAAGGGCTATTGGTTCATATCCTTTTTTGCTGTTGTAGAGATAATAGCTGAAAGCATTCTGAAAGGACATGTTCTTTAACCCTCTGGTCTCATCGTAATAAACAGGACAATCCTGAAGAACGACCTTTCTGTAAACCAGGAGTGCAACATCTCCGTCGCAAAGGAGTTCAAAAAAGCGATTTCCGGGTATAAATCCGTTGTAGAACTGCTGGCGGAAAATCCGCACAACACCGTTTTCATCGGTGAGTGAAAAGCTTTTGATGCTGATTTTGTCGATGTTGATCTGGGTTAATATTTCAGCATTGTAATAAAGCAGTTCATCCCGGTATTCGCAATATCGGAGATTGAGATTGGCAATTTTGATTCCACCATCCAGTACAACTACTCCCGGGACGAAATTTTCGGTCAGGTAGGAATTTCCCTGGTAATGGTCGTATGGAATAAAGCGAATCCCTTTAATTTTTTCAGTATTCCAATCTTTTGGCAACTCTTCCTGGGCCGAAAGCGAGGAAGCCGTCAGTAAAACGAGAAGTGTGCCTATGTATAGAATTTTGCTTTTCATTTTAATTGGCTTCAAAAATTTGTTCCCCGGAAAAAATCTTTCCGTCATTGCCTTTGCCCCGGATGGTTATCTTGAAGCTTCCCCGGATATCTGAGGTCCGGAAATTGATTTCCATTGTCTGTTCCGGTTTCAGGGAGGGTTGCCAAAGCAATACCTGACGAAGATCGGGTTCCTTGCCAGGATGCTCCAAAGGGGGATTGATGGCATAAGGGGGCTGAACTGCGTCGAGGGTCAACTTGATGAGTTCGTCCGACTCCTTTATCCTTGAACAATCCAATTTGCGGTTGCTGATGGCAACGACGCCAGGGAAACGAAGGTTTCCGTTGAATCGTTCGCTCTGGGCTATTTCAATCCTGTCGATCTCCCTTGTTCCCATCTCCTTGATGTCGTTGAGGTCCCTGACTGGTACCCCATTAAGCAAGAGGAGTGGCTGATCGCTGAAAAAATTGTTTCGCTGGACGTTGAAAACCTGCAGGGTAGGGTTTCGGTTGTAAGATCTGAATTTGACGAGTGGCAATAGTTCCCTGGAGATTTCATCAAAATTAGGCAGGTCTATAAAAAGTTTTGGATAGATCACCTGTGAAGGAACTCCCCAAAAAGGATATTTTTCGGCTAATGCCACGGGTTTAGGCCGAATGACAAGTTCCTGCTGCTGGAATATTTTACGATAATTGGCTGATTCTATATTCTTTGCAATCATTTTAAGCAGATCGGCAGAAAATTCCTGGTTCACGAGCGTTGGCAAGGAAGCAGAGAAATTTTCAGGATTGCTGCGCACAATTTTCAAAAGTCGTTTCTTTTCCGGATCATAGCATTGAACCACAACCGGGATTTTGCCATAATAATTTGTTAGCTTAAAAATGAAGCGACCATTTTCGCCGGTGGTGCAGTATTTGAAACCGGGCACCGAATCCGGAACGGAGAGCATAACCACTGCATTTTTAAAGGGGTGAGCAGTTTCCTGATCGAGAATCGTTCCTTCTATGATGGTCCCATCATTTCCGATGGATGGATCCGATTTTTTATCGACAATGACGGGAAAGGAGTGTGTATGGTAACCCTGTACTTCCCTGGAGATGCATACAGACAGGCTGTTATCTTTTTGAATTGCTATTTCGGGCGGAAGCCGAAGCAGGAAATGACCGTTTGCTTTTCTACTGTATGCCTTTTCTATCCCTTCCAGTTGGATGGTTTGGACATTGATCCCCTGTGCCGGATCTCCTGCCGAAAGTCGGGGAAATGCATTGGATTCCGGCAGTCCCTTGAACCGGTTGGCTATGTAGAGTTCCTTCCATGTTTGTGCCGTTCCTGTCCGGGTGGAACTGCGCAACAAATAGGTTCCAGAACTGAGGCTATCGGGAAGTTCGATGAACCCATCCGCCTGTTGGTCTTTCACCTCCAGAAAGGCAGCGGTTACCTTGTTTCCCGTGCTGCTGACCAGATCGATGCCAACAATTCCCGACGGGACACTGGTTGGCGTAAATACCTTAATCAAAATGAATTCTCCGCTTGCATACAGATCGCGGTCGGTAAAGAGACCGAAGGTATCTGTCACCTGGGCTCTCCCCAGGAGGGCAGTCAGCAGCAATAGTATTGTGAGGAGTTTTCTTTCCACTTTGAGTTCAGATTTTATTCCCACCATGAGGGGCGAAGATTGGTACTTGTCCCACTGTCAGGAATATTTGGATAAGTTGTTATTTCTCTTATTATTACACTGTTACTCGCCTTTGGGTCTGTAAAATAGACATAATAGCGACGCTGCCTGTAGGAGTTCAGGTCAAAATATCCGAAAACGATTTTGGATGAATCGGTTTTACAGGTAATGTTTCCATAAATCTGCGTCTGAATGGGATCGAAAAGGCTTCCGTCGGCGATAAACTGACTGTTTAGCTTTTCATGGTAATCAAAGGAGTTTTGCGATGTTCCGTACTGATTTAGGATGAAAATCCAACCGACTACGGTTGCACCGGTTTCTATGAGCGCGGTTGTGTTGTAGGGAAGCATGAAAAGGGGGTGTTTCTCAATCTGTCCGGCCTGACTGAATTTTTTTGGTCCGGCAATGTTGTAGGTACTGTTGTTGTAAAGCGATTGCCATCCATAGATGGTAGGCGGTATGGGCGTATTGGGTGGCACCAAAACCCATTCTATCACCGCCCTGGTTACAAACCTGTAATTGGAAAGAGCGGATGTTACCGGAGCATCCAGGTAAAGTTCCTGTCCCGTCACGGTTGTGGCAACAGGATTGCCATACGAGTCCGTATAGTATTCCAGTTGGTTGATAAGCTCGGAATAAAATTTGTCGATTGTTGGAACAGGAGGCATTACTACTGTTTCCGATTCAAAGATATCGTTTCCAATCAAAATTTGGAGATGGTAGCTGTTACCGGCTTCCGGGGTCTTGCTGAAATTGAAAATGCCTGCACCGGATTCAGTGGCCATTTGGACAGTGCCATGCGCATCGATCAGTTTGACGGTGGCTCCTGTTACTGCCGCAGGTGCGTTTTCATCGTAAAACCCTGAGGATTTGGTCAGATGAACATAATTTTGATTCGGATCGTTGGTAATGAGGGCATCAACGATTAACTGACCTGCAACAGTGTTGATTTTTGGTTTATAGATCTCCTCACAGGATGAGAGAGAAAATAGGATCAACAATATATAAATCAGTCTGTTCATCATCAGAATTTAAAATTGTAGGTAATGGATGGAACAGGGACGCCAATGATTGACAATTTATAGATGGCATACTCGGTTTTATTCTTTTCGGCACTTTGGATGGAGGCTTCCTTTCGGTAAAAGACTGAATAGGGGTTTTTTCGTCCATATACGTTGTAAACGGAGAAAGTCCAGCTTCCTTTCCACATCCGTTTCTTTTTGAGGTTTTCATCGAGTGTGACGCCGATGTCCATTCGGTGGTAGGGAGGCATCCGGTAGGCATTTCGTTCAGAGTAGTAAACCACCTGGTTTCCTCCGAAGAGGTATTTTTGTTCCGGAAGGGTAATGGGCCTGCCGGATGAAAAGACGAAATTTCCTGAGAAGTGCCATCTTCGGCTTATCTTGTAATTCATGACCGCCGAAAAATCATGTGGTTTGTCGTAAACGGATGGGTAATAGGCTCCGCCGTTAATTTTCTCTTCAGGGTACTGGCCATTGGCTTTTTGAAAAGTGCGTGAGAAGGTATAGCTGATCCAGCCATTCAATCGTCCCGAATTCTTTTTGGCCATCAGTTCCAATCCATAGGAATATCCCTGGGCATTGATCAGATCCGTTTCGATGTGCGGATTCATCAGCAGCTGCGCACCATTCTTGTAATCCGTCAAGTTTTGCAGTTTCTTGTAATAGGCCTCTGCAGAGAATTCATACTTCCCATCATTGGGATTCTTGAAGAAGCCAAGTGCGACCTGGTCGTTGATGAGCGGAGGAAGATAGGGGTCGGCAGATTTCCAGTAATCGGCTGGTGAGATGACGGCTGTATTGGAGATCTGGCTCACGAACTGGTGGGTTCGCTGGTAGTTGATCCTGAGCGATCCGCCGTCAGGCAAATTGTATTTCAGTGCGATGCGTGGTTCCAAACCGTGGTAGGACTGGATGATTGCTCCGGATTTATAAATAGTTGAATCGACTATAGACGCCTCGGATTTGGTAACACCAGGCGCGTACTGGTATACCATCCCCGGACCGTAATTGGCAAATTGGGTATAACGCAAACCAATGCTCAAGGCCAGTTTGTCGGACAAATCCATGTTATCGTCGACAAACAGGGCCATTTCGGCCGATTGTTCGGGGCGCATGGATGAAGCTACGACATTGGAGACGGATTGTCCCGGCACAATTTTGCCGGGGTTGATCCAATAGCCAATGGCTTGAAATCCGGTATTCAGGTGATTCTTTTCGTTGGGATGAAAGGAGAGGGCATATTTGAGGCTTCCATACTGAATGTTGGATTTCAGGATGTAATCATCTGCCGGGAGGACAGGGTCTTGCTGATCTACCCGAAGGTTGTATTTTGAATAGGCCAGAATTAAATTGGAGATCGTTTTCTCCGACAGGTTTACCTTCCAGTTCAGCGATCCCAGTGAATTTGCATAGTTGTACAAAGAGCTTGTGTTGAGGTTAAATACGTCATTGCTAATGTAACCCGTTAATTTTAAATGATTTTCAGGACCAAGTTCAAAGTTGGCAGTTCCGTTCAGGTCGTAAAAATGGGCTACACTGTTCATGAAGGTCTTGTTTTTGGACTGCTGAAGCATCCAATCCGAATAGGTGCTTCTTCCACCGATCAGGAAGGTGCTTTTTTTCTTTTTGGCAAAGGGGCCTTCGATGGTGATGCGGCTGTTGATCAGTCCGATTCCGCCGTTAACGCTCAGGTATTTGTCGTCGCCATTCTTCAGTTGCACGTCCATGACCGAGGAGATCCGCTCGCCGTAAGAGGCTGGGATGCCACCCTTGTAGAGGGTTACATCCTCGACGGCATCCTGGTTGACCATGGAAAAGAAGCCAAACAGGTGGGTGGTGTTGAAGAGGGGAGCGCCATCCACCAAAAAGAGGTTCTGGTCGGTATTTCCCCCGCGCACGTTGAATCCGGACGACATTTCACCAACACTTTGGACACCCGGCATCATCACCATGCTCTTTATTAAATCGGCCTCACCCATCAGTACCGGGAGTTCCCGGATGGTGACGGAACTCATTTTGATCATCCCCATCTGGGCTTTGGATGACTTTGTGTTTTCCCCAAGTATGGTGACTTCTCCGATGGTATGTGATACTTCGAAAATTTCAAAATCGGCATTTCCATCCTGGATCAACTGAATTTTTAAGTTTTTATTTTCGTAATTCATGAAAGAGATGGTCAGGTGCAACTCACCTGCCGGCATATCAATGGAATATCTCCCTTTTGAATCGGTTGCCACGCCTGTCTTGGTTTCCGGATTGTAAACGACTGCACCCGGCAGCGGATCTCCGGTTTTGCCATCAAAGACCTTGCCCTGGAGTTTTGCACGCTTGTTATGGACCTGAATGAGGGGATCTCCAATGACGAGCACCTGTGATGCTCCCATAGCGGCGATGGTTTGCGCATCGGTACTTCCGGGATAAACCAGAAGCATGTCTTGCTGGAAGATATTGAAATGAAGTTCTCTCCCTTTGAAGACTTCTGAAAGGGCTTGCGAAAGGGGAGTATTTTTGAAATTAGCGGTTACCTCCTCCGATTTAATCCACTCCTCCTTGTAGTAAACAGTAATACCGCAGTTTTTTTCAAGGAAACTGAAGAATTCAGCAAGAGGGGTTTTGCTGAAATTCCCGGTTATTTTAACCTCCTGAATTTCCTGTGACTGACCGGATTGTGACCAAAGCAAGATAAAACCTGTCAATAAAACAACCCTGCAAAGAGGTATGAATTGAAGTTTGTTCAAAATGGGATGATCTTTGGGTTGTAATATTAAGGAATTTGATGCTTGTAAAGCTAACAATAGTTTTCTTAAAGCCTTATG
>Ga0118677_10005423_pt2 | contig 20849 bp, 12 predicted proteins | sample AliMusrvi5mmetaG_FD_86154 | JGI IMG/M metagenome (GOLD analysis project Ga0118677, IMG submission 86154)
CTACAAGGGCAACTGCGCGATTAAAAAGGGTCTCATAATAACTTTGCTGAATGTCATTATAGGTCCGCTGGGCAATCAACACTTCAAGCAGTGAGGTCTCTCCGCGACTATAACTATAAATCTTTCCTTTCCGCACATTTTGAGCGCTTTCAATCATGCCGTGATCGTAACTGTCAACCTGTTTGCAATAGGCAAGATAATTCTGCATCGTCTGAGCGATCTCACTTCGAATTTGCAATTCTGCTTTTTTATAAAGGACCTCAGATTGTTCCACTTGAAATTGAGCCTGTTTCAATTCCCCTTTGTAATAATTTGAAAATTTCAATGGGATTGCAATCCCTCCTGAAACGGTAGTTGCTGTAGGCCCACTTCCGGAAGAAGGGTAGCTGTTCCCAATTCCAAGATTTATATCAATGTCGATATTCCGCTCTTTATGAGCAACTTTCAAGGCTTTACCGGCAACATCCTTCGTATAAAGTGCAGCCACAAGGTCGGCCCGTTTTTCCCTTGCAACATTATACAAATCAGCAAATTTAAACGCCCGCTGCTTAAATTTCAGGTTCCCTTCCGGAATCCAAAGCGTATCTTCGGTTAAAACTCCCGTAGCCTGTGAAAGTTGGATCATCGAATTTCGAAGGTCGGCCTCTGCCTGTAAATATTCATTGTAAAGCGAACCTGCCTCGAGCTTACTCTGAATCGCATCAATTTCCATAATACTTCCTAGCTTTAAGCGGATGCTGTCAGCTTCAGCAAGCCGTTTCATCGTCTGGTAAGAGTTTAGCTTTACGTCAAAGAGCTGTTTCTGTTTTAACGTTGCCAGAAAAATCTCAGCTGTCTGGGCTTGAAGATTCCGGAAGAAATCGGATAATAACGCTTTTGAGAGTTCGTGCTGACTCCTGGCCAGATCAATGCGTGCCCTCCGTTTCCCGAATAGATCGATCGTTTCACTCAATCCACCATTAACCCCATGCCCGGTAGCCAAATTGCCTTCATGATCCTGAGACAACCCTATTGATAGTACCGGATCAGAAAACACTTTTGCGATCTCGATAGCCGCTTCAGCTTTACTAACTTCGTAATGAGCTGCAGCATAATCCAGGTTCCGTCTCCCTACCAAATCCATAAAGTCAGCAAACTTAAGGTTGTTCCGATAAAAGAAAGTATCGGACTGCGAATATGAATCTCCAACCTGGAATAACAGACTTACCAGCAGTATTGTAACTATTTTTATTTGCATATAGTAAACTTTTTAACCATTCAACACCGTATAATCTTCGTCTTTAGTCCACCTTTTTTCCGCAAGATAATACAATGCCGGTAATACATAAAGAGTGATCAAAGTAGCAAACAGCAGACCATAAACAATCACAGTTGCAAGTGGTCGTTGCACATCTGAGCCAATACCTGTGGAGAGTGAGGCAGGAAGTAACCCAAGCACTGCAACCGTTGCAGTCATCAAAACAGGCCTCAACCGGTGAGCCGCCCCATCGTTAACAGCCTCCTTTAACTTCATTCCCTGACGGCGCAAGGCATTAAAATGGGAGATCATGATTACACCATTTTGTATAGAGACACCAAACAAGGCTATAAAACCGACCGCAGATGAGACATTCAGTGTCATTCCACGAACATTCAAGGCAAGCATTCCGCCAAACAAAGCCAATGGAACGATCCCCATCAGAAGAGCCGCCTGACGCAACCTTCCAAATGCCCCGAAGAGCAGTAAAAACATTATAGCCAATGCCAGCGGAACGATGAAACCAAGACGTGCATAAGCCCGATGCTGGTTCTCAAATTGTCCACTCCATACAATATTACACTTTTCATGATCGTACTTCACCTTTTGATCAATCTGGTTCTGGGCGATGTTCAGAAATGCCGTAAGATCGATCCCTCTGAGGTTTATACGCAGTGCCATATACCGTTTATTCATTTCTCTTGTGATTGTACTGGCGCCAGTACTCAGTTTAATATCTGCAACCTGAGAGAGGGGAATTTTGGCTCCCGATCCCGAGGTTAGCATCAGATTCCCGATCTTCTCAGGCGTATTCCTGCTGTTATCGTTATACCGGCAAATTACATCATAAACTTTATTCCCGATAAATATCTGTGAAACCGGCTGACCGCCAATTGCAACCTCAACAAGTTCAGCGACATCCGAAACATTAAGGCCGTATTGAGCGATCTTATCCCTGTTGGCATGAATCTGAAGCTGAGGCAGTGCCGGCTCCTGGTCGATAGCCAGATCAGTGGCCCCTGGAATTGTCTTCAAAATAGTTAAAATATTTTCGGCAACCTGCCTGCTCTCTTTCAAATCTTCACCATAAATTTTTATGGCCAGATCACTATGAGATCCGGCAATCTGATCCATCACCATATCGAAGATAGGTTGTGAAAAGCCAACGGTATATCCCGGCATTAAATCAATCTCTTTTGACATCTCATTGATGAGGTCACTCTTTCGTTTACCGTTCTTCCATTCAGAATACGGCTTTAGGCCAATTGAACATTCAATATGAGATAGCGAGAAGGGATCCACGCCCTGATCGTCACGTCCGGTCTGAAACATCACATAGGATACTTCCTTGTATTTATTTAGTCGCAGCCGCAATGTATCACTCATTACCCTCGATTTCTCCAGGGATATTCCCGGAGGAAGCTGTACCTGTAACCATAGCGATCCCTCATCCAACTGAGGCAGAAAATCCTTTCCAACGGTAAAAGTAAGGATCGTCGCTGCAATCATCACCAAAACCAACGGGAGAAATACGGATTGTGGACGCGCTATAATCCGGGCTGTCTGCCTTTTATATTTCGAGGTTAGCTTTTCAAGCCAATTATTATGATAGCTTTTCTGAGGATTTTTATAAAGCACATAAGCCAGACCAGGTATTAAGAATAACGCGACAGACAAAGCCCCAAGAAGCGCATAACCAACCGTAAACGCCATTGGTGTAAACAGTTTTTTCTCGACCCGTTCAAATGCGAAGAGTGGCAGGTAAGCAGTGATGATAATTATGGATGAGAAGAAAACAGGTTTTGCCACTTCGAGCACCCGCTCAACAATCGATTTTTCCTCAAAAATCAGATCCGGGTGGTCTTCTCTTTTCTTGAGAATAGTCTCCATCATAACAATCGCCCCATCGACAATAATCCCGAAGTCGATCGCCCCCAACGAGAGGAGATTAGCCGGAATATCTGTGACCAGCATCAATCCAAAGGCAATAAGTAAGGCCACCGGGATTGTAATTGCCACGAGTAAGGCGCCGCGCCAGCTCCCCAGAAAAATAATGAGCACAATCACCACAAGAAGAATTCCTTCGAGTAAAGTATGTGATACCGTATTTAATGTTGTCTGAACAAGATCTGTCCGATCCAAAAAAGGGTAAATCTTAACTCCTTGAGGGAGAATATCCCGGTTGAGGTCCTCCACTGCAAGATGCACCTGTTCAAGCACTTTCGAAGGATTCTGATAACGTAGCATCTGCACAGTCCCCTCGATACTCTGAGCATAGTTTCTGCTTTTGTCAGAAAAGCTCAATGTCCCTTTCGTTTCGAGGCTGCCATATTTCAAATCTCCCAGATCTTTTATGAAGATGGGAACTCCATTCTCGGTCTTAACGACAATTTTTCCAAGATCACCAAGGTCCTTGACAAGGCCGATTCCTCTTATAACATAACCCAGATCGCCGCGATAGAGCATACTTCCACCGGCATTGGTATTGTTTTGCCCAATTTTATTGGATACGTCTGTCAACGTAAGTCCATATTGTTCAAGCTTTACAGGATCGATCTCAATTTGAAACTGAGTCGAAATTCCACCGAAATTGTTTACATCCGCCACGCCAGTCACCTGTTTTAAGCGCGGAATGATAACCCATTTATTGAGGTCTGTCAACTCACGCAGATCATGATTTTTACTCTCAATGATATACCGGTAAATTTCTCCGGTGGGAGAAGTGAGGACATTTAATCCGGGAACTGCACCATAGGGAAGCGGGATCGTATTAAGCCGCTCCTGCACCCGCTGACGGGCCCAGTAGTCCTCAACCTTATCTTCGAAAACCAGTACGATCGTCGAAAGACCAAACGTATTTTTACTCCGCATTACGTGAACGCCTGGCAAGCCATTTAATTCGCGTTCAATAGGAATTGTAATCTGTTGCTCAACCTCTTCGGCTGCAAGACCGGGTACCTGAGTAATAACCTGGACGGTCACATCCGCTATGTCAGGATACGCCTCAATTGAAAGTTGCCTCCACGAATAAAATCCCAGTAAGCAGATCAGGAAGAAAAGTGAAGCCATCATCCATCGCTTACGGATGGCTGTTAAAATAATTCCATGCATAAGTCAGGCTATTTAGCTTCAAGTAAATAAAAAGCTCCTTCAGTAACGATCTCATCACCGCCACTTAAACCGGATTTTACGATGGTTCGGTCACCATCGGTACCCGCAGGTTGGATCATCCGTTTTACAAATCCATTTCCCTTAGTTTTTACAAAAACAAAACTGTTCTCCTCCATTTGCAACACCGCACTAAGTGGTATCAGGATTGAATTATCAGCCTTTTCGGTAAACTGTACCGTAGCATACATACCTGGTTTAAGGTTGTGCCCCTTATTCTCACATTCGATAAAAACCTCCACCGAACGGGTCGATTCATCAAGCATTTCACTGATATGATAGACCACACCGGTAATCATTAAACCTGGCACTCCTGCTGCTTCGATCTCAACTTCGTCAGATTCATGGATGCTGTTAATATCTTTCTCCTTAACCTGTCCGACAACCCAAACTTTGCTCAGTTCAGCGACAAGAGCTATCGGACCGGCATCATCCCGCACATACTGACCAATCACAATATTATCTGCAATAACCTCACCGGCAATCGGTGAGCGAACAATCAATGGTTGCCCCAGGATCATTTCCGCAGGATTAACATGAAAAACGTTAAGGCTTGCAACAGAATTTTCGAAATCACGTTTACTCAGTTCGAAGGTAACTTCCGATTCTTCGAGGTCTTTCTGAACACCCACCCCGTTTTTCAGGAGATCTTCCTGTCGGCGCAGATTTTTCTCTGCCAGTTGCATCTCCTGTTTCGCCTGGTAATAGGCTTTCCCTGCATCAAAGAAGGATGGCGCACTAATTTCAAAAACAGGTGCATTTACGGCGATCCGTTGTCCCAATCTCACAAAAGAGCGGATAACGCGCCCTGAAAATGGGGTAGCAATTTGTGCGTAATTATTCGGGATGGCCTTTACAATACCCGAGGCAGAGCGTTTGTGACGATAAGGAGTTGTGCCAACTAACGCAGTTTTAATTTTTCCGTTGAAATTTGAATTCCCGGGAATAAGTATCGTATCACCTTTGATTGTATAGTTGGCTGATATACCCGATTCGGTTTTGCTATTGCACGAAAACGCAAGAATTGCCATGCTTAAATAAAGTACTCTCTTCATTTTAAAATATTTTTGAAATGTTTAATCACCACTCCTCGCCACTGTGAAGATTGGGATGATCAATAACTTATTGCAGTCAGGTCCAGAACTGCATTATAGGGTTAAATTACATTTCAACTGGGGGTGCCCGAAGGGAATAGTTGCAATCTCCTCCGGATTCTGCATAACCATCCGTGGTGGAATAAACCTTAATCTTTTGAAGTAATAATCTTAAAATGGATTCAAAAATCCAGATTGCAAAAACGGTGGTTAAGAATCCTGAGAGTAGCTGAATAAGCATTAACTCTTTATCTGAATGGGGAAGTTTTGATGAATCTCCCCCCTTGTCAGACCTGAAAGGGTGTGAATGGACAATTGTAATTCCATTCACGATATGGGAATGGGGAAATAGCGTTATCCCTCCATAATACCCCATAAAGAGCAGTAAAAGAAGTATTCGCACTGATTTACCTATCCAATATTTGATTCCTGTACTTAAAAACATCTAACCTGAATTTCACGGCAAAGATAATTTTATCCTGCTAAATTCTGAATACTATTATAGACAACAAAATTGGAAGGTGTATTGTTCGTGATTTAAAAAAAGGGAGACTCTTGTAAACCACTAAGATCCTTTGACTAATTTCTGGTTTTTTTATTCTTTAAGTTTTGACAGGATTATATTCTGAATTGTTGCACACCGCTCCCGTGAACGGGATTCGAGATTTTCAGCCTCATCGAGGAGTTCGCGGATCGCTACCTTATTTTCTATTCCTGCCGCATTTACCAAAACATTCAGGTAAGCTCCTGAAACAGCAGCGGCAGCACAAAGCGCACCAACTCCGGCATCGGTAATTGAACTGGGATTTCCCTGAACTGCCATTGCCTCAATCAAATTCATTGAATTGTAAGCCGATTGCATAACCCGATACGGAACCTCCATTGCTTTCAGGGTGGCCGTTTGTATTGCATTCTTTCGGGCAATAACTTCTTTATCAGATCCTTTTGGAAGCTTAAATGCCTCCATGACAAGCTTAAATGCGTCAGTATCCTGATCGACAAGCTTAAGTAATTCTTCATAACTGCTCTTACCTTGCACAGCCCAATCTGAAAACTCTTCCCACCGCTGATCCCATCCCCGTTTTTGCGATGAGAGATTGGCAACCATAGTTCCCAAAGCCGCACCAATTGCTCCCACATAAGCAGCTGTAGATCCACCACCTGGTGCGGGTGATTCCGAGGCCGTCTCATACGTAAATTCAGTTAACGACAGGCTTATTAATGGATTATTTTCATCCTGAAGCAGATATTCGATCACCCGTTTTTCCGGATCAAACGGGGCAAGTTCATCCAGCCCAAGTGATTTGACTGCTATTTTGATAATCTCACGATCAGGAATTCCAACCGACCGGTGTTGTTTATTAAGAAAATAAATTCCGGCATCGAGCAAGGACTGTAAAGGGATTATACCGATCAACTCTGAACCGGTAACCCTAATTCCCCTGTTGCGGGCACTTTCACACACCTCATCAAAAGCTTTGTGTAGAGGCGTAATTCCTATATCGATAAGGTTCATCGAAATCTGGGCGATGCCATATTCCTTTATGAACCAGCCGATAGCCCTAACCTTCTTTAAAGTGCCGGGAATTCTAACCGGTTCCCCATGTTCATCCTTTACTATTTTCCCGGTTACCTGATCCCCCTCTCTTTGAATTCGCCCAGCTTCCCGAACATCAAAGGCGATAGAATTTGCAAGCCTGACAGAACTTGTATTCAGATTTATATTGTAGGCTATGAGAAAGTTTCTTGCTCCAATTGCAACGGCACCCGAATGTTCATTGAAGATATCGGGGCCAAAATCGGGTTTCCATGCTGTCGATTTCAATTTCTCAGCCAGCCCCTCGTACTCACCGGCTCTGCAATTGGCCAAACTTTGACGCTTCGCTTCAAAGGCAGCAAATTCATAACAATAGACCGGAATTGAAAGTTCTTCACCAACACGTCTTGCCAGGGTCCGTGCATATTCGACAGTCTCTTCCATCGTGATCTCCGAAACGGGAACTAAGGGACAAACATCGGTTGCCCCAAATCGTGGGTGTTCCCCCTTATGATGACGCATATCGATTAGTTCCGCTGCCCGCTGAATAGCCAGGAAAGCCGCCTCAACTACCAATTTCGGTTCTCCAACAAAAGTGACAACTGTTCGGTTTGTAGCATATCCCGGATCAACATTGAGCATACGGATACCAGGAACACCCTCAATAACATCGGTTATTTGCTTAATTACGGAAAGATCACGCCCCTCAGAAAAATTAGGGACGCATTCGATAATCTGTTTCATACTGAAATAGTTTTTGATGTCGTGCATTCGCGGAGTCGTCAAGTCGTATAAAAATCGGCTTCGCCCCTCGAGATTATTCTGTCAAAGAGTCTCCCTGGCTCCTCTTTTCCACACAACGGAAGGATTTAAACTTCCCTGATGGTAAATAATCTCACGATAATCGGCAACAGGAAACCCTGCCATATCACCAAGATTTCCAACCTTTAATACGCCCCTGTCGCTTAAACCCAGGGCACGTGCTGCCCTGAAAGTAATACCTGCCAACGATTCAGCCATTGTCATCTTCTCGAAAATGCCTAAAAGCGCAGTTTGCAGCAACAAATCACCCATTGGTGCTGACCCTGGATTCCAGTCTGAACCGATAGCCAAAGAACATCCGGCATCAAGGAGTTTTCGGGCAGGTGCAAAACGGCCGCCCAATCCCAATGAGGAACCTGGTAGTACAATCGGAATTACATTCGAACCAGCCAGCAGCTTAATCTCATGATCATTCATCATCTCCAGATGATCAACCGAAAGTGCTCCAAGTTCACAGGCAACAGCAACCCCACCTTCTGTAAATTGATCCCCGTGGATGACAAGATCAAAACCCAGTTTCCTGGCCTGATTCAGATAAACTTGCGCCTCTGCCGTTGTAAATGCCCCTTTATCAATATAGATATCAATCCTGTTGGACAAATTACGTCTCTTAATCTCAGGCAGAAGTTCCTTAACCACATTGTTCAGGTATTCGGATTGGCTCCCCCGAAAATCGGCAGGTTTAATATGGGCTGCCAGACAGGTAGAAACAAGGTCGACAGCGAGTTTTTTATTCGTTTTTCCGATAACTTCGAGTAGCTTAAGCTCCCCTTCGGTATTCAAACAGTAGCCACTTTTAACCTCAATGGTAGTCACCCCGTTACGTAAATAGTTGATGGCGCGTTCGGTAAGGGAGGCTTCAAGTTCCATTGCAGTTGCAACCCGTGTTTTTTGAACCGTATCACCAATCCCCCCTCCTCCAAGAGCAATCTCGAGGTAACTCTTCCCGGCTAACCGCAGGGCATAATCATTTGCTCTGCTTCCGGCCCAGCAAATATGTGTATGTGGATCAATCATGCCAGGAATCAAAACCATTTCGTGCTCGATGTAATCAATAACTGTATTCCGATCTCCAAACTCGTCGCCAAGAAGATCATAATTTCCAACTTTTACAATTTTACCTTCGCAAACAACCACCCCCCCATCAGGTATTATTTCGAGTTGACTATCATTTAAACTTCCCTTTAACGGGATGTTATCCATGGTTAGAAGTTGTGTGAAAGGTCCAATTAATCTGTTCTTTATCATGATTTATCACTTAATAATTATGCAATTTCATAGTTCTGCTTTTTGAATCGCGGTGGAAGCCAATTCCCCGAAATGGTTAAGAACTCCGGGATATCCCATCCGTTTACGCAAATCCGAGATTAAAATTCTTCATATTATCCCGGGCCTTTTCATATCCTGCGTCATTATGTCTGAAGATTCCCATTGCCGGATCGTTAAAGAGTACTCTTCGGATGCAATTTTCAGCCCTTTGGGTTCCGTCTGCCACAACAACCATACCGGCATGCTGCGAATATCCAATCCCCACTCCACCTCCATGGTGAAAGGAGACCCATGTTGCACCACCCCCCGTATTTGCCATCAGGTTAAGCAGTGGCCAGTCAGACACTGCATCGCTGCCATCAAGCATTTTTTCTGTTTCCCGGTTTGGAGAGGCAACCGAGCCACAGTCAAGATGGTCGCGACCAATGGCGATCGGAGCTTTTACCCTACCCTCTTTTACAAGATTGTTAAACAAAACACCTGCCTTTTCGCGTTCCCCCATTCCCAGCCAGCAAATCCTTGCAGGCAGTCCCTGGAACTCAACCCGCTGTTCCGCTTTTTGTAACCAGTTAATCATCTGTGCATTGTCAGGAAAAGCCTTTATAAGCGCCTGATCTGTAATCCGAATATCTTCCGGATCACCAGATAAAGCTACCCATCTGAAGGGACCTTTCCCGTCACAAAAGAGAGGCCTTATAAACTCGGGAATAAATCCGTTATAATTATACGCATTTTTTTCGCCACCCTCAAGAGCCATTTCACGCAAATTATTCCCGTAATCAAAAACAATGGCACCCAGCCTTTGCAGCTCAAGCATAAACCCAACATGGCGGGCCATACTCTTCATTGATAGTTTCTTATAATTCTCCGGAGCAACTTTTCGAAGTGTTCTGGCCGCCTTCAGGGTTAACCCATTTGGAACATACCCGTGCAATGGATCGTGGGCAGAGGTCTGATCTGTAACCACATCGGGAACGATTCCATCGAGAAGAAGTTGTTCCAGGATATCTCCGATATCGGCAACTAAACCGACAGAGATCGCCTTTCCCTCTTTTTTGGCCTTTAAAACCAGCTCCTTTGCTTCAGTGTAGGAATATGAAATTTGGTCAATATAACCCGATTCAACACGCTTTTTAATCCGCTCCGGATCAACATCCACTCCAAGGAATGTTGCACCAGCCATAGTAGCAGCCAGTGGTTGTGCTCCACCCATACCCCCTAGACCACCGGAAACAATCAGTTTGTGTTTAAGATCCCCATGAAAATATTTGGTGCCACAAGCGGCAAATGTTTCAAATGTGCCCTGAAGGATCCCCTGCGACCCGATGTAAATCCAGCTCCCGGCAGTCATCTGACCATACATCATCAGCCCTTCAAGTTTCAGTTTTTCAAAATGGTCCCACGTGGCCCATTTAGGAACGAGGTTGCTGTTTGCAATAAATACCCTGGGAGCCTCAGGGTGAGTCCGAACGACCCCGACAGCCTTGCCCGATTGAACGAGTAAACTATGGTTATCATCCAATTCCAAAAGTGCCTTAAGAATCTGTAATAATGCCTCAGGATTCCGTGCAGCCTGACCTGTTCCACCATAAACAACCAACTCTTCAGGATTCTCAGCTACATGCCGATCAAGGTTATTGAGTAACATGCGCAATGGAGCCTCGGTCTGCCATGACTTTGCGTGTAACTCACTACCCGTCGGAGAACTATAATTTGGATGGGTTGCAAATTTTTCAATAAATTCCGAAAAGTTCATGATGCTCGTTTTTAAGATTAATCTTCAGTTTTTTAGCGACAACGTTAGATACTCTGATTAATACTCTTTTCCGGACCAATTCAATCGCCTTATTCATCTCTTGAGACATAATATGATCTGATTCTGCAAATGGGATCAATTCTCTTACCGTGTTGTGACAAGCATCTATGATACCCCCCGACTTTAAGGGTTTTCGGAAATCGAAACCCTGAGCGGCACAAAAGAGCTCAATCCCCAGTATTTTCTCCAGATTATCAATTACCATGAGCGCTTTTCGCCCGCTTATCGATCCCATGCTTACGTGGTCTTCCTGTCCGAGGGAGGTTGGAATGCTGTCGGCGCTGGCGGGGAAGCAGAAACTCTTATTTTCACTGACCAATGCAGCGGTTGTATATTGTGGAATCATGAACCCGGAATTTAATCCTGTTTCGCGCATCAGCAATTTCGGCAACCCTTCGATTGAATCGTTGAGCGATAAATAGATCCTGCGATCGGCGATATTTCCAAGTTCAGCCGCAGCCACTGTCACATAGTCGAGCGCCATTGCGAGGGGTTGCCCATGGAAACTTCCTCCACTTATTGATCGTCCGTCTTCAAGGATTATTGGGTTATCAGTCACCGAATTGAGCTCAATATGGAGTAGTTCTTTCAGATGAAGCCACGCATTCCGGGAGGCACCATGGACCTGAGGAATACAACGCAGTGAATAGGGATCCTGCAGCCGGGAGCAATTCTTATGTGACTTTACTATTTCAGAGTCTCCAATCAGCATGCGCATCCTTTCGGCAACATAGAGCGTTCCCGGGTAAGGTCTCAAGGCATGAAGCTCCGGAGAAAATGTTTTTACAGATCCGAGCATTGCCTCCAGGTTCATCGCTGCAATCAAATCGGCGTTATCGAGGCAGTTTTGCAACCGGTCGACAACTTTGACGGCATGGGCAGCAATAAACTGAGTCCCATTAATAAGTGCAAGACCCTCTTTTGCACCAAGTTCAAGGGGTATCATTCCAAATTTTCGAAGCAAAACATCCATTTCAACAGTTTTGCCCCTATAATGGACTTTACCATGACCTGTCAAGGGTAAAAACAGGTGGGCCAACGGAGCCAGATCGCCGGAAGCGCCAACGGATCCCTGCGACGGAACCACCGGAATAATATTCTCGTTGATATGCCAGATTATTCGTTCCAATGTTTCCAGATTAATTCCGGAATACCCTTTTGCCAGGGCATGCACTTTGAGAATCATCATTAACCTGGACAGTTCAGGTGCAATCGGATTTCCTACCCCTACACTATGGCTTTTCAGGAGGTTAAGTTGCAGTTTTTTTGTGTCGTTTTCGGAAATGATCTTCGTACACAGAGGGCCAAATCCTGTATTAATTCCATATACGATTTCATGATTGGATACAATCGCCTCAACAATCTTACGGCTTGCTACGATCCGGTCGCAGGCAGTTCTGCCCAATGATCCAATTACTTTCCCGGCAGCCATTTGAAGAGCCAGCCCGGTAGTCAGCGTATCTTCTCCAAAATAAAAGCCTCTGGCGGATTCTTTTTCACCTGTTTTCATACCAATCTGATCGAATTAAATACCCATAGCATTGATAGCCGGATTGACAATTGGCCACCTTCAAATCGGGTATAATCCTACGATTTATTTTGAAAACAAAAAATGATAAAAGCCGCTATTTACAGCTTGAAAAGAGCTCCTTAAAGTCGGGAAAAAGTTAGAAAAGCCCGTGTAAACGTGCATCGATCCGGTCAATAACCTTACTCAAATCTTCCTTGTTCTCAGCAAAATTTAGCTCGTCAACATTAATAATTAATATTTTGCCTGCAGGGTAACGGGTTGCCCAGGCTTCATAACGCTGATTGAGTTGTTTAAGATAATCGAGCCGGATAGTATCCTCATAATCTCTGCCCCTTTTTTGGATCTGTTGAACCAGGGTCGGAATTGAAGCCCTGAGGTAAATAATCAGATCCGGAGTTTGGATAAGTTTCCCCATAAGATCGAAGATGTTGTGATAAGTCTCAAAATCACGGGTACTCATCAGTCCCATATTGTGCAGGTTAGGGGCAAATATTTCGGCATCCTCGTAAATTGTCCGGTCCTGTATGACCGTTTTCCCTGAATTACGGAAATCCAGAATCTGGCTAAACCGTCGATTGAGGAAGTAGACCTGTAAATTAAACGACCACCGCTGCATATCGTGATAAAAATCGTTTAGATAGGGGTTTCCCTCAACATCCTCATAATGAGCCTCCCATCCGTAATGTTTTGAAAGGATTGCAGTCAGTGTTGTTTTTCCGGCTCCGATATTCCCGGCTATTGCAATATGCATTGGTGAGGCATTTTTTTTCATCCGCACTTAGATTTTAGTTCAATATTCTGATGAATCCGAAGTAAACCGTCAATAAATTCCCTGTTGTTGGCCAACCGCGGAACCTTGTTCTGCCCCCCGACTTTCCCCCTCTCCCGCATCCACTGCAGAAAAGTGCCGTCTGCAACGGCAAGAACATGTGGTCGTTCCAATGTAGCACTTTTATATCGCTTAGCTTCATAATCCGAATTCAGGTTTTGCAATTCCTTATCCAGAACAGTCGTAAACCGTTCCATATTATCTGGCAGCGTATTAAACTCAATCAACCATTCGTGCGCACCTTTAGTCTGGTTTTCCGTCATAAAGATCGGTCCGGCCGAATAATCACAGATAATTGCCCCCGTTGCAGCACAAGCCTGCTTGATGGCTCTTTCCGCATTATCTATAATAATCTCCTCTCCAAAGGCGTTAATAAAATGTTTAGTACGACCTGTGATCCTGATCTTATACGGATCACGTGAAGTAAAAGTAACGGTATCACCAATAAGGTAACGCCAAAGTCCACCGTTTGTTGATATTACCATCGCATAATTAATCCCAATCTCAACCTCCCACAGTGGAATTGTTACCGGGTACTTCGCTTCTGTATGTCCGGCCACGATAAACTCATAAAAAACACCATAATCCAACATCAGGAGCATATCCGGACTTGACGGATCATCCTGAATGGCAAAAAATCCTTCAGACGCATTATAGGTCTCCATATAATTCATCTTATCGGAAGAGATAATTCGCTTATACTGCTCTTTGTAAGGCTCAAAGGAAACACCTCCGTGAATGAATAATTCAAGATTTGGCCATACCTCCGAAATATTCTTCTTGCCGGTATAATCAAGGACATAACGCAACAACACCAAAAACCACGAAGGGACACCTGCCAGTGAGGTTACATTCTCTTGTATTGCGGTTAATGTGATTTGAGCAATTTTCTCTTCAAATTCTGGAATCAGTGCAATTTCAGTTGGAGGAGTGCGGTGAAAATCGGTCCAAAATGGCAAATTTTCAATCATTATTGCAGAAAGATCACCATAATATGCCTTGTTGCTCAGATTGGTCACCTGATGACTTCCTCCTAAAGTAAGACTTTTCCCCGAAAGGAGTGATGCTTCCGGATAATTACGGTAATATATTGCCAACACGTCCTTTCCCCCACGGAAATGACAATCGTCAAGCGATTCTTTTGAAACCGGGATAAATTTACTTTTGGCATTTGTCGTACCTGAAGACTTTGCAAACCATTTCATAACACCTGGCCAAAGGACATTCTTATCCCCTTGAATCATCCGATTTATCAATGGCTCAAGAGTTTCATATCTGGTAATCGGAACTCTATCCTTGTAACTCTCCCACGATTTGGTATTCCCGTAATGGTATTTTTCACCCCATTCTGTACCCTTTGCAGTATTAAGCAAATTAAACAGAACCTCCTCCTGGATCTCTCTGGCATGCTCACGGTAGAGATCAATTTCGTAAATTCTTTTATAATTGATCCAGTTGAAAATTGAATTTACAATAGTCATGCCAAATGGTGATTAGTTTTATTCCAATGAAATGTTGTAACTTTCCGCCAATTCGGCGTGTATGATAAGATAAATATAATAAATTTATTGCGACAAATTTAGAATTTTATTCTCATGAAACCCATATTCTATTTCCTTCAGACTAAAAAGGTGGAATTCATTGAGATTAAAGATCTAATTACAACCGAGTTAATCCAATTTTATTGAATTAATTAACCTAATTACTTCCTTATGAATGTGATCGATATAGTTTTGGCTGTAATCCTTGTTGGTGCAGCAATCAATGGTTTTGTGAAAGGCTTTTTTGTCGAGTTGGCCTCGGTCGCCTCACTCATTCTTGGGATCTGGGCAGCCGTTGAATTTTCAGGATTTGTCCAGCAATTACTCTCGAAATACCTTGATTGGAGTCCCGATATGATGCGTGTTGTAGCCTTTATACTCATCTTTATTTTTGTTGTCCTGATAATTCACCTCGTGGCAACACTAACTGAGAAATTTGTCAGAGCAATTGCCCTAAGCATCTTCAGCCGCTTAGCCGGCGCTGTATTTGGAGCCATCAAAGCAGCCTTTATCCTTAGCATCCTTATGCTGGTGATTGTTAAAATCGAAAATTTCACCCGTCCGATCATCCCGGGTAAAGCAAAAGCAGAATCCAGATTATATGGTCCAATTGAAAATATAGCTCCGGGTGTCCTCCCATTCCTCAAAGCAGAAAGGGCAAAATTACCTGACACTCAAAATAAAAGTACGACAACCTAAAACTTAGGTGCCAGAATTATTTCTCAGGTCGTTTACTCTTTAACACTTTTTCAGAAAAATCTTTCCAGAAAAGCTTGTGAAAGCTCAGACTATTCGATTCCTTCAGAAGTTGGTTAGGAGAGAACATTTTGCCAGGAACAGTAGTAAACACCGTCTCTGGCTGATAAAGCGATGCCGGCTCGGGATGAAACTGAACGCCCACAACATTCTTATAAAGTGAGTGCGCCAGCCCTTCTATAACCTTTCCATCCATTGATGTCGCAATGACGTCAAGCGCCGCACCTTTCCGTCCAACAGCCTGATGATGGGCACTTAAAACCTGAGGAAAAAGATTTCCGGATTTTTTTGAAATCTCCTCTAAATAACCTCCATTTGTCATCCGGATCTGATGAAAAATCCCTCCAAACAAATTCTCAAGTGGGTATAGCGGCGCCATGGAACTCCGATGCTGATTATTTAGCGGCAATTCAGAAGTCTCTTCCAACGTTGATTTGTTATAACATTCAGTGGGAATATCCTGAACTAAAGTTCCACCTGCAGCCACATTCATTGTTTGCATTCCAAGACAAAATCCCCGAACTATATATTCAGGACGATCTGATAAAAAAGGCCTGAATGCACGATTTTTGCTTCCTCCAATAAGGTGGAAGAAAAAGGAAGTCTCAAAATAATGGCGGTTTGGATCAGTAACCACTGTCAACAGGTTTTGCTTTTCTCCATAAACAGCAGCGGGGATATCCGGACCGCCAAAGAAAAGTATGGCATCAGACTCCTCAAACAATTTACGGAAAACAGCTGTGCAACTATTTTCACGGTAGATATCTTCGGGCAGAATCTCACCTTCAACCTTTTGAAGATGGTAATTTCCAGGTTGATTTTGCACAAGATATTTCTTAGATTCTGAATAATCATCTGCCTCGTGTGCCGAATAAACGCCAAGTAATTCGACACCGGGAATATCAATGACCTTATTCTCAATCATCCATACCATACTTTCGATGTTGCTAACAGTTGGATTGAGCAATACAAGGCGGTGTTGTGATTCTCCTTTAAGTGTAATAAAGGCAAACAGAAAGAAGAGGAGCAGAGCTTTGATTCTAAAGGTTTTTCTTTTCATTTTCAGGGTATTGAAGCTACGAAGTTACGCTATTAATCCGACAAATTATTATCACCGTTCTCATCCGGATATCATTTGTTTTTTTATTGCCGGATAGCTGGCCCAGATCCATCGCGGGAGCTCGCATGTGAGATATTCATTCAGGTTTGTGTTTATCGAAGATGGTCGTTTCATAATACACTTCAACTGATCGACGTTGTAAAAAGTTGTATCTTTGACGCTCTTCAGCTATTAATGTCAGTATCGGTTTGAATATCTGCTCCAATATTGCTGTAAGGTTGAAAATCGCTGAGATTTTTTTGATAAATACTAAATATAGAATAGACCATGAATTTTGTTGAAGAATTAACCTGGCGGGGAATGATTCATGATATGATGCCCGGACTCGAAGAACAATTAAAAAAAGAGGTTACCTCTGCCTATGTTGGAATTGACCCAACAGCAGATTCCCTCCATATCGGACACCTTGTAGGAGTTATGATGCTCAAACATTTCCAGCTTGCCGGTCATAAACCCATAGTCCTTGTGGGCGGTGCTACCGGAATGATCGGCGATCCTTCGGGCAAATCACAGGAGCGCAATCTGTTGGATGAATCGACGCTGAGACATAACCAGGATTGCCTTAAAGTTCAGATCTCAAAATTCCTGGATTTCGATTCAAAAGGTGTCAATTCGGCTGAGATGGTCAATAATTACGACTGGATGAAGGGGTTTACCTTTCTCGATTTTATCAGGGATATTGGCAAACATATCACCGTCAACTATATGATGGCTAAGGATTCGGTGAAGAAACGGCTAGATCCCGAAAGTGGTGCTGCCGGAATGTCATTTACTGAATTCACTTACCAGCTCGTTCAGGGCACCGATTTTCTCCATTTGTATGAGACGAAAAACTGCAAACTGCAGATGGGAGGTTCAGATCAGTGGGGCAATATCACCACCGGAACCGAGCTTATCCGCAGAAAAGCGGGGGGCGAAGCGTATGCCTTAACCTGTCCTCTTATCAAAAAAGCCGATGGTACAAAATTTGGGAAGACAGAATCGGGCAATGTCTGGCTTGATCCGGTAAGAACATCACCATACCAATTCTATCAGTTCTGGTTGAACACCTCGGATGCCGATGCTGAAAAATATATTAAGATCTTTACTGTGCTGCCGCTTCAGACCATTGAGCAGTTGATAGAAGAGCATAAGCAGTCGCCCCATTTACGCCAGCTACAAAAGGTACTTGCGAAAGAGGTAACTTGCATGGTGCACTCCGAAGCCGATTACAACATCGCTGTTGAAGCTTCTGAAATACTTTTTGGAAAAGGGACAGAGGAGACCTTAAGAAAATTGGATGAAACAACTTTTTTATCTGTTTTTGAAGGGGTTCCGCAATTCGAAATATCGGCATCAGAGATAAATACCGGCATAAACATCTTAGACCTGCTGGCTGAGAAAACAGCGGTTTTCCCCTCAAAGGGTGAGGCTCGCCGGACTATTGCAGGTGGCGGCGTGGCTGTCAACAAAGTTAAAGTTGAAAGTCCTGATGAAATTATCAATGTTTCCCAACTGATTGGTAATAAATACCTGTTGATCCAGAAAGGAAAAAAAAACTATTTCCTGTTGATTGCCAAATGAGTTAAATCTGACTCTGATGATGGAGTGTTCTTAATAACTTCTTTATGATAAAATCACTATTAGTACTCTCTCTATGCCTCTTGGCAAGCGGAGTATTAGTGGCCCAAAAAGCCACAAGTCCCGGTTCCGGTCAGGAGAAAAAGATCCGGTCGATGGTTAGCAAAATGACCCTCGAAGAGAAAGTGGGATTGCTGCACGCCAACTCCAAATTTTATGTCTCAGGGGTACCCCGGCTGGGAATACCCGAATGGGCCTTGTCAGACGGCCCACATGGCGTGAGGGCGGAGATTAACCGTCATAACTGGTTTTATGCAGGATGGACCAATGACTCCTCCACCTGTTTTCCTCCAGGTACAGCTCTGGCAGCAAGCTGGAATCCCGCACTTGCACACGAACGTGGAATTGTTCTTGGCGAAGAGGCCCGGTTTCGCAAAAAAGATGTACTCCTTGGACCGGGCATCAACATCATCCGCTCCCCCCTTTGTGGCCGGAATTTCGAATACCTGAGCGAAGACCCGTTTCTGATCTCAGCAATGGCCGTTCCCTACATTAAAGCATTACAGTCTAAAGATGTTGCTGCAAGTGTAAAACACTATTTGGCAAACAACCAGGAAGAAAACCGGTTTAAAGTGGATGTCTCCGTGAGCGAACGTGCACTGAGAGAGATCTATCTGCCCGGATTTAAGGCAGCAATTACGGATGCGGGTGCACTGACAGTGATGGCCGCCTACAATAAATTTCGCGGGGAGTGGTGTTCCGAAAATGAATACCTTGACCGGCAGATTCTTCGCCAAGAACTCGGATTTACAGGTGTGCTTATGACCGACTGGGATGCCGCCCACAGCACCATAAAGGCTGCCCTCGCAGGACTCGACCTTGAAATGGGTACCGACAAAGCCTATTATAATGAATGGTATTTTGCAAATCCGCTGATTCGTGCGATTAAAGAGGGTAAAGTGCCATTGGCTGTTTTAGATGAGAAGGTAACCAATGTGCTGCGTGTTATGATGAAAACAAAAATGCTCGGGGATAAAACACGCGAGCAGGGATCGATGAATACCGCCGAACATCAGCTGGCAGCCTATCATTCAGCTGCCGAGGCAGTGGTATTACTTCAAAATGAAAATAAGTTATTACCCATTGACTTCACCAAACTAAAATCCATCGCTGTTATTGGGGATAATGCGACACGAAAACACACCAGCGGAGGCCTAAGCTCAGAAATCAAACCGCTTTACGAGATCACTCCACTTGAAGCCTTGACCAAAAAATTCGGGAAAGAGGTAAAGATCAATTTTGCCCGTGGCTACGAGAAACAGTCCACTTTTAAGGAAGGAAGTAACGCAGGTCAGTCAAATACAAAAGCCGTTGACTGGAAGCTTATCGAGGAGGCTGTAGAAGCTGCTAAAAATTCAGATGTTGCATTAATATTTGGTGGGTTGAATCACGATTTCGACACCGAGTCTTTCGACCGGCAGGACATGAAGTTTCCCTATGGACAGGAGACCCTGATACGTGAGGTTGTAAAAGCAAATCCAAAGACCGTTGTCGTTATAATTGCAGGTTCACCATTGGAGCTTGCAGGGATTGTAAGTTGTGCTCCATCAATCGTTTGGGCATGGTATGGAGGGATGGAGGCCGGTAATGCGGTTGTTGATGTTCTAAATGGGAAAGTAAACCCATCCGGAAAATTACCGTTCACACTTCCGGTTTCTCTGGAACAATCGCCTGCCCATGCATTAGGCAATTTCCCCGGTCGAAACTTCAAAGTTAATTACGAAGAAGATATCCTGGTAGGTTACCGTTGGTTCGACACCAAAAAGATTGTACCTCAATATCCTTTTGGATTCGGTCTCTCCTATACTACTTTTGAGCTGAGCGGACTAACCACTGACAAAGAAAATTATAGTAAAGAAGAGGTGATACACGCGAAATTTGCGGTCAAAAACACAGGAGGCAAATTCGGCGCTGAAGTGGCTCAGCTCTATGTCAGTGAACCTGACTGCACTGTTATGCGGCCCAACAAAGAGCTGAAAGGATTTGAAAAGGTATTTCTTCCACCGGGAGAATCCAAAATAGTGGAGCTGTTGATCAAAGTTTCTGATCTTGCCTATTACGACGAAGCTAAAAAAGGATGGACCATTGAACCCGGCAATTTTCTCCTCCACTTAGGGAATTCTTCCGGTAATATTGTCAAGACCACGAAGATTGTCATAAACTAAAAAGGAAGATAAAATAACATGAAGAGAGTTTGTTTTCCCGGTAATGAGGGGATAACAGACTCTCTTTCTGTTTGAATATGCAATTAGAATTCCCCTGCGTTTACGGCTGAACTTCTTTAAATCAATTCGACTTGTTTCTTAATCGATGCCCAGTGGGTATCTTCCAGTTCAGCTCCTATAACCTGAATTACCTCCCCGGCCAGCAAGGCTCCTATTTTCCCACATTTTTCAAGATGGTGACCAGCTGCCAAGCCCGCCAGAAATCCGGCTGCAAAAAAATCGCCTGCTCCGGTTGTATCAATTACTTTTGTTCCGGCAGTAGTTGGGATATGCCATTTTTGAAC
>Ga0118677_10006011_pt1 | contig 20845 bp, 25 predicted proteins | sample AliMusrvi5mmetaG_FD_86154 | JGI IMG/M metagenome (GOLD analysis project Ga0118677, IMG submission 86154)
GGACATGGGCGTGGCACCCCATGAGTTTGACCCAGGACTTGTCCTTGGCCCACGCGGTGTAAGCGCTGTAGCCATCGCACTGGATGATGCGTATGAGCGGATCAGCGCCAACGTCCCCAGGCATGCTGTCGCCGAACAACTCGGTGATGGCTCCGCCGTCGCGCCCGTCGCGCCAGTGGTAGAGCACGCTCCCGCCTGGTATATTGGATACCCAGAGGTAGCCTGTCTGGGCTTTGCCGCTGCCGGGTTGGAGGTAATCGATGGGGGTTTCGTCAATCTGTCGGTAAAGAGCGCGCCAATGTTCGTATTGGATTTCGCGGTAAATAATGGAGATCCAGTCGGAGGCGAGCAGCGCCCAGTCACAAAGTGTCTTGCGGTGAAGGTTGACTCCCATGCGGGCGAAGATTTCCTGCTGACGGTAGTAGGGAAGATGGCAGACGAAGCGGTTGTCCACCACTTCGGCAATGAGCCCGGGAGTGGCGATGCAGCGCTCTTGAAGGCAAGGAGGCAGCGGGTTGATGAACGGCTTGGCGACAGGATCCTCCTTGCGGACGTATTTGCCACGCACGAGCTGGATGCGGATGAACTCGGCGGGTTTGAAGTGGAGTTGCTCACGCACTTCCTCGCCGATGCGGCGGTAGGCGTCGGGATTGAGCCGGACTTCGGGCGGATCGAGTTCTTCCCGCACGACGGGCAGGTGATCGGGGATGCGCGGGGCGCGGGTTTTGGCAACCGCTTTCTTGTGGGTAGGGATCTCAGCCGCCGGTCCTGGGTCTGCGGGATCGGCGGCGGAGGCTTTTTTTGCGGAGTCGGGATCCAGCAGGAGTTCGAGCTGGGCGGGATCGAGCTTTTCGCTCGATACGCCGAAGATGCGGCGGGTCAGCGCGTCGATGGCCTGGCGCAACACGAGGATCTCGGCGGCCTGGCGCGCAATCTCATCTAGCAACGTCTGTCTTTCGTCTGCGTCCATTTACTATCTATTTAGTAGCAAAAGACGTGCCATTTTGTTGGAACAAACTGCATTTTCACCGGATCTCATACCACGGACGCTGGCAACCGTCGCGCATGTCGATGCCGTCGAGCAGGAGGGCCAATGCGGTGGAGTTGAGGCGGAGTTTGCCGTCTTTCACATCGGCAGCCTTGGGCCATGAGAAGGTGCCCCGCTCAAGTCGTTTTGCCAAAACCCAAAGGCCGCTGCCATCCCAATAAAGGATTTTGAGCAGCGTGCGCCGCTTATTGGTGAAGGCGTAGATGGATCCGCTTTTGGGATCTTCCATCAGCCGGGTGCTCACCGCGTCGTGAAGGCCGTTGAAACTGCGGCGCATATCGCAGGGTTCGACCGCCACGAAGACCTTCAGACTGCCGGAAAAACTCAGCATGGTCGTGGGTTTTCGAGTGCGCGGATCAAGGCGACGGCGAGTTGGACCTGGCCGGGTGCGGTGATGACGAGCTTCGCTCCACCCGGCAGCAAGACTTCCATGGCCCGTCCGGCACCGGCGACTGCCGCGGCTTCGAGTTCCGCTGGAACCAGTGACAGGAACGCGGGACACGGCAAACCGGGAGAAACTACCGCTGCCACCCGTTTGCGCCTTTGGATCCAGCTGGCTAGGGTCTGATACTTCACCCCGTGAAGCGCCGCGAAGCGAGGCCCGCTCAGCCCGCTGGTCTTGAAGGCTTGTACCAGAGCGGATTTCTGCTCCCTGGAATAGTGGAGCCGCCCGCGCACATCAGATTTTATCATACCGTCATTCATAGCAGTCATAATCCGCTATGCTATGACCGCTATGCTACGCACCCACCAGAATCTTCATACGGTGCTATGGACCACGCTTACCCCCGAACCTGCATGCTGTGGTGTGATCGCGAGCTATATGATTAAAGGGCCTGCCGAGTGACGGGGATCTCCCGTGGTTTCTTCGCGAGAATGGGCCCATCGGCAGCTCGTCGGAGCGAAGAAACCACGAGGGCGGTGGAAGGTATTCATTGGCTGTCTTTTAATTTCTTGCTGGATTGGCGGTCCGTAGCCGTCGACCGAGCCCAAGTTGTGGGAGCCGAAGTATTTGGTTTGCGGCCAAGCAAAATGCCCGGCCACGCTAGCCGTGGCCGGGCTCTGATAGATCTGTGAATGAGGCTTATCTCGCAGATGGCTCCGTGTCTGGGGTGGCCGGCTTGGCTGTTAGGTCTTTGACGTAATCCCCAACGACAGTTTTGAGGACTTTTCTGGCCTCTTTTTCGCCGCGAATGTTGGCGTAGGACTTGAAGATCTTCTTCCAACGGGCGATTTCCTTATATGCGGAGGCGAGGCGCTCAATGGTGACTGCTGCCTTAGTACGCACGGCCTCACATTCAGAGGCAAGCGTTTGAGCTGATATGGTTAATTCATCTTTTTGAGCGTCGGAAAATGCAGAATCTGCGCGGATTGCTGCGGTTTCCGTGCGCAGGGTTGTCAAAATAGCCAAAGAGGCAGCCCGGGACCGTTGCATCTCTTTGTCTCCCCGCTCGAGCATATCGATGGTTTCCTTGGAGCCTAAAAGCGACGGGTCGTCGGCGATTCGGGCAATTCCGCCTACGACGACTGCCAGCGCCTCGGAATGCCTGGTTTTGAGGGTCTCCACGCGCGCTTGTGTGGATGGCGGTGATTGGGGAAGCGTATCGAGGGCCGTTTGCGCGGTGAGGACGGTTGCGAATGCGGTTAGAAGCAGGAGGGTGGAAGTCAATGATTTCATAGTTGCTTGATTGTGTTAGAGCTGCGGATGCATCTCATATAGATATAGATTGAGTGCCTGAGCCCGTCGGTGAAAGGCGGCGGGCATGCCGTGGCATTGGTGGTGTGGAAAGGTTCTGTCACGATGCCTCGGTCTTGAATGGTTGCAGTATGGGGGGCGGCAGCCCATCGCTGTGAGGGAAGCGGCGCACCGCGGGGAGAGTCTTCTCCCCCACAGTGATTAAACCAAGACTGACGATAGGCTATAATAATCCGGTGTTTTCTTATTCGTCTTCTCCAAACCCCCAATCCTCCTCAAGACGAACACCGGAGGACGCGGGTATTATCGGACGAAGTTTCGATTTTGCATCTTCTGCCATGAGACGCAGGAGAGTCGAGAGCCTTTGATCGTCGTAGGAGGTGGCCCCGTTGAGAAGTAGTAATCTCAGGATCTCGGTTCGCCCGTCCAATGCCGCCGTCGCCAAAATCTCAATGTCTGAGGCAACATCCGCCCCATGGGCAATCAGCAGCGCCACCATTTCCTGGTCTCCCCCAGATGCCGCGCATTCGAGTGCTGTGAAGGGCGTGTTCTGCTGCCTGTAGCATGTGTCAGCCCCATTCTGCAACAGTAGCTGCGCCATCTGCAAACGATGAGTTTCCGCCGCACACAAAAGCCCTTTGCTGATAAAGTACGGTTGAATACTATGTCCAAGAAGAACCTCTGCAACCGCTAGGCTGTTGTTGATTGCTGCATCAAGTAGCGCATGCCCTGCTTGTTCAGCTGAGGGAGGGTTGGCTCCTTCGATGATTGCACGCACTGCCGCAGCGTCGTCATTCTGGACTGCGGTTTGTAGTGGTGTGGATTGCGAAGGGATAGATGGGTTTGGGGCAAATTTCTGTTTCATTGTATTTTCTGGTTGTTGTTGTTACCGTGTTAGATATTGATTGCGTTCCGAATTGGTGCGAATACATCCCGGAGTCCCTGGAGTTTGAGGTCAGCGGTCAGCATCACTTCGAGCTTTTTCACGATGGGTTTGAGTTCGCTGATGACGCAAGCATCAGAAGTGGATGGGTCCCATGTTCCTGTAGTAATAGGCATTGTGGCAGATGCTCCCAGGCCTTCAAGGCGAGCATGCAAACCGCTGAATTCGATGTCGTCGAAAAAAATGGTCAACTCCAGGATTTCAAGGAAGTTAAGTTTCATAGGCTGGAACGCAAATTCGTTCCAATCTCCTCCGCAATTAAAAATTTCCCGTTCGTAGAGTTGGCGGATCTCTGATTCGAGTTGTTCAATAGTTTGCATGGTTTTGTAGATGGTTGTTATCTGTTTGTCAGTCTCTATGGTTTCCAATCGTCGCAAATTTATGAATGCTATAGTTCTCGTTTTCTCTTTTGGTTCGCCGGATGGCAAAAAATCAATTATTTTTTGACCTCGGCAGCCGTTTTCTTTGCGAGTGCGGTTCCGGTGTTGAAGATTGTCGGAGCCGCACGGGCTCGTTTCCATGGTGTTGAGCGCTCGAAATCCTCCTCCCCGGTCTTGTGCGGTCTTGTGAGCCAGGCTATGGTGCGGGGTCGAGAGATTCATAGTTTAATTCGTTCTTAGAGTGTTCTTGCTAGATACTCTATCTGACGCTCCTCCGCCTCCTCCTCAGTGTCATCGTCTGGGTCCGCTGGGAGAGGGTCCCACGGGCGCCGGTTGGGATAGGCCAACTGGTCCTCGTCATCAGGCTCGTCCGGAAGGTCTGCCAGCGGGTGCGGATCCGGTTCAATGCCATCTGCATAGTCATAGGGATCGTCCTGATCGGGTTCCGGGGGCTCGGCATCTGTGGCGATGAGGCCGCGACGTTCGGCGAACTCGGTGGGGATGGTGATATATATTGGTTTCATACGTGTGGTGTTGGTGTAGATCAGCCTTCGGAGGACATCGTGCGTTTTTGGGATTCGGCGGCGTTGTTGTCACGGATGCGGTATGCTTCGGCTTTTGCCTGTTTGGTGCCATAGGCCACCGCCTGATCATAGATCTCAAGCAACAGCCATTGGAGCCCACCCCTGCGGTCGTCAGGAACGTCGTTGAGGCGGATAATCACGCCCTCCAGATGTGGGTGGAACATGGTTTCTGCATCCACATCGTCGGCTTCGTCGTCGTCGATGTCGTATTCTCCGCATTCCCATTCACACTCGCAGAAGAGGTATGGGATAAGTTCTTTGTCGATGTCGTATTTCATAGTAGTTCTTTCTGCGTTAGCGGTAGCGGTTGAGGCTGGCGTTGACCTGCCGATCATCTTCGTCGCGTTGGAGTTCAGCCAGTCTGACCAGAATCGATGTAGGCAGATTCTCCCAGTTGTTTTCAGCCACGGCCTGATAGAGGGTATCACGAGAGATCGCCTCGCAGCAGTCGGCTCCTGGAGGGTAAAGGCTGCGGATCGTATCAATTGCCTCTCCGCAGTCGTGTTGTTCTTGCCATGCGGCGTCGGCAGCGGCGTCGGCCGCGGCGCCAACTGCGTTGTCAATTGTAGTGTCAACTGCGGCGCTGGTGTTCGCCGTTGGCGCAGTAAATCCACCTTCCGCTGCCGTGATTGAGGAGTTTTTGATTATGATTTTGATCTTCATGGTCGTCTGGGCGTTATCTGAACATACACTGGCCCGATGGGACTTGGGAGTGGGTCAGGAAGTGGAGCCCGCAAGGGCATCCTGTGGTTCCGCCCAGAATATGGGCGCATGCATCAGCGATCAGATCAAATCAGATCAGGGGCACGGGCGGGAATGACAAGCATTTCAGCTCCTCGGTCAGAGGCCATAGGGCACACTGAACGTGAAGGAAATGTACCCGTATGCAGGACGGTTGCAAGATCTATTTTCGTTTTTTTGATATATTTTGGAGGCGAATAACCTATTAGCTCGACAACGCCGGTTCCGCCTCAGGATTCGCATCGCACCAGACATGCTCCGGCACCACGTTTTGGCCATGCGCTTTTCAAACCGCCCGATTCATGCGCCATTCGCACCGCCGCCCACAGTCCGTGATCAAGTGCAAGATTGCCATGGAAGAGCAGACCAAGGGCAAATAACACAACCATAAGAACGAAACACAGTTTCGCCCGCTCAAGCTCTAATGCCAGGAATACATCGCCGATACTTTGGCCATGGCTTGCATGAGCATGATTATCTACGACATGGAGGCCACCATCGAGATCGGCGATACTTTCAAAAACCCGAAATTCCGCAAACAGGGCAAGCCGCGCATGTTTGCCGGGTCATCGCCAATCCATCCCATGGGGGACCAGGACTGGTTCACCGGGCCGGATAACGAAAATGACGAACTCGACCAATTCCGTGGGTGCAGGGTTCCCCGGAAAATCGCCTGCCGCCAGGGATGAGCACCAGCACATGCACGCCAGCCTCAATGACACCGGTCGCGCCGCCGTGGTGCCCAACACCGGTACCGTCTTCCGCGGCTTGGGAAATGCCGGGGACAACCAGGAAAAGGCCGGACGCCAATGGTCCGTCGATCAGGACCTCGTCGGAAGGGCGCCCTAGTTGGCGTAATTGTAGTGAGGGTTCCAGCTCATTCCCAGCACATCATAAATGTAGGCGGTTTTTCCGGCCGTGAGATCCAGTAGGTCGTTTTGAGCGAGGGCCCCGGGCGCAACCTCAAGTGCCGCCAGTTCCTCAAGGCCGGATTCCGTCAGGTAGAATCCGCGGTGATCACCCAAAAGCAGATAGATTTCGTTGCCGAGGAAATCCTCCCCGGCCGGGATGACTTGGTATGTGTGCCCATCAAGCCCCGACACGCTTACATCCCACCAATTCTCTGGTTCAAGAAATTCCCGAATTTTCCGCCTTTCGCGCCAGATCCAACGGAGGTCACCCCCTGATGGGCGTCCTGCCGCCGCAGCATAGCGCGAAACGGCACTCCTCCAAGCCGCCTTCGCTGGAGTGTTGAGAGAAATTTTGCCGACACTCGTCCACATTTGCCGGCATGAGACACGTCGCGGACGCCCGAGAACGCGGGCACCTCTGGGGATGGGATTATGCGTTCCCTTGGCCAGCGAGATGGTCTGGCTGTAATTCCAGGCCATGTAGGCGGAAATTTGCAGAAACGACTGCCTGTCTGATGCCGTTGTCCATCGTGTGGACCCGAATGGGCTCTTTGATGATTTGAGAGCAGCCTTGCACTTGTTGACGGCTATCGTGTCCTCGCTGGGCGAGCGGGTCTGCCGGGTCCAGACGAGCAGGTGCGTGTGCATCCGTCCTTCAACATCCGTACTCGGGTGGCGGGACACCACCGAGACCGCCTCAAATCCTTCGTCCTTGAGTTTTCTTTTGAGTCTTCTGGTCCGTTCTTGAATCAACTGGTAGCAAGGATTTCCCTCAAAGGTGAGAGTGAGGAAGTGGACCCGGCTTAGCCGGCCAAGGTTGAATTGAAACTCCAGAAAAAGCCGGTAGGCCCGGATGTCCCAGTTCCTTTGGTTTGGAAGGCACAGCGCCACCGCGAGTTTTTGCCGCGCGGCCCAAACGAGCGCCCGCAACTGTCGCCGGTAAGGCCGGAGGATTGCTTTGGCCTGTGGCGTTCCATAATGCGCGGCCTGATAATACCCTTTGGCTTTCGTCCGGATTGTCCTCAACACACCCTTGGCGTCAGGGAGGTATGGGTAGAGTTGAAACGCAAGTGACTGTATATCAGCATTTAGGACAGTTGTATTCCTTTTGTCAGTCAAGGAGAGAGCCTCATCTAGGATAAATTGGATCCGTGGCCAGTCCCAGGTATTCTGCGGGATTGCGATCCCTATTTTACCTTCCCGGCTGGCATCAAATTCGATAACGCGCCGGGTGTTGGAAGATTTAGCCGGGGGCTGTGCAGTTTCGAGGGATGTCGTCACGGTACATTCCGGTTTCCCCTACCGATTGCCATCCGGGTAGTTTTATTTTTCAGATTCTCTCTTTTTTTTTCGGACCCCCGGTTTGGGGGCGACTTGCGGGGCCTTGGCCGTGGTGGACGCGGCGGGATTCGTGGGGGTACGTAATCCTTTGTGCGGGGCGTTGTAAGCCATTTAAGCTGCCCATGGGCCACGTTGACCTGGCGTCCGGAGAAAGGGGATGAGAGCGTCCAGGGCAGGACCAGCAACAAGCTCGCCATGTGATCAACAGCGGGAGGGTCACGCGGGAATCAGGGTTGATGGGCGGAAGCAGCGCTACGGGCCGGGGATCAATGTGGCCTGTCGTTCAGTTCCTGTGCCTCGGCCATGAACCGGGAGGGGGGGAAATCGCTCGACCTGCAGGATTAGTTTGCTGACTCCGGGGGGCAGGATGCCTGACCAAGATCGCCATCGCTTCCTGACGAGCTAGACGCGCGGCGGGTTTGCCGACACTCGGCTGGCTCCACTATTTTTTGGCCTGCGGGTGGATTTGTTGGCGGCAGTCTCACCGGATGAGGCGCCGCGGATGTGTGAGCCGGTCTGACGTTTCCTGTGCCCGTGTGGGATGTTGTTGTCCCGGTCGGGAGGGAGCGGCGCGTAGAGGCGTTGCTCGTGAGCCAAACCGGCCGGCGTAGGCTTGTACGGGAGTCCTGGAAGTGGAGATGCCGTGGAATTTCACGCGGAGTGGCGCGTTGCTGTTGCCCGATGCTGTCATTTCGGCTAGGAAAGCGCCGGCCTAACCAACCCACCACAGTCCAAATCATGAGCGATTCGACACCATCGGAAATTGAAGTCAGAACGGATACTCCCGGTTCGGAGGTGAAACTTCCGGAAGGGTATCGCAATTCCTTAGATAACAGTATTTACGCTGATATTCCATGGATCATCGACGGTCTCATTTCTGAAGGCGAGCAGATGTTAATCTTCGGCCCCCCAAAGGTGGGAAAATCACAATTTGCTCTTCAAATGGGAGTGGCTGTGGCACGCGGTATGCCGTTCCTAAACCGAGCTATAATATGTGAGAAAGGTAAGGAATTTCGGAAGGTTCTTTATGTGAACCTTGAGATTGGCGAGTGCCAGTTCATGCGCCGACTCGCCTATCACGTGAGGATCTGTGAAACCCATGCGAATGGTGAAATCAACGGTGATGAGGCAAATACCGATGAGGCCGGAAAAGTAATGGGAATCAGCAGCGGATTGGAGCCCGCTATGAATGGATTGGACGAGATCGGCAAACTCACGAACATTGAGCTAACATATACCGCTGAGCCTCAGGTTGTCACCGAAACCAACAGCGAATTCAAGCTTTCTCAGGATGCGCTGGATGCGACCAACAAAAAAATCAAAGATCGTTTCTTCTTTAACAAGGAAAGGCGATCCATTGGTATTTTAAAGGATCATATAGTGAAACCGCAAAACACTGATCATGGGAAGGTCAAAAAGACGGCGGTTCCGAAGCGATCAGGCAAAAGACCGGAGAAACCAAAGGAGAAGCCAACGGAGGAGCCAAACGAGAAACAGGAACAGCTACTGGAAGAATGGTATGGTGTGTTCGACGCTCTAGAACCGGATCTGATAATCTTCGACACGCTCTCGAAGATGCACGAGATCGACGAGCGTGACAATAACTTGATTCAGGGAGTTATCATGCTGATTCGCAAGATGGCCAAGGGGCGTCCGGGGGCTGACGGAGTTCGCAAGAATCTCGCCCATGTGATTGTGCATCACGCCCGCAAGAGTTCTGACGACGGCAGACCTTTGAGATTTCTTTCCCTGGACGCGATCCGTGGTGGATCGGCGATTCGTGCGGAGGCTGATGTCATTATCGCAATCAACGGTTCAGAACATCCAAAGGAAAACAATAAGGTGAGGAGAATGGTCGGGATAGAGGCCCGCAATATCGCTGGGGACGAGTTCCATACTGAATTCGATGGATATGTTTTTAATTTGGCGGAACCCGAGAGCGCGACGGACGCTTGGATTCTCAACCGCTTCAAAGAAGCGAAAGAGAATAAAAATGGCATTCCGGGAGTACGGGGGATTCCAATTGGCGTTCTAGCCGCATTGCATTCTAAGAACAAGAATAAGCGCAGCGCTGAGTATTTAAGATCGCGTGAACTTCTTAGTGAGTATGCGGAAACTAGTGTGAATCTTGAATATATTCTCAAAAAGGGCAACGAAACCCTGATTGCAAACTTCCCCGTGCATGGTCGGAAGTCGAATGGGCAGGGGTATTTTTGGATTCGGGATGGTTCCGCGTGGTTGGAGGATGATACGATAAAGACGGCAATTGCCGCCATGCCCGGCAACAACGCAGCGACTAGCAAGGCGGGAGCGAAGAAGGCAGCCAAGAAGGTTCCCAAGACAGGGGCCAAGAAGGCAGCGAGAAAAGCTCCCAAGGCGGGTGCCAAGAAGGCAGCAAAGAAGGTTCCCAAGACGGGAGCCAAGAAGGCGGCGAAGAAAGCTCCCAAGGCGGACGCCAAGAAGGCAGCAAAGAAGGTTCCAAAGACAGGCACCAAGCAAGCCACGAAGAAAGTTCCCAGGAATGCGGCCAAGAAGGTTGCAAAAAAGACGGCAAAGAAGGAGGCCGAAAAAGTCGCGCAAAATGCGGTTAGAAAACGCGGGTAACAACTACACCACCACCTCTACATATAAATGTGTAGTAGTACGTGGCTAATTTCCCCCCCATTAATTAAAAAATTCCCCCCTGTTCCACTGGCACCTAGGTGACCAGTGTGACACGCCAACAATGTTGGCGCCTATTGCGATTGAGATGATCTCATACGCGGTACAAGTGCATTTCCACGGAAATTGGTTCCGCCGTCGCCCAATCCAGGGCGCGGCGTGCCCAATTCCGGAGAATGTCCGCCCCACCGGGGTCCCTCCCGCCTAATGTCGGGAAACTCCCCCGGATGGTTTTTCCGCTGATCCCGATTGCCGGGATAGATGAAGCGGCCTGCCTAGCGGCTGCGCTTTCGCTTTCGGCCCTGCTTCAAAAACAAGGACTTTTGAATTTGGATCAGTCATTCCCCCTTTCAAACCAATGGTGGTTGGGAGGGTCGGAGGCGGTCCGGATCAAACACCACCACCATAGAACATACCAAACATGAAAATGTATTCCAACATCCTGTATTACTCACCCGGTAGATTCCCGGCCTCGCTGGTTCTTAACCTGCTGAGCCGCCGCGATACTCTGGTCATCTACGAAATCGCAAGGGCCGAGGTCGAGGGCTGTCACACCGACCGTCTCCTTCACGACCTGAGGATCGCCGGCGACAACCCGTTCGCTCTGGCGGGACCCGGGGGGATGATCATTTCGGTCACCGGTTACGAAGACGATCCGCGCGAACTTCTGGAGATTCCCGAGTTCATCCGGTTCGCCAGGAAAGCCGAGGAGGCAGCGCCGTGTTGGCTCTATTTCAACTCGGAGATCTCCATGGCCCTGACGGGTTCGCGCTGGCCTCTGACCGTTTTGGCAGCTTGCTGCCAAGTGTGTCCGCCGGTGTGCCCCACCGGTGAGGGCCGCGTCTATTTACTAATCGAACAGGAAAAGTGCGCACACTTCAATGAACGGCAGCGTGCGGACTACCACAAGCTCTGCAAAATCGCGGGAGTGAAGCCTCGGCGCGCCTCCAGGTCGTTTGAAGCGGCGGTCAGGGCGATGGATGCAGCAATCATGCCTGACTGACAACCGGAGTCCGGTCGCCTGGCGGAAAAACTAAAAAGGGGAAGTGCTCGCGCTCCCCTTTTGCCATGCCCGATTCGGGATGGCAGGGTTCGCTGGCGTTCCGGCACTCCGCAGCTTTTGCCGCGGTTGGTCTAACCGCTCGCCTCCGGCGATTCCACGCCTGGAATACGTGGCATCGTGCGAGGCTAGTGCGAACACCCGAGTGGTTCCGGTTGCCCGGAACCGCCCGGATTCGCAAGCAGCCCTGCCGAGCAGGCTACAGGGATTGGAGGAAGACGGCTAGGCGATTGCCTTTCGGCCCCGCCCAAGCGAGCAAAAACAAATATTTTTTGGAAGATGGGAAGGGAGGAGGACGAGGAACCGGCACTGCGTAGGTGCTGGCTTCGAAATCCACTGCCAAGGTCTCAAAAGTGAAGTTCCTGGCCATGCTCGAAGCCGCATCGACCGCAACAATACATTATGAAAACTAAAAAAAATGTTAGTCCATCCGGACGTGAAACGATGAATGGCAAGCCGGTGCTTTACCGGTGCAACACGGGCACCGTGATCTCCGATCCCAGCCGGGAATTCGGAAAAAAGCTCCTGTGCGACAGTCTCGTCTTCAGCATGGGGGACGCGTGCGCCTTCAGCTGCACCTACTGTTACGTCAAGGCCGTCGCGTGGCGTTTCACCAAACACGTGATCGACGCGCACAATGATGCGTCCCTGGTTAACGAAGGGTGTCCGCGGAAGCGGGACTTCCACGAGGTGGTGATCCGCCGCGCGAACGCGCTGGAAGTCCTCAAAGCCAAGCTCTTGAAGGCTGATGGCACGCGGCGCTATGCGAATCCCAAGGACCGGCGGGTAATCTTCAGTTCCACCCTCGTGGACGTCGCCGCGAACATGGAACTGCTTCAGGAAACTGCCCTGGCCTGCAATTTGATCCTTGAGCACACCGGGTGGCAGATCCGTTTGCTATCCAAGAGCAGCCTTTTGGCGAAAATCGTCGAGATAATCCCGGAGCGGTACCACCGGCGTCTCATTTTCGGCTTTTCCACCGGAACGCTGGATGAACGGACCTGCCGGGCGATCGAACCCGGGACAGCGAAGATCGGAAGCCGGATCAAGGCGCTCCATTCGCTTCAGGACGATGGATTCCGGACGTTCGGCATGATCTGCCCGAGTCTGCCGCAGGAGGATTACGACGCGTTCTCGCGCGAGGTCTGTGATGCCATCCGCGTTGATCGCTGCGAACACGTCTGGGCGGAACCGATCAACGTCAGAAAGCAAGCCATGTCCCGAACGCTCGACGGGCTGCGTGCCGAGGGCCTGCACCGTGAAGCCGGGTTGCTGGAGGCGGTTCACGGTCCCGGCACTAAGGCGGCATGGGAGGACTACGCGCGGCGGACCTTCCTCGCGCACTCCGCGAACATTCCGGCGGCGAAGCTGCGGTTCCTGCAATACCTGACCCCGGGAACCGCGGCTTGGTGGCTTCCGATGCGCCGGAAGGGCGCCGTCCTGCTCGTGAAAGAAGCCCGTGAGTTAGGCGCAAGCGGCATGTAACCTCCGCCGGGTGCTATGGGCTTCCCGAAAGTTACCCCCTGTCACCTCCCAGACGGCGGCGACAGGGGGAACGGGACCTGTGGAGACATTCCCCATGGATATTAGATCCGGCAAGCGCAGCCCTGGCGGATGGACTTCCATCCGCAGTCATATCAAGGGACCCGTAGTGATCGGTAGTCCGGTCGTATCCTTGGGATCGGGAATGACCAACACGGGATTCGTCGTTAGTGGAAGGTCATGAGGTTGGATTGCGTGCAATCCCCTCTGAACTTCCCCGACGCGCACCGCCAGGCCATCGGGGACACGGGCGCGATTATTACGATTGAGATGATCTCATACCCGGCACAAGTGCGTTCCCACGGAAATTGCTACCACCGTCGCCCAATGCCATGGGCGCGGCGTGCCCAATTCCGGAGAATGTCCGCTCCACCGTGTTCCCTCCCGACTTTCGCCGGGAAGCTAACCCGGATGGTTTTTCCGCTGATCCCGGTTTCCGGGATCGAGATGGCGTGCCTGTTCGTGCTTTCGCAACAGGCCCACCTGCAAGATCTAACCTGTGTAATATGGAATATTCAACTCTGACTCGGCCGAGTGGTCGATGCGATGATGCGAGCCTCCCGGACGACACCAAATTGAAAAAACATGTACATAAATATTGAAAATGACGGACCCGATATTCGGGTAACTAACTACTGGGACACGGAAATTGGCAATAAGCATTATGCCTATGCGATGAACGCTGGGTGCATGCGTGTCCTCATACCGGCGTGCAGTGAACATTTCATTCCGGAAATGGTCACGTGCGACTACGCGATTGTCTCGACCATCGCTAATCCCAAATTGGGAAAGCTGGGAATCGAGATTCTGTTCGAGGACCATTCGCAATCCCCGTTCTGTCTCCATTTGGCTCCAGGTGCTGGGATCGGACTCTATCCGATGGCTTCAATAAAGCCAATCGAGAGATCCCTAAGCCTTTGGGTCAAAGGGCCGAAGAAAGTGGGGACGATGAAGGCATACTTCCGTAAGGTTCCTCGTCTCCCATACCTCAAGTCGCTGTAGTCGGATTGAACCACTGGTGGACAATGTGGGGTAGCGTCGTCGCGACCCCGCATTGTCTCATCCGGGGCCTTCCGCAACCAGAAGCTACAATGGTAGCAGATGTAGGTGGTTCGATTTGTGCCGGTCCATAGAACGCCCCCGCACATCGTCGGGTACGGAACGTCACATGATCAAGCGACCCGGTTCCCTACAATTGAAGACTGAAGGAGGGCTGCCTGCTTCGCTTTCGCGGCAGGCCCCCCAACAAAAAAGGCTCTCTTCTGAATTTGGATCACTCCTGCCTGCGGTCCCGAAGAGGCTTAGGTAAAAGAATGGTTCGGAACAACAACACCACCAATAAAAAGCACCATGAAACGTAAAAAGAACGTGAGCGGACGCAAGTCAAATGTGACCAGTCAGATAACCCACATTGTACTTAACACCGGCAAGAAGTGTGAGGTCCCTCCGGGAGAATTTACCAGCGAAGCCATGCGAATGTTCAGCCAATTGGTAAAACGCGGAGGCGGATTGATTCCGATCCTTGAAGGGACAAGGGTAGTCATCCACCGTGACCCGGGCTGCGCAATGTTTGTCTTTTGCGATTGCAGAGGGCTGCCACTCATGGGGATCGTAGTGGGTTTGGACGAGCCTGGAGCGGCGAACTTCTGGGATTACATAAAGCAGTTGTATCACGTTACAACCGATTTCGATGAGTCGAGACTGGTATTCGGCAATTGCGATTACCCGAATATGCCGTCGAGTCTGCCTTGGCTGGCGTCGTATATCTACCAACCGGCATATCTATTGGAACAGAATTGCCCGGAATTCATGCGGTGCCTTGCATATATCGGGCAAGGTCTTGTCGCCGCCATGATCGAACTGGATATTGGTTGTCAGTCAAACTGAATAAATTGACGTAAACCATCTGTCCGAGGGCGAGCGCATCAAGCCAAATTCGCACGAGGCGGCGCTGGGCGTGATGCGACTTGCGCCACACCAATGACCGGTACCGGCATGCCGTAGGGAAGTCAACACGACCGATCAAACACGCAGGTCCCCGGCACATTAAGAGCGAACAAGGGTTGGCTGCTGCGCTTTCGCGGCAACCCCCCCTCGCAAAAACAAATCGTCTCTTGATTTTGGATCAATCCTGCCTGCGGCGACCGAGAGGCTAACGCAAGTGAGGTGGTTCCAGAGCAACCACAAATACACATGAAGTATACAAAACAAACACCGTCGGTCCTGACCTCAGGAGTAATCAGCACACCATCCACAACGATTGTGATGCCTATAACAAAGCGAATTGGAACTGTTTATGCGAATGCGCAAGCAATTGGCTTAAATCCATTCCAGGCGTCTAAACTGCTAGATATGGAAAGTGCGACCGAACTCCGGAAGCAATGGAATTATCGGGCACTTGGGTTTAAAATCGGCGACGCCTGGAATGCACTCCGGAGCGCCTGTTCCCGCAAGTCCCGTCACAATAACAGGAAGACTCATTTCAGTCCCTACTGTTTTTGTCCCCGGGTGAAGAAGTATCGTGACGACCGACGCAAGCGCGACGCGGAAAGAAGCATTAACCTTGCTCAATTGTCGCAATGTGATGAAGCGTCGAGTATTGACCAAATTGCGGAACTCACAGGGGGATACCCAGATGACTACGGTTGCCGTATCGTTCTCGGGAACAAACAACTGCTTATCAAGCGGATCGAGGACGTTACCTGGAGTGATAAAAAATCCCGTCATTGGCCGGAAAGTCGCGTAACGTACTATCAGACCACGCTCATCAGCGCTGACGGAGACACACTCGCAAGTTCTTCGTTTAACGCGCGGAGGGGCGACTGGTTGGCCGAAGTCGGAAAGAGCCTCGGGCTGCCCGTTGGTCTGAAAAGCCCGGTTACCCAAACGGCCAGCATGATTCCGGTTTCGTCTTCGATCCACCGTGGCATCGAAGTCACACAACTCCGGCTTTTTGGTGAGGGATTCGAAATGTATTGCGCGGAATTCTTAGGAACCAATTTCCATGCGGAGACGCGCCATGATTCCATCCAAGGCCTCTTTCGCAAAATCGAAGCCCATCAGAGTAATCTGTTGGGCGATGACGAGGTGATCACTATGGCCCGTGCCAAAAAGTCCGGTTTGTGTGATGAAGGAATTGCGATATTTCTATCCGCTATCGGCCTCGATGGTCGCAAGTCCCCAAAGGCTGGCGAAATCCGCTCGGCCATGGAGGGAGTCGATATTTCCGTGTGGACCACTGAACTTAGAAAAATCGGACTCATCAAGTAAACCGCATTAATAAAGCAGCCCGCCGCAGGGGTGACCCTGCGGCGGGTCGTGCTGTTGCGTTGGCGACCACTGTGCTCCGTCACGACGCCTGCTTGATGATGCGGGTCGGCAAGTTCGTGGTGGGCATCCACGAGTCCGCGGTTGGAGTGAAGGCCCTCATCCCGGTATTCGTTTGGCACGGTGGCGTCAAACGCCCGACTTGTTGTGGGCACCCACGGCGGGGTTGTTCATGCCCGCCACTTGAACCCGAAGCCGCCAGCGGCCGTCACGCATCAGGCGGAACGTCCGGTGGGTTGCGCGTCCTCGACCGGTATCGCCGTGCTCGACCGACAACTCGATCACGTCGGACTGGTGAGCAATCCTGAGGATCCTGAAAACCGGTTCCCGTCTCATCCTGAGGAAACAATGAAGGGGCACGTCCGGGTGCGTGGCATTCCACAGGTAGCGCGCGGGAGGGAAATCCGGCACCTCGGCCAGCGCGACCAGGATCTCGCGGACGAGGCGGCCGCCATGACGCCGCACCAGTCGCCCTGCGGCCCGTCGCGCCAGCAGTGTCTCAAGCCAGGCTGCGGCCGGGTTCCGGTAATCCTCCTCCATTTCCGCGATCAACTCGCGGGCATGTGCCGCCATCAGCGCCTGCAACCCACTCCGATCGATCTCCCCCCGGTCGAAAAGGGCGAACAGTTGATTGGGAGGCGGTATCATCGCAGAGGAAGGATCGGGATTCATGTGGCCGCCCGTAGCCGACCACCACCTCATCCAAGCACATTCCGGCAAATTCGCCAGTCTCAATCCGGGCGCTTGTTCACCGGAACTTGCGTCGCCAATCTAGCTCAGGTTCCTCACCGCCGGGCATTGAGATGCGCCAGCAAAAGTGTGAAAAACATCAACACCAGATTCTGTAGTGGGAGTTGCAGCGGCGTGGGGAGCGCATAGATGATGGCCACGGCGGGAGTCCACACCACGGTGTTGGCAATCAGCGTCGGCAGCACGCGGCGGGCGTACCAGCGCGGAGTCAGGAAGTCATCGACCACCACGCGAAGGTAGATTCCCGGCGCGTTCCACTGGTAGAACAACACCGTCAGTGGGATGGCGAGAACCGTGCAATAGACCGCTTGGTCCAGAAGCGACTTGATCACGATGGTCGCCGGATCATGCCCCGTGCCGACCACGCGCGCAAGGAGCCGGTACCAGAGTTCGACCTCCAGGCCTTTGTAGCCCCAGAACGCCGTCAGCATGAACCCCTGCCGCCAACTGAATTGACAGGTGGAGCCGTGGAGCAGCCGCAGGAAGAGAAACGGCAGGAGCCCGCCGAAGACGCCGGTGGTGACGACGCCGAAGCCGAACCCGGTGCGCGCTCGGAAAACCGCGAGCTGTTCGAAGGCCGCCCGGGTCGGGGCGTGATGGTAGTAATCAAGCACGACGATCAAGGCCACCGCCTGGAGCGCCAGGCCCGGCAGCAGGTTGGCGCGGGCACCCCGCAAGCCGGCCTTCCAGGGTGGTTCGCGGTCGGTAGTTGCAGCAGCCATGAGGAAAGCGAAGGGTTTCACCGCATGGCGTACCGGACGAGCGCGAAGTGGCGGCGGAACCAATATCCCCGCATTGCTCCGACTTGAGCGAGGCTATCCTGAGGAATGCGCTGGTGAAAATCCGCACAATTCGACAACCGGCATGCCCGACGCAGGGACCGCAACCGGAGCGCAATGGAAGAGTTCAAGGTAAGCCACAGTATTTGACATCGCGTATTCCCGGCAACGGCCGCATGTCCTGAAAATCCATGAAGTCCCCATCTCTGCTTTTGCCGCTTGCGCTCGCCGCGCTCCTGTTGCCGGTCCGTACCCGCAGCGAGGAACCTCCGGTCCATTTTGAAAAGGCCCGGCAGATATTTGAACGTGCCAAACGCGGCGAACAAGTCACCGATGACGAGCGCGCCTATGTCCAACGCGCCAGCAGGGCACGCCAGCAGGCACAGGGAAATCAACAATCTGGAAAAGGACTTGCGGTCGCGCCGCCGAGGTGGACGACCCACCTTACGCCACTGACCGAACTCGGCACCGCCACCTATAAGGGCGAGGATGGCGGGCTCTACGGTGGCGGGAGAAACGAACCGCCCAAAGCCCATCTCGATGCCGCGCTGAGGGAGTCGGCGAAAATCAGGGCGTTGGATGCGGATGGCAACGCCGCGGACAACGGCAAAATCGGTCTGCTTTCGGTCGGAATGTCGAATACCACGATGGAATACTCCCGCTTCAAACAACTCGCCGACACCGATCCCGCCAAATCCGCGCAGGTCGTGATCGTGGATGGCGCGCAGGGTGGCCAAACTGGCCTGCGGTGGGCGGAGCCCCGCTCGCAGTTATGGCAAACGGTGGACGACCGGTTGAGGAACGCCGGACTGAGCGCGAAACAAATCCAGGTCGCGTGGATGAAACAGGCCGAGGCCGGCCCGGCAAGTCACGGCGGCTTCCCGCAGCACGCGACGTTTCTTCAGCAAAACCTGGTGAAGAGCCTCGCCAACCTGAAGGAGCGCTTTCCCAATCTCCGCATCGTCTATCTATCCAGCCGGATTTACGCGGGCTATGCGACGACGGCGCTGAATCCCGAGCCGTATGCCTATGAAGGCGCGTTCGCGATGCGTTGGCTCATCCGGGATCAAATCGCCGGCAAACCGGAACTCAACTTCGATCCGGCACGCGGACCCGTGAAATCACCGCTGCTCCTGTGGGGCCCCTATCTCTGGGCCGACGGCGAAACTCCTCGCAAGGCCGATGGCCTGACCTACAGGCGCGAGGATTTGTCCGACAAGGACGGCACCCATCCGGCCGACCTCGCCCGCCAGAAAGTCGCGACCCTGTTACTTAACTTTCTGAAGACGGACACGACCGCGAAAGGATGGTTCACGGGCAGCAAGCCGACCGGGAAAGTTTCAGCCCGGCAGGCCCTCCCCGCATTGCCGGAAGGCGATCACGGCATCGCCGCCAGACACCCCGGTGACCGCGGTATTGAACAGGATCCAGACGTCATCTTTCACGATGATTTCGAAACGGGCAAGGTAGCCGACAAGTGGAGCAACTACTATCAGCAACACCTCACCACTTACACGACCGAACCCACGAACGTGCATGCGGGCAAGCGGGCGCTGCAATTCACCGTGCCCAAACAGCAGGCCGAACTCAGCAACGGCGTGGACAAGGAACTGAAAGGCTACGACGTCGTCTTCATGCGGTACTATTCCAAGTTTGACAAGGGGTTCGACCAAACCGGCTCCAGTCACAACGGAGGTTTCCTGACCGCCCAGACGCCCGATCTCAATTACTCAAACCCGGGGCTCGTCGCCAATGGCAGGAACAAGTTCCAGGCCAGTTTGGAAAACTGGCGCGGGGAGGCCGCCGTGAAGTCGCCGGGGCTGATGAATGTCTATGTCTATCATCCGGCCCAAAGGTCGCAGTGGGGCGACCACTTTTTCCCCAACGGAGAGGTCTCGCCCAACACATCCCAGCCAGGCGACTTCGGCCCCAACTTCGACCCACGTCCGCAATTCATCCCCGAACTGGATCGTTGGTATTGTTTCGAACTCATGCTCAAAGCCAACACCCCCGGCCAACGTGACGGCCGTATCGGCTGCTGGGTGGACGGCAAACTTATCGCTGATTTCCCGAACCTGCGCTTCCGCGAAGTCGACACGCTGAAAATCATGCGCGCGTCGCTGGACCTGCACATTCACGACAACGTCGTCCGCGAGAACAGGAAGTGGTATGACGACGTGGTCATCGCCACCTCCTATGTCGGACCAATGGTCGAGGCGAAATAGTACGGGAAACGGCCCTCGGCGCGAAACACAATCTGCCCGGGCCAGTCCCAATCGGGTCGCAAAGGTTTGTGATAACATCCGGCAATTGAAGTCCGGAGTTTATGGAAACAACTGCTTCAGCCGATACTGGCGATAGTTGAAAATCCGTTCCACATCGCGCCGCACGAAAAGCCAATGAACCAGTGCCCCGCCCCGTGGACGATAGCGCACGTGATCCAGGCAGAGGGTGCCGCCATTGCATTCCTCAAAAGTATGGGTGTGATGCCACAGCGTGTAGGGTCCGCGCAGTTGTCTGTCAACAAAGCGGTGCGGCGGTTGCCACTCGGCGATTTCCGTTCGCCAAAGGATGGGAATACCGTGTACCCGGATGCGGTAGTCAATGAGCGTGCCGGCGCGCATTTCAATGAAGCCGGGCGTCAACATCGCGAATTTCACCCACGGCGGGGTAAGCGCGTCGAGGTTTCGCGCATCGGCGAAGAAGGCAAACACCTCGTCGCGTGGGCGGGGAAGCCAAACTTCGGTTTGCAGGGTGAATTCTTTCATCTCTGAAGATGCCTCGTCATCCGGTCAGATCAGTTTGACGGCGACGATTGCAAGCACCACCGGGATCGTGATGCCAAGCCCGATGATGACGAGACAGCCACCACCGGTGATCATGCGGCCGATCTTGCGTTCGCGGCCGCTTTTGGTAAGCGGGATGCCGATGGTCCGGGAGATTCTGGACTTGGCGGCGGAGATCCCTAAGAGGCGTTTCCATGAAAATCCACCCATGTTCATTGCTTGGTTTCTTTCCGTTGTTTGTTGTTGGTGCGCGCGGCCTGTGCTTCACGTCCGCCTCTCGTCGGCGTCGGTCAAAT